>Ga0306920_100005987_pt1 | contig 15786 bp, 15 predicted proteins | sample flu12Cox44000170_FD_204666 | JGI IMG/M metagenome (GOLD analysis project Ga0306920, IMG submission 204666) | Lab enrichment of tropical soil microbial communities from Luquillo Experimental Forest, Puerto Rico - flux4day.12C.oxic.44.000.170 (v2)... | ecosystem: Environmental > Terrestrial >... | reverse complement strand
TTCCACATCAACATCAAGCCCTACCTGAGCAGTTACGGGCTTGGCCTGTACTACTCGCTTCAGAATGCCTCGATCGCCAATGTCCTCGGCCAATACCCCGGGCTCACGTTCGCCCAGCTGGTCAAGCCGCAGTATGCGAATCCGGCGAGCATCCCCAACCTGGTCAAGGTCGAGAACGAGCTCAATGCCGGCAGCCTGGCTTAGCCCACCATTCCCATGTTCATCGGCCAGGGGGCAAACGGCATTCTCGAAGGCACCCCCGGCAACAAGCCCGGCATCGGGCGCGGCGACGGGGTCATGGTGGCCGGTGACGTCCGTACCCTGGCCCGCGACTTCTGCGCCTCCGGCACCGCGGTGGACTACACCCAGTACGACACGCTCAGCCATATCTCGACCTTCCCCGTCTGGGCACCGGCCGCCCTGGCCTGGCTCAACAGCCGGAAGCCAGGCACCGAACGACTGCCCGCAGATCCCGCCCGGCAACTCCCTGGCCCCGGTGAAACCAGCCGGCTGACCCTTGCCCCCGGCCACCGGCTGCCCTGGCCGCCCTACCGCCGCGCGGTCCGCGCAGGTGCGTCCTGAGCTGACCGCCCGCCCCGGTCCACCTGCTCGAACAGCGCCGCTGCCCGCGCGGCGGTGCCCTGGGCCCAGCGGCCGGTGCTGAGCAATCCCAGGGCCAGGATGCCGGCGCCGAGCCCGAGCACCAGCCACCACACCCCACGTGCCGCGCTGGTGAACGCCGGCCCGCCATGGGCCAGGGCAGAGCCCACGATCGTCCCGGAGATCGCGACGCCCAGGGCGGTGCCCGTCTGCCGGCCGGTGGAGGCCAGCGAGGCGGCCACCCCGGCCATCGAGCCGGGCATTCCGGAGACCGCCGAATTGGTGATCGGCGGGTTGACGGTGCCCAGGGCGATGCCGAACAGCAGGCAGCTCGCGAGCACGGCCGACATCGGCGTGGCCGGCCCGAGCCAGACCGATGTGCCGCCGCCCAGCGCCAGCGCGGCCCCGGCAACCACCAGCGGCAGCCGCGGCCCGCGCCCGCCGACGACCCGGCCGGTCAGCGGCGACAGCACTACGACCAGCGCCCCGACCGGGAGCAGGCACAACCCGGCCGCCAGCGCCGACAGGCCGCGCACGTCCTGCAGGTACAGGGTGGTCACGAACAGGAACGCGCCGAACGCGCACAACGCCCAGAGCGCCATCGCGATCGCCGCGCTGAACGGCACGCTGCGGAACAACCGCAACTCAAGCAGCGGGTCGGCGCGGCGCGATTCGTAGCCGAGGATGCCCAGCACGCCGAGCACGGCGACGGCGAGCAGGCCGAGTATGACCGGCGAGGTCCAGCCGAGCCTGGTGGACTCGATGATCGCGTACACGACGCTGCCCAGCACGCCGATGACCAGGATCTGCCCCACCGGGTCGAACCGGCGCGCCCGGGCGGCACGGGACTCCGGCACGAACAGCGCGGTGCACACGATCGCGGCGGCCACGATCGGCACGTTGACCCAGAAGATGGCGCGCCAGCCGAGGCCGTCGACCAGGGCACCGCCGAGGATCGGCCCCAGCGCAAGCGACAGGCCGGACACCGAACCGAACACGCCGATGGCCCTGGCCCGCTCGGCCCGCCCGGGGAACGTGGTGGCGACGATCGACATCGCCACCGGGTTGAGCATCGTGCCGCCAGCACCCTGCAGCACGCGCGCCGCGATCAGCCAGCCGATGCCCGGCGCAAGGCCGCACAGCAGCGAGCCGAGGCCGAAGGCGGCAAGCCCGGCCTGGAAGACGCGGCGGCGGCCGAACCGGTCGGCGGCCGACCCGGCCAGCACCAGAAAGCTGGCCAGCACCAGGGTGTACGAATCGATGGTCCATTGCAGGCTGGACACCGAGGCGTGCAGGTCGCGGCGCATCGCCGGCAGCGCGACGTTGACGATGGTGATGTCCATCACCACGACGAGAATGCTGGCGCAGCAGATCGCGAGCACACCCATCCGGCGTCGCTGGCTCAGCCCGGTCGTCCGGGCCCGGTCCACCTGGTGGCCATTGCTCATGGGGACACTCATGCTTTCGACGTTAGAATTTAGAGCGTGCTCGAAGTCAAACCGCCAGCGTCCAAGCGCCCACTACGCCAGGCAGGCGTGAGTATCGCCGAGGCCGCCCGCCGCACCGGGGTCAGCGTGCACACCCTGCGCTACTACGAACGGGCCGGCCTGGTCATCACCACGGTCCCCCGCAACGACAGCGGCCGGCGGCGCTACCAGCAGGAAGACCTCAAGTGGATCAGCATCTGCACCAAGCTGCGGGCCACGGGCATGCCGATCAGGGTGATCAAGCGCTACGCCCAGCTGGTCTCCGCCGGGCCCGGCAACGAGGAGGAACGGCTCGCCCTCCTGGAGGCCCACCGCGCCGAGGTGACCGCCAAGCTCGCCGAGCTGCAGGAAAATCTCAAGCTCATCGACCACAAGATCGGCGTCTACCAAGGCCGGCTCGACGCCGGTGACGCCGACCAGCTCTGGGCGCCCAAGCGCCTGACAGAACCGGCACCCTGACGCCGAGGGTCCCGCCCTCGTCAGCCGCTCCCCCCGCCGGCCATGTTCATTCCGGTTCCTGGCCCGCCAGGAGCGCGGCGCCGAGGGTGCTGCGGGTCCAGCTCTCCAGCTGGTCGTAGCTGTAGCCCGCCTGGCGCACCAGCAGGTCGTGGGTGTCCGGGCTGGCGATCACCCAGGCGGTGTCCGCGGCGGTCGCGTTGCTGAGCCCGGCGCGCAGCGCCCCGGCGGGGATCTGGCCGAAGAAGGCATGGAAGGCGCTCCGGCGCAGGTCGCTGAGCTGCTGCCAGTCCCCGGCGATGTCCGGATCGACGGCGGCCCCGTCCCGGTAGGTCTGCCAGCCGACCGCCGCCCGCTCGGCGAGGAGCCGGTACTGATGGCTGAGGTGGGCAAGCACCTTGCGCGGGTCCGCGGCGTCCCTGGGATCCATGGTGGCGGTGATGACCGCCGGCGGCTGCCCGGGGACCAGCGGCACGTCCTCGTCGCCGGTGACGGAACTCTCCATGACGGCGCGCAGCAGGTTCCGCTTGTTGCCCCAGTTGGAGTAGAGGGTCTGCACGGAGACATCGGCCCGCTCGGCAATGCGGATCACGGTGGCCGCCGCGTAGCCGCGCTCGGCGAACTCGGCCTTGGCGGCGGCGAGCAGCCGCCTGCGGGTCTCGCGCCGGGTGGCCTCCCCCGCCTCGCGCTGCCGGCTGACCCGCCGGGCCTTGGGCGGCTCGCCTGCTCCGGCCCGCCCGGCGCCGGGCTCCCCCGGTGTCCCCTGGCCGGCAGCTGCCCGGCTCGCGGGCTCCCCCGGACTCCCCCGGCCGCCGCCACGCCGGGCCGCGGACTCCCCCGCCCCTCGCTGCCCGCCACCCCGCGGCTCCGCGCGCGGCGGTTGCCTGCCTGTCATCCCGGTCTTCTGTGAGTCGTTCACGGCACCATCATATCAAGCCCTTGACTGACGTTCTAGAGATATGTAACGTCATTCTAGAACATAAGAGATGGAAGTCAGGAGACCGGAGATGACCGCCGCGATGCCTCCCCCCGTGAAGCCCCCGGCCGCGCGCGTTGTGCGCAGCGGCGCGGTGACCGCAGTCGTGTGCATGGCCCTCGCCACCGTGGTGGCGGCCATGTCGTCGCTGAACGTGGCCCTGCCCGAGATCGCCCGGTCGACTCACGCCACCCAGACCCAGCTGGCGTGGATCATCGACGCATATTCCCTGGTGTTCGCCTCGCTGCTGCTCCCCGCCGGGGCTTTCGGTGACCGCTACGGCCGCCGTCTGGCGCTGCTCGCCGGGCTGTCGATCTTCGGGGCTGCCTCGGCCGTCGCGATGACCGCCCACTCCGCGACCGAACTGATCGCCCTGCGGGCCGTCCTGGGCCTCGGGGCCGCACTGGTCATGCCGGCCACCCTGTCCACCATTACCGGGACCTTCGCCGACGAGCAGCGCACCCGGGCGGTCAGCATCTGGGCCGCGGTTGCGGGCGGATCCGCCGTGCTCGGGCTGCTCACCTCGGGACTGGTCCTGGAGGTATGGTCGTGGCCGTCGGTGTTCGGGCTGAACGTGGTGCTGGCCGCCGTCGCCCTCATCGGCACCTTCCGCTTCGTGCCCGAGTCGGCCGACCCGCACGCACCCCGCCTCGACGTCAGCGGCGCCGTGCTGGCCGTGGCCGGCATGGTCGCGCTGGTGTACTCGATCATCGAGGCCCCCAGCCACGGCTGGCTGTCGGCGCGCACCCTGGCCGGCCTGGGCGGCGGGATCGCGATCCTGGCGGGCTTCGTCCTGTTTGAGATGCGCCGCCGCCACCCGCTGCTCGACCCGCGGGTCTTCGCCCGCCGCGGCCTGTCGGCCGGCAGCCTGTCGATCTTCGTGCAGTTCTTCGCCTTCTTCGGCTTCATCTTCATCGTCCTGCAGTACCTGCAGCTCATCCGGGGCGACTCGGGGCTGGTCTCGGCGGTCAGCATGCTGCCGATGGCCGCCGCAATGATGCCGGCCGCAAGGCTGGCGCCCGCGCTGGTGGCCCGGATCGGGGCCCGCATCACCTGCACCGCCGGGCTGGTGACCATGGCCGCGGCCCTGGTCGTGCTGGCACAGCTGACCGGCAGCAGCAGCTACTGGCTGGTCGCCGTGGGGCTCATCCCGCTGGGCGCCGGGATGGGCCTGGCCATGACCCCGGCCACCAGCGGCATCACCTCGGCCCTGCCCGCCGCCCAGCAGGGCGTCGGCTCGGCGATCAACGACCTGTCCCGCGAGGTCGGCGGCGCGGTGGGCATCGCCGTGCTGGCCAGCATTCTCACCAGCACCTACCAGAGCCACCTGCACCTGAGCCGCCACCTGCCCGCCGCAGAGGCGGGCCAGGCGCGGGCCTCGGTCGCCCTCGCCTCCCACATGGGCGGGGCCGTTGCCGCCCAGGCGCACACCGCGTTTGCGGACGGGCTGCACCTCGCGCTGCTCATCGCGGCCGGGATCGTCATCGCCGCCGCCATCGGGGTCGCCACGCTGCTGCGCGGTCACGACCGCGCGGGCACCGGCACCTCCGCCTGAGCCAACCGCCGCAAACCGGACATAGTGATCATGTGGCCCGCTGGATTTCTTCGTGCCTGCGCCGGCCTTCGCGGAGCTCGAGAGCGGCCAGCAGGACGCGCCGGACAAGGCGGGTGAGCGCGTGCTCTCCGCTGGCGCTGTCATCGCTGACCGCGGCCAGGATGGCGCCGAGGGGATCACCGGCGGCAGCGGTCTTGCTGACCACGTCGTCCATGAGCTTGATGGCTTTCCGCAAGGGGTCTGAGGGCTCGTTGAGGCCGAGCGTGGCCCGCCAGGGCGAGCCTGCGGCGGCGTCGCTCAGGACTGCGGCAACCCGGCTGGGCGCGTACGCCAGCGCCTCGGCGACGGCCTCGGCCCAGCCGCACAGGATTGTCAGGTCGTCAACGTTCAGCGGCGGCGAATCTGACAGCTGCCGAACCGCCGCCCCATCCTGGGAGCCAGTCGCCGCCGGGCGGATCTGATGCTGGCCAACAGCGTAGAGATCCACCGCGTTTTGGACCGGGCGGCGCCCATCATTGCTGTGCCGCTGCGCCGGGCTGACGCATGCGGTCAGCAGAATGCCCTGGGCCCCGGGCTCCAGAGGGATCTCGCTGAAGCCGTTGCGGGGGTCTTTCCACAGGCCGACTACGCGTGCGGCATCGTGGCCGCGTGGACGGCACCGGTCGACCAGGCCCCAAGCGCTGAGGGTCAGCACAGCGGAACCCGGGTCGTCGGCAAACACGCTCGCGTAGCGAGCGGACCATCGCGATGGGAGCTGCGGTCCGTCGAGAAGCGGCGTCACGATCCCCGTCGGGCCGACCGCGCGGATGAGGTCGGCGACTTCGTCGTTCTGAGCAAGGTCCTCGCAGATCAGGATCACCACGGTGAACCCCTCGCCGAACTCGATGAAATGGAGAACGCGCCGGGGTACGTTCACGGCTTCCCACCACCGCATGGCGGGGTGCAGCTCTCCACCGAGGTGATACTGGTAGATCTGCCCGGCGTCCAAGGACCATCGATGATGCTTGCCCTGGCGGACGTGGAGCCAGCTGGTACCGGAGCCCTCCAGCGGTTGGGAGCGGCCCTTCTCCAGCTGCGGCGACAGGCCGCAGTGCGCCCAGTTGTCGGGAAACTCATCTTGCCCCGATCGCCGTCGGCGTACCCCGGTGGTGAGCGTGGCTACGCCGTGCGACTCCAGCAATGCCTCCAACGGTGCGAGCTCATCCTCGGTTATCGCGCTCTCCGGCAGGCACACCACGTCGATGCTGTCGACCTCGCCGCGGGCGGCGGCCAGCATCCGGTCCACCAGATCCAAGTCGATTCGCTCGGCGGGGTCGAAGTCGAAGAATCCATACGGTTCGTCGGCATCGCGCTGCGCGGAACCTTCGATGGGGCGAAAGTCGCTTGCGCGTATCCGCAACGGCCACGGCAGCAGCAGGAAGTTGACATGGTCGGCGCGAGGCTCGGTGCCCCGCCGGCGGGCCGGCAGCTTGTGCCATCGCACGCCGACGCTCGGCCCGTGCGTGCTCGCGTACCGGGACATGGACCGGATGGAGGTGCCTGGCGCTGCGGGCGTGCGTACTTTCGGAAGCACCAGCACCGCGTCCTGCGAAATTCGCGCGAGTGTGCCGCGCTGCGCGAGCAGCTCCCGGGCACGGCCCCGGTAGCCGCACCCGAGGGGATTTGAAGCGGTCAGTGCGACGCCGAGCCCGGCGCACGCCTCGTCGGCGATGGCGTGCAGCGTCAGCAGTGCCGCGCACAGGTCCCAGGCGGCGCCGGTGGAAAGCTCCTCCAGCGGCGTCGCCGCCGCGGCGACCACGACCTCCATCATGCTGACAAGCAGTGGCGGAACCGGCTCCCCGGGGGCATCGACGACGCCGCTCCACGCGCGTCCGGCCGCCTCGACCGTGGCCGACCACCCGCTTCGTGATCCGGGCGGCCACTGGCGCCCAGGCGGCGGCGACAGCGCAAAACGAAAGGCCCCCGACCGCTGCAGCACCAGCGAGGTCAGTGCGAAAAGGTCCGGCGGCCAATCCAGGAGGTCAGCGCTCAGCGGCCGGCCGCTCATTGCCTGCCAGAGCGACCCCGTGGTCGTCCGCTGCGGCACGCCCGCGCCCCACTGGTACTCGGCCATCAACCCACCTCCGCCGACGCCCGTACCTGCTCAGGCCAACCTAAGGCTAAGGTCGGCCCACGGTCCTGACCGACGATCCAGCGGAACACCGACGAGAAAGGCTCAGTCGCTCGCAGCCAGGTTCTCGCCGAACCGTCTGCCAGATCACCCCGTCACCAACGCCGGCGTGGCATCGGGCACAATGCCCGGATGGAGACGCCCCGGCCCGCGGCAACAGCGGAGTTCCTGCCGCCACCCGCGGTGGGCCGGGTGTTCACCGCCGGCTACCCGATCCGGCGCACCGATGTCACCCCGGACGGGCGGCTGCGGCTCGACGCGCTGGCCCGCTATCTGCAGGACGTTGCCGAGGACGACGTCGCAGACTCCGGCCTGGCCGAGCCCTACGGCTGGCTGGTGCGGCGGTGCGCCCTGACCATCCGCGGCTGGCCGCGGATCGGCCAGCGGCTGCGGCTGGCGACGTTCTGCTCGGCGACCGGGCCCCGGTGGGCGGAGCGGACCACGACCGTGACCGCGGGCGGCGCCGGCCTGATCCAGGCCAGGATGGTGTGGGTGGCGGTCGACCCGGTCACCGGGGACTCCTGCCAGGTCGGGCCGGACTTCCAGCGGCTGTATGGCCCGTCGGCGCGGGGGCACCAGGCATCCGTGCGGCTGTCCCACCCGCGGCCCGGCCCGTCGGCCACCGGCCGGGACTGGCCGGTACGGGCCAGCGACTTCGACACCGCCGCGCACGTCAGCAACACCGTGCACTGGCAGGCGGCGGAGGAGGTGCTCGCCGGGCTGGACTGGCTGCCCGCCCGCGCCGAGATGGAATACCACCACCCGATACTGCCCAGCGCCCGGTTGCGGCTTGTCAGCCAGCTCTCCGCGGCCCGCGCCGACCTTTGGCTGCTGAACGATCAGGCCCGGCTGGCATCTGCCCAGCTCACCGTGTAACCCTCGAACCGAGGAGCACGGCTGCCCCGCGCGAAAGGCAACCATGGAGCGCAACGGATGACCACGAACGACGGCCCGGCAGGCCCGCTCCCCTGGCTGGCCCGCCCCGGGGCACGGTCCTGGACCTGCGGGATCCCCGAGCATGTCCGATCCGGCGCGGTCCGCGCCTTCCACGCCAGCCTCCCCGGCTACGCGCCAACCCCGCTGACCGAGGTCCCCGCGCTTGCCGGCGAACTCGGCGTCGCCCGCGTTTTCGTCAAGGACGAGTCCGCCCGCCTGGGCCTGCCCGCATTCAAGGTCCTGGGCGCCTCCTGGGCCATCCACCAGTTCCTCACCGACGAACCGATCGCACCAACCGGCCCGGCTCCCCCCGACGCCCTGGCCCGGTTGCGCGCGGCGGCCGCGCACCGCCCGGGCCTGATCCTCGTCACCGCGACCGACGGCAACCACGGCCGCGCCGTCGCCCGCATGGCCCGGCTGATGGACACCCCGGCCCGCGTCTTCGTCCCGGCTGTCACCGACCCCGCAACCCGAGCCGCCATCGCCAGCGAGAACGCCGAAGTCACCCAGATCAACGGCAGCTACGACGACGCCGTCGCCACCGCCCGCGTCTGGGCCGGCGACCACCCAGGCGCGGCCCTTATCCAAGACACCGCCTGGCCCGGCTACGAGGACGTGCCCGCCTGGACCGTCGAGGGCTACTCCACCCTGTTCGCCGAGCTCGACGCCCAGCTCACCGCCGCCGACGCCGGTCCACCCTCGCTGGTTGCTGTGCCTGTGGGCGTCGGGTCGCTTGCCCAGGCTGCTGTCGCGCACTACCGGGCAAGCGTGACATCCGAGGGATGGCCTGGGCGCGGACAGAACTCCGCGCCCAAGCAACCCTCGTCCGCCACGGCGGTGCTAGCTGTAGAGCCGGAGACTGCTGCTTGCCTGCTCGCCAGCCTCAGAGCCGGCAAGCCGACCACCATCCCCACGGCCGACACGATCATGGCCGGCCTCAACTGCGGTTCGATCTCATCGAGCGCGTGGCCGTACCTCTCTCAGGGCCTGGACGCCGCTGTGGCCGTGACCGACGACGCAGCCGCCCGCGCAGCCGCAGACCTCGCCGCTCTCGGCATCTCGTCAGGCCCGAGCGGCGCCTCATCACTGGCTGGCGTCCGCGCCGCACTCACAGGCCCTGGCAACCCCGGCCGCCGAACTGAACTAGGCGTGGACTCCGGTTCCATGATCGTCCTGCTCAACACCGAAGCCGCCCACCTACCCCACTAGGGGATGGACGCCCGCCCGGCTGGCGTTATAGAGGAAGGAAGGATGCGTCAACCGCTGGTTTGCCAGTGCGAAATTCGAGATATATCGTTTCTGGACAGGGAAGAAATCCGTACAGCGGGGGCGGTAACGGAGGCAGATATGGACAGGTCGGACGACTGGGAGCAGGGTGCGCCGGAGCATCGTGCGTGGACCCAGGGACCGTGGCACGGGGACCCGGCCGATCAGGGCTCATCGGGCCGGGGCCGGCGCTACGGGGATCCGGCGGGTCAGGGCACGTGGCAGCAGAGCCCGTGGCAGGAGGACCCCTGGACCGCTGGCACTGGGTTTGGCGACAGCATCTCTGGGCTCGGCGACGGCGTCTACGGGGACTGGACCGCTGCCACGGTGGCGGCGCGTGATTTGGCGCGCCGTTTGTTTCGGTTCCTGCTGCTGTTCGTCCTTGCCGGGTTCGCTATCGGGGCCGGCCTGATCGCGCTGGCCGTGGCGGCCTGGCCGCACAGCGCGCTTGCGGTGCTCCTCGTGCTGCTCGCGGTGCCGGTGCTGTTCGTGAGCCTGGTCACGGGGGTGGCGGTCTGGGTCGGCCGCCGGGCGTGGCGCACCGGGGCCTGGATGGAGGCGCTGCCGGAGGCAACGGGCGCGCCCTGGCTGACCCGGGTGATGTGGACGATCCGCGCCGCGCTGACCGGCAAGGCGTTGTGGCGGTTCGGCCGGCGGGGCCGCCGGGCGACGTATCAGGCCCGGGCCGGCGACCTCAGCGGCACCACCAGGTAGCGGAACGCGGGCCGTGGCCGGTCAGCCACGGCATCGTCTGCCTCGGCGCCGCCGTCACCGGCGGCGGTGCCCTCGGAACCGCCGTCGTCCCCCTCGTCCCCGGCCAGCGTGATGAGCGCGGGCCGCGCCGGGCTGGTGAACTCCAGCCGGATGGTCGCCGGCCTGGCGGAGCCGTCGTGGGTCTCGTTCGCACCATCGGCCGCCGGGTCCCCGGCCGCACCGCCGTCGGCGCTGGCCGATGAGGCGGGGTGGCGTGCGGGCCCGGACCCTGCCGCCGCCGCGGTGATCCCGTCGAGCAGGTAGTGCGGGTTGAAGGCGATCGTGGGTTCGTCGCCGTGGAAGCTCGCGGTGACCCGCTCGAGCGCCCGGGCCCGGCCCTCCGTCTGGGCCTCTATTGCCACGGTCCCGGAACCGAACGTGAGCCGGACCGGGCTGGCCCGGTCGGCGACCAGGGAGACCCGCCGGACCGCCTCGATCAGCGAGGCCGCGGGCATCTCCGCGCGGCAGCCGTACTCCGCGGGGAACCGGGATTCGTACCTGATGAACTCCCCCGCGATCAGCCGGCCGGTCAGCCGGCGGCCGCCGCTGTCGAACGAGATCATCCCCTCCACCGGCCTGGGGTCGCCGCGCCCGCCGCGACCGCCGGTCCCTGTGTCCTCCGGCACCGCGAAGGACACGGAAACAGGCACCCCGGGCACCATGACCCGGGCCGCGTCGGCCAGGGTGCGCCCCGGGACCAGGGCGATGGCCCGGATCCCCGGGTCCGTGGGCTCCCAGTGCAGGTCGCGCACGGCGAGCCGGTACCGGTCGGTGGCCGCCAGCGTGACCACGTCGCCGCGGATGTCCAGGCACACCCCGGTGAGCATGGGCAGCGTGTCATCGCGGCTGGTGGCCGGGAGCACCTGGGCGAGCGCCGCGGCCAGGTCCCCGCCGTCGACCGTCCCCGCCAGCGGCGGGGCGGGCGGCAGTTCGGGGTACTCCGCCGTGGGCAGGGAGACCAGCGCGAACTCGGCGCTCCCGCAACTGAGGGTCACCTCGTCACCGTCGGAGCGGAACTCGGCTGGCTGCCCGGGCAGGCTGCGGGTGATCTCGGCGAGCAGCCGCCCCGGCACCAGCGCCGTGCCCGGCTCGGCGATATCCGCAGGCAACCGCGTCGTCGCGGAAAGCTCGTAGTCAAAGCAAGACAGCGTGAGCCCCTCGGCCGCGTCCAGCCGCAGCCCGGACAGCACCGGCACCACCGGCCGCGACGGGAGTGCACGGGCCACCCACGCCACCGCCTCCGCCAGCGCATCATGCTCAACCTGGAATTTCATGCCACCACCTTCTCCCCCCGATACTGGCACCTCCTACCGACATAACGCCCACCCCGGCATACGGCGCACCGCCGGCGGCCCGGGGATCCGTGCGAACGCTGGACGGGGGGCCCGGGCGCGGAGCTCTGTCCGTGCAGGGACCATTCCCCGCGCGTCCTGCCCCGTGGGCGGCCTCAGACCAGCCCCGGTGGAACCGAGGCAAGCGTGGACTCGATGGCCGCGGCAAGAGCCCGCGCGGAGGCGGCCGTCAGCTCCACGGCGACGCGCGCCGACGGCCCCTGGCCCGGGTTGAGGAAGTCGATGTTGAGCGTGTGCTCGGCCCGCGCGTGCTGCGGGTGGTCGAAGTAGACGGTTGCCTCGGTCAGGCCGAACCAGCCCGCCGTCCCCTTGCCGCTGCCCTCGACGGTTACCTTCTCCGTCAGATACGTGCACATAGCGGCCTCCGCTCAGCCAGCCAGGTAACGGCCGTAGAAGTTCCAGATCTTCTGCCAGCCGTCCATGGCCGCCTCCGGCCGGTAGGCCGGCCGGTTCACCGCGAAGAAGGCGTGCCCGGCACCCTCATAGGTGTGGAACTCGTGTTCCTTCCCCGCCTCGGTGAGGGCCTTGTCCAGCTCGTCCACCTCGGCCGGGGCCGGATAGGAGTCGTCGGCGCCGAACAGGCCGAGCAGCGGGCAGGACAGGTCCTTGGCGAGGTGCACGATCGGGCCGACCTTGAGCGGCGAACCCTCGGGCGGCGTGCCCACGACGAACGCCCCGTAGCAGTCGACGGCGGCATCCAGCGGCAGGCTGCACGCGGCGAGGAAGGACTGGCGGCCGCCCGAGCAGTAGCCGATCGTGCCGGCCTTGCCATTGGAGGCGGGCATGGCCCGCAGGTAAGCGACCGCGCCAGCGACGTCGCCGACAAGCCGGTCGTCCGGTACCCCGCCCTGGGCTCGCGACGCCGCCGCCGCGTCGTCCGGGCTGGCCCCTGGCGCCTCCCGGTAGTGCAGGTTCGGGCAGATGGCCAGGTAGCCGTGCGCGGCGAACGTCCTGGTGATCTCCTTACTGCCCTCGTCGTACCCGGGCATGTGATGGATCACGACCACGCCGCCGTAGGGGCCCGGGCCGAGCGGCCTGGCGAGGTAGGCCTCGACCTGGTCGCCGCCATGCCCGGTGATGCTGATGGTCTCCGCCATCATCGCGTCCTTCATCGCATGCTCCATCGCTCGCCGGTGTCGGTTGGGCCCGGGCCGCACCCGGGCGTCCCCATCCTGCCAGCCCCGCCCCGCGGTATCGGCTGCCGTCGGGCATCGGGCGGCGAGACGGCCAGGGGCCGGTGAGAGACTGCCACCATGACCTATATCGCGGCCGATGACAGGTACGACGGCAGGCACTATCGCCGCTGCGGGCGCAGCGGCCTGATGCTGCCCGAGGTCTCCCTCGGGCTGTGGCAGAACTTCGGCGACGAGAGCCCCGTAGACACCCAGCGGGCGATCCTGCGCCGGGCGTTCGACCTGGGCGTGACCCACTTCGATCTCGCCAACAACTACGGCCCGCCGTACGGGACTGCCGAGATCAACTTCGGCCGCATCATGCGCGAGGACCTGCGCCCCTACCGCGATGAGCTGATCATCTCCACCAAGGCGGGTTACGACATGTGGCCCGGGCCCTACGGCGACTGGGGCTCCCGGAAGTACCTGCTGGCCAGCCTGGACCAATCGCTCGCGCGGATGGGCCTGGACTATGTGGACATCTTCTACAGCCACCGCGCCGACCCGGACACCCCCCTCGAGGAAACCATGGGCGCGCTGGCCACCGCGGTCAGTTCGGGCCGGGCGCTGTACGCGGGGATCTCCTCCTACTCCCCGGCGCGCACCGAGCAGGCGGCCACGCTGCTGCGCGAGATGGGCACGCCGCTACTGATTCACCAGCCGTCCTACTCGATACTCAACCGGTGGATCGAGGACGGCCTGCTGGACACGCTGGAGCGTGAGGGCGCAGGGTGCATCGCGTTCTCCCCGCTGGCCCAGGGCCTGCTCACCGCGAGGTACCTGGACGGCATCCCCGCGGGCTCGCGGGCCTCGCGCGGCGACAGCAGTATTTCCGGCGACCAGCTCAGCGAGCAGAACCTGGCCCGGGTGCGCGCGCTCAACGAGATCGCCCGCGCCCGCGGCCAGTCGCTGGCCCAGATGGCGCTCGCCTGGGCGCTGCGCGATCCGCGCGTCACCTCGGTGCTGGTCGGCGCGAGCAGCGTGGCGCAACTGGAGGAGAACCTGGCCGCGGCGGGCCAGGCCGCCTTCAGCGCGGAGGAACTGGCCGAGATCGACCGGCAGTCGGCCGAGTCGGGCATCAACATCTGGGCCGCCTCCAGCGCCGAATAGCGGGGCCGGGACCCACCACACGCCGGGGATTCAGCGGAAAGTAGTGGAACCCCCACCGATCATGCGCGATGCTCTTGGGTCAGGATCACAGCGCAGGAGGGTCGGGCGCCGTGGGGTCAGCCGCAGTCTTGGTCGCGCTTATCGTGCTGGTCGTCGGTGGGTACGTCGGCTGGCAGCTTCGCCATGCCTACGGGGCCAACTCCGACCTCAAGGTGCACAAGGCCCGGATCCCGAACATCCGCAAGACCCGCAACCGCAGCTGGCTGACCTCGTTCCTGCTGGTACTGGCCGTCCTGCTCATGCTGCGCATCCTCATGAAGTAGGGGCCGGCCCGGGGCGCCCCGTGGAATCCCCGGGCGAGCCGCCGCGTTACCCGTCGTGAGCGCGGCATGTCGCTTGAGCTGCTCAGATGCTAGGCGAATAAAAGTTTGACCTACTCAACTTTCCTCCTATATGGTTGAGCTACTCAACTGTTGAGATGCTCAGTCGGAGGAACAGGGTGCATACGCGATCGGAAGAGGATCTCCTTGACCTCGAGATCCTTGACTCGATGGCCGGGCTGTTCGCCCAGCTCGTCGCCGAGGGTGAGGCGCTCGCGAAGAGCCTCGGCATCCCGGTGTTCGTGATCAAGGCGCTGCACATGCTCGACAACCCGCTGGCCATGAAGGACCTGGGGCGACGGATGCACTGTGACCCCTCGTTCATCACCAGCATCGCCGACACTCTGGAGAAGCACGGGCTGGCGGCGCGGGAGCCTGATCCCGCCGACCGCCGGGTAAAGCGGCTCGTGCTCACCCCGGCAGGCGCGGACCTCAAGGCGCGCATCGAAGATGAGGTGCTGAGCCGCACCCCGTGGCGTCAGTGCCTCAGTCGGGAGCAGCGCGCCAGCCTGCTGGCCCTGATCAAGACCATGAGCCCGCCGCTGTCTGATACGGAGGCGGCCTGCCCCGGGGAGGAGGTGAGCAAGCTCCTGGTCAGCGCCGCGGAACCGATTTCCGCGGCGGCCCCGGCCGCCCGTTAGCCGGCGGCCGCAGAATGTCTTAACCCAAACCTAGACTTCCACGCCAGGCGCAAAGCGCCAACGCGTTAGTTCAGTACGCCCTTCACGCAAGGAGATCACATGTCTACCGCACAGCCCGCGACCGGGCGAGGGGGCCCAGGAGCAGCGGCTGGCGTCCGCCAGCGCAGTCTCGGCCTGGCCCTCGTCGTGATCGCAACCGCGCAGCTCATGGTGGTGCTCGACGCGACCATCGTGAACGTCGCGCTCCCCCACATCCAGCACGCGCTTGGCTTCTCCGGCTCGGGCCTGGAGTGGGTCGTCAACGCCTACGCCCTGACGTTCGGCGGGTTCCTGCTGCTCGGCGGCCGAATGGGGGACATCCTGGGCAGGCGCCGGGTGTTCATCGCCGGCATCATCCTGTTCTCGGTGGCCTCCCTGCTCGGCGGCTTCGCCACTTCGCAGGCCTGGCTGCTCGGCGCACGGGCGCTGCAGGGCGTCGGCGGCGCCATCGTGGCCCCGGCCGCACTGTCGCTGGTCACCACCACGTTCCCCGAGGGCCCGCCGCGTAACCGGGCCTTTGGCGTCTATGCCGCGATGAGCATCGGCGGCGCCGCCGTCGGCCTGCTCGCGGGTGGCCTGCTGACCACCTATGCGTCCTGGCGCTGGGTGCTCTTCGTCAACGTGCCGATCGGCATCATCGTTGCCCTGCTGGCCCCGCGGGCGCTGCCAAGCTCCAAGGGAAACCCTGGCCGGTTCGACCTGCCCGGCGCGATCACCTCCAGCCTGGGCCTGGCCGCGCTGGTGTACGGCCTGTCCAACGCCGCCACCAGCCCCAATGGTGTGTCGCACTGGGGTGACACCAAGGTTGTGGTGTCGCTGGCCGCCGCCGTGGTGCTGCTTGTCTCGTTCGTCTTCATCGAGTCGCGCAGCAAGCACGCACTGATGCCGCTGCG
>Ga0306920_100005985_pt1 | contig 15787 bp, 15 predicted proteins | sample flu12Cox44000170_FD_204666 | JGI IMG/M metagenome (GOLD analysis project Ga0306920, IMG submission 204666) | Lab enrichment of tropical soil microbial communities from Luquillo Experimental Forest, Puerto Rico - flux4day.12C.oxic.44.000.170 (v2)... | ecosystem: Environmental > Terrestrial >... | reverse complement strand
CGTCCAGCAAAATGTTCCGGCGGCTGGCCCGTGGGCGTTGCAAAACTTCCGGGCGACAAGCATACGGGCGGCCACTGTGGGCCTGGGAGACCCCCGGCGCGCTTTTCCGAAAGATTTTGTCCGGCGGATCGCGCCAGCTTGTTAAGTCTAGTAGACCGCCTCCGGGAACAATCCCAGGTTCGTGGCGGTGGGGGAATTCAAGGGCGACGGCTGGCCTGACCTGGCCGTCACCAACCAGGACTCAAACAATGTGTCCATCCTGATGCATTGGTCCGCACGTAAGCCTCCCGGGCGCTCGGTCTGCGCGCCCGGGTCGATATTGGTCCCACTGGATCGCTGACCGTCCCCCGGAAGGAGTTGCATCATGAACAAGTACCGGAGCGTTGGGCTGGCGGTCGCCGGGGTCTTCCTCCTGACGGCGCTCGTCGGCATGTGCGTCTCCTCCAAGGTGCGCGCCGGGGAGAAGGACGTGATCGACGACTGGGTGGCCGCCTGGAACTCCCACGATCCCGACGCCGTGGTCGCCGTGTTCTCCCGGGACGCGGTCTACGAGGACGTGCCCCTCGGCCTGTTGAACCACGGTACCGACGAGATCCGCGCGTTTGCTGAGTTCTTCTTTACCGCCTCGCCCGACCTCAACATCAAACTGGTCCGGAGTCATCTGGAGGATGGTCACGGCACCATCGAATGGGTCTTTAGCGGCACAGACGTGGGGATATTTGGAACGGGGAAGAGGTATTCGGTCCGCGGCGTGACGGTCCTTGATGTCCACCACGGGAAAATCACGCGCAACTTGGATTACTACGACTTCGCCACCATTCTGAGGGAACTCGGCCAGTTGTAGCCGGTTCCGCGGCGCTGGCCCGCCCCGCCCCCGCCAGCGAATTGGTCCGGCGGAGCCAGCGGCCGCCTACGAGAAACCGGACGCAGCCGGTGAACTCGCGCCACCAAGGCCAGCGCTCACCGGCCCGGCATCGCCCCGGCGCTCGGTGTGCGCGCCGGCGGCAATGCGACCCGAACCTTTACCGTGTGACGACTATGAAAAACCGTTATCTCTTGACGTGCTGCTTCATCGGCTTTGTGTGCACGATTCTCGGTGCTTGGCAGGCTTGGAATTACTTTCAGCCGAAGCCCGAACAGGTCTTCGTCAAAACCTTCGACTGCCCGCAGGGAAGAATGGTCGAAGTCGTTCCCTGCGACGACACGCCCGTCGTCCAATGGTGGTGGTACGAGCAGGAGCGACACCTCGTCTACCACGAAGATGGCAAGTTGACCTACGTGGGCACGCCGACGCTACGCCAGATCGTACGAAATCATTGACCCTTCTGGAGGTACCATCATGCTGCTTACGAATGTGTTAAACCGAGTGATGCGCCGTTCGACTTCACCGCGGCGCCGGCAAATGGGCGGAAAACTTGCCCGCCGCGGCCGGTCGTTCTCGCCAAAACTCGAGCTTCTCGAAGATCGAACCGTCCTCAGCACGCTGACGGTCACGAGTCCCGCCGACAGCGGCGACGGGTCGCTGCGGGCGGCGATCGCCACGGCCCAGAGCGGCGATCAGATTGTCTTCGACCCGAGCCTCCAAGGCCAGATCATCACGCTGACCAGCGGTCAGTTGGCGATCACCAAGAGCCTGGACATCGAGGGCTTGGGGGCCGACCAGCTGGCCGTCAGCGGCAACCACGCCAGCCGGGTCTTCTCCATCAGCGGCGGGGTCACGGTCACCCTCGCCGGGCTGACGATCACCGATGGCCGGGTCGGCAGCGGCGACGGGGGCGGCATCCTGAACGACAGCAGCACCCTGAGCCTCGCCAACGACGTTCTGTCCAACAACCAAGCCCTTGGTGCCCCCGGCGGACCCGTCAACGGTGGCGCCATCATCAATCGTTCGGGTGGCACCCTCACCGTCACTGACAGCCTGTTCGTGCATAACCAGGCGATCGGCGGCGTCGCCAACGGCAACTGCGCTGGCGGGGCTATCAACAACAACAACTTTAGCAGCGCCACCGTCAGCCGCTCCACGTTCATGGGCAACGATGCCATTGGAGGTGACGGCGGGCTCGGCTTCGCCCGCGGCGGCGGCATCTATAACGCACTAGGAATTACCCTTACTATCGAAAGCAGTGTATTCACCGGCAACCGGGCGGTCGGCGGGAACAGCGGAGCCGGCACCGTCTCAGGCGAGGCCATCGGCGGTGGCATCATGAATGCCGACAGCGCGATCCTTGTCGTTAACGGAAGTAACTTCACCCATAACCAGGCCATCGGGGGCTCCAACAACACTGGCAGCACTAGCGGCAGCGCCACCGGCGGGGGCCTGATCAATGTCGGGCTGGCCACGATCACGGGCAGTACGTTCGAGTTCAACGAGGCACTGGGAGGCAGCGGCAACACGGGCGTCCTCGGCACCGAAGTCGGCAGCGGCGGCGGCGGTGGGATCTTCAATGGGGGAGGGGGTTCGACGCCCGTTATCTTGGTCGCCAGCAACATTGCGGTCCGCCATAACCGCGCCGTCGGCGGCGCCGGCAACACCGTCGGCGCCTTGGTGGGCGAGGGCTTCGGTGGTGGGCTCGCAGCTGACGCTAGAAAGGCGAACGGGAGTTCTGGGAGCAGCACGGCCACGGTCAGCGACAGCACGATCATCGACAACGACGCCCTCGGCGGCCAGGGAGGCGCCGGCGGCGCCGGCCGCGATGCACTGGGGGGCGGTGTCGCGAATATCTTCGGGGCCACCCTCACCGTCTCGGGCAGCCATCTCAGCGCCAACCGGGCCCTCGGCGGGGAAGGTGGAGCGGGCGGCAACGGCGGCAACGGCCTAGGTGGCGGCCTCTTCAACGAAGGGCCATCCACCAACCTCGGCACCGCGACAAGTCTCACGGTGCTGGGCAGCACCATTACTGGCAATGAGGCCCGCGGTGGTGCGGCTGGTGCCGGCGGCAACACCGCCGGTCTGGGTGCGGGTGGCGGCATTGCGAGTGCTGGTATCCTCGCCGTCCTCGGCAGCAGCCTCGCGCACAACCTGGCCCACGGCCATGATGGCGACGGCGGGGCCAATGGCGGTGCTGGCCTGGGCGGTGGCCTCTTTATCGGCGGCGGCACCGTCTCCGTCCTCACGACCACCATCCAGCATCACCGGGCGTTGGGCGGCGACGGCGACAGCGGGAGCAATGGCGGCAATGGCTTGGGCGGCGGCGTCTACGTGGCGGCCGGCACGGTCAGCGTCGAGGCTTCGGACATCAGCTACAACCAGGCCCTGGGGGGCCTGGGCGACGGCGAGGGACCGGATGGCCTGGGCGTGGGTGGCGGCGTCTACAACCTGGGCACGTTCCTCTTCGACCCATTGACCGTCATCGCCCATAACCACGCCTCCACCAGTGATGACGACTGCTTCGGCTGTTAAGCCACGCCGGCGACCGCTCGGCTCACCGGACGGCGTCCGCCGTCGTACACACTAGCGGTTTGCGGGCCGAGTGAGGCCGATTGCTTCCTTTCCTTCTTTTTGGGGGGACTTGTCCATGCCTCGAATTCGCCAAAACAAGTGCGCCTCGTTCCGTCTGTCCGTCGAACTTTTAGAGGGTCGTTGCGTGCCAACGACGCTGACGCCGACGACCTTCGCCGACGGCGGCCTCGGCAGCGGAAGTCTGCGTGATGTCGTGCTCCAGTTCAACGCCGATACCGGCACCGACGACGACACGATCCTGCTCGAGGCCGGCACCTATGCGCTGACCATCCGCAACGTCGGCGGCCAGCACGAGACGGCCGGCCTCACCGGCGACCTGAACCTGACGCAGACCAGCCATCGCTGGATCATCCAGGGGGCCGGCTCCAGCGGGACCAACGCGACGATCATCGACGCCAGCCAGCTCATGGACCGGGTCTTTGAGATCGTCACGCCCGGCACGCAGGTGGTGTTCCAGGACCTCGTTCTGCAAGGGGGCCTGGCCCAGGACGACGGCTCGGAGGGCGCCCTGGCGGGGACCACCGACGCGCTGGGCGGCGGCTTGCTGAATACCGGCGGCGACGTCACGCTCGACAACGTTGTCCTCCAGAACAACGTGGCCCGGGGGGGCGACGCAGCGGCTCTGTCAACGCCTGGTCACAACGCGCGCGGCGGAGGGATTTACTCCACCGGCGGCGCGCTGACCCTGACGGGGGCCTCGCTCGCCAACAACCAGGCCATCGGCGGCCGCGGCGGTGACCACTACTACTCCTACCCGGCCGGTGCCGGCGGGTCGGCCAGCGGTGGTGGCCTGTACGCCAGCGGCGGCGCCTTGGAGATTTCCGACAGCAGGATTGCCAGCAACCGGACCATCGGCGGGGAGGGGGGGGATGGCACCGGCAATGGGACCTCCGGTGCCCCGGGCGGTCTCGGCGGAGCGGGCCAGGGAGGAGGCCTGTACGTGAACGGCGGCTCCCTCATGATTTCGATCACCGCCATCGCCTCCAACCAGGGAATCGGAGGCAACGGAGGGGCGGACGGGTACCCTGGCTACGGGGAAGGAGGCGGCTTGTACAATGCGGGGACGCTGACGGTGAGCAGCACCACCTTTACCGGCAACTCCGCCACCGTAGCCTCCTTCTACGGCCTCGGCGGCGGCATCTACAACTTTGGTACGCTGACGGTCCGTAACAGCATCCTGTCCGGCAACGCCGCCACCAATCACGGCGGCGGCATCTATAACGCGGGCACACTGACGGTCAGCAGCAGCACCCTGTCCGGTAACCGCGCCCACGTAGGAGGCGGCGGCATTCTTAACTTTGGCGCGCTCATCGTCAGCAACAGCACGTTGTCCGGCAACTCCGCCGTCGGGGACACTGGGTCCGTCGGCGGCGGCATCTACAACCGGTCTGACACACGCCCCGTCACCCTGATTAACGTCACCCTCACTGCCAACCGTGCCGGCATCCGCGGCGGCGGCTTGGTCGTGTTCACCGGGGCGCCGGTGGTGCACAACACGCTGATCGCCGGCAACTTGCGGGGCGCTACCGGCGCGACCCACGATGACGTCTTCGGCGCCCTGAACGCGGGCGGCGACTACAACCTGATCGGCGACGGCACCGGCATGAGAGGCCTCAGCAACGGCGTCAACGGCAACCAGGTCGGCTCGGCCGATAACCCGATCGAGCCGCAGCTGGGCCCGTTGGACGACAACGGCGGCCCGACGCTCACGCACGCCCTCTTGAGCGGCAGCCCGGCCATCGACGCCGGCAACAATGCCTACGCCACTGACTTCGACCAGCGCGGTCCCGGCTTCCCGCGCATCGTCAACGGGATCATCGACATCGGGGCGTTCGAGTTCCAGGGGGCCGGCCCCGGGCCATCGACGTCGCGGTCGAGTCGTGGTCAGGAGATCCGTGTGGAGGAATTGGTCGCCAACGGCGGCAACGGCTTGGGCGGCGGCCTTTATGTCGCTGGCGGCACTGCGTCCGTTCTCGACACCGCCATCCGCCACAACCGGGCCCTCGGCGGCGACGGCGACGCCGGCAGCAACGGCGGCAACGGCCTGGGCGGCGGCGTCTACGTCACTGCCGGCACCGTGATCGTCAGCGCTTCGGACATCAGTTACAACCAAGCGCTGGGCGGCCTGGGCGACAGCGAGGGAACGGACGGCCTCGGCGTGGGCGCCGGCGTCTACAACCTGGGGACGTTTCTCTTCGACGCCGCGACCGTCCTCGGCCACAACTACGCCTCCACCAGCGACGACGACTGCTTCGGTTGTTAGAGCGCGCCGGATCGGTTGACCAGATAACCAGGTAGTCCCCGAGGCAAGGAGCTGACAACAGGTGATTCCCAAGCATCAATCCCGCTTCCTGGCCCCCAGGAAGAAACGGCCGGTGCGTGTCCGCCGCCCGTCCAACCCGCACCGGCCCGGCAGCGCCCCGGCATCTGGTTTGCGCACCGGGCGCGCTGTCCCACTGCTTTTCTTGGTTGCAGACCACTTTAGCTTGAGGAGACGCACACGATGTTCTCGACCACTTTGCGGCGCTGGCTGAAAAAAGCTTTTGTCACCGGCCGCCGCCCCCCGGCCGCTCGGCGGCCGTCGTTCACGCCTTGGCTGCTGACGCTCGAAGATCGCACGCTGCCCAGCACCTTCCTGGTAACCAACCTCGCCGACAGCGGCCCCGGCTCGCTGCGGCAAGCCATCCTGGACGCCAACGCGAGCCCGGGCACGGACACCATCGCCTTCAACATCCCCGGCGGCGGCGTGCATACGATTACCCCCCTGTCGGCCTTGCCGTTCCTCACCGACCCGGTCATGATCGACGGCTACACCCAGCCGGGGACCCGCCCCAACACGCTGGCCGACGGCACGAACGCGGTGCTGCTCGTCGAGTTGGACGGAAGCGCGGCCGGCCTCACCACGAATGGGTTGAACGTCTTCACCGACAACAGTGTGATCCGCGGGCTGGTCATTAACCGCTTCTTTGACGCCGTGAGGCTCTCCGGGAGCGGTAACGCCCTGGAGGGGAACTTCCTCGGCACGGATGTGACGGGCACCCTTCCCCTCGGCAACCGCGGTTATGGCGTGGAAATCACGGGCGTAGCGCCGTCGAACCGTGTCGGTACGAACGGCGACGGAGTGGATGACGCCGCGGAGCGGAACCTCATCTCGGGGAACGGGATTCAGGCTCCCCTGGCTGCCGGTGTGTGGATTCATGGCGCCGAGGCCGCCGGCAATGTGGTGGCCGGCAACCTCATCGGCACCAACGCCGCGGGCGACGCCGCGCTCGGTAACCTGGGACAGGGCGTTCGCATCAACGGCGCCGCCCCGAACAACACGGTCGGCGGCCTGGTGCGGGCGGCCCGCAACGTCATCTCCGGCAACCACGAGCAAGGCGTTGTCATCAACGGCTTCGCGAACGGGAACCTGGTGGCGGGAAACTACATCGGCGTCACCGCCGACGGCACGGCCGCCCTGGGCAACACCCAGGGCGTCGGCATCTCCGGGGGCGCGTCGCAGAACACGGTTGGGGGCAGCACCGCGGCCGCCGGCAACGTCATCAGCGGCGGCAGAGAGCATGGCGTAATCATCGCGAACGATGCGGGCGAGGAAGTGGTCGGGAATGCCGTGCTGGGCAACTACATCGGCACCGACGCGTCCGGGACCGTGGCCCTCGGGAACACCCTGAACGGGGTCCGAATCGACAACGCCCGGGATACCGTAGTCGGCGGAGCTATTCCGGGCGCTCGCAACGTCATCAGCGGAAACCGGACCAACGGCGTTCGCATCACCGGCCCGTCGGCAACCGGGACGCTGGTCCAGGGCAACGCCATCGGCACCGACGTCACCGGGACGAGGCCCCTGGGCAACCAACAGGCCGGCGTGCTGCTCGAAGACACGGCGGCCGACAGTATCAGCCAGAACCTGATCGCCTTCAACGGCGGGCCCGGCCTCAGCCTGGTCAATGCGAGCGGTATTTCTGCCCAAATCAACCTCGTCTATTTCAACGGCGGCGATGGCATCAGCCTGGTGAACGCGGACCAGAATGATATCTCCCTGAACTTTATCGGGTTCGGTGGCGGAGACGGTCTCAGCCTGGTCAACGCGAGCGACAATACGACCCGGGGCAACGCGATCTACGGCAATAGCGGCGATGGCATTCGCCTGGCCAACGTGGTCAATAATACAATCCATGGGAACCTGAGCGCAGCCAACGGCCTGGACGGGTTTCACGTGGATGCGCTGTCCGCCGACAACACGCTGGAGCAAAACGTGATGCTCGGCAACGGCGAATACGACTGCCGTGACGACTCCGAAGGCGCCGGCACGGCCGGGACAGCCAACACCTGGAGAAGGAACTGGGGGCAGACCGAAAACCGCCCCGGCCTCTGTGCCCCTGGAAGCTGATGACGAACGAACAATCAGCTGGGGAGGAAGACCCCAGAGGCACGGGCCCCGCTGGGCACCCTGCGGAAGGAGCAGCAGTTGGTGCGTGTCCGCGGCAAGGCGAACTCGCACCGGCCCGGCATCGCCCCGGTGTTCGGTTTGCGCGCCGGGGAGGATGTCCTAACCCTGATACCGCAGACCGCCATTACGGCGGGACCTCACCCCCGGTTCCGCCTCTTCCTCGGGAGGTGTGATCATGTCTTTTTTGAACATGCTGGGTGGAATGTTCCGTCGTCCCGCTGTCTACCGTCATGCTCCGCGGCGCCGGCCCGGTCTCCGCCGGTCCTCGGCCCCGCTCTGCCTGGAGATCCTGGAGGGGCGCTGCCTGCTCAGCAGTTTCGTTTGGCAGAACCCCTGGGGCGTGAGATTATCGGCACTCGGCGGCGGCTATCAATTCACTGCCGCAGCTGCTTTCGGTGCTTCCGCGAGCGCAGGGGGATGTCCCACTGGCGGTTGCCCAGCTCGTAGACGAGCCGCCCCTCCGTCCCCTCCCGCGCGACGCCGAAGGTCCGGTAGAACTCCCGGCTGGCGCTGACCACGCGCAGGTTCGCGTCCAGCACGAGGAGCGGGTCGCGCATCGTGTCCACGATGCTCTCGGCGAATTCCAGGGCGTCCCGGAGCGCCTGCTCGGCCGGTTCGGCCATATGACACCGCCGAAAAGAATGAGCCCTCACCGGTTACGGCAGCGGCTCGGCTGCATAAGAAATCACTTGGCTGGGTGGCAGGCGTTGCCACGAAGACCAGATGGCCCAGCGCGGCCCGAGGTAAGTCTGGTCGACCGGTCGCCAGTTGGCAGACAATCCTGCAACCCTATTATAGCAACGGCACGGCGGCTCGGGAGGGCCGTGCTTCATCCGGGGCCGGCGAGGCCCCGCTGCTCTGTGCGCCCGCTCCCGCGGGTCAAAAGAAGGTGCAGTACCGGCGAAGGGGTGAGCACACGTGGAAGAGATCAGCCGGCTGCTCGAGGGCGCGGGCTCCACGCCCGACGAGGTAGCCGCGGCCCTGCGCGCCGCCCGGGTCGAGGGGCTCCGCGACAGCACGTCGTTCATGAACCCGGTCGTCCGCTACCTGAACCGGAACCTGAACATCGGCGGCAAACTCGAAGTCGGGGCGGGCGGGGCCGTGCTGCGCCTGCTGCGGGGCGGCAAGTTGCATGAGGTGCCGCTGCCGCTGCCGGTGCAGGTCTTCCTCGACGGCTTCCACCGCGGCCTGTACCCGGACTTGGAGACGACGAAGTGAGGGCCTGCTGCGAGGAAGACCTCAGGCGCTCGCGGGAAGCGGGGTTCGGGCCAATAGAATTAGGGATCTCTCAGCGCTTTGGTTAATCAGCGTATCGAAATTTCGGGTCTCTTTCGGGAACCTGGTTGATATGGAGCGAGAAATCGCGACAATGGAGTTAATGTCCGTGTATATTCGTGAAGCTCACCCCCAGCGCGAAGAGTGACCGAACAATGAGTACGATTGCCCCCGGCGGCTTGCCCCTAAGTAACAATCCGAAAACCACAATACCGGCGCTAATTCGACGAGGATGCGAATTTTTTTCCGGCTTTTTGGATCATTTCTTAGCCAAGATGATGCATCAAACAGCCGTGAGATGGTAATAGTTAAGATAGGACCGACCGCCGCAAGCGCCCCGCACGGCATCCGCGCGTGGTGTGTAACACTTGCTCGTTAATATAACAGAACAATGAAGGTGAGCCATTACGGTCGGAGGCGGATCATGGTGCGCTGCTGCACTCGCCGGCATGCTTATACGCTCGTCGAGCTGCTGGTTGTCATCGCGATCATCGGTGTTCTGATCGCCCTGCTTTTGCCGGCCGTACAAAAGGTTCGCCACGCCGCCATGCGCATTAGCTGTGCCAACAATCTGCGGCAGATCGGCCTGGCCCTCCACAACTACCATGGCGATCATGAGAAATTCCCCGCCGGTGTCCAGGGGCAGAGGCCACCGACGCCCTACTTCGAGAACGCCCGCAACACCTGGCTGGCCTACCTGCTCCGCTACGTCGAGCAGGACATCTTGGCCCGGCGCTATAACTACAGCGTCGGCTTCGGTCCCGACGAGTCCGCGGAGGTCAACGGGCCCGCCTTCGAGGCAATTATCAAGCTCTACCAGTGCCCCGCCGATGAGGGCGGCACCTTCACCGACCCGGCCCACGGAACCACCGGCTCGCGCTCTAACTACGTCGGCTGCTTCAGCCCCGATTGGGGCTGGGTCGAGAACGGCGCGCCCGTGGACATGACTTATCAACCCGGTTGGCAAATCCCCAACCCGACGCATAAGGTCGCCCTGTTCAACTTCAATCGCCCGCGCTCGATTGGGTCCATTACCGATGGCACGTCGAACACGGTCATCGCCTCAGAGCTGCTCAGCGGCCCGAGCGGCACATTCGATCTGCGCGGCGTCTGGTGGCACGAATACGGCGTCATGTATACCCACCACCTGACTCCCAATTCGTCCCAGCCCGACGAAGTCGAAAAAGGCCACTGCCCCACCTATTGCGATTCCCGCAAAGCACCGATCGTCGGCGACACGCCCGCCTGGAAGCTGGCCAACTTCGCGGCCCGCAGCCGCCACCCCGGCGGCGTTAACACTTTGCTCGGCAATGGCTCGGTGCGTTTCGTCAACAACAGCGTCAACTTGACGGTCTGGCAAGCGCTGGCCAGCATCAACGGCGACGAAACGGTGCCCGAGGATTATTAGCGCAGATTGTCCATGCGACCCCGCGCATCGTAATGATCGACGCAGTGGCATCATCTCCGAGGCCAAGAAGGTCATCACTGCGAGGCGATTTAACTTCAACGTGTTGCCCCCCGTGCCAAGCAGAATGCACAGTTATTCGCTGTTGTTGTTTGGACAAACGAAGGTCCGAAGAAGTTGCAGATCGCTGGCGTACCAGCGATGAGGCGCTGCAACGTCGGCGAGCGCCTCACTCCTTGCCAGCAATCACATTTGCCCACTCCCCCAAAGCACATCCTCAGATCCCTTCTTTCTCCATCATTACGCTAGGAATGACGTCGAAATTTCGCTCCATATCAACTAGCTCCCCGAAAGGGGCGCGAAACTTCGACACAGCAGTTAACACTGGCGCTGAGACTTGCCTAGTTCTATTGGCCCATTAATTGTTGACCTGGCCTGCACTAACAAGTACCCTACCAGCAGGGGAAGCCATTATGGACACCGGGAAAGATGGCCTATCGCTTACCACAGGGGTGATGCTCTACGTCCACCTGGAATGCCTGGCTCCGTTGTTGGCGCGCATTGAGCGAGTGCGGGCGACGGTCCAACCCGACCGGCTCCGCTTCTGGAAGCCAGAAGAGTTGATCGGACGGTACAGGGACATCACCAACTGTGATCAGTGTGGGAACAGCTTCGCGCAGACCGACCGTGGGTATCTCTGTTGTTGGGTAGTGAGCCTAGAGCAAATGGCTGTCTGGCTCAGCGCCCAACGCGGGGAGGCCCAACGCGAAGGTTATTCCTGACTGGCTCCCTTTTGTCTCACGAAAACGGTGGTGAAGTCTCGGTCCAAGTTTTCGAGCGGGTCCCAGGTGCTTCACTATGGGGTTGTGGCCCGAAGGCTGCACCAAATAATGTTCCTGTAGATTATGGCCGATACTATCAGCAGAGTCTGCCCGCCTTTCAAAAGTACGCTGGTGGGCCTTGCCAGTCCAATTGGCCCATTTTGCAGTTCCTCATTTTCTTCGGGAGCGACTATGCCCAAGAGGTACGTCAAGCAGAAGCAGCGCGAGAACACGACCGCCACTGCCGAGAAGCCGACGCAGAAGCAGGCGCTTGCAGAAGCCGTACGCCACCTGGGGCCGAAAGCTTCCCATCCTGCCCTGGCCCGGTTCGTGAAGGAGCATTTCGGCATGGAATTGACCTTCTGTTTCCTTGTGCCCAAAGCCGGGACCGCCAGGAAACCCGAAGCGCAATCAGCACCTCATCCCCGGCGTGCTTGACGCTCTCAAAGACCAAGTAGCCTCGTCGCGGCCCGGATGACTGCCCCTGAATCTGGTTACAGCAGGTTCAGGGGGTTTTTTGGCGGTGCCGGCAGCGCCTGGAGACTTGGCATTTCAGTTCCCACTGATTCATCGGTAATCACCTGATAACGATGAGTCGATCTTAGGCCGCGCCGCTCGGGAGATTCATCCTACTAGGTTGCGCCTTAGCCTTTCCTAAGAGCAACGGCGTTACCCGCTCTCGGGCGATTGGGCTGGCAGCCGTATTTCGCGAAGCTGTTTGGAGATTTCCGCAAGGTTGAGGTTGATTTGGTTCAAGGTTGCACAGCGCGAGGAGAATACCAGCCAATACGTCGCGCGGGGGCCGGGGGGGTGGTGGGAGCAACGTATTTTTCGACACTTCTCGCTCAACGCGACCACAGCAACACGCCACTGCCGTCATGCCCCCCGCCCCGTTTGTCGCGGTGAGGCGAGGTTCCTCTACCCCGCCACAAAACCTTCGCTCCACCCCGACAAGCGGGGCGGGGGCGGTCGTATGAGAGGTCGCCTTTCTAGCCACGAACCCTCGCTCCACCCCGGCAAGCGGGGTGGGGGCCAGTCGTGTTCAGCGAGAAGTCTCTATTTTTCAGCAGAGTTTGTAACGGAGTGACCGCGAGTTATGCGAATAGGGCATCGTTGTCGAATTAAAAATCATGCGTTTTCGTTGATATGCCGATAATAGCGGGAAATGCTGTGATTTACGGCACTTCCTGATATTTCAATCCCGGCAATCCAACCCCTCATTAGCCGCCATTTACCGCAGGCTACAGGTGTCATGACACCAGCGTTTATCATGCTTTCTGGCAAGGGCCGCGGTCGCCGACGTGGCAACCAATTCACGCCGACGGCCCGCGGCCAAAGGGTTGTTACTTTTTGGGCCAACCGATGCCCTGAAAAGGGTCAGTTGCCTGCACTTTGAGAAAACAGTCCAGTGCCTTTGCGGTCTCTTCCCAGGTTTCCGCCCAAGCTTTATGATGGTAGATTTCGCGGTAGTCCTTGGCCCTTTCATTAAGTAGATCCTTTAGCCCCTCGAAGGATCGGGTCAGACCATGACGGCGTATAACTTCGATTATCGAAGCATGCGTGGCCCGCTGTTGCTCGATCTCATACTGAGCAAGTTGTTCTTCCCAAAACGGCTCATCCCAAATCCAGTCAGGAAATGGTTCGGACAAGGAGACACCTCTTTCTGGAAACGGCCGGCCGCTTGGCCCGCCTCTTGGTAGGGGCAAAGACGGACCAAACGGACCGGCCAAAGGGTAATCGTTTTCTTCGACTTTCGCAGTGTACCGGTCGCTTCTGTGCCTCATAGCCAGTGCTATGCGCCGCGTATCCTCCGGCGTGCAATCATGCAACAATAACTCGAGTAGTTCCATATCCGTGAGCGGTTGCCCACCTAGAACTCTCCGTTCCCAATAGTCAACCCGCTCCATTATTTCCCGCTTGTTTATGGCTTTTTCTTTCTTTCCTTGCTTTCGGGCCTCCTGGGCGCCGGCTCTTCCTCGAATACCTGGCAACTGACACCCAGGGCCGACGCCAGGGCCTGAATTGTGCTCCAGGACGGGTCAATTTCCCGTTGCTCCAATTTGGAAATTGCCGACACGCTATCCACTTTTGAGATTTCAGCCATTTGCATTCCTTTGTTGCACGGCCAACCGGCGCCGGGGTGCAAGTCCCGAACGCCGGCCGGCCAAAGGACGACTAGAATACAAAAGGCGGCCGGCCCACCCGGATCCGCCAATACGCGACTAAAAACGGACCAAGCGGGACCGGCCAAAGGATTAAATTTCACTCGGCAAACGAATAGCCCAGTTCACGGAGTAAACGGCGCTCGTTTTCGTCCGCGTGTACCAGCCGCCACGACTTGGCAACTTCAACATCAAGAGGATAATCTATCGTGCGCCCATCAAGTGGTGGTGGCTGCTCAACAGTCTCCATCTCCCGCAGTGCTTCTCTGAGAATTTGGCAATTATCTTCCCACGGTTTTGACATATCGATTTCGAGATACATTTTTACCGAGTCGTCAGTGAGACGGACCCATAGCTCCCCGTTCTCTATCCATGAGTTGGCGATTTCGCCAGGGCTATTGGGGTGAACTATCTTCATGATTTCCCTGCCTTTCGTCGCGTCCTCGGCTTCGGCGCCGGCGCAAACTCTCCCTGTTCAAACGCCTGGCAACTGGTCCCCAGGGCCTCGGCCAGGGCCTTCACGGTCTCCCAGCTCGGCTGCACTCGACCCTGTTCCAATTTCGTAATCGTGGCAAGACTTAGATTTGCTTTTCTGGCCAAGGCTTCCTGAGAAAGCCCCGCCTGTTTTCGCAACTCGCGTAGCATACCGGAGAAATCCTTTTGCATTGAGTCCCTTCCTTTAAGGCCATCGTAGGAAGGGAATACTACTCTGTCAATCCACTAACTTTACTGCGGTTACCACAGTGAATTGACTTACTACTATTAAATTACTACTATCATGTTATTATTCCCCTTGCGCGGAGTCAAGTGGCTCAACCACAAGACAGGAGAAAGTATCATGTCCACCACATTCACCCGCGCATCGCGCCCGTCGTACTTTGACCGACTCGCAACACCATCTCATGCGAGGCTGACGGGAATTGATCCCATCGTTGACAAAATGGGCTTTACACTCCTGGAGGAGGATCTGCAAAAGCATCCTGCTCATGTCCACAGATCCTATTTTCTGGCCACGCGCTTGGAAGCTTACCTGGGCAAAACTTTCACACCCAATCAACGAGAAGAGAAATACCAAGGCAAAAATGGTTTGAATGAATTTTTCTTCGCGGACACCGTCGCCAACGCCCGGGCCTGGTGGGCCAAGAACAAAAAGGAATACGAGTAGTGGACGATGAAGCGGCTGGAAACCGCGTTGACGCTGAACTGCGGCAGGAGGCATGCTTTCGCGGCCCAATGGTCAACAAGCGGTCGACAAAAAGCTCAGCCGTTCTATCCTTTGCGGAGACTATAAATAGAGGCAAGAGGAACTCCCCATAAATAGTAGGCAAGAACGATGCCAGCTGCTCAGAGCGAACCTGTTCTTCGCTTTATCCGCAACCTGGCTTCGCGGGAGCAAGCAGCCGGGTTGCCGGACCAGCAATTGCTGGGCTTATTTCTTACGAAACGCGATGAAGGCTCGTTTGCAGCGCTCGTCCGACGCCACGGGCCAATGGTGCTGCGTGTCTGTCTCGAAGTGCTGCACAATGAGCACGACGCCGAGGATGCTTTCCAAGCAACATTCCTGGTACTGAGCTTAAAAGCCGGGTCGGTTAAGAAACAACAGTCCGTGGGGAGTTGGCTATACGGAGTAGCTCATCACGTCGCGACAAGTCTGAAGAGAAGCCTGGCTCGGCGCCGCTCTCGTGAGAGCCAAGTGATCAATAAGACGGTCGCCGATCCCCTTGCGGCAATCACCATCCGGGAAGCGCAGCAAATCCTGCACCAGGAGCTCGCTTGCCTTCCCGAGAAATATCGAGCTCCCCTCTTGCTTTGCCATTGGGAAGGATTGAGCCGGGACGAGGCCGCCCAGCGACTCGGCTGGACAGTCCGCACTGTCAAGAACCGGCTGGAGCAAGCGCGCCAGCAGTTACGAGCGCGGCTCTCTCGCCGTGGCTTGGCGCTTTCGGGGGCGCTTGTTGCTGCCCTGTTCTCGGAAGCAATGGCCTCGGCGGCAGTTCCATGCGTGTTACTGGACTCGATCGTAAAATCGGCGACCGCGGTCGCGGCAGGTCACAAAGCAGCCTCGGTGGCTTCGGCCAAGGTCGCCACTTTAGCAGAAGGAGTGATGAAAGCCATTTATGTGGCCAAGCCAGTTATGTGGCCTTGAGCAGGCGGGGACGCGGATTTTCGCAGCGGGCATTGGGGAATCGTGGGCTTCCTGTCGATTGAACGCCA
>Ga0306920_100005984_pt1 | contig 15787 bp, 13 predicted proteins | sample flu12Cox44000170_FD_204666 | JGI IMG/M metagenome (GOLD analysis project Ga0306920, IMG submission 204666) | Lab enrichment of tropical soil microbial communities from Luquillo Experimental Forest, Puerto Rico - flux4day.12C.oxic.44.000.170 (v2)... | ecosystem: Environmental > Terrestrial >... | reverse complement strand
AGATCGATGTCCGAGCCCGGCGCCAGCAGTCTGCGGCCGTAGCCGCCGGTTGCGACCACCGCCATCCGCTCGGCCTCGGACGGCGCGCGCGACGGATAGAGCTCGCTGCCGGCAAACTCGAACAAGATGCGGATGATCTCGTCCTGCATCAGTGCGAGCCGCTCGGCGCAACGGCGGCCATGGCGATCCTTGAGCAGAAGTTCCTCGGCGCGGGCGCGGGCCTGCGTGAGCGCCGTCTTGAGCCGTTGGGCGACCGCGGTACGCAATTCGCGGTCACGGCCGGCGTGGCGCTCCGCCAGCGCCTTGAGATCGGCGGCGAGCGCCGCCGGGTCGATCAAGTCACTCGCAATGCGTGGCGATCGTTGAATGTCCAACATCACGCATAGGCTTAGCGGAGCGGGGAGGCAGTGTCATCGTGATCCCGCGCCATCGTGATCCCGCGCCCTGGTGATCGCGCGAAAACGGTCGAGCCCGAAGGGGGCCAAGAGTCAAGCGACCCTGTCCGAAGTCGGCCCCCCTTGCGGGCCCGATGATAGGCTCCGCGCCATCCGGGAAACGCGTCGTGCTTCCCCGGATTTCACTTCGCTCCATCCGCGCTCCTGGTGAAATCGTTCTATTCTCATTACCTTCTGTAGTCGTTTTTTCTGATTGACGCCTTCGATGGCCCCTCCTATGGAAAAAACGTAGTCTGGAGGTCGTCATGCTTCATCGCCGCAAAGTCCTCACCGCCGCCGCGGGTGCCGCATTTGCACCGCTTGCGCCCTTCGCCTTTGCCCGCCCCGCGCGCGCCGCCGACAAGCCGTCGGAAATTCGCATCGATTGGGCGACGTACAATCCGGTCTCGATGGTGCTCAAGGAGAAGGGCCTCCTGGAAAAGGAATTCGCCAAGGACGGCATCGGCGTGCGCTGGGTGCAGTCGCTCGGTTCCAACAAAGCGCTGGAGTTCCTCAACGCCGGCTCGATCGATTTCGGCTCGACCGCGGGGTCGGCCGCGCTGTTGAGCAAGATCAACAGCAATCCGATCAAGTCGATCTACGTCTATTCGCAGCCGGAATGGACGGCGCTGGTGACGCGCAAGGACACATCGATCAACAAAATCGAGGATCTCAAAGGCAAGCGCGTGGCGGTGACCCGCGGCACCGATCCGCACATTTTCCTGGTGCGCGCGCTGCTTTCGGTCGGTTTGAACGAGAAGGACATCAGCGAGGTGCTGCTGCAGCATCCGGACGGCAAAACCGCGCTCATCCGCGGCGATGTCGATGCCTGGGCCGGCCTCGATCCGATGATGGCGCAGGCGCAGGTCGAAGATGGCGCGCGGCTGTTTTACCGCAACAAGGACGCCAATACTTACGGCATCCTCAATGCCCGCGAGGAGTTTCTCAAAGACTATCCCGACCTGACGCGGCGCACACTCGCGGTCTATGAGACTGCGCGCAAATATTGCCTTGAGAACTACGACGACGAGAAACGCGTGTTCATCGAGGCGACCAAGCTGCCCGGTCCTGTGGTCGATATCCAGCTCAAGGAGCGCACCGATTTGAATTTCAATCGCATCGGCGCGCCGCAGCGCGACACCATCCTCAAGGCGGGATTGGCGCTGCAGCAAGCCGGCGTCATCCCGGGCAATGTCGACGTGAAGAAATCGCTCGACGATCTGATCGACGATCGTTTCGTCGGCGCGGCGTGACCAGCTCCTTCTCCCCGCCTGCGGGGAGATGGTTGGGATGAGGGGCTTGTCACCAAGCCCAGAGTCGCGGTCGCCCCCTCACCCGGATTGCTGCGCAATCCGGCCTCTCCCCGCAAGCGGGGAGAGGTAAATTTCGCATGATTGCAAAAACCGACGTCACCATGTCTCTTGTCAGCATGACACTCGCTGCGGAAGGCACACCGGCGCAGGAACGGTCGGCGGCAAGCCGCCGCGCGCGCTTCATCCGGCCGGCTTTGGGCCTCATTGTGCCGGCGGTGCTGGCGCTCACGTGGGAAATCGTGGTGCGGCTTGGCTGGTCGACTGGGCGTTTGGCACCGCCGCCTTCGGTCATCTTCCAGACCTTCGTCGATCTTGCCCGCACCGGCGAATTGCAGCGCGACACGTTGGTGACTTTGTCGCGGGTCGCCGCCGGCTTTGCGCTCGGCGCCATGGTGGCGACCGTGGTCGGCGCGGCGACCGGCTACTCGCCGCTGATCCGGCGCTTGCTCGATCCCAGCCTCCAAGCGTTACGCGCGATTCCGTCGATCGCCTGGATCCCGCTGTTCATTTTGTGGCTCGGGATTTTCGAATCGTCCAAAGTCACGCTGATCGCGGTCGGCGTGTTCTTTCCGGTCTATCTCGGGCTGATGGGCGCAATCCAATCGGTCGATCGCAAGCTCGTTGAAGTCGGCCGCGCCTTTCGGCTCTCCGATTTCGAAATGGTGCGGCGGATTTTGCTGCCGGCGGTCTTGCCCGCTTATGTGATTTCGCTGCGCTCGGGGCTCGGGCTCGGTTGGATGTTTGTTGTTGCTGCCGAGCTGATGGGTGCGTCCGAAGGTCTCGGTTATTTGCTGATCGACGGCCAGCAGCTCGGCAAGCCGGCCGAAATCATCGCCGCCATCGTTGCCTTCGCCATCGTCGGCAAGGCCACGGATTGGCTGATCGCGCTTGTGGCGGCGCCGTTCCTGCGCTGGGAAGATGTGGTGCGGCATGAGTAAAACGTGATGCTTGCACGAATACGCTGTTCAGTCATCCTGAGGTCCCCGCGCGGAGCGCGGGCCTCGAAGGATACGGCGCCAATGCGCCGGCCGTTCATCCTTCGAGGCTCGCTCTGCTCGCGCCTCAGGACGACGGGATACGGCTTCGGTATCGCCTGATGCTCGTGCTCGACCATATCGGCAAGACTTATCCCAACGGCGTGCATGCGCTTGGCGGCGTATCGCTTGAGGTGGAGCTCGGCGAAATCGTCGCCGTGATCGGCGGCTCGGGCTGCGGCAAGTCGACATTGCTGCGCGCGATTGCCGGGCTCGATCCGGCGAGCGAAGGCACGGTGATCCTGGACGGCGAGCGTATCGGCGCACCGCACGAAAAGATCGGCATCATCTTTCAGGAGCCGCGGCTGCTGCCTTGGCTCAAAGTCGCGGACAATGTCGGCTTTGGTCTCAACGGTCGGCCCAAGGCCGAGCGTACGGAGCGCGTTGCCGCGGCGCTGCGGCGCGTCGGCCTGGCCGACAAGGCCTCGGTATGGCCGCGCGAATTATCGGGCGGTCAGGCGCAGCGCGTCGCCATCGCCCGCGCACTGGTGCCGCGGCCGGAAGTGCTCTTACTCGACGAGCCGTTTTCGGCGCTCGACGCTTTCACCCGCACCGATCTGCAGGATCATCTGCTCGATCTGTGGGCCGACGCCAAACCGACCTTGATTGTGGTCACTCATGATGTGGACGAGGCAATCGTGCTCGCCGATCGCATCATGGTCATGTGCCCGCGGCCGGGTCGCGTTTTCGACGACATCGGCGTCGACCTGCCGCGGCCGCGCGATCGCCAGTCGGCGGCCTTCGATTTCGTCAAGCGCCGCGTGCTCGCCGCGCTTGACCGCTCGCTCAACCGCGCGCCGGCCGGTGCCGAGAACGAGCAGAAGGCGGAGACCGGCGCGGCGATGTGGTGGTGATCGGATGACAGAAAGCGGATGACAGACGACAGAGCACTTCTTATCTGTCCTCTGTCATCGGTTGTCCGCCGTCGATATTTCATTCCGACCAGCAAACACAGAGGTATTTCAAATGGACTCCGCCGCGTTGCGCGCGCTGCAGGCGCCGATCAAGGAACGCTACAAGGCCGATCCCCAAGCCGGCGTGATCACGCTGAAAGCCAAGGGCGCGCTCGACGACACCAATATCGCCTGCAAGGTCGAGACCAGCCGCGCGCTCGCGGTGGCCGGGCTGCATCCGGCGACCGGCGGCTCCGGCCTGGAACTGTGCTCCGGTGACATGCTGCTCGAAGCTTTGGTCGCCTGCGCCGGCGTGACGCTCAAGGCGGTCGCCACTGCGCTCGACATTCCGCTGCGCTCTGGAGCGGTATCGGCGGAAGGCGATCTCGATTTTCGCGGCACGCTCGGGGTGGCCAAGGAGGCGCCGGTCGGGTTTGCGCAAATCCGGCTCCGTTTCGACCTCGATACCGACGCACCGCAAGACAAGCTTGATCAGCTGCTCAAGCTCACCGAACGATATTGCGTGGTTTATCAGACTATCCGCAGCGGTCCGCCAGTCGAAATCACGCTCAAGCGGCAGTGATAGTCCTCATTGCCACTGCTCCGTCATCCTGAGGCGGCCGCGCAGCGGCCCTCGAAGGGATAGGCTGCGGCGTTCGGGCCGTCGCCCTTCGAGGCTCGCTTCGCTCGCACCTCAGGGTGACGGAAACATTCACTGCTGACGAAAAATGTCCCCCGACCTCACGTTCTGGCTTGAACTCATTTTCAAGATGGTGATGACGGCGGCTGTCGTCGTCTTCATTTCGATTGTGGTCGAGCGCTCGGGTCCGTTCATCGGCGCATTGATCGCTGCATTGCCGACGGCGGGCGGCGCCGCTTACGTCATCCTCGCCATCGAACATCCGCCAGCGTTTATTGCCGGAAGCGCAGTCGGCAGCATGGCCATCGGCGCCGCGGTGGCGATCTTCGCCGCGGTCTATGCCGTGCTGGCGCAGCGCCATGGTCTCGTCTTCAGCCTCAGTCTGTCCTTGCTCGCCTGGTTTGCATGCGCGGCCTTGCTGCGGCAGGTGAACTGGACGCCCGTTAGCGCGCTCGGGCTCAACGCGGCGGTGTACGCCGTCACCATTCCGCTGAGCTGGCGCTATCGCAGTTCGGCGCCCCCGAGAAAATTCCTGCGCACGCGTTACGACATTCCGCTGCGCGCGCTCGCCGCCGCGACCGTGGTTGTGATCGTGACGAGTGCGAGCCACAGCATCGGCTCGTTCGCCTCCGGAATGTTCGCGCTGTTCCCGATTGTCTTTTGCAGCTCGATCGTCATTTTGCACCCGCGCGTCGGCGGCAAAGCGATGGCAAGCGTGATGGCGCATGCGCAGGTGGCGCTGGTCGGGCTGACGCTGGCCTTTATGGCTGTGCATTATCTTGCCGAACCGCTTGGCTCGTGGTGGGCGCTCCTCATCGGACTTGGCGTCTCGATGGCCTGGAGCGGCATGCTGATGCTAGTGCGCAGGCGCAGCAAGGCGCGGTGAGGATTGCTTCGCCCGCAATGACGAGTGATGTTCCGCTTGGACCGACTAATCCTTCGCTTTTGTGAGCTGCGCCTTGAGCACGTAAAGCGCTTCCAGTGCATCGCGCGGCGACATGTCGTCAGGACTGAGCGCCGCCAGAGCTTCCAGCAAACCCGCGAGCGCAGAACCTGTTTGCGGCTGCGGCGCGGACGCCCGCGCGCTGGCAAATAGCGGCAAATCATCGATCAGCTTGCGCGCCGGCGAGACGCGGTCTTCGGCTTCGATCTGCGCCAACACGACTTTGGCGCGTTCGATGACGCTTGCCGGCAGACCAGCGAGTCTTGCCACCTGGATGCCATAGGAGCGGTCGGCGGCGCCGGCGACGACTTCGTGCAGGAACACCACGTCGCCCTGCCATTCCTTCACCCGCATCGTGGCGTTGTGCAGCCGCGGCAGCTTGGCCGCGAGCGCGGTCATTTCGTGAAAATGCGTCGCGAACAAAGCGCGGCAGCGATTTTGTGCGTGCAAGTGCTCGATCGTGGCCCAGGCGATCGACAACCCATCGAAGGTTGCGGTGCCGCGGCCAATCTCGTCCAAGATGACGAGCGCGCGCTCGCCGGCCTGGTTGAGAATGGCGGCGGTTTCGACCATTTCCACCATGAAGGTCGAATGGCCGCGCGCGAGATCGTCGGCGGCGCCGACGCGCGAGAACAGCCGATCGACTACGCCGATATGCGCGGCGCGCGCCGACACGAAGCTGCCGGTCTGCGCAAGTATCGCGATCAAGGCATTCTGGCGCAGGAAGGTCGATTTCCCCGCCATGTTCGGGCCGGTCACGATCCAGATGCGGCCGGTTCCTTCGCCACCTTGGCCGGAAAGCGGCGACAGATCGCAGTCGTTGGCGACGAACGGCCCGCCGCCAGCCGCCAGCATTTGTTCGACCACGGGATGGCGTCCGCCCTCGATTGCAAAGGCGAGGCTGGCGTCGACTTGCGGCCGTATATAGTCGCGTTCGACGGCAAGCGCGGCGAGCGAGGATGCGACATCAAGCGCGGCGATCGCCTCGGCGGCATCTTTGATCGTCGCGCTTGCTGCCGCGACGGAGCTCGCCATGCGCTCGAAGATTTCAAGCTCGAGCGCCAGCGCGCGCTCCGCGGCGGTGGCGATCTTCGCCTCGAGCGCGCCGAGCTCGGTCGTGGTGAAGCGAACCTGGCCGGCGGTGGTCTGGCGATGAATGAAGGTGGCGTTGAGCGGCGCGCTCATTAGTTTTTCGCCGTGCTGCGCCGGAACGTCGACGAAATAACCGAGCACATTATTGTGCCGAATCTTGAGCGCGCGGATGCCGGTTGCATCGGCATAGCGCACCTGCAAGGCCGCGATCACGCGGCGGGATTCGTCGCGCAGGGCGCGGGCCTCGTCGAGCGCGGCCGCGTAGCCGCCCCGCACGAAGCCGCCGTCGCGACGCAGCGCCGGCAACTCATCAGCGAGCACCTTGCTCAGTTCTTCGGCGAGCGCGGTATCGCTCTGGCGCAGCGTGCCGGCGATTTGCGCGATGTCGCGCGGCAGTTCGGGCCGGCTTGCCAGCCGCGCGGCGAATTCCGCCGCCGCGAAAATGCCGTCACGGATGGCGGCAAGATCGCGCGGCCCGCCGCGGCCGATGACGAGGCGAGACAAAGCGCGCGCCAGATCCGGCGCGCTTTTCAGCCGCGCACGCATATCGCCTCGCGCCGCGGCATCGCCGGTGAAGGCGGCGACGGCGTCGAGCCGGTGACCGATCTCCGCCGCGTCGGTGAGCGGCGCCGCCAGCCGCTGCGCCAAGAGCCGCGAGCCCGCCGCGGTGATCGTGCGATCGATGGCGGCAAGGAGCGAGCCGCGCCGCTCGCCGGCGAGCGTGCGATGAAGTTCGAGATTGCCGCGGGTGGCCGCATCGAGCGCGAGCGTTGCGCCGGCGGCCTCGCGCAGCGGCGGCGCGATCGGCGGGCGCTTGCCGAGCTGGGTGCGCTCGACATAAGTGATTGCCGCCGCCGCGGCGGCCAATTCGACGCGCGAAAACGTGCCGAACGCGGCGGTGGTCGCCACACCAAAGAACGACGCCAGCCGGCGCTCCGCAGTCGCGCCGTCGAACACGTCGCGGGCGAGCGGCGTCAACGCGGGCAGGCCCTGCAACGTCGGCGCCAGTTCGGCATCGGCATAGAGCGCATCGGAGACGATGATTTCGCCCGGCTCGATCCGCGCGACGGCGGCGGCGAGCCCGGCGCGGTCGGATTCGGCGACGCGAAATTCGCCGGTGGATATGTCGATCCAGGCCAGCGCGAAACGATCCTCGCCGGCCGAGGCGCGGCTCCTCGCCAGCGCGGCAAGATAATTGTTGCGCCTAGCGTCAAGGAGCGAATCTTCGGTCAGCGTTCCCGGCGTGACCAGCCGGATGACGTCGCGGCGCACCACGCTTTTGCCGCCGCGCCTGCGTGCCTGCGCCGGATCCTCGAGTTGCTCGCAAACCGCGACGCGATGGCCGAGCGCGATCAGCCGATGCAAATATTCGTCGGCGCGCTCCACCGGCACGCCGCACATCGGGATGTCGGCGCCGAGATGCTTGCCGCGTTTGGTGAGCACGATGCCGAGCGCGCGCGAGGCAACTTCGGCGTCGTCGAAGAACAATTCGTAGAAGTCGCCCATCCGGTAGAACAACAGGCAATCCGGATTGGCGGCTTTGATCTCGATGTACTGCTCCATCATCGGTGTCACGCGGCCGGCTTCGTCGGCCGCTGCGGGCGCGCCGCGCGCGGCGTCGGCCTTGTCGGCAGCCTTGTCAGCAGCCTTATCAGCGGCGTTCGCGACCGGCTGCGCTGCTTCAGACGTGATGGTGCGTGCAGCGTCCATGGTGCGACGCTAGCAAATCTTGCGCGGCGATGCCCGGCTTTGTGCCGGACAGTCCACGGTTAAATAACGTGAACGATCCTCGCGAATCGGGGAACTTCGTCATTGCGAGTGAAGGGAGCAATCCGGATTTTTTTACTCTGGATTGCTTGGTCGCGGAGCCTGTCATCGGGCCGGCCACTTCGGGCCGGACCCGTTGGCTCCTCGCAATGACGGTGACGGCGCGGCGCCCCGGAAGTAGCCCTACTTCACCAGCTTCTTGCCGGTGACGGCTTCGAGGTTCTTGTAGAACACCTTCTCCGCGGTCGCCTTGTCGAGCCTGAGCGAATCCAGAATGCTCAATGTCTCGCGCGGATACATGGTGCCGCCTTCTGGATCGAACGGGCAGTCGGACGCGAACACGATCTTGTCGATTGGGAAGAACTCCATGCCGGCCTTGGTCGCCGGCACTGCGGTAAACGCCGCGGTATCGGCCCAGAAGTCCTGTTTGAAATAATCGAGCACGCGTTTTTTCAGGCTTTTGCGCAAGCCGACGTAATCTTCGTCGGTGGTGCGCGATCCCATCACGTCGTTGCCAGGGCCGATGCGGCCCTCCAGCATCGGCACGATGCCGCCGAAATGGTGCGTGATGATTTTCAGATTGGGATGGGTATCCATGATCTTGGAATAAACCAGCCGCATCATGGCGCAGGCGGTCTCGTAGGACCAGCCGAAGGTCCACCAGATTTCGTAGAGCGATTTCCTCTCGTCGATGTAGTCCGGCACCTCGGCGCCACGCGCCGGATGCAGCCAGATCGGCGCGCCGAGTTCGTCCATTTTCTTCCAGAACGGCGCATATTGCGGCCGGTCGAGCGGCTTGCCGGCGACGTTGGTGTAAATCTGCACGCCGAGCGCGCCGTTTTTGAGCGCGCGCTCCGCCTCGCCGATGCCGGCGTCGGCGGCCTCCAGCGAGACCTGCGCCACCCAGCCGGGGAAGCGATCTTTTTCCTTGGCGATGAGCTCGGCGAAGCCGTCATTAATGATGCGGCAGAACTCGTCGATATCCTTCGGCGTCCTGGCAAACTTTTCGACCGGCGGCTGCGGATAGGACAGGATCTGCTGATAATCCTTGTGGCCGTCGACGATCTTCTTGCGCACGTCGAGGTCGAACAAAGCCGGCAGCGAGCGCACGCGCTTGCCCATGTCCTTGTAGCTGCCGGCGACCTCGTTGAGCTTGTCGAAGAATTTTTGTGGAAAAAAGTGGGTGTATGCGTCAATGCGCATGGTCATGAGCAATCCTCTCCCTTGTGGCGGCTAGGCTTCTAGCATCGCGTTTTTGCCGCGTCACTCACCGAGAAGTGACTAGGTTGGCATGGGTCAGTCGCGCGACGATTTGCGGCGGGATCGCTTGAGACTTCATGCGCCCGGGATCTTGGGGGTCGCGGACGACCCAGACGCGGGTTTCGAAACCCTCCGCCGCAAGCGCGCCGTCATGGATCAGGCGGTGCTCGATCTTGAAGCTTGAGCGGCCACAGCCGACCACCGCGGTCTCGATCGTCACCTCGTCGCCGAACCGGGTCGGCAGCCGAAATCGCGCGCGGGTTTCGACCAGCGGGTGGCCGGAAAAATTGTAAGCCTTCAGATAGTCGATCTTCTTCATGCCGATCGCGCGCTCGATCAGCACCGTGGTCGAGACGTCGAAAATGTCGAAATAGCGGGCAAAGAAAATGATTCCGGCCGGGTCGCAGTCGCCCCATTCAATCCGGGTTTTGCGGGTGCTGGTGAACATCGGTGGACGAAAACACAGATGTCAGATGTCGGAGATCGGATCAATCCGTCATTTGACACCTGATATCCGTCATCTGGGAGCCATGCGCAAAGCGCCGTCGAGCCGCACGACTTCGCCGTTGAGATACCGGTTCTCGATCATATGGCGCACCAGCGCGGCGAATTGCGGCGGCTGGCCCAGCAATTTCGGAAACGGCACCGAAGCGGCGAGACTCTGCTGCGCCGCTTCAGGGAGCGCGTGCAGCATCGGCGTTGTGAAAATTCCCGGCGCGATGCCATTGACGCGGATGCCGAACTGCGCGAACTCGCGCGCCGCCGGGAGTATAAGCCCGACCACGCCGGCCTTCGACGCCGCATAGGCGGCCTGCCCGATTTGACCCTCATAGGCTGCAACCGAGGCGGTGCAGACGATGATGCCGCGCTCGCCATCCTGACCTGGTGCGAGACCCTGCATGGCGGTGGCGGCGAGCCGCATCACATTGAACGTGCCGATCAGGTTGATCTCGATGACGCGCGCGAAGTCGGCAAGCGGCATCGGCCCGTCGCGGCCCACGATGCGCTTGGCCGGGCCGACGCCCGCGCAATTGACGACGATGCGCGCCGGCCCGTGATCGGCCGTGGCTTTGGCAATCGCTTTTTCGGTGGCGGCGCCGTCGGTCACGTCGCAATGCACGGCGATGCCGTTGACATCGATCGCGACTTCGGCCGCCGCCTTGTCGTTTATGTCGAGCACCGCCACTTTGGCGCCGCCGGCAGCGAGCATGCGCGCCGTCGCCCCGCCGAGTCCCGACCCGCCCCCGGTGACGACCGCCGCCTGTCCGCGAATGTCCATGGTCAGCTCACCTCGGCTGTTTGCTTGACGACGATGATATGCGGCGGCAGCGGATCGGCATAAAGCGCCTCGACCGTTGCGGCGCGATGCGCCAGCACGGCGCGCTGGTTGATCGAGCCCTTGTCGGTCATTTCGCCAATGTCGAGCGAAGCCGGCTCGGCGAGCAGGATCGCGCGCACGACGCGGCCGGAGGTGCCGGTGCTGGCCGCGGCGAAGCTTGCAAGCTTGCCGGCGAATGCGCTCCGCACGCGAGGGTCGCCGAGTACATGCGGCGCCGGAGCATCGTTCGCCAGATCGGGCGCGATGCCGCGGCAGGCGTCGATATCGGGGAAAATCAAAGCCGTGACCTCGTCGCGCTCGGCGCCGGCGAGCACCACGTCGCGGACGAGCGGCGCGCAATGGGCAATCAGCGCGGCGCGCAGCGGCCCGACGCTGACCCAGGTGCCGGTGGCGAGCTTGAAATCCTCGGCGAGGCGGCCGTCGAACAGCATGCCCTTCGCCGGATCGGCGGGATCAGCGAATTTCAGCGCGTCGCCGATCTTGTAGAAGCCTTCTTCGTCGAAGGCCTCGGCGGTCAGCTCCGGCGCGCGCCAATAGCCGGGCATGATGTTGTCGCCTTTGAGCCGCGCCTCGAGCTTGCCGTCGCACGGGATGAGCTTGAGCGTGACACCGGCCATTGGCAGACCGATATTGCCGGCGCGTTCGGATTGCCAATTGCAGGACAAGGCCGCTGGCGCGGTTTCGGTCGAGCCCAGGCTCGACATGAACAGGATGCGCTCGCCGGTCGTCTTGATGGCGAGCTCGGTAAAGCCGTCGAGCACGTGTTGCGCCAGCCCGGCGCCGGCATAGAACATCACCTTGAGGCGGCTGAAAAAGATTTCGCGCAAGGCGGCTTCGGCGGCGAGCGCCGGCAACAGCATTTCGAAGCCCTTCGGCACGTTGAAGTAAATCGTCGGCGCGACCTCGCGCAGATTGCGCACCGTGGCGTCGATCAAACCCGGCAACGGCTTGCCCTCGTCGATATAGAGCGAGCCGCCATTGTCGAGCACCAGGCCGAAATTGTGATTGCTGCCGAAGGTGTGATTCCACGGCAGCCAGTCGACCAGGATCGGCGGCTCCGCGCCGACGAAAGGCATGGCGGCGCGGATCATCGCCTGGTTGGCGCACAGCATGCGATGGCTGTTCACCACGCCCTTCGGCCGCCCGGTCGAGCCGGAGGTGAAGAGAATCTTGGCGACCTGGTCCGGCTTGACGCGCGCATGCGCGGCCTCGACCGCGCCGCTTGCCGGCGTCTGCAAAAGTTCGGCGAAGGATGTCGTCGCTCGTTCGGCAGGCGGGTTGATTGTCACCGCGACTTCAACGTCGCGCGGCAGTGCCGCCGCGATGGCGCGCGCGAAAGCTGCGCCGTTATTGGCGAAGACCAAGCCCGGCGCAAGAAGCGCCACGATAGTTTTCAGTTTGCCGAAGTCTTGCGACAAGAGCGAATAGGGCACCGAGATCGGCGCATAGGGAATGCCGACATGCATGGCGGCAAGGGCAAGGAGTGCGTGTTCGATATCGTTGCCGGAAAGAATGGCAACCGGGCGCTCGGCACTGAGGCCACGATCAAGCAGTGCCGCCGCGAGCGCGCGCACTGCGGCAAGCGTCTGCGCATAGCTCATGCTGCGCCACGCGCCGGTGGCGCCACGCTGCGCCAGAAAGAGTCGATCCGGCGCGATTTGGGACCAATGGACAAGCCGCTCGGTCAGCATGCGCGGATAAGACGGCAGCGCATGCGGCGAGCGCATCAAAATCGAGCCATCGCCGCGCCGCTCGACGACGACGTCGACCGGGCCGAGCTTGACCGGGCGCAGTGGCGCTCGGCCGCGGTCGGAGCCGATCATGTGCGCGCCACTTTCGGTGCGCGTTTTTCCAGAAACGCTTTGAGTCGCGCCTTAGCTTCCTCATCGCCCTGGGCGATCGCGGCGGCCAGCGCTTCGGTGACATAGCCGGCGGCCGGATCGCTGCGCGCGATCCGCGGCAGAAGATGCATCACCGCGAAATTGGTGAACGGCGCATTGCCGGCGATGCGATGGGCGAGCTCGAGCCCCTTGGCGAAACCCTCGCCGTCGTCGACCAGATATTGCGACAGCCCGATGGTCTGGCCTTCTTCGGCGGACAGCGTGCGCGCGGTCAGCATCATGTCCATCATCCGCGCGGTGCCGATCAAGGGCGGCAGCCGCACCGAGCCGCCGCCGCCGATATAGATGCCGCGGCTGCCTTCGGGCAGCGCGTAAAACGCGTTGCGCTCGGCGACGCGCACATGCGCCGCCGCGGCGAGCTCAAGCCCGCCGCCGACCACCGCGCCGTGCAAAACCGCGACCACCGGCACATTGCCGAATTCGATGCGGTCGAAAGCGCGATGCCATGAGCGCGAATGTGCAATGCCGGCGACGGTCGCGCGATCGACGAGTTCGCTCAGGTCGAGCCCGGCGCTGAAATGCTCGCCCTCGCCGCATAACACCACGGCGCGGACGTCCTCCGGCAGGGCGGAGAAGAATGTCTCGATGCCGGCCACCATCGGATCGTCGAGCGCGTTGCGCTTTTGCGCGCGATTAAGCCGCAACACCGCGACCGCGCCGTGGCGCTCGGCTTTCAAAGTCGTCGGTAAATCGGCGAATTCGGCAGGCTCGCTGGTCATGGTCACCTATTCTTGGCGCGCATTTGACCCTGTCCGCCGCGGCCCGTAAATAGCCTGCAAGGGCCACAGCCCAAAGAATATCTTCCAGATATCGGAGCGAGCGATGCGGGAAGTTTTCATCTGCGATGCGGCGCGCACGCCGATCGGCCGCTATGGCGGCGCGCTCGCCAAGGTGCGGACCGACGACCTCGCCGCGGTGCCGATCAAGGCGCTCGTCGCCCGCAACGGCAAAGCCGATTGGTCGCGGCTCGACGACGTCTATTTCGGCTGCGCCAACCAGGCCGGCGAGGATAACCGCAATGTCGCGCGCATGGCGCTGTTGCTGGCGGGGCTGCCGGATTGCGTGCCGGGCGTTACCGTCAACCGGCTGTGCGCGTCGGGATTGAACGCGGTCGGCGACGCGGCGCGCGCGATCCGCTGCGGCGAAATGGATTTCGCCATCGCCGGCGGGGTCGAATCGATGACGCGGGCGCCGTTCGTGATGGGCAAAGCGAGCGAGGCGTTCTCGCGCGCGGCGGAGATCTACGACACCACGCTGGGCTGGCGCTTCGTCAATCCGGTGCTCAAGGCGCAATACGGCATCGATTCGATGGCGGAGACCGGCGAGAACGTGGCGGAGGAATTTCAGGTCACGCGCGCCGATCAGGATGCTTTCGCGCTGCGCTCGCAGCAACGCGCCGGCGCCGCCGCTGCCGCCGGTTACTTCGCCGAAGAGATTGTGCCAGTCGAGGTCCCGGGCGGCAAAGCCGGTCCCGTCGTCGTCGACAAAGACGAGCATCCGCGGCCCGAGACCACGCTCGAGGGCTTGGCAAAGCTCAGGCCGATCGTGCGCAATCCCGGCACGATCACCGCCGGCAACGCCTCCGGGCTCAACGACGGCGCCGCGGCGATCATTCTCGCCAGCGAAGATGCGGCCAAGACGCATGGGCTCACGCCCCGTGCGCGCGTGCTTGGCATGGCTTCGGCGGCCGTGCCGCCGCGCATCATGGGCATCGGCCCGGTGCCCTCGACCAAGAAACTCTTGGCGCGGCTCGGACTAAAGATCGGCGATTTCGATTTGATCGAGATCAACGAGGCCTTTGCCTCGCAAGGCATCGCTTGCCTGCGCCAGCTCGGCGTGCCGGAGGAGGCCAAGCACGTCAACCCGCATGGCGGGGCGATCGCGCTTGGCCATCCGCTCGGCATGTCGGGGGCGCGGCTGACCTTGACCGCGGTGCATGGATTGGAAAAACGCGGCGGCACGCGCGCGCTCGCCACCATGTGCGTCGGCGTCGGCCAGGGCGTGTCGCTGGCGCTGGAAAAGGTTTGATCGTCATTGCGGGCGGCGCTTGTGCGCGCCCCGGAATGGCCAGAAGGAGAATCTCGCGTGCCGATGTCGCCGGGTTACGTCCCATTTCATCCCAATCCGTCCAAGCCGAAATTCAAGCCGCCGCCCGGCGCGGTCGACGCGCATTGCCACGTGTTCGGTCCGGAGGCGAAATTTCCTTATGCGCCGGAGCGCAAATACACGCCGTGTGACGCGCCCAAGGAAAAATTGTTCGCGCTGCGCGATTTTCTCGGCCTCGACAAGAATGTCATCGTCCAGGCCTCGTGCCATTCCAAGGACAATCGCGCCATGGTCGATGCGCTGGAAGCCGCGAACGGCAGAGCCAAGGGCGTCGCCTTTGTCGGCGAAGAGGTCACCGACGACGAATTGAAATGGATGGACCGGGCCGGCGTGCGCGGCGTGCGCTTCAATTTTCTCAAACGTCTGGTCGACTTCACCCCGCGCGAGGTGCTCACGCGGATCGGGGCGCGCGTCGAAAAGCTCGGCTGGCACATCGTCGTCTATTTCGAAATGCCGGATCTGCCCGAACTCGAGGATTTTTTCACAGCGCTGCCGACGACGGTGGTGGTCGATCACATGGGCACGCCCGACGTCAAAAAGGGCGTCGAACATCCCGAGAACCAGCGCTTCCATCGCTTGATGGACAAGCACAAGAATTTCTGGGTCAAGGTGACCTGTCCGGAACGCATGAGCCTTGCCGGGCCGCCCTATGACGATGTCGTGCCGTTCGGCCGGGCGCTTGTCGAACATTTTCCCGACCGCGTCATCTGGGGTACCGATTGGCCGCATCCCAATATGAAAAAAGTGGCGCCGGACGACGGCGTCCTGGTCGATTACCTTCCTAAGGTCGCGACCGGCGCGGCGGCGCAGCGCGCTTTGCTGGTCGACAATCCGATGCGGCTTTATTGGGCGTAAGCGGAGGCCGCCTTACGTTGCCAAGCGCACCTGCGCTATATATGTCGAGCTAGAGCATAATACTTTTTAGCGAGAGAGACGCCCATGGCCCGCGAACGACACGATTACGATGATATTCCGGGCACTTTCGTGTTCGATGCCGAGCGATCCCGCCAAGGCTACGGCATCAATATGTTCTGCATGTCGCTGATGAAGGACGATAACCGCAAA
>Ga0306920_100005981_pt1 | contig 15788 bp, 13 predicted proteins | sample flu12Cox44000170_FD_204666 | JGI IMG/M metagenome (GOLD analysis project Ga0306920, IMG submission 204666) | Lab enrichment of tropical soil microbial communities from Luquillo Experimental Forest, Puerto Rico - flux4day.12C.oxic.44.000.170 (v2)... | ecosystem: Environmental > Terrestrial >... | reverse complement strand
CAGTGCGTGCCGGCCCGGCGACAAGCATTGAAGCCGCAATCGCCCGGGCGCAGCGCGCCGAAGGCCCTCGCGCGCAATAAGCGACGCGCATCGCGTCCTTTGTGACCGTCATGCCCGCGCTTGTCGCGGGCATCCACGTCTGTCCACCCGCAAAGACGTGGATGGCCGGGCCAAGCCCGGCCATGACGGTCGTGAGTGACAGCCTACACGCTCAAATCTGTCATTGCCGGGCTTGACCCGGCAATCCATCCCATTTCAAAAAACTTTTGCGAAGAGGATGGGCCCGCGGGTCAAGCCCGCGGGTGACGGAAGAGCATGAAAGGCGCGATGCGCTTCGCTCATTGCGCCCTACGCGGCGGTGCGGCCTGCTGCGATACCGAACTCGCTTAGCAATTGAGGAGCTTGCCCGATGACGATCATCGATTCCCAGGTCCACGCATACGAGGCGAACACGCCGAAGCGGCCCTGGCACAACGTGCCGAACTGGCCCGATCACGTCACCGGTGACGAGATGGTGGCGGCGATGGACAAGGTCGGCGTCGACGGCGCGATCTTCATCTCCGCCTTTTCCATGTACCGCTACGACGCAAGTTATGCGGTGGAGGTGCAACGGGCGCATCCCGGCCGGTTTGGGATCGTGAAGCCGGTCGACCCGGATGACCCGGGGGTGGACGATGTTATCGCCGAATGGAAGCGCACCCCGGGCGCGGTCGGCATCCGCATCATGCTGACGAAGGAGCCGGGCCGCGACCGTGCGCCGACCGACCCGGGCCTCGCCCGCATCCTGCGCGCGGCCGTCAAGCACGACTTGCCGGTCAACATCCTGTGCTGGGGCAACGTCGACGTGGGCACGGCGTTGATCGACCGTCATCCCGATACGCGCTTCATCATCGACCATCTGGCCATTCTGCAGCCGCGCACGCCGCCTGCTCCGCCGCAGCCGTGGGCGGAGCTGCCGAAAGTGCTCAACCTCGCCAAGCGCAAGAACGCGGTGATCAAGGTGAGCGGCGCCTGCACGCTGTCGCGGGAGCCGTATCCGTTTCCGGACATCTGGGATCCGCTTGCGCGAGTGTTCGATGCCTGGGGTTTCGACCGCTGCCTGTGGGGCACGGACTGGACGCGCGCCTACGCCGTCGTCAACTACGAGCACGCGGTCGCGCCGTTCCTCAAGACCGATCGCCTGAGCGATAGCGAGCGCGCGATACTGATGGGCGGCGCCTGCGCCAAAGCCTATCGTTGGTCGCCGAAGAAAGGTTAGCCGGTAGGACCCGATGCGCTTCGCTTACTTCGCCCTACGCGCCGTATGCTCCACCGATCCGTTAGACTACTTTTCCAATGAGTGTCGACGATAGCGCAGCAATCCCGGTGCGCTCCCCCTCCCCATTTGGGGAGATGGTTGGGGTGAGGGGGTTACGGAACGTCGAGAGACTTTAACCCCTCACCCCATGCCTCTCCCTATGGGAGAGGGAGCAGACCGAGCTCGCGGCGCGCTGCCTACGCAATTTCAAAAGCCTAAGCCGCAATGCGCTTCGCTTATCGCGCTGAGACGCCGCGCAGACGCGCGGGGTCGAGCGGCGGCAAGCGGGCGGGCGCAAATGGGGTGAGGTCGACGCGCCGCGCTGCGCCGTCGAGGATCAGTTCGCTCATCGCCTCGCCGGTCGCGGGCGCGTTGAGCATGCCCCAGACGCTGTGGCCGGTCGCGACGTAGGCGCCGTCGATCCCCGGCAGCGCGCCGATGAGCGGCAAGCCGTCCGCGGTGACCGGCCGGAAACACGCCTGCCGCGCTTTGATCGCTGCGGCGGCGAGCGCCGGCGAGATGTTGCGGCACAACGCTTCGAGCCGCGCGTGCGCGCCCGCGTCGGGCGCAACGTCGGCAGGATCGGCCGGCACCGGCTCGAGCGTCGAGATGGCGCACACCCACGTCGTGCCGTCGGCGCGCGGAAACAGCTCGGGGGTGAGGATTTCGCCGCTCGCCTCGCGGTACTCGAGGAAGATAGCTTCCGCCGGAATGGTGCCGCCGGTTTCGAACACCAGGCTGTGGCCCTTGTAGCCGAAAACCGCCGGCAGCGGCAGGAAGCGCGCCGCCAGGATCGACCATGGTCCCATGGCGATGACGACGACGTCGCCTTCGACGATCTCGCCGCTCGCGAGCGCCGCGCCGCGCACCGCGCCGCTCGCGCTGCGGACTACGTCGACGACCGTGCCGTGGCGCAGCACCGCGCCGTGCGTCTCGGCGGCGCGCATCAGGCCGGTCGTGAACGCGCGGGGGTCGACGATCGCCGTGGTCTCCGGTGAGCCGAGCCGGCTCGTGATCGCGACGCTCTCGTTGAGCCACGGCCGTCGTTCCGCACCGCGCGCGCTATCGCCCGCGGCGGCGTAGCCGCCGTAGGTGGTCAGCCGCCGATAACCCCAGGGATCGCCGAGCGCGGCGGAAAGTTCGGCATGCAGCGCGAAGCTTCGCCGCGCCAATCCATCGAGCGGCGTGCCGCGGCACCAGTCCAGCGCCAGAAAGCCGCCCGACTTGCCGGAGGCCGCACCGGCGACGGCGTGACGCTCGATGACGGTCGGCCGCGCGCCGCGGCGGCTCGTGAAGTAGGCGATCGCGGCGGCGATTGCGCCGCCGCCGCAGATCACGATGCGCGCGCCCGTGAGAGGGTTGGGGTGAGAGTCAATCAAAAAATGACTCCGCTATCGGGAACCGGACACTTGCGGGCGAATTGTTGAAGGCCCGCATGGCCGGGGAAGGGCATGCCCATAGACAAAAACTATCGCCGGAAGGGCCGCCGAGCGTCTGCGCTCGCGCGGCCAACATCCGTGCACGTCTTTCGTTCGCTAAGAGCCGCACAAGTGCGGCGCACGAGACCATGACCATCCTCGCCAACGTCTCGCCGGCGATCACGGCCTGACCGATCGCAATCCAGGGAGGGCAACATGCCGCTACCCTTCGATAACATGCAGGCGTCGCTCGCGCTGACGCAGTTCCTCCCGCTGTCGGGAATCTTCCCGGCCAACAACTCGGACCCGACCGCAGATCCGTTAGGCGTTCCGCTCGGCTCGATCCGCACCTTCGCCGGCAACTTTGCGCTGGGCGGCTCGGCACAGGCCGAAGGGCAACTCCTGGCGATCAACCAGAACCAAGCATTGTTTGCTTTGCTCGGCACCATGTACGGCGGCAATGGGACGACCAATTTCGCGCTTCCCGATTTGGACGGGCAGACCATGATCGGAGCGGGGCAATTGGGAAACTTCTCCTCCCGTTCCGCAATCGGTTCCAACGATACGAGTCTGGTAAACGCAGAGCTCCCGAGCAGCCTGGGCGGCAGCTCCCAGCCGTTCGACAACTATCAGGCCTCGCTGCCGGTCACCTACCTCATCCGGACGGCAGGCGTTTTTCCCTCCGAGTTTGGCGGCACGGGAGGCGTCGATTTCATCGGCCAGATCGTGCCGTTCGCCGGCAATTTCGTGCCCGACGGCTTCCTGCAAGCGAACGGTCAGGAACTGTCGATCGCCCAGTACCCGACGTTGTTCAACCTCATAGGCACGCTGTATGGCGGGGACGGCGTCACGACTTTCGCGCTGCCGAATCTGAGCGGCCATACCATGGTGGGCCACTCGTCGCTATCCCCCGTCGGAGCGACCTATGGGGAAGCGCCCTCGATTCTGTCGAACGCCGATCTTCCCGTGGCGGCCGGCGGCACCGCGCAGCCAGTCGACAATCACGAGCCGTCCCTGACGGTCACTTACCTGATCTCCGTGCAGGGCATTTTTCCAACGAGCGGCGGCAATAGTGTCGATCCGACGGCCCAGTATCTCGGCGAGGTCGCGGCGTTTGCCGGCGACTTCGTTCCGAGGGGCTGGATGGAGGCGAACGGCCAGCTCCTGGCGATCAGTCAGAACCAAGCATTGTTTGCGCTGCTCGGCACCATGTACGGCGGCAACGGAATAACCACCTTCGCGCTCCCCGACTTGCGCGACCGGGCAGAGATCGGCACCGGAGATGCGGCGCAGATCGCCCACGTCTTGGGCAGCAACACCTTCACGCTGCTGTCCGACAATATTCCGGAGCGGCTGCACGACTTCAACGGCGACTTCCACAGCGACGTCCTTTGGCGCCACGACAACGGGCAGGTCTATTTCTGGGAAATGAATGGCTTGGGCGTCAACACGGAGGGCCCTGTCGCGCACGCTGCCGTCCCCACCGCCTGGCATATCGAGGGCACCGGCGACTTCGACGCGGATCTTGCGAGCGACATCTTGTGGCGTCACGACAGCGGGCAGGTTTACGTCTGGGAGATGAATGGCCTCAACGTCAAAACCGAAGGCACCGTCGTGCACGCCGCTGTTCCCAGCACCTTTCACGTGGAGGGCATCAGCGACTTCGACGGCGACTTCAAGAGCGACGTCTTGTGGCGCAGCGACAGCGGGCAGGTCTACCTCTGGGAGATGAACGGCATCGGGATCAAAGCCGAAGGCGGCATCGCGCACGCTGCCGTCTCCACCGACTGGCACGTCCAGGGTGTCGGCGACTTCGACGGCGACGGCAAAAGCGACATCTTTTGGCGCAACGACAGCGGGCAGGTTTATCTCTGGGAGATGAACGGCATGAACGTAAACATGGAAGGCACGATCGCGCACGCCGCTGTTCCCAACATCTGGCAGGTCCAGGGCATCGGCGACTTCGACGGGGATGGGAAGAGCGACATTTTATGGCGCAACGACAGCGGACAGGTCTACATCTGGGAAATGAACGGCCTGAACGTCAAAGCGGAGGGCGCGGTCGCGCACGCTCCGGTCACCAGCGATTGGCACGTCGAGAGCGTCGGCGCGCAATACGGCGGCGGCAACAGCGACATTCTCTGGCGCAACGACAATGGGCAGGTCTATGTCTGGGAGATGAACGGCCTGCAGGTCAAAGCGGAGGGCACTCCCGCGCATCCTGCCGTCCCCAACGACTGGCACATTTTGGCCTGATGATGGGACTGGTCGAACGTCCTCGGTGAAGCGGCCCCGGATCACTGCGGCTTGATGCCGGCGAACTTGATCACCTTGGTCCATTTGTCGATGTTTTCGGCGATGAACTTGGCGAACTCCTCCGGCGAGTTCGGCGGCACCGCGACGGCGCCGAGATCGGCGAACCGTTGCTTGATGGTCGGGTCGAGCGCCGCGGCATTGGTCTGCTTGTTGAGCGTCGCGATGATCTCGGGCGGCGTGTCCTTGGGGACGCCGAAACCGATCCAGCCGGCCGCCTCGTAGCCCTTGAGGACGCTATCGATCGTCGGCACGTCCGGCAGGAATGGAAGCGGCTCTGTCGTCGTCACGCCAAGAGGCCGCAGCTTTCCGGCCTTGATGAACGGCAGCGAGGTCGGCGTCACGTCGAACATCACCTGCACCTCGCCGGCGACGAGATCGGTCACCGCCGGCGTCGAGCCCTTGTAAGGGATGTGCGTCAGGTTCACGCCGGCCATGAACTTGAACAACTCGCCGGCGATATGCTGCGGCCCGCCGATGCCCGCCGAGGCCATGTTCAGCTTGCCGGGATTGGCCTTGGCGTAGGCGATGAACTCCGCGATGGTTTTGGCCGGCACCGAGGGGTGGACCTCCATGACCAGGGGAACGCTCTCGACCTGTCCGACCGCCGCGATGTCGCGGACAAAGTCGAAGCTGAGCTTCTCATAGAGTGCGGCGTTGATCGCGTTCTGCGAGTTCACCAAGAGCAGCGTGTAGCCGTCGGGCGGCATGTGGGTCACGGCTTCGGTCGCGATGTTGCCGGCGGCGCCGGGCCTCACTTCGACGAAGAATTGCTGGCCGAGCTTTTCCGACAGGAATTGGGCGATCAGGCGCGCGACGATGTCGGACGCGCTCCCCGCCGCTTGACCGACGATGATCTTCACCGGACGCGACGGATAGGCTTGCGCGCTTGCACAAGCGGGGAGCACCGCGGCACCCGCCGCCAGATGCAGGAATTGTCTACGGGCAAGTTTCATGATCGCCCCCAGAATTGGCTCTGGACGCTCAGCCTATCAGCACGCTGCGCGCGGTTCGAGAGCTTTGCCGGTGCGTTTATCCCATATCCATGCAAGAAGACGTCGACCCAGACGCGTTACCATTAGGTGTTCAATCCCTATCGAACACGGTTTGGATTCTTTCAGAATAAATATCAGGGCTGTTGCGGGTCCTATTTATACGAATGGTCCGAAGGGTTTGCGATATTTGGAACGGGGGGTCTATGCGACTCTCGACAAGTATTTTGACAGCCTTGCGACGTCGATCGGTGACTGTCCCTTCAACCCTCCGCCGCCGCCGATCGGGTAAGCTCGTAGCGCGCAATAAGCGAAGCGCATTGCGCCAACCCGGATGGAGGGCGCGAAGGTCTCCGCGCGCATCAATTATCGAGGAAGGTTCTGAGAATCCTCGACCGGCTCGGATGCCTCAGCTTTCTTAGCGCCTTGGCCTCGATCTGGCGGATGCGCTCGCGCGTCACCGAGAACTGCACGCCGACCTCTTCCAGCGTGTGGTCCTTGTTCATGCCGATGCCGAAGCGCATGCGGATTATGCGCTCCTCGCGCGGCGTGAGGAAGGCGAGCGCGCGCGTCGTGGTCTCGCGCAGGTTCGACTGGATGACGGCGTCGATCGGCTGGATCGTGTTATTGTCCTCGATGAAATCGCCGAGGTGCGAATCCTCCTCGTCGCCGATCGGCGTCTCCAGCGACAGCGGCTCCCTGACGATCTTGAGCACCTTGCGCACCTTCTCGAGCGGCATGCCGAGCTTCTCGGCCAGCTCCTCGGGCGTGGGCTCGCGGCCGATCTCGTTGAGCAGCAGCCGGCGCGTACGTACGACCTTGGAGATTGCATCCATCATATGCACGGGGATGCGGATGGTGCGCGCCTGGTCGGCGATCGAGCGCGTGATCGCCTGGCGGATCCACCAGGTGGCATAGGTCGAGAACTTATAGCCGCGCCGGTACTCGAACTTGTCGACCCCTTTCATCAGGCCGATGTTGCCTTCCTGGATCAGGTCGAGGAATTGCAGGCCGCGGTTGGTGTATTTCTTGGCGATGGAGATGACGAGGCGCAGGTTCGCCTCCACCATCTCCTTCTTGGCCTGGCGCGCCTCGCGATCGCCCTTCTGCACCATGTGTACGATGTTGCGAAACTCGCCGATCTCGAGCCCGGTCTCGCCGGCGAGCACCTGGATCTCGTGGCGATGCTGTTTGACCTTGTCCTTGTCGCGAGCAACCAGGCTCTTCCAGCCCTTTGCGCTCAGCTTGGATACGCGATTGAGCCACAGCGGATCGAGCTCGGAGCCCTGGTAGTTCTCGAGAAAGTCCTCGCGCGCGATGCCGTGGCTGTGGGCGAGCCGCATCAGGCGGCCCTCGTGGCCGACGAGCCGCTTGTTGATGTCGTAAAGCTGCTCGACGAGCGCGTCGATGCGCGCCTGATTGAGCCGCAGCGACTTCACTTCGCTGATGATCTCGTCCTTGAGCTTCTTGTAGCGGCGCTCCTGCGCGGGCGAGAGGGAATCGTTGCGCAGCTTGTTCTGAATGTCCTGGTCCTGCAGCCGGCGCAGCCGCTTGTAAGCGTCGGCGATGTTGTCGAAGGTCTCGAGCACCTTGGGCTTGAGCTCGGCCTCGATGGCGGCGAGCGACAGGGAGTTTTCCATGTCGTCGTCGAAATCATCTTGGTCCGGCATGGCCTCGCCGGCCTCGCTTTCCTCGCCGACATTGCCGCCAGCGCCGCGCTCGGCCGCCCCTTTGAACGGGCTCGTCTGCGCGGGTGTCGCAGGCGGCGCCGGCGGCTGCGCCGGCACCCACGCGCCGGGAGTGGGCGACGTCCCCGCCGCGACACTCGGCCGGCTGTCCGCGCCGATCGCGGGCGCCGGCATGGCCTTGGCGTCGGGACCGGCATAGGTCGCCTCGAGATCGATGATGTCGCGCAGGAAGACCTTGCCCTCGTTGAGCTCCTCGCGCCAAATGATGATGGCCTGGAACGTGAGCGGGTTCTCGCACAAACCGGCGATCATCGCCTCGCGGCCCGCCTCGATACGCTTGGCGATGGCGACCTCGCCCTCGCGCGAGAGCAGCTCGACCGAACCCATCTCGCGCAGATACATGCGCACCGGATCGTCCGTGCGCTCGGTCGGCTCCTTGGCCTCGGCCTTGGCCGGGATCTTCTGCTGGACCGCGACGAGGTCGCCGCCCTCACTCTCGGCCTCATCGTCGGCCTCTTCGCGCGCGTTCTCGCCCTCGCGCGACTCCTCTCCTTCTTCGCTCGCCTCCTCGGTCTCGACCACGTTCACGCCCATCTCGCTGAACATGGCCAGCACGTCCTCGATCTGCTCGGAATTGACCTCCTCGGAGGGCAACACCGAGTTGATCTGATCATGGGTGACGTAGCCGCGCTTCTTGGCGGCGCGGATGAGCTTTTTGACCGCGGAGCCGGAGAGATCGAGCAACGGCAGCGGCGTGTCGGGCGCTTCCGACGCCTCTTTCTCGGGCGTCTCGTCCCGCTGCGGCGTCGCCTTGGTGCTGTTTGCCATGCGCCTCCCGCCGGCGTTCGGCCCGCGCCGGATCGCGGTCTGGTCGCGTAGGCGATAGCCTAAAGGACGGCCGCGCCTACCTAAAAACTGCACGCCGCTGATAATCGCGCGTCAGCGACGCCGAAACTGATTGCGCAAGGGCGCACGCGCGGCCGTCCCCGAACGCTCATCCTTATGACGGAAGACCAGGCGGCCCTTGTGCAAGTCATAGGGCGACATTTCGACGGTTACGCGATCGCCGGCCAGCGTCTTGATCCGGTTCTTCTTCATCTTGCCGGCCGTGTAAGCCACGACTTCGTAGCCGGCGTCGAGCTGAACGCGATAGCGCGCGTCCGGCAAGATCTCGGTGACGACGCCTTCGAATTGGATGAGTTCTTCCTTGGCCATTTTATCTCTTCGGATTGCCGGCTTCGCCGCGGCGAGAGGTGTGGCCGGAGCGCACGTCGCGATGCAAAAAAGCGACCGCGGCAATCCCGTTTGCAGCCGGCTGCCCGTGTCGATCTTGCCTGCGCGGCGCGTGGCCGTGACCCCGTTTGGCGGCGGCATGCGCCGGGGGCCGCGATGGGCCGCCGCGCGCCGTCGACGGCCGCGGCTGTCGCGGAAACGTCCGGTGATCCGTCGCCGGAATGGACATGCGGATCAGTTTCTCGATGTCGCGCAGGTACGCCGCCTCATCGCGGTCGCAGAGCGAGATCGCGACGCCTGCCGCTCCGGCTCGCGCGGTGCGGCCGATGCGGTGCACGTAGGTTTCCGGCACGTTCGGCAGATCGAAATTCACGACGTGGCTGATGCCGTCGACGTCGATCCCGCGTGCGGCAATGTCGGTGGCGATGAGCGTGAGCACTTCGCCCTTGCGAAATGCGGCGAGTACGCGTTCGCGCTGGTTCTGCGACTTGTTGCCGTGGATGGCGTGCGCCGGGATGCCTGCCTTGGCGAGGCCGCGCACCACTTTGTCGGCGCCGTGCGTGGTGCGAGTGAACACGAGCGCACGGCCGATCGCCTCGCGCTGCAAAATTTCGGCGAGGACCGCAGGCTTTGCCGGCCGATCGACGCGGATGATGCGCTGCTCGACGCGCTCGACGGTGGAGGCCGCTGGCGTCACGGCAACCTTGGCCGGATCGCGCAACATCGCAGCCGCGAGCGCGGCGATGGCGCGCGGCATCGTTGCGGAAAACAACAGCGTCTGTCGCCGCGCGGGAATCTTCGCGACGATTTTGCGGATGTCATGGATGAAGCCCATATCCAGCATCCGGTCGGCTTCATCGAGCACGAGGAATTCCACCTCGCCGAGCCGCAGCGCGTTGCTGGTCACCAGGTCGAGCAGGCGCCCGGGCGTGGCGACGAGCACGTCGACGCCGCTTTGCACCGCGCGCACCTGCGCGCCCATCGACACGCCGCCGATCACCAGCGCGACGCTGGTGCCGACGTGGCGGCCGTAGGCGCGGAAACTGTCGCGGATTTGCCCGGACAGCTCGCGTGTCGGGCTCAGCACCAGGACGCGGCAGGTCTTGTGCGCCGGGCGCCGTTTATTCGTGAACAGATGATGCAAGATCGGCACCGCGAACGCCGCGGTTTTGCCGGTGCCGGTTTGCGCGATCCCGATCACGTCGCGGCGCGAGAGAACGACGGGAATGGTCTGCGCCTGAATCGGCGTGGGCGTGGCGTATTTTTCTTCGGCGAGCGCGCGCGTGATCGGTTCGGCAAGGCCGAAAGCATGAAAAGAGGTCAAGATAAAGAACTTTCTATTATGCGAGACGGGGCTATGCGAGACGGGGCGCGATCGCAGCCCCATGTCGCGGATGGTGCAAGACACCCCCGCGTGATCTGGGCTGTCAGTGAAAGTGAAGGGCAAGCCAGAAGCCGTTTGACGGGGATCCGTACACGCGGCTCGCCAGGACCAGATGCTGGTCGCGCGAATCATATGGGGCATGGATGTGTTGGTTTCAAGGCGCTCGGCATGCGATTGGTCGGCCTGGAGGGGACCTAGAAGTCGGCGCCCACCAGATCGTATGAGCCCCTGCGGCCGCGCGCATAAATCTTGGCTGCCCTCATGCAGATCAGATCCCAATTCGAATCGAACACGCGCAGTAACCCCGCCTCGTCGGACTGCATGTCGGGCGCAATTCGCTTCAATGCCTCCTCGGTGACGAAGAATGCCACTTCCATCGCGCTGTCGTATCCCCAAAAGCGCACCGCGCGCCGCGTTGCATCGAACGCGCGGCTCTTATTGGGAAAGCTCAGCGCCATCGGTGTCCTTTCGAAGCTCTCTACGGTGTGAGATCGCGGAACCAAGCCGCCAAGCGCCGCGCGCTCTCTCGTTATCCGCTCAACCGGGCCAAATATTTGCTCTATGCCGGAGCAAGGGCGGCGAAGCAGACGGCGGCGGCCAACGCCAGGCTGAATAAAGTTGTCCACATGTCACGCTCCTATGCTTGCAGGGGGAGCGCGACCGATCTCTTTGCCACCGGACGTATTGTGCCCGGTGATGCATCCCGAAATCGGGTCTACCCGATTTCGGCCGCTTTAGGCGCGCAAGTCGGGTAAACCCGACTTGCGTGGAGGCTGCGCCTTATTCGTGGGGTTGTCCAGGGAGTTCGACCTTTGTCGGCGATCACACGTCACGGTCGAAGCCCTTGCGCGAGCCGCGTACAGCCCCGATATTCGAGCTTAGCCTTATTGAATCGCTCACCTCTCGGTATGCCACCACGATTGGAAACATTTTGCAGGTATTCGTTCGCGACAACAACGTCGAACAAGCTCTCAGAGTCCTCAAAAAGAAGATGCAACGCGAGGGCGTTTTTCGTGAGATGAAGCGTCGCAAGGCGTACGAAAAACCGTCCGAGCGCAAAACCCGCGAGAAGGCAGAAGCCGTTCGGCGCGCGCGCAAAGCCGCCAGGAAGCTGGCGCAGCGCGAAGGCTTGATCCCGATGCCCAAACGGCGGGAGCCTGCGGCCCGTCGGGCGCGGCCGCCCAGGTTCTGAGTTTGCTGCGGTCGTTCCATTTGATGACTACTTCGTGGGGGCGCGCCTGGGAGGTGGCCGGTTGCAATGCGGCACATCCGTGCGGGCAGGGTGCGAGCGCGCGGTGTGCGACATGGTTCGTCGCCTGCAAGGAGGATTTTGAGTATCGCACCGACTTGAGGGAGATCATCAGATGGCAACGACGACGCGACAGCCGAGCAAGACCATAACCATGCCACCCGCGGCGGAGGAATCCGTCCCGGAGCCGGTCGCCCAGCGCAAGCGGGTGGACGGCCGATTTCGCCTCCAGGTGGATCGGCAAATGAAAGCCTCGTATGCGACCTATGAAGCTGCGGAAAAGGCCGGACTGGGAATCAAGAAAGAGCATCCGATCCTTCAGGTCGCGGTGTATGACGGCGTAGAGGGCGTGCACAAGATTATCGAATTGCCGTAAGTTCGTGGCGGTTGGCGAATTCGGCAAGGCATGAACGGCGCAATGCGCTTCGCTTATTGCGCCCTACGCGCTGCCGCGGCGATGTCGGCGCGCTTATCCTTGCAGATCTCGAAAAGGCCGGCCGCCGTGCCGGAACTCGGCGTTCTCGTTGGGCGTTGGCATGGGGCTTATTCCTCGAGGAGTGGCAGCCATGGGGCCAATCACCAGCGAGACTGCGGAGCAGCTTACACGTGCCTTGGGCGAGGCAGTCGTCCGGACCTGGAGCAATTTGCCCAAAGACGTGCAAAATTGCCTATTTCAAGCGGCGGTAACGTTCCAGGGTGAATCCATCAGACCGCAGCTTGCGGTCTTCCTGCATGACAAGCATCCGCGCACTTCGGACCCATTGGGCAAACCGCGCGAAATGATGGAGCCGGACAGCCTCGGCGGTTAGGGCATTTCGTCCATCGCGCGCTTATCTTTCGCGGCTCAAGTCGCGATATCAGGGTTTCCGATGGCACGTCGATCTATGACACGGAAAAAGCAGAGGGGGGCTGCGAGCGACCGCACGCCGATCGGCCTGCGTCTTCCATCCGGACTGCTCGCGCGTGTCGATCGATGGGCGGCGTCACAGAAGGACGATCCATCGCGCCCCGAAGCGATCCTCCGCCTTGTCGAGCTGGGACTTGCGAACGCCCAACGGGCAGGGGTGCCTACGAAGAAAGCTGCGAAAGCGGCGGAAATGGCAAGTCAGGAAATCGATCGCTTGGGTGACCCGTCGGCAACCGACGAGCAACGGCGACTCCGCAAGCGGCGGCTTATCAAGGGACCGAAAGAGTTCCGGGATCTTCGCCGCAATCGCTCCAAGGCATGAGTGCCCGAGTCGAACAGCCGGCTTCGCCTTTACGGCTTGAAAACATGCTGCGCTAGGCTTTGCCGCGCGAGCGCTTTTGCTGGATGCTCGCTGGCCGTGCGGTTTCCAGCTTTCTGACGAGGACGGCCAGGCGTTCCGGCATCGGTTGTTTCGCGTCGTTGTAGACGGCGCTTAGCCCTTTTCCGATGCCGAGCAGCCACGGCGTTCGGGACAGGATGTCGGGACGGGCGGACGGCTTGCGCATAGGCCATTCCCTTCGCGACGCGAGTTACGAAGCCTTGCGCGGCAAGAAGCCGAACCACCTTCGCATGCACGCGTGGTCTTTCGCCGTCCTCGCAAGGAAGTTCTCCTTGCAGGCTTTGCGGCAGAAGCGCAGGCCGTGATGGTGGTGGGAGACAAGGCCGAATTTTCCACCGCAGCTTGCGCAGCGATTCTCCGATTTAGACATGAGACTGCCCTCCGTCTGGAGGTTGGCCACGCGATGCTGTCCAGCGCGCGTGAGCATGGCGACGAATTCGTCGCATCGTCCAACTTCGACCGCATCGGCACTGTGCGCCTGCCGGCGACGCAGCGCTGCGCCGGCGGTTACATAGGTAAGCCGCATTGCCGCAGGCTTTCCGCCGAATTAATGTTTTGCAATGAAGGGAGCTCGGCGGGACGTTGCGAACCGAGTGTCGCGGGCTATCCGCGTTTCGCGCAGCCCCTAGGGCATGACTGGTCCATGCATCCGGGCGCGTCGACTCTCCCTTAAGTCCGTGCAATGTTTCGCTTGCCAGCCGTTGGATAGCTGATCTCGAACGCCCTCCGTTGTTCGCAGGTCCCGATGAAAGTTCTTTTCGTCCATCCCGGCCCGTTGCTTTACACGAATGTGTTCCTGCGGCTCGAACCGTTGGGCCTCGAGCTCGTGGCGGAGGCTGCCCGCCGGGCCAGGCACGCGGTCCGGCTCGTAGATTTGCAGGTCGAGAGCCACGCCGACTATCACCGCATGGTCGCGGAGTGGCAGCCGGATCTCATCGCCTTTTCCTGCAACTACCTCGCCAACGTGCCGGAGATCGTCGACCTTGCGAAGGCGACCAAGCTTGCTCTGCCGCGCTGTTTCATTTGCGTCGGCGGCCACAGCGCCTCGTTCACGGCGCGGGCCATTTTGGAACACGGCGAGGGGGCCATCGATTGCGTGCTCAAGGGCGAGGGTGAGCCGGGCATCGTCAAGCTTCTTGAAGCTGTCGCGGGCGACCGCGGCTCAATCGCTAAAGTGCCGGGCGCCGTCACCGCGGCGGGCGAGGGTCCTCGGCCTGCTTTCGTCGCGCACCTCGACGAGGTCGCCCCCGCGCGCGATCTCGTGCGCAACCGCCGCAAATATTTCATCGGCGTGCTCGATCCCTGCGCCTCGATCGAATTCTCGCGCGGGTGCCCATGGGACTGTTCGTTCTGCAGCGCCTGGACTTTCTATGGCCGCAGCTATCGGCTGCGCAGCCCGGAACGCGTGATCGAGGATCTCGCCTCCATCCGCGAGCCGGGTATTTTCATTGTTGACGACGTCGCGTTCATTCATCAACGGCACGGCTTTGCCATCGGGGAAGCGATCGCCCGCAAGGGAATCCGCAAGAACTTCTGGTTGGAGACCCGCGGCGACGTGCTGCTTCGAAACAAGGAGGTATTCCAGTTCTGGAAGAAGCTCGGCCTCACTTACATCTTCATCGGTGTCGAGGCGCTCGACGAGGACGGCTTGCGCAAGTTCCGCAAGCGCATCCCGCTCGGGCGCAACTTCGAGGCGTTGGAGTTCGCCCGCTCGTTGGGCGTCGATGTGTCGATCAATATCATCGCCGACCCGGACTGGGACGAGGAGCGATTCCGGGTCGTGCGCGATTGGTGCATGAACGTGCCGGAGGTGGTGAACATCAGCGTCAATACGCCCTATCCGGGCACCGAGACCTGGGTCACCGAACAACGCCGGTTGCAGACCCGCGATTATCGCTTGTTCGATATCCAGCATGCCGTGCTGCCGACCAAATTGCCGCTGGCAACGTTCTATCGCGAGCTCCTGCACACCCAGCGGGTGCTCTACCGCAAGCATATGACCTGGTGGACCGCGCCGATGTTTGCCGGCGTGCTCGCGCGCAATCTCGCCCGCGGGCAGGCCAATTTCATGCGGGCCATCATGAACTACGGCAAGGTCTACAATATCGAGAAGATGCTGGGGGATCATGCCAGGCCGGTCGATTACGAATTGCCGTTGCCGCCGGTGGCGGCGGCGAATGGCCGGGCAGTGAAAGCTCCGGAGCTTTATATTCACGCGCCCCGCGGCCGCGCCGGCCGCAGCATCGACGATGCCACCGAGCGCTTCGTCGAGGCGACGCGCATGGGGCCTTCCGCTTGACGGCCCGCCCGGAACGACGCAACCAATGCCGCTCAGTTGAACTTGAGGTTCGCCGCTTTGGTCAAGGCGAGGATCGAATCGATCTCCCGCCTGATCTGCGCATCGAACGCAGCGGGCGTGATCGGCATCGGGTCCATGCCTTGCTGCGCGAGTTTCTCCCGCACGCCAGGGGCGGCTAAGGCCTTCTGCGTTTCCTGGGCAAGCTTGTCGACGATCTCGGGCGGGGTCTTGGCCGGCACGAACAGCCCGGTCCAGAACGTGTAGTCGGAATTCTTGTAGCCGGCCTCGGTCGTGGTCGGCACGTCGGGCAGCGCCGGCGAGCGTTGCGGCGTGCTCACCGCGAGCGCCACGAGCTTGCCCTCCCGAATGAACGGCAGTGCGGTGGCGATGGTCGAGCAAGTAAAGTCGACGCGCCCGGATATGATCTCGGTGAGTATCTCGGGCATCCCGCGGAACGGGACCTGCAAGGCGTCAAAGCCGGCGCTGAAGCGCAATATCTCGGCGGAGATGTGGGTCGCCGAGCCGACGCCGGCAGTGCCAAAGGTGATCGAGCCGGGCTTGGCCTTGGCGGCAGCGACGAGCTGCTGCAGCGTCTTGATGCCCTTCTC
>Ga0306920_100005979_pt1 | contig 15791 bp, 12 predicted proteins | sample flu12Cox44000170_FD_204666 | JGI IMG/M metagenome (GOLD analysis project Ga0306920, IMG submission 204666) | Lab enrichment of tropical soil microbial communities from Luquillo Experimental Forest, Puerto Rico - flux4day.12C.oxic.44.000.170 (v2)... | ecosystem: Environmental > Terrestrial >... | reverse complement strand
TATTTCTCGAAATCGCGCGTCAACGCTCTCTGCTTCGCCAGATCGGTCTGGCGCAGTATTTTGTCGTAGAGATCGACCTCCTCGGGGTCATCGAAATTTCCATAGTTTGCCGTATTGACCGAGCTCGGCAGGTACCCTTGCAGATCGATGAGCGGGTTGACCACGCTCTGGCAGTTGCCGTTCACGCCGACCTGAAAATTGCCGTTGCGCAGTGCCTCGAACCATGGACCCACCGGCAGCACCCGCTGGGTCACCGTGAGACCGATCTTGCTCCACTGGTCCACCAGCCAGGTTCCGAGATACTTGAACGGCTGATCGAGATCGCGGTTCAGCAGCTCGAAGGAGAGCCCCTCGGCCCCCGCCTCTTTCAATAGCCGTTTCGCCTCGGCCCGCGACTTGCCGATGTCGGGCCAGAACCCGGCGATGCCCTCCAGCTCATCCTTTTTCGCTGCCAGCGGCGATCCCGGGAAGACAATGCCGCCGACGGTGCGCGCAACCGCGATCTTGGCCAGCGCCGGCGCGCCATTCCAGCGATCGATGGCGAGGGTCAACGCGCGGCGCACCCGAACGTCGTCGAGGGGCTTTTTCTTGTGGTTCGGTGTGACCAGGTTGCCGCAGTTGAGATCGCTCTCCTGCACGACGATCTTATCCCCGAGCGCGCCGACGAGCTCGTCGCGCGCCGCGGGTGGCAGGTTGCGGAAATCGATCGCGGCCCGGTCGCTGCGCATGGCATCGACCCGCACGGCCTGCTTGGGGGCATAGATACCGGTGAAGCCGTCGAGATAGGGCAGCCCCTGGCGATAATAGTCGGGGTTGCGCTCACCCTTGATTGTCGAGCCGACCTCATAGCCGACAAATTTGAAGGGTCCCGAGCCGAGGATGTTCTTCTCATACCAGCGCGGATCCTGGTCGAGAATTTCCTTCTTGTATATCCAGCTGTAAGGGTCGGCGAGCGCGGGCAGGAACGCGCTGGTCGCGAATTTCAGATGAAACACGACAGTCGTCGAGTTGGGCGCCGCGATCTTGTCGACCATCATGTAATGGCTCTCGCGCGGGCTCAGAATGCCTTCGGGAGGATGGACAATATGCTCCCAGCTGGCTGCCACATCGGCGGCGGTCAGCGGCGAGCCGTCGTGCCACCTGGCGTCGTCGCGGATCCTGAAGGTGTAGGTCTTGCCATCCTCGGTGGGCCGCGGCATCTCGGTGCAAAGGTCGCACACGAAGTCGTCGGGCGCGCCGGGATTGTCCGGATTGGCGCGAATTAGCACGCTGTAAAACGGTGCGGCGGAATAAACGGTCGCGAAGGTTTGCTCGCGATGCGCATCAAAGCTCGGCGGCGCATCGGCCGCGATCATGTATGTCAAGGTGCCGCCGCGTTTCGGCTCCTCGCCGGCTGCCGCGGCCGGCCCAGCGAGAGCGGCTGCCATTAGCGTCATCCCGGCGAAGGCCGGGAGCCATGGCTGAAATCGACACCGGCTTTCGCCGGTGAGACGAGACGGTGTGGCCGGCCTCGACCTCATTTATCGAGCCAGACCGTGCCGAGGTCCTGATTGACATAATGGCTGGGGCCGATCTTCCAGCCCTTGACATAGGAGCGGTGCGGCACGGTCCGCTGCCACCACAGCAGGTAGATCGCATGCGCCTGCTCGTCGAGAACGTATTTGTTGAACTCGAGCAAATCGGCCCGCTGTTTGGCCTTGTCGAGCTCGCGCAACTGCCTGTCGTACATCTCGATTTCCTTCGGGTCGTCAAACTGCCCGTAATTCGAGCTCGACACCGAATGCGGCAGATATTTGCCGACATCGGCGAGCGGATTGACGACGTTCTGGCAGTTGCCCTCGGTAGTGACATCGAAATTGCCGCTACGCATCGCGTCGAACCACGGCCCGGTAGGCAGCACCCGTTGACTGACGTGCAGTCCGATCTTGCTCCACTGGTCGACGACCCAGATTCCATAGTATTTATAGGGTTGATCGACATTGCGATTCAGTAGCTCGAAGCTGATTCCTTCAGCACCCGCTTCCTTCAACAGCCGCCTCGCCTCCGCCCGCGACTTTTCGATGTCGGGCCAGTAGCCGGCAATCTGCTGCAGCTCCTCCTTGGTCGGGGCAAGCGGCGAGTCCGGGAACGTCAGGCCGCCGACGGTATGAACGATCGCGATCTTGGACAGCTCTGGTGCGCTACCCCAGCGGTCGATGGCTAAGGTCAGGGCGCGCCGCACGCGGACGTCGCCAAACGGCTTGCGCTTGTGGTTTGGCGTTATCACCCCGCCACAATTCCAGTCGCTGGTCTGTACAGTAATCTTGTCGCCGAGAGCCTTCTTCAGCTCGTCGACAGTGGAGGGCGGGAAGCCGCGAAATTCGATTGCCGCACGGTCGGAGCGGATCGCCTCGACGCGGATCGCCTGCTTCTCGGCGAATATCCCGGTAAAGCCGTCGAGGTAAGGCAGGCCCTTACGAAAGTAGTCGGGGTTGCGCTCACCCTTGATCGATTGGCCGGTATCGTAGGCGACAAATCTGAACGGGCCCGAGCCGAGAATGTTCTTCTCGTACCAATGCGGGTCCTTGTCGAGAACCGCTTTTTTGTAGATCCATGCGTAGGGGTCCGCCAATGCCGGCAGAAATGCGTCGGTGGCGAACTTTAGATAAAAGACCACAGTCGTCGGATCCGTAGCCTCGACCTTGTCGACCATGACAAAATTGCTCTGCCGGGCGCTGACTACGCCGTTTGGCGGAAAGATGATCTCGTTCCAGCTCGCGGCGATATCCTCGGCTGTCAGGGGCGAGCCGTCGGCAAATTTGACCCCCTCGCGGATCTTGAAGGTGTACGTTTTGCCGCCGTCTGTCGGCTGCGGCATGGCCGTGCACAGATCGCAGACGAGATCGTCGGTTTTGCCCGGGTCGTAGGGGTTGGCGCGGATCAAGACACTATAAAAGGGTGCAACCGAGTGGATCGTCGCGTAGGTCTCCTCGCGATGCGCGTCAAAGCTCGGCGGTGCGTCCGCCGGGATCATATAGGTCAGCGTCCCGCCAGATTTCGGCTCCTCGTCGGCCGCCGCGAACGTAGCCGATGCCGTCATTCCGATAAAAGCGACGACCGCCGCCGTTTTGAGTTTCACTGTTCTGTTCTTCCCTGAATTCTCACTTGTCGAGCCAGATCGTCGCCAAGTCTTGGTTAAGGTAATGGCTCGGACTGATCTTCCAGCCCTTCACGTATGATCGATAGGGCACGGTCCGGTACCACCACAACAGAAATATCTCGTGCGCCTGGGTATCGAGCACGTACTTCTCGAAATCGCGCATCAGGCCGCGTTGCTTGGTGGCGTCGGTCTCGCGCAGCATCCTGTCGTAAAGAGCGAGCTCCGGCTGGTCGTCGAACTGCCCGTAGTTCGCGGCATAATTCGGCAGGTACCGTTGCACATCCATTAGCGGGTTGACCACGCTCTGGCAATTGCCGGCCAGCACGGCATCAAAATTGCCTTGCCGCATCGCTTCGAACCAGGGACCGGTCGGCACCACGCGTTGGGTGACGTGCAGCCCGATCTTGCTCCATTCGTCGATCACCCAGGTCGCATTGTATTTGTAGGGCTGGTCGACATTGCGGTTCAACAGCTCGAAGGTCAGCCCCTCGGCTCCCGCCTCCTTCAACAGCCGCCGCGCCTCGGCCCGCGACTTCTCGATGTCGAGCGAAAACCCGGCGACGTCCTGCAGCTCCTCCTTGTCAGCCGCCATCGGCGAGCCGGGGAAGACGATGCCGCCGACGGTGTGCACATTGGCGATCTTGGCGAGCTGTGGGGCGCCGTGCCAGCGGTCGATCGCCAGGGTCAACGCCCGGCGCACACGGGCATCGTCGAACGGTTTTTTCTTATGGTTGGGCTCGATGAAGCTGCCGCAGTTCCAGTCGCTGGTCTGCACCGTGATCTGGTCATCCAACGCGCCAACCAGCTCGTCGCGAACCGAGGGCGGAAAGCCGCGGAACTCGATCGCGGCGCGGTCGCTGCGAATGGCATCGACGCGCACCGCCTGCTTGTCGGCGTAGATTGCGGTGAAGCCGTCGAGATAAGGCAGTCCTTTGTGGTAATAATCCGGGTTCTTAATCCCTTTGATCGACTGGCCGATTTCGTAACCGGCGAATTTGAATGGGCCCGAGCCCAGGATATTCTTTTCGTACCAGCGCGGATCCTGGTCGAGGGTCGCCTTTTTGTAAATCCAGCTGTACGGGTCGGCAAGCGCCGGCAGAAAGGCGCTGGTCGCGAATTTCAGGTGGAACACGACAGTTGTCGGGTCGGGTGCCTCGACCGTGTCGACCATTACGTAATGGCTCTCGCGTGGACTCAGCACACCCTTGGGCGGGTGGATGATGTGCTGCCAGCTCGCTGCGACGTCGGCAGCCGTCAGCGGCGTCCCGTCGTGGAACTTGACATCTTCGCGAATTTTGAAGGTGTAAGTATTGCCGCCGTCGGTCGGCTGCGGCATCGCCGTGCACAAATCGCAGACGAAATCGGTCGTCGAGGACGGGTTGTTCGGGTCGACGCGGATCAGCACGCTGTAGAAGGGTGCCGCCGACTGAATGGTCGCGAAGGTGGTCTCGCGGTGGGCGTCGAAGCTCGGCGGAGCGTCAGCCGGGATCACATAGGTTAGGACACCCCCGCTCTTTGGTGTTTCCGCGGCCGGCGCAACGAGCGGCGCGGCTACGGCGGCGGCGCCGGCCAGTGCCGCTGCAAGCTGTGATCCGATCCTCATTGCCTCCTCCTGTTCATAGTGATTATTGGTCGAGCCACACGCTCGCCAAATCCTGGTTGAGATAATGGCTGGGGCTGATCTTCCAGCCCTTTACATAGGACCGGTAGAGCACCGTGCGATAATACCACAGCAGGAATATCTCATGGGCTTGATCGTCGAGCACATGTTTCTCGAAGTCGCGCATCAGGGCCCGTTGTTGCGCAAACTCGGTTTCGCGCAGCATCCTATCGTAGAGATCGACTTCCTGTTGATCCTCGAATTGGCCGTAGCTCGCGACATAGACCGAGCGCGGCAGGTATCGTTGCACATCGAGCAGCGGGTTGACCACACTGTTGCAATTGCCGTTCATGGCCGTGTCGAAGTTGCCGCTGCGTATCGCGTCGAGCCAAGGGCCGGTCGGCAAGACTCGTTGCGTGACATGAAGCCCGATCTTGCTCCACTGGTCGATCACCCAGGTAGCGTCGTATTTGTAAGGCTGGTCGACATTGCGGTTCACCAGCTCAAAGCTGAGCCCCTCGGCTCCCGCTTCGTGCAGCAGGTGCCTTGCTTCTGCCCGTGATTTCTCGATATCCGGCCAGAAACCGGCGATGTCCTGCAATTCCTCCTTGTCCGCTGCCAGCGGCGAGCCTGGAAAGACGATACCGCCGACGGTGCGCACATTGGCGATCTTTGCCAGCTCCGGCGCGCCGTGCCAGCGGTCTATCGCCAAGGTCAATGCACGGCGCACCCGGGCATCGTCGAACGGCTTTCGCTTGTGGTTCGGCGTGACCATCTGGCCGCAGTTCCAGTCGCTGCCTTGCACAGCGATCTTGTCGCCGAGTGCTCCCACCAGCTCGTCGCGGACCGAGGGCGGCAGCCCGCGAAATTCGATCGCAGCCCGGTCGCTGCGCAGCGCCGCGACGCGCACCGCCTGCTTGTCGGCATAAATGCCGGTGAAGCCGTCGAGATAGGGCAGCCCCGGGTGGTAATAATCGGGGTTCTTCACGCCCCTGATCGACTGGCCGATTTCCAACCCGGCGAATTTGAATGGACCCGAGCCCAGAATGTTCTTTTCGTACCAGCGTGGATCCCGGTCGAGGATCGCCCTTTGATAAATAAAGCTGAAAGGATCGGCGAGCGCCGGCAAAAAAGCCGTGGTTGCAAATTTCAGATGGAACACGACGGTGCTCGGGTCGGGGGCCTCGACCCGGTCGACCATCATGTAATGGCTCTCGCGCGGGCTGAGGACCCCTTCTGGCGGATGTATGATGTGTTCCCAGCTCGCCGCCACATCGGCGGCGGTTAGCAGTGTTCCGTCGTGAAACTTGACGCCCTCGCGGATCTTGAAGGTGTAGGTTTTGCCGCCGTCGGTCGGCCGCGGCATTTGCGTGCACAGATCGCAAACGAAATCGGTCGTCGAGGACGGGTTGTCAGGATCGACCCGGATCAGCACGCTGTAGAAGGGTGCCGCCGAATGCACGGTCGCAAAAGTGCCCTCGCGATGGGCATCGAAGCTCGGTGGTGCATCCGCCGGTATCGCATAGGTCAGGATGCCGCCGTATTTGGGCTGCGCATCGGCAGCGGCCGGCACCGCGCCAAGGACCGTAGCCAGGCTCGCCGCCAATAACCCCGATGGGATCGCCATCCTGTTCTCCTGTTCGCCGGTATTTTTACCGATAGAGTTATTTATCGAGCCACACCGTTGCCAAGTCCTGGTTGATGAAGTGCGTCGGACTGATCTTCCAGCCCTTCACGTATGACCGGTAGGGCACGATGCGGTGCCACCACAACACCCAGATCATATGGCTCTGTTCGTCGAGCACGTGCTTCTCGAACCCGCGCATCAGGACACGTTGCTGTACCGGGTCGGTCTCGTGCAGCAGTTTTTGATACAGCTCGATCTCGGTCGCGTCTTCGAAACCGCCGTAATTCTCGGCGTCCACCGAGGCGGGCAGGACCTTCTGGATGTCGAGCAGCGGATTGACAAAACCGTGGCCCGGAGCCTCGAGAACGACATCGAAATCGCCGTTGCGCATTGCCTCGAACCACGGACCACTCGGCAGCACTTTCTGGGTTACGTGCAGCCCGATCTTGCTCCATTCGTCGATCAGCCAGGTCGCGACGTATTTGTATGGCTGGTCGACATTGCGGTTGAGGAGCTCGAACGACAACCCCTCGGCTCCAGCCTCCTTGAGCAGCCGTCTGGCTTCGGCCCGCGATTTGTCGATGTCGGGCCAATAGCCGGCGATCTGCTCCAGCTCGTCTGGGGTCGCCGCCAATGGCGAGCCAGGGAAGACGATGCCGCCGACGGTCTTGACGATCGCGATCTTTGACACCGCCGGTGCCCCGTGCCAGCGGTCGATTGCCAAGGTCAACGCGCGGCGAACCCTGAGGTCGTCGAACGGCTTTTTCTTGTGGTTTGGTGTCACCGCGCTGGCGACGTTCCAGTCGCTCTCCTGCACCGTGACTTTATCACCGAGCGCCTTGACGAGCTCGTCGCGCGCGGCCGGCGGCATGCTGCGAAATTCGATCGCGGCGCGGTCGCCGCGGATCGCCTCGACCCGCACCGCTTGCTTGTCCGCATAAATGCCGGTGAAGCCGTCGATATAAGGGAGCCCCTTATGGTAATATTCGGCGTTCTTCTCGCCCTTGATCGACTGGCCGACCTGATAATCGACGAATTTAAAGGGGCCCGAGCCGAGAATGTTCTTCTCGTACCAGCGCGGATCCTCGTCGAGGATCGCCTTTTTGTAGATGAAATTGAACGGGTCGGCGAGCGCGCCCAGAAACGCCGATGTCGCGAACTTCAAACGGAAGACGACCGCGCCCGGGTCGAGTGCGGTGACCTTGTCGATCATCAGGTAGTTGCTGGCGCGCGCGCTCAGCACACCCTCGGGCGGAAAGATGATCGCATTAAAGCTCGCCGCCACATCGGCGGCGGTCAATGGCGCGCCATTGTGAAATTTGACGTCCCGGCGGATATTGAACTTATAAGTCTTGCCGTCGTCGGACGGCTGCGGCATCTCGGTGCAGAGGTCGCAGACAAAGTCGGTGATCGCCGATGGATTCTCCGGGTTGACGCGGATCAACACACTGTAGAACGGCGCCACCGAATGAACCGTCGCATAGGTGCTCTCGCGGTGACCGTCGAAGCTCGGCGGCGCGTCCGCCGGTATCATATAGGTCAGCGTACCGCCGTATCTCGGCTCCTCGCCGGCAGCAGCCGGCGCAGTAAGAAGAAGCATTGCCTGTAGTAGAGTCATCCCGGCGAAGGCCGGGATCGACTGCCAAAATGGACACCGCCTGGAGCCTGTCCTCGGGCCGGCCGAGGGCTGGACCCGTGGGCCGGTGTGACGGAGCGGTGGGGCCGGCCGCGACCTCATTTATCCAGCCACACCGTCGCCAGGTCTTGGTTGAGGTAGTGGCCCGGGCTGATCTTCCATCCCTTGACGTATGACCGGTAGGGGACGATCCGATACCACCACAATACCCAGATCTCGTGGGCCTGATCGTCGAGCACGTATTTCTCGAAATCGCGCATCAAAGCACGCTGCTTGGAAGAGTCGGTCTCCCTCAGCATCTTGTCGTATAGATCGACCTCTTGCGGGTCTTCGTAATAGCCGTAGTTCCCGCTATAGATCGAGCTCGGCAGGTAGGCTTGGACATCGATCAGCGGGTTGGGCACGCCATGGCAATTAGCTATCAGGGCGACCTCGAAATTGCCGCTGCGCAACGCGTCCAGTTCCGGGCCGGTCGGTTGAATGTTCTGTGTGACGTGGAGTCCGATCTTGCTCCATTCGTCGACGAGCCAGGTGCCGACATATTTGTAAGGCTGGTCGACACCCCGGTTCAGCAGCTCGAAGCTGAGCCCCTCGGCCCCGGCTTCCTTCAGGAGACGCCTGGCCTCGGCGCGCGATTTCTCGATGTCGGGCCAAAATCCCGCGATTTTCTCCAGCTCCTCTTTGGTCGCCGCCAGTGGCGAACCGGGAAACACGATGCCGCCGACGGTATGCACATTGGCGATCTTCGACAGTGCCGGTGCTCCGTGCCATTGGTCGATCGCCAGTGCCAACGCCCGCCGCACCCGGGGATCGTCGAATGGCTTCTTTTTGTTGTTGGGGGTGACCAGATTTCCGCAGTTCCAGTCGCTCTCCTGGACGCTGATCTTATCACCCAGCACTTTCACCAGCTCGTCGCGCGTCGCCGGCGGCAGGCCGCGGAATTCCATTGCCGCCCGGTCGCTGCGGATTGCATCGATCCGCACCGCCTGCTTGGGCGCGTAGATGGCGGTGAAGCCGTCGAGATAGGGAAGTCCCTTGCGATAATAATCGGGATTGCGTACCCCTTTGATTGCCTGCCCGATCTGGTATTCGGCAAGTTTGAACGGGCCCGAGCCCAAGATGTTCTTCTCGTACCAGCGGGGATCGTTGTCGAGGATCTCCTTTTTGTAGATCAGGGTGAAGGGGTCGGCGAGCGCCGGCAGAAACGCGCTCGTCGCGAATTTGAGCCGGAAGACAACGGTCGTCGAGTCCGGCGCCTCGACCTTGTCGACCATTTCGTACCAGCTGGCGCGCGGGCTCAACATGTCCTTGCGCGGATGAATGATCATCTGCCAACTCGCCGCCACATCGGCGGCGGTCAATGGCGAGCCGTCGGTGAACTTGACCCCGTCACGGATCTTGAAGGTATAGGTCTTGCCGTCATCGGTCGGCTGCGGCATCGCCGTGCACAGATCGCAGACAAAGTCGGTCGTCGAGGACGGGTTCTCAGGGTTGACGCGGATCAGCACGCTGTAGAATGGAGCGACGGAGTGCAGGGTTGCGAAAGTGCCCTCGCGATGAGCATCAAAGCTCGGTGGGGCGTCGGCCGGGATCGTGTAGGTCAGAATCCCGCCGCGTTTGGCCGGGGCTTCCTCCTCGCCCCCCGCCGCCACCGCGGCCGAGCTGCCGAGCACGACACAAAGGCCAGCCGCTAGCCATATCGATCCGAAGGTCATCTCTGCCTCTGCTCAGGATTCAACAAAACCGCTTGCCGGCTGAGGCACGGCCCCAGCCGTTCCGGTCTCGATGCCGATCTCGTCGCGACGGAAGCAAGCGGCGAGATGGCGGGCATCTCCTGCCGGTTCGAGGACCGGCCGCGCCACGGCGCACGTATCGACCGCAAATCGGCAGCGCGGCCGGAACGAACAGCCGGCGTCGAGCCGCGTCAAATCGGGGGGTTGGCCTTCGACCGGGTCGAGCCGTGCCTGGCGAGGCCGGTCGAGCCGCGGGACCGAGCGCAACAGCGCCATCGTGTAGGGGTGCCGCGGGTCGTGATAGATGTCGGCGGCCGGGCCGCTCTCGACGATGCGGCCAGCGTACATCACATTGACCCGGTTGGCATAGCGGGCGACCACGCCGAGATTGTGGGTGATGATGATCAGCGCCACATCGAGCCGGCGCGTCAACTGCTTCATCAGCTCGAGGATCTGGGCTTGGATCGTCACGTCGAGTGCGGTTGTCGGTTCGTCGGCGATGATCAGTTTCGGGTCACAGGCGAGCGCGATGGCGATCATGATGCGCTGGCGCATGCCGCCCGAAAGCTGGTGCGGATACTGCTTGAGCCGGCGCGCCGGTTCGGCGATGCCGACCAACCCCAGAAGCTCGACGGCACGCGCTTGGGCGGCCGCCCGGTCGGCGCCGCGATGCTGCTCGAGTGTCTCGGTGATCTGGCGGCCGATCGTCAGCACCGGGTTGAGCGAAGTCATCGGCTCTTGGAAGATCATGCCGATATCGCTGCCGCGCACTTGGCGGATCTCCTCCTCGGACAGCCGCAGCAGGTCGCGCCCGGCAAACAAGATCTCGCCGCTGGTGATCCGGCCGGGCGGGTCCGGGATCAAGCGGAGGATCGACAGCGCCCCGGCGGTCTTGCCCGACCCGCTCTCGCCGACGATCGCCACCGTCTCGCCGCGTTCGACGGTGTAAGAGATGCCGTCGACCGCCGGCACGACACCGGCGCCGGTGCGAAACTCGGTGTGCAGGTTCCTGACGTCTAGCAGCGGCAAGAGATTTGGTTCCTTCCTCCCGTCAATCGCGTGCGTGTAAGGTCGTTGTAAGAATTGGCTGTCTGGTACCGACCGTGGCAGAGGCTGTCAACCGCGGCAAGGGGGTCTTCACGCCTTCGCCGCGTCTCGTTAAGATCGCCCGGCGTCAACGCCGTCAAGAATGAGGAGGACCGTTTCATGCCCGTCTCAATGTACCACGCGTCGGTGCCCGTTTTCATTCAGCTGCTCGGTGGCCTCAAGGGAGTGATCGAAAAGGCCGAGGCGCACGCGACCGGGCACAAGTGGGATGAAAATACCATCCTCAACGAGCGCCTCTATCCCGATATGTTCACGCTGGCACGTCAGGTGCGGCAGGCGAGCGAGCACGCCTTCGGGGCGGGCCGCGCCGCGGGTGTCCCCGTACCCCAGCTTCCCGCCATCGACAACAGCTACGCTGAGATGAAGGCGCGCATCGACAAGACCATCGATTTTCTCAAAGGCCTGCGGCCCGACCAGCTCGACGGCAGAGAAAATGCGGAAGTCACTCTCACCCAAGGCGGCCAGGAGCGCAAACTCCGCGCCCAAAACTACCTCTATCACTTGGCGATGCCGAACTTTTATTTCCACACCACGACGGCCTACAATATTCTTCGCAGCTTGGGCATCGAGATCGGCAAACGCGACTTTATGGGCCAGATGCCGTCTTAGGCCTTTTCGCGGGGAGGGGTGGACCCCTCCCCACCACCGGCAATCGGCTCACTCCAGCGTGTAAGCGCGGCCCGGCGGATAGGTCTGATGCTTCGGTAGATCCGGATCCATGTGGTCCCAGGGCTGCGCGCTCTTGACGAAGATGTCGGCCTCGGGGCGAAATCCGCTCGGGTCGTCGAGGCTGCCGACGCGCAGGCCGACGATCTCCGGCCGGGCCGAGACACGGATAAACAGGGGGCAGCCGCATTCCGGGCAAAATGCCCGCGTCACCCGATTGCCGGCGTCGCTCGCGCTGACATAGAGCTTGGGCTCACCCTTGGTGATGCGAAACCCGGCGGCGGGCACGCGCATCGCCGCGACATAGGCGCTGCCGCTCTGGTGCTGGCAGTCGCGGCAATGGCACAGCAGCGAAAACAGCGGCTCGCCCGCCGACTCATAGCGCACCGCTCCGCACAGACAGCCCCCGGTCCTGATCGCGGTCACCGCCCACCTCCGTACAGCCCTGGGTCAGGGCCGATGCCAGCCGGATGCGCCGGCACCGGCATATCTGCAAGGTTATCGCGAAATGTCCTCGGGAAGCACGGGAGGCGTTGGCATAGCCCGCAAATTCTTTAGCCCGCCTTCAGCGCTTCCGTGAGTACCGGGGTCAAACAGAAGAAATAAGCCCCTTTCTCCTCCAGCTTGGCGAATTCGTCGAACCATTCCGCCGCCTCTTGGTCGGTCAAGCTCTGCCGACTCACCACAAAAGATCTGATCACTCGCGCTACCCAATAGCCGAAGCTGGCGGAATTATAGGAAGTGTTGACGACCGGGATCGCAGTCTGCCGAAGCGGCTTTATCCCCGCGCGGCGAAGCCGTGCCGCCAGGATGGAGGGCAAATCCCTGCACGGAATGTGCGGCGCAAATGCGCTCAACACCCGCTGCATCCGCGACGGGTTCTCGGAATGCCACACCGCGGAACTCCAATCCGTCGCCACGATGATCAGCCGCCCACCCGGCCGAAGCATTCGGCAGATCTGGCGCAAACCTGCGTCGAGATCCGTTAGATACTCGAGCGCCTGCACGGCGAAAACGGCGTCAAACTCGGCGTCCCCATATAGCGGTGTCGCTATGTCCGCCTGGCGGCATTCGACCCAGGAAAGCTCCGCGCACCGTGATTGCGCGGCTGCGATCTGGTCGGGGCTGATGTCGATCGCGCAGACCCGCCCCTTCGGGCCGACAAACTGGGCTGCCTCATATGCGTAGTACCCGCCGCCGCAACCCACCTCCAACACGCGCTCGCCGCTCCGCAGATTGAGCGTCGTCAGAACCGCAGTGCGGCGGACAACCAGGTCATGCGACTCGGCGATGGCCTGCTGCAAGCGTGCCATTTCGCCGGTGAATGCCAATGTGCTCATGACGCCTCCCTTTTACGGCGGCACATTCGACATGATGATCGTGCCGGAGGCGGCGAACATGCCCCCGACACCGTGGCAGACCGAGATCTTGGCGCCGGGGATCTGGGCAGGCGCGGTGCCGCGCATTTGGCGCACGCTCTCCTGCAGTGCGTACATGCCGTACATGCCGGAATGCATGTAGGAGAGCCCGCCGCCATTGGTGTTGAGCGGCAGGCTGCCGCCGGGGGCGGTGTTGCGCTCGGCAATAAAGGGGCCGGCCTCGCCGCGCCCGACAAAGCCCAGATCTTCGAGGCCGTAGATCGGCAGATGGGCAAAGGCGTCGTAGATCATCAGGTGGTCGACGTCTTTGTGCGTGATGCCGGCTTCGGCAAAGGCGGTGGGGCCGGCGACGCGGAAGGCGCGCGAGGAGGTGAAATCCTGCATTTGGCTGACCATCGGGGTCTCGACGCTCTCGCCGGTGCCGATGAGGTAGACCGGCTTTTGCGGGAAATCCTTGGAACGCTCGGCTGAAACCAGGATCAAGGCACCACCGCCATCGGTCACCAGACAGCACTGCAACAACCGGAACGGGTAGGCGATCATCCGCGAATTGAGCACATCCTCGACGGTGATCGGCGTCTTGAAGGTGGCGCGCGGGTTCTTGGCCGCCCATTCGCGCTGTACGACCGATACCATCGCCAGCGTCTCGTGGCTCAGCCCATAGGTCTTCATGTAGCGCAACACCGGAATCGTGAACAAAGTCGGCGGCCCCATCGGCCCATAGGGCTGTTCGAACTGGCCGGCGAGACTTGTCGGTGCCACGACATTACGCGTGCGCCCGACGCCGGAGCGGCCGCTTTCGCCATGGGTAATCAGTACCGTCTTGCACAGCCCCGACTCGATCGCCGCAGCAGCGTGGCGGACATGGATCATAAACGAGCAGCCGCCGACCGCGGTGCCGTCGACCCATTTCGGCGTCAGACCCAAGTAGTGCGCCACCGTGACCGGGGTCTCACCGGCGGTCGCCACACCGTCGATGTCGGCGGGTTTGAGCCCGGCATCGGCCATCGCATTGAGTGCGGCGTCGGCGTGCAATTGGATCTGCGACATGTCGGGGATAACGCCGAGGCTTGTGGTCTCGGCAGCGCCGACGATGGCGATCGATTTTGACTTCATCGCTGCTAGCTCCGGGCCGGACGAAAGAGGGGGAGGGTGATCTCGTCGTCGAGCTTCTCAAAGGCGACTTCGACCGGCATGTCGAGCTTCAGCGCCTCGGGGGTCTGCGGGCAGCCAGTGATGTTGGTCATCATGCGTGGCCCCTCCTCGAGCTCGATGACGGCGATCGCATAAGGCGGGATGAAGCCCGGCACCGGGCGGTGGTGGATCACGTAGCTGTAGAGCCGGCCCTTGCCGCTCGCGACGAACACGCTGACCTCGCGCGCCGCGCAGGCCGGGCAGAATGGCCGCGGCGGGAAATAGACCTTGCGACAGGCGTTGCAGCGCTGCAGGCGTAATTCGCCGGCGCGTGTGCCGTCCCAGAAATGCTGCGTTTCGGGTGTTGGCTGCGGCCGCGCGCGTCTTCCTTCGGACATTCTTCCCACCTCAGCTCAGAGCATTCCGAGGAGGGACTTTGCCGCCTGCCGCAAGTTCGGGCAAACAGAATGACGTCCACTTAGAACTCGGACGCCCATCGGTTGATGACGGTCAGACCCGCGGCCCGAAACGGGGTCTCGTCGCGGGAGGCCACCCGAAGTTTGCAAGATGTCATAATGCGTCGAGCCAACCCAGAACTCGGCTGTCGGGATGCCGCCGGATCGGCTCGAAGACGACGCTCGCGTCGAGCAGAATCATCTAAGATCGATCAGCTCGCCGGGGTCGGGTCCCGCGAAAATGTCGAGATCGAGCCCGCCAAGCGATCTTTCGAATGCCGCCAATGCGGAACCGAGCTTAACACGCGCCTTCGGGCGCACCGCGTCATCGAGGATCATCCGAGCCTCTGCTTCGGTGCTGCGCCCATGCCGAGTCGCGCGCGCCTGTAGCGCTCGATGAGTTTCCGGTGACAGGTTGCGGATAACGATGGCGGACATCTGCTCCTCAGGGTCACTATATCTTGCGATTTTTCGCGCCTGCAGAAACTCCATTGTTTTTCGATTGATAGGCCGTTTGAATTCGTTGTTCAGCGGCAAAATTCAATTGATATTCGATTGATCCGCTAAGTAACGAATTTGCTCTCGTAACCCGATGAAACAACAGGCCACCATACCCGCCGATACGGCCGCGCTGCGGCGCAAAAACGCGATTTTCGTTGTATTTGCCTCTGGATGATGGGTGGCGGCGGCCCAGTGAGAGGTCTTTGACGCCTACCGCGAAATCGGGCAAACGGAATGCTGCAGCATCGGAGGAGGGCGGGGAATGGCCGGCAGCGTTACGCCAGCGGAGTTGCGGGCGCGGTACCAGGCGGGCAGCGAGATTGCGATCGTCGACGCGCGCGAGGAAGGAAGCTTTCACGAGCGCCATCTGCTGATGGCCTCTTGCCTCCCGTTGAGCCGGCTGGAGCTGCTGGCGCCCGGGCTGTTGCCGCGCCGATCCGCCCCGGTCGTCGTTGGCGATGACGGCGAGGGGTTGGCCGAACGCGCCGCCGCGCGGCTGACCGAGGGTGGCTACACCGATGTCTCGGTGCTCGCCGGCGGCGTCACTGCGTGGGAAGCGGCCGGATATCCGGTCTATAGCGGTGTGCACGTGCCGAGCAAGGCGTTCGCGGAAGTCGTCGAGCACGAATACGGCACACCCTGGATCAGCGCCGAGGAATTGGCCGAACGCCAGAAGCGCGGCGAGCGGCTGGCGATCTTCGACAGCCGCTCCTACGAGGAATACCACTCGAACAGCATCCCCGGGGCGGTCAGCGTGCCCGGCGCCGAGCTGGTCTATCGCTTCAACGAGCTGGTGCCGTCCCCGGACACCTTT
>Ga0306920_100005978_pt1 | contig 15791 bp, 16 predicted proteins | sample flu12Cox44000170_FD_204666 | JGI IMG/M metagenome (GOLD analysis project Ga0306920, IMG submission 204666) | Lab enrichment of tropical soil microbial communities from Luquillo Experimental Forest, Puerto Rico - flux4day.12C.oxic.44.000.170 (v2)... | ecosystem: Environmental > Terrestrial >... | reverse complement strand
TGAGCTTTCCGCTCTCCAACGAGCGCAAGAGCGGGTTCCTGTTCCCGAGCATCGGCAACACCTCGATCAACGGCGTGCAGCTGTCGGTCCCCTACTACTGGAACATCGCGCCGAACGCCGACTTCACCTTCCAGCCGATCCTCTACAGCAAGGCGGGCATCGACCTCGGCGGCGACTTCCGCCAGATGACCGAGAATCAGCGCGGCGAGCTCGACTGGAACTACCTGCCCTACGATAAGCAGTACGGCGCGAGCCGCAGCCGCGTGCAGCTCAACGAGCTCGCCGACCTGCCCGCCGACTGGCGGTTGAATATCAGCGCCGCGAACGTGAGCGACCGGCAGTATTTCGAGGACTTCTCGAACGGTCCCGAGGGTGCCAGCACGGCCTTCCTCGAGCGTCGCGGCACCTTCTCCTATCGCAGCGAGCATTGGAACGTCGTTGCCGAGGCGCAGCAGTACCAGACGATCGACTATACCCTCGCCGAGCCCGACCGCCCGTACGCGCGGGCACCGCACCTGGCGGCCGACGCCGACTACACTCTCGGCCCGAACGGGGTGTTCCGTTACGGCTTCGACTCCGAGGTAGTCAACTTCCAACACGTCGAGACGCCCGAGGCCGTCACTACCGGCTGGCGCGGCGATTTCACGCCGCAGGCCTCGCTCGATCTCACCGGTCCGGGTTATTTCCTGCGCCCGGGCTTCGCCTGGCGCGCCACGCAGTACGAGCTCGACACTCTCGGACCGGGGCAGGTGAAGCACTCGCCCTCGCGCACGCTGCCGATCACCAGCGTCGACAGCGGCCTGCTGTTCGAGCGCGTCGCCGGCTCACACGATCAGCGCCGCCTCACCCTCGAGCCGCGGCTCTTGTATCTCGATGTGCCCTACCGCGCCCAGGATCAGCTGCCGGTGTTCGATACCGCGGTACCCGATCTGATCAATCCGGTGCAGCTGTTCCGCACCAACCGCTACGTAGGCGCTGACCGGGTGAGCGACGCCAACCAGGTGAGCTACGGACTCACGAGCCGCCTGCTCGATGCCCAGAGCGGCCGACAGTACATCGCCGCCACCATCGGCCAGATCTATTACTTCGAGATCCCGCGCGTGACGCTCCCGGGAGAGGCGCCGATCACCTATGGGCGCTCGGACTTCGTGGCGCAGCTGTCGCTCGCGGCATTCGAGGACTGGAGCGCCGATGTCGGTGAGCAGTGGGATCCGGAGAATCGGCGCAGTGAGCGCACCACGGTGAACCTCCAGTACAAGCCCGCCACCAATTTCCTGATCAACCTGGCGTACCGCTACGAGCGCTTCACGACCACCACGGAGCTGGTGCCCGAGACCGGCAATACCGGCGAGGTACTCGTCCCGACGCCCGTGCAAAACGGATACGACCAGGTCGAGTTATCCACGGCGTTTCCCATCAAGAAAAGCTGGGAAGTATTCGCCAAGGAGGTCTACGCGCTGCGCGACCCGGAGGCCCCCCATGGCCAGGCACTGGAGAGCTTCCTCGGCTTCGAGTACCGTGCATGCTGCTGGCGCGTGAGGCTCGGGGCGCGGCGCTACGTCAATAGCCATGACCCGAACGCCAGCCAGACCACCGGAGTCTGGCTGCAGCTGGAACTCACGGGACTGGCCGGTGTCGGATCGGCGTCGGATGCCTTCCTGAGGGAGGAAATCCGCGGCTATACGCCTACGTCGGCACCCGTTATCAGGGCTCAGGGCCAGCTGCGGGCCATCTATTGAGGGAAACTCGAAAAACCATGCGGCGGATTGCGATTTCTTCGATTCCGATGTGGGCGGTCCTGGGGCTCGCCGCCCTGGCCGTGCAGGGCAGCGTCCGGGCGCAGACCCGCGAGCTTGCCACCCAGGGGGAACTCCTCGACCGCGTGGTGGCGATCGTCAATGACGGCGTGGTGCTCAACAGCGACCTCGATGCCCAGGTGGAGTCTGTCAGCGACCGGCTGCGGCAGCAGAAGCTCGAGCTGCCGCCGCAGAATGTGCTGCGCCAGCAGGTGCTCGAGCGCCTGGTGCTGCAGGAGATCGAGGTGCAGCGCGCCAATCACGCCGGCGTCAAGGTATCCGATGAAATGCTGAACGCGGCGCTGCAGGATGTGGCGAAGCGCAATGGCATCACCCTCACGCAGCTGCCGGACGCACTCAAGCAGCAGGGCGTCGACTATGCCGAGTACCGCGACGAGATCCGCAAGGAAATGATGCTGCAGCTGCTGCGTCAGCGCGACGTACTGCAGCACATCAGCGTCACACCGCACGAGATCGACCAGTTCCTCGAGAAGCAGGCGAAGGCCCCGGCGGAAAACAACGAGTACAACGTCTCGCACATCCTGATCGCGGTCGGCCAGGAAGCGAGCCCGGGACAGCAGGAGGCCGCCGCCAAGCGCGCTCAGGAGGTCTATGAGCGCGCCAAGTCGGGCGAGGATTTCGCCAAGCTCGCCGTCGCTTACTCCAACAGCCAGACCGCGCTCGATGGTGGCGCGCTCGGCTGGCGCAAGGGCAGCGAGCTGCCCACCTTCCTCGCGGACACCATCGCCAGACTCAAGCCCGGAGAAGTCAGCGAGCCGCTGCGCACCCCGACCGGTTATCACATCATCCGCCTCAACGAGGTGCGCGGCGGATCCCAGGCGGCGGTGGAAAACCAGGTGCATGTGCGGCACATACTCATGAAGACCAACGAGCTGGCCGACGATGCCACCGTGCGTGGCAAGCTCGAAGCGATACGCGAGCGGATCCTCAAGGGCGAGGATTTCGGGGCGGTCGCCCAGGTCACCTCCCAGGATCCGGGGTCAGCCGCCGAAGGCGGGGATCTCGGTTGGTCGGGGCCGGGGACCTTTGCGCCGGAGTTCGAGCAGGCCATCGCGAACCTGAAAGACAACGAGATCAGCGAGCCTTTTCAGACCCAGTTTGGCTGGCACATCGCGCAGATGCTCGGCCACCGGCGCTTCGATAACACCGACGAGATCAAGCGCCGCCAGGCCGCCGAAGCGATCCGCGCCAGCAAGGCCGACGAAGAAACCGAGCTGTGGCTGCGACGCATGCGAGACGAAGCGTACGTGGAATACAAGTCGTAGAGGGCACGGGAGTGGCCGCATGAAGCGACCTTCCGGGGACGCCGTAAATCCGTCCCTGGAGAAACCACCCCAGGAAATCGAGCTTGCCGCGACTGACGTGTAACCTCCGTCGAAGAAGACGCTCGATTTCCCGGGGACCCCGGGCTCCGGGAAAAGCGTCCCTGTTTTTCACGGCCCCGGAAGCTCCCTTCATGCGCCCCCTCCACACACAACTCACCCTGTGATTCCACGCATCGCGCTAACCAGTGGGGAGCCGGCGGGGATCGGGCCGGAGTTGTGTCTGGCGCTGGCAGCGAAGGAGCTGCCCTGCGAGCTGGTGTGCTTCGGCGATGAAGCGCTCCTCGAGGAGCGCGCACGCGTCCTGGGCTTCACGGTGCGCTTACGCGCCTACGTGCCCGCGCAGGGTCTGCGGCGCACCGCCCACATCCCGGGTGAGCTCGCCATCGCGCATCAGCCCCTCGCCGCACCGAGCGTCCCGGGACGAGCCGATCCCGCCAATGCGCGCTACGTGCTGGCGCTCCTCGATCGGGCTATCGATGCCACGCTCGCCGGCGAATTCGACGCGCTGGTTACGGCGCCCGTGCACAAGGCCATCATCAACGATGCCGGTATCGCTTTCACCGGCCACACCGAATATCTGCAGCAGCGTACCGGCAGCGCACGTGCGGTGATGATGCTGACCTCGGGGGCGCTGCGCGTCGCGCTCGCGACGACGCACCTGCCGCTGAAAGCGGTGAGCGCCGCCATCACGACCGACTCGTTGTTCGATGTCGCGAGCATCCTGGCCCGCGAGCTCGAGGCGCGTTTCGACATACGCGATCCACGCATCGCCGTCTGCGGCCTCAACCCGCATGCGGGCGAAGGCGGCTACCTCGGCGACGAGGAGATGCACGTCATCACGCCGGCGGTGTCGCTCATGCGTTACGCCGGCATCCGTGCCAACGGCCCACTGCCGGCGGATACCGTGTTCGTGCCGCAGGTGCTCGCGAACTTCGACGCCGTGCTCGCGATGTACCACGACCAGGGACTCCCTGTGGTCAAGTACGCGGGATTCGAGCGCGCCGTCAACGTGACACTCGGCCTGCCAATCATCCGCACCTCGCCCGATCACGGCACGGCGTTCGAGCTCGCGGGCACGGGTCGCGCGGATCCCGCGAGCCTCCTGGCGGCGGTGCAGCTGGCGAGCACCCTCGCCGCGCAGCGCTGATGCCCGCGGCGACGCACGCCGCGGTGCCCCGGCGCCGCAAGCGCTTCGGCCAGCACTTTCTCCACGACCCGCGCATCCTCGACCGCATCGTGCAGGCGCTGTCGGCGCACCCCGGCGATCATCTGGTGGAGATCGGACCCGGGCGCGGCGCACTCACGGAGCGTCTGCTGGCGCTGCGTGGCTGCACACTCGATGCCATCGAGATCGACAGGGATCTCGCCGGGCAGTTGCGCCCGCTCTTCACCGGCTACCCGCAGCGCGCATTGCACGTCGGCGATGCGCTCGAGTTCGACTTCAGCGCGCTCGCCTGCGAGCGCGGCGGGCGGTTGCGCATCGTCGGCAATCTCCCCTACAACATCTCGACGCCGCTGCTGTTCCACCTGCTGCGCCAGGCGGCGGCGATCGCCGACCTCACCGTGATGCTGCAGCGGGAAGTGGTGGCGCGAATCGCAGCTGCGCCGGGTGATTCCGACTACGGGCGCTTGACCGTGATGCTGGCGCCGCAGCTTTCGGCTACGCGGCTGTTCGATGTGGGGCCGGGCGCATTTCAACCGGCGCCCCGCGTCTGGTCGGCGGTGGCGCGGCTCACCGTGCGGGAGCAGCCGCTGTTTCCCGTCAGCCCGCAATACGCGGCGGTCGTCGCGGCGGCGTTTGCGCAGCGCCGCAAGACGCTGCGCAACGCATTAAGTCAGATCCTGACGGCGGAAGAGATCAGCGCCTGCGCGATCGATCCCAAGGCACGCGCCGGCACACTCTCGCCCGAGGCCTTCAACACCCTGGCGCAGGCCGCAGACCGCGCCGCTCTCGACCGCGTGCGTGGCGGACGTTAGTCTTTGGCCAACGAGACCGCGGAGGGGGAACGCAATGGCGGTTTACCGTCGTGTGCTGCTGGTTGTCGACCTGACGGACGACAGTCTGGCCATCGGCCGCAAGGCTCAGGCGCTGGCCGCCGCTGTCGGCGCCGAAGTCGAGCTGCTGCACGTCGTGGAGTTCGTGCCGGTCGAGCCGCTGGGGGAGACACTCATGCCCCCGGTGCAGTTCGAGGACGAACTGCTGCAACGCGCGCAGCAGCGTCTCGCCGCACTTGCGGCGGATGTGGGCCTCGCCGGTGTCCCGTGCCATGTCGAAAGCGGCAACGTCAAGGCCGAGATCGTCCGCGTGGCGCGCGAGCGGCAAGCCGATCTCATCGTGCTCGGCAGCCGTGAGCGGCACGGACTGTCGATACTCGTGAACTTCACCGAAGATACGGTGCTGCACGCGGCGCCGTGCGACGTGCTGGCCATGCGTGCCCGAGCTTGAGCGCCGCTCGCTTCGGGTAGAATCCGCCCATGGCTTCCGCCGAATACCGCATCCGCGTCGACGTCGAGACCAGCTACCTCGATGAGCAGTCCGACCCGCGTCAGAGCCGCTACGTGTTCGCCTACACCATCACCGTGCGCAACGAGGGTCAGGTCCCGGCGCGTCTCATGACGCGCCACTGGGTGATCACCGACGCCAACGGCAAGGTCGAGGAAGTACGCGGCGATGGCGTGGTGGGGGAGCAGCCGTACCTCAAACCCGGGCAGGGTTTTCGCTACTCGAGCGGCGCGGTGATCGAGACCCCGGTGGGCACGATGCAGGGCAGCTACCAGATGCTCGCCGATGATGGCGCGCAATTCGACGCGGCGATCGAGCCCTTTCGCCTGGCGATGCCCGGCATTCTGCAGTGACGCGCTATGCCATCGGCGATCTGCAGGGGTGCGTCGAGGAGCTGCGTACCCTCCTCAGCCGATTGAAATTCTCAGCCGACCGCGACCGCTTGTGGTTCGTCGGCGATCTCGTCAACCGCGGTCCTGACTCGCTCGCGACACTCCGCCTGGTGCGGGCGCTCGGCGACAACGCCGTGGTGGTGCTCGGCAACCACGATCTGCACCTGCTCGCGGTCGCGTACGGCGCACAGCGCCGCCGCCGCTCCGACACGCTGGATGAGGTGCTGGCCGCGCCCGACCGCGACGCCCTCATCGAGTGGCTGAGGCTGCGGCCGCTGGCGCACCTCGAGGGGAGCGACCTCATGGTGCATGCCGGGGTCGTGCCACAGTGGACCGCCGCGCGCACTGTGGCACTCGCCGCAGAGGTCGGCAGCGTCCTCAGCCGCGATCCGTGTGCGCTTCTCGAGCACATGTACGGTGATGAGCCCGAGCGGTGGGACGCGCAGCTCGCGGGAGCCGAGCGGCTGCGCTTCATCGTCAACGTGCTTACGCGGCTGCGACTGTGCACGGCCGACGGGCGCGTAGACATCAGCATCAAAGGCCCGCCGCCACCGCCGCCCTCGCCGCTGCGTCCCTGGTTCGAGCACCCGCAGCGCGCGAGCCGCGACGCGCGCGTCATCTTTGGTCACTGGTCGGCACTCGGGCTCGTGCAGCGACCCGGGGCGCTCGGCCTCGACAGCGGCTGCGTGTGGGGCGGCAGCCTCACGGCTGCGAACCTCGACTCCGACAGGCCGCTCGTCAGCGTTCACTGCCGCGAGTATCAGGCGATCGAAGCCGGCTGAGCGCTCTCGCCCTAGGTTGCTGGCGTGACAGAGGGACCCCAGGCCACCGTGACCTCTGCCGTCTTCGGCGGATAGACACCGGGCGGAAGCTCGAGATCGACGGGCTTGCCCGCAGTCGGCACGACCGGCAGCACGATGCGCTGAGCGCCGCGCACGTCCAGCTCACCGAGAGACCCCGGGGTGACCCGCAGCGCCAGCCGCACCGGCCAGCCGTCCGCCGGCGGCCGCAGCGTCACACTGCCCGATCCGCTCGCGGCGCTCATGTCGAGCACCAGCGTGTTGCGCTTCCAGTACTGCGCCAGCACGGCGGACGCACCGGTCCCGCTGACGTCGAGCACCTGCACCGGCTTCGGCGGGGGTGGCGGCTGGTGATGCCAGGGCCATTTCAGGTGCGAGCAGCCCGCCGCGGAAGCCGCGAGCGCGCCAAGCGCGAGGACGAAAGCGACAGCGCCTGGCGTGGCGCGCCATCCGGACCTTCCCGGCATCACGGACTCCTCGTTCGCCTCGGTACGCGTAACATACGGACGCACGGAGGGCACATGCAATCCCTGCAGGCGTTCAACTTAAGGCAATGGATCGATGCCAATCGCGCGCAGCTGCGGCCACCGGTCGGCAACAAGCGCGTGTTCCGCGACGGTGATTTCATCATCATGGTGGTGGGCGGCCCGAACGCGCGCAAGGACTTTCACGTCGATCCGGGCGAGGAGTTCTTCTACCAGCTCGAGGGCGACATGGTGCTCCGGACCGTGCAGGACGGACGCGCGGTGGAGGTGCCGATCCGTGCCGGTGAGGTGCTGCTGATCCCGCCGAAGTTGCCGCACTCCCCGCAGCGGCCGGCCAACACCGTGGGCCTGGTGATCGAGCGTGTGCGCCGCGCCGGTGAGCTCGATGGCTTCCAGTGGTACTGCGAGCGCTGCGGGCAGCTGTTGTACGAGGAGTTCTTCGAGCTCACCGACATCGAGAAACAGTTCCCGCCGGTGTTCGAGCGTTTCTTTGCGAGTGCCGCAAAGCGCACCTGCGCCCGCTGCGGCGCGGTCATGGAGCGCTCCTGAGGTGCAGGCGCGGCTCACGATCGAGGGTCGTGAAGTCGCCGTCGACCTGTCGCGTCCGGCGGATCTCGCCATCGCGCTGGATTTCTCCGCTCCCCAGCCGCGCCACTTCGGCGCCCCGACCGCCAGCTCCCGTCCGTATGAGACGCCGGGTTTGGCTTTTTGCGGCTCGGTGGAGCGCGGCGGAAGCTGCAACTGCGAGCTGATCACGCTCATTCCGCACTGCAATGGCACGCACACCGAATGCGCCGGGCACCTGACGCGCGAGCGCCTCGACGCCTGGCGCGTGGTGCCGGCCGGACTCCTGCCGGCGGTGCTGTTGTCGGTAATCCCCGAGGCGCCGGGCGCTGATTCGAGCGATCCCGTGCCACAGGCGGGCGACCGGCTGATCACGCGTCGCGCGCTCGAGCAGGCGTGGCCCCAGCGTGTGCCGTTCGTCCCGCGCGCGGTGGTCATCCGCACGCTTCCCAACGGGCCGGAAAAGCGCACCCGCGACTACACCGGTCAGACTCCACCTTACCTATCGCAGGAGGCCGCGCAGTTGCTCGTCAGCCGCGGTGTCCTGCACCTGCTGGTGGACGTACCCTCGATCGATCGTGCACGCGATGAGGGGCGGCTCACCGCCCATCGTGTGTTCTTCGGTCTGCCACCCCGCGCGGTGCAGCTGGCGGCGGCGACGCGTGCCTCCGCCACCGTCACCGAGCTCGCCTTCATCCCCGACAGCGTCGCGGACGGTGCGTATCTGCTCGAGCTTCAGGTGCCAGCGCTCGGCGGCGATGCGGTACCGAGTCGCCCGCTGCTGTATGCAGTGAGCGGGCGCACCTGATGAGCCCGGCGCATACACTGGCGGGCGCACAGGCGCGCGACGCGCGCGATCCGCTCGCCGCCTTTCGCGCGCGCTTTGCCCTGCCACTTGACTCGCGCGGCGAGCCGCTCACGTACCTCTGCGGCCATTCGCTCGGGCTCCAGCCCCTCGCGGCGCGCGAGCGCGTGAACGAGGAGCTCGAGGAATGGGCGCGCCTCGCGGTGCAGGCGCACGAGCAGGGGCGGCGGCCGTGGGTGCCGTATCACGAGAATCTCACCGCGGGCCTCGCGGTACTCACCGGCGCCCGACCGGATGAGGTCGTGGCGATGAACTCCCTCACGGTGAATCTGCACCTGATGCTGGCAAGCTTTTACCGTCCGCTGGGCAGGCGCACGCGCATCCTCATCGAAGCCGGCGCGTTCTCCTCCGACCGCCACGCGGTGACCTCGCAGATTGTCTGGCGGGGACTCGACCCGGAGAGCACGCTCCTCGAGCTGCCGCCGGCGGCAGGGGAAGCGACCGTATCCGAGCAGGCCATCGAAGACTGCCTCGCCCGTCATGGCGCGGAGATCGCGCTGGTGCTGTGGCCCGGGGTCCAGTTCCGCACCGGTCAGGCTTTCGACATCGCGCGCATCGCGCGCGCGGCGCACGCCGCCGGCTGCATCGCCGGGTTCGATCTGGCGCACTCCATCGGCAACACACCCCTCGATCTGCACGCGGCGGACGCGGACTTCGCCGTGTGGTGCAGCTACAAGTATCTCAACGGCGGCCCGGGCGCGATCGCTGGTTGCTTCGTGCACCAGCGTCACAGCGAGGCGCAGCCGCGCACGAGTCACGGCGGTACGCTCCCGGGCGTACGGCTTGCCGGCTGGTGGGGCACCGATCCGTCAACGCGTTTCCTGATGGAGCCGCAGTTCCGCGCCGCCACCGGCGCCGCTGCCTGGCAGATCAGCAACCCGCCGATCCTGTCGGCTGCCCCGCTGATCGCCTCGCTCGCGATATTCCTCGAGGCGGGTATGGAGGCGCTGCGCAAAAAGTCCGTAGCACTCAGCGGCTTCCTCGAGGAGTTGCTGCGGCCCCTGGCTCCGGCGGTCGAGATCCTCACGCCACACGATCCCGAGCGCCGGGGCTGTCAGCTCTCGCTGCGGCTTGCGGCCGGTGAGCACCGCGGTAAACAGGTGTTCGATGCGCTCGCTGCACACGGGGTGGTGTGCGACTGGCGCTCGCCCGACATCATTCGCGTGGCGCCGGTGCCGCTCTTCAACCGCTTCGAGGACGCCTGGCGCTTCGCCCGGGCCCTGCGTGACACGCTGCAGGCGAGCCCATGAAGCTGCCCGCGGGGGCGCGCATCAACATCGTGGGTGCCGGCCTCGCCGGCGCGCTGCTGGCGCTGCTCCTGGCGCGGCGCGGCCTCGCGGTCGCGCTCTACGAGCGCCGCGCGGACCCGCGCCAGGCGCGACCCGAGCGCGGCCGCTCCATCAATCTCGCGCTCGCCGCGCGCGGCATGCGTGCGCTCGAGCGCGCCGGGGTACTGGAAAGCGTGCGGCCGCTGCTGATACCGATGCGCGGGCGTATGGTCCACGATCGCGCCGGCACGGTTGCCTTGCAGCCCTACGGTCAGCGCGAGCACGAGGTCATCTTCTCGGTGGGGCGGGCCGATCTCAACCGCGTGCTGATCGAGGCGGCCGCCCGGCACGGCAATGTCAGCGTGCACTTCAACCAGCAATGCCTGGGCGCCGAAATTGGCGCAGAGCGCCTCAGCTTCCGCGATGACGCCGGCGGCGGCGAATACCAGCTGCCGCTCACAGCCACGATCGCCACCGACGGGGCGGGCTCGGCGATTCGCGCCAGCCTCGCCGCGGCGCAGCTGCTGCGCGTGCGCGAGGAGTGGCTCGACCATGACTACAAGGAGCTCACCATTCCCGCGGCGGTGGGCGGCGCGCTCGAGCGTCACGCGCTGCACATCTGGCCGCGCGGCGGCTTCATGCTGATCGCGTTGCCGAATACCGACGGCAGCTTCACCGCGACGCTGTTCCTGCCGCGCGAGGGACCGGGCAGCTTCGCAACTCTCACCACGCCACAGGCGGTGCACGAGTTCTTCGCCCGCGAGTTTGCCGATGCGCTGCCGTGGCTGCGGGATCTCCCCGCGCAATTCGCAGACCATCCGCAGGGTCAGCTCGGCACGGTGTACGCCACGCCCTGGCATGTCGGCGGCCAGGCGCTGCTCCTCGGCGATGCCGCGCATGCCATCGTGCCATTTCACGGTCAGGGCATGAACGCAGCGTTCGAGGACTGCGCGGAGCTCGATGCGCTGTTCGCCGCCAGCCGTGACTGGCAGGAGCTGTTCGCAAGATTCGAAGAATCGCGCCGCCCGAACACCACCGCGATTGCGCAGATGGCGCTCGAGAACTACCTGGAGATGCGCGACGCCGTGCTCGATGCCGGCTTCGTGCGCCGCAAGGCGCTCGCGATGGCGCTCGAGCGGCGCTTCCCCGAACGATTCATCCCGCGCTACTCGATGGTCATGTTTCACCCGGAGATCTCGTACGCGGAAGCGCAGCGCCGTGGCGCGCTGCAGGAGCGGCTGCTGCACGAGCTCGACCGTCCGGGCGGTGGCGAGGCGGCGGCGGACTCCGCGCTCGCCGAGCGGCTGATACGCGAGCAGCTCGCTCCACTCGGCGAGACTCTCGCCGCAGCGCCGCGCGGCGGGAATTAGCGCATCGACTGCTACTGTGGCTCCGTGAATCCCCGGCAGACCGCCGCCAGCTTGTTGCCGTCGGGATCACGGACGTAGGCGGCGTAGAAATCCGGGGTGTACTGCGGCCGCAGCCCAGGCGCGCCTTCCGAGGTTCCGCCGTGTGCCAGCGCCTGGGCGTGAAACTGCTCCACCTCTTTCCACGAGCCGGCACTGAAGGCCACCATCGTGCCGTTACCCACACTTGCGGGGCGCCCGTCGAACGGCGGGCAGAGCCACAGCGCGAGCTCCGTCGTCCCGCCGCGGTCATAAGTCCCCCAGCCACGCCAGCCCGCGGCCTCCCAATCGGCTCCCGCTTCGCAGCGGCGGTGGCCCAGTGCTCCAAGGACCACGTCGTAGAAGCGCGCAGCGCGCTCCGGGTCGCTCGTGCCGAGACAGACGTACGTGAACACGATCGTGCGCCGCGTCAGTGATGCCGCGGGGGCTCGGGCGCGTAGCGGCGCTCGAGCGTTACGAAGGTGAGTGGGTAAGCGTGCTCCTCGTCCGCCGGGTGACTGCGGCACTCGACGTCGGCCCACTGCGTGGAGTCGAACTCCGGGAAGGTGATATCGCCCGGTACGTCGGCATGGACGTGCGTCAGGTAGATGCGGCGCGCGAGCGGCAGGACCAGCCGGTAGATCTCGGCCCCGCCGATCGCCACCACCTCCTCGCTGGCGCCGGCCTGTACCAGAGCCTCGCTCACCGAGTGCACCACGATCACGCCATTCGCGAACCAGCCGCGATCGCGCGTCAGCACCAGGTTGGTACGTTCGGGAAGCGGCCGCCCGATCGACTCGAAGGTCTTGCGACCCATGAGGATCGGCTTGCCGAGAGTGAATGAGCGGAAGCGCCTCAGGTCCTCCGGCAGACGCCACGGCAGCGAGTTGTCACGACCAATGACGCCGTTCTGCGCCATGGCGACGATCAGGGAAATCAACGGCGCTGTCCCCCCACTCATGGCGGCGCATTATTGCAGGGGTCGGCTCTGAAAAGTCAGCATGTCGCCATCCGGCGACGTCCGGCCCTCAGATCTCGACCGCGGTATTCAGTATCACGACATCGCGGAAGGGCATGCGGAAGAACTCCGCGGCTGCCGTGCTGTATTGCTGCATGCGCGCAAAGAGCCGTCGCTGCAGGCCGCGCAGCCCGGTGAGCGGACGCGAGCGCACCACGTGGCGGCCTACGAAGAACGAGCTGTCCTCGGTGAACACGCGCAGGCCGCGCGCACGGCAGGCCTTGAGCGCCTCCGCCACGTCGGGGGTCTCCATGAAGCCGAAGTGCGCAGTCACGTAGAACACTCCCGGCAGCACCTCCTCGATCTCCAGCCGCCGCACCGGGTCCTGCCGTGGCGTGCTGGCGATCTCGACGTTCAGGACGATCACGCGCTGATGCACGACCGCGTTGTGCTCGATGTTACGGATCAGCGCCGAAGGGACCAGCTGCGGATTGCTGGCGAGGAATACGCCCGTGCCGGGCACGCGATGCACGCCGGCGACGAGCTTCGGGAGCTCGCTGCGCGGCACCGCCAGCTTTGCGAGAGCCGCGCGCAGCTCGAGCCGGCCACTGCGCCAGGTCATGAAGATCAGGCAGAGGATGGCGCCGAGGGTGAGCGGGATCCAGCCACCCGTGGGTACCTTGGTCATGTTGCCGAGGACGTAGGCGAAGTCGGTCACCAGCAGCAGCCCGAAGACTGCGGCGATTGCCCACTTCGGCCAGTTCCACTGGGTCGCGGCCACGAAGGCGCCGAGGATGGTGGTGACCACCATGGTGCCGACGACCGCTGCGCCATAGGCCCCCGACAGTGCATCCGATGAGCCGAAGCCGATGACGAACGCGCAGACCGCGATGAACACCAGCCAGTTGACCATCGGCACGTAGATCTGGCCGTGCTCGAGCGCCGAGGTCTGCAGGACGCGCAGCCGCGGCAGCAGGTCGAGGTGCACCGCCTGGCGGGCCATGGAGAAGGCTCCGGAGATCACCGCCTGCGAAGCGATCACCGTGGCAGCGGTCGCCAGCAGCACGAGCCACGGCAATACCGTGGCGGGGACCAGGTGATAGAGCGGATGGTCGATGGGCTTACCGAGCTCGAGCAGCAACGCGCCCTGGCCGAAATAGTTGATGACCAGCGCCGGCCCGACCAGGGTGTACCAGGAGACGCGCACCGGCGTGCGCCCGAAATGGCCCATGTCGGCATACAGGGCTTCCGCGCCGGTGAGCGACAGGAATACTGCGCCGATCACCGCCAGCGCCACCTGCGGCCGGTGCAGCAGCAGCCCGAGCCCTTCGAGAGGATTGAGCGCCGCGAGCACCTGCGGATGGCGCAGGATCGGGAATATCCCGATGGCGGCGATCACGACGAACCACACGACCATGATCGGCCCGAAGAGGCTGCCGACGCGCGCCGTGCCGTGGCGCTGGTAGGCGAACAGCACCGTGAGGACGATGAGCGTGATCGGAATGACGGCGTGCTTGAGATCCGGGCTCAGCAGCTCCAGCCCTTCTACCGCGCTCAAAACCGAAATCGCGGGTGTGATGAGCGCGTCGCAGAAGAAGAACGCCGTGCCGGCGAGCGCCAGTCCGATCACCACCTTGCCCCAGGTGCTACCGGGGATCAGCCGCCGCTGCGCGAGCGCGAACAGCGCCAGGATCCCTCCCTCGCCGTCGTTGTCGGCACGCATGATGATCGTGACGTATTTGAGTGAGACGGAGATCGCGAGCGCCCAGAAGATCAGCGACAGCACGCCGAGCACCGCCGTGGCGTCGAAAGTGCCAGCCGCATTCACTGCCTCCTGCATGGTGTACAGAGGGCTCGTGCCGATGTCGCCGTAGACGATCCCGACCGTGCCGACGATGGACGACAGACTGAGGCGGCGCGTGTTGTTCATGCGAATGGGTCGCCGGAGGCCGGACGGGCTGATCAGCGCCGCGGCGTTCGGCTCCGCGCGCCGCTGCGGCCGCGTTCGTTCAGGCGACGCGACGGCCACAGCATGCTGCCGCGGCAGCGCGCGCTGCCGCAGCGGCAGGCGAAAATCGCATCGACGTCCGGCGGGTCGTCCACCTCGCGCTGGATCTGGTAGTCGTAGGTGAGCTCCTCGCCCGGCTCGATGGTGCGCACGGCTTCGATGAACACCCGGCGCTCCTCGATCACCGATTCGCAGTTGGGCTCGCAGGCGTGATTGACGAAGCGGGCGTCGTTGCCGCCGACGCCGGCATCGATGACGGTGCGCGCATCCACGGTGAACAGGAACGTGTGGGCGTCGTCGGCATCCTTGTCCTCGTAGCGGCGGTCAGCCTCGGCATGCGAGACGCGCTCGCCCAGGTACTCGATGATGCGCGTACCCCGGCGGATGCGGCGTGCGGCGAACACGCCGAGGCCGTGCAGCGGCGAGGCGCGCACTTCGATGAGCGGTGCCTTCGGTTCACGCGAGCGGCTCACACGGCCACCGGCGCGCGGATCGGCGCATGATGCTGGTAGTTCACGAACTCGAAGTCTTCGTAGCGGTACTCGAAGATACTCGGCGGGCGGCGGTGAAATTCCAGCCGGGCCAGCGGCAGCGGTGTGCGCGCGAGCTGCAGGTCGGCCTGCGCGAGGTGGTTGAGGTAGAGGTGACAGTCACCGCCGGTCCAGATGAGCTCCCCGGGGACGAGATCGCACTGTTGTGCGAACAGGTGCGTCAGCAGCGCGTAGCTCGCGATGTTGAACGGCACGCCGAGGAATATATCGGCACTGCGCTGGTAGACCTGGCAGGACAGCCGCCCGGCCGCGACGTAGAACTGAAAGAACGCGTGGCACGGCATGAGCCTCATGCGCTCGAGCTCACCCACGTTCCAGGCACTCACCAGGATGCGGCGTGAATCGGGGTTGCCCCTCAGCTGCTCGACCGCTTGCGCGATCTGATCGATGCCGCGGCCATCCGCCGTGCCCCAGGCACGCCACTGCCGGCCGTACACCGGACCGAGCTCGCCGTGCTCGTCGGCCCATTCGTCCCAGATGGTGACGCCATGCTCGTGCAGCCAGGCGACATTGGTTTCGCCGCGCAGGAACCACAGCAGCTCGTACACCACCGACGGCAGATGGATCTTCTTGGTCGTGACGAGCGGAAAGCCCGCGGCGAGGTCGAAGCGCATCTGCTGTGCGAAGAGCGAGAGCGTGCCGGTGCCGGTGCGGTCGGCTTTGCTCACACCCTCGCTGCGGATGCGCCGCAGCAGCTCCAGATACGGCTTCATTGCGCGGGGGCGGGCACGAAGTTGCCCGAGGGTTGCCGTACGCGGTAGGCCCACGTCAGCATCGCAACACCCGCCAGGATCATCGGCAACGACAGCACCTGTCCTTCCGTGAGCCAGCCGCCCGCCAGGTAGCCGATGTGCTCATCCGGCACGCGCA
>Ga0306920_100005977_pt1 | contig 15794 bp, 25 predicted proteins | sample flu12Cox44000170_FD_204666 | JGI IMG/M metagenome (GOLD analysis project Ga0306920, IMG submission 204666) | Lab enrichment of tropical soil microbial communities from Luquillo Experimental Forest, Puerto Rico - flux4day.12C.oxic.44.000.170 (v2)... | ecosystem: Environmental > Terrestrial >... | reverse complement strand
CACAGCCTCAACAGGCGCCACTGTACGTTCGACCTCGCCGCTCCCGCGTGCTTCCCATTGTGCCTTGGCTCTAACCGATTTTCATGAGGTTTCGCGGGCCGTAGGCCCTAATTGGCAGGGTCGAAAATCACCTCCTCATACCGGAATGACTGGGGGTTCGACTCGGTAACCGAGGGTTCGGAGTGTGCGGATCATTCGCGAAGTTCGCAGTCGCTTTGACTTCTCGGACACCGCCGGGCCTCGTTCCTCATAGCGAACGCCCTTGTGCAAGATGATCCAGATCAACTGACAGAGACGATGCGCAATAGCTCCGATGGTTTTGTTATGTCCTAGGCGGAGTACTAAACGACGATAGACAATCTCGAAGATGCTTCCTTTGTGTTTGACGGCAGCATTGGCAGCTTGATTGAGAATCCGTCGCATCTGACGGTTGCCTTTCGGCGAACGTTTGCTGCGGTTCACGCGGTCGCTCTCTTCACCCGTGATCATGTCCCTATTCAGAATTGCTTCACACGAAGGATCGCTATGGAACAGTTATACGCGAGCCGTCTTCGACCCGTTTGTCCGGACACAGCCAGCGTTTGTGACGATCCCTATCAAGGTAAAGCTCAACCTCGCCGCAAGTATGAGTTCACCGATCAAATCGATCAGCTCATCCGAGAGGTTTATCTCAATCATCGAGACGCGAAAACAGGATTCGGTATTCGGCCACTGGCCAAGAAGGTCGGCATTCCTCATTGGGCGCTAAAGAAGCGTGCCCGTGAACTGGGGCTGGCGCGAACCAAGGAATTACCCTGGAGCGAGCCAGAGTTAGCGATTCTCTCCCGGTGTGCGTGGATGAGCGACGACCGGATTCGGCTGAAGCTCAAAGCTGCTGGCTATGCCCGCACTGCAACGGGAATCCATCTCAAGCTGAAACGCATGCGGTTCAAACACGACGGAAGCTATCACTCGGCCTACAGCCTTGCGCAAGCGCTCGGGATCGACCCCCACGCTGTAACGCGCTGGATCAAGAGCGGACATCTGAAAGCTAAACTCCGAGGAACAGCCCGCACGCCTCAGCAAAACGGCGACGGCTACCTGATCCAAGAGAAGGATGTCCGCCGCTTCATTCTCGAACACCCTACCGACATTGACCTGCGCAAGGTGGACCAGCTCTGGTTCTTGGATGTCCTTACCAACGGCTTAGTTCGGGCAGCCTGAAAACCCATCAATTCGTGAATTTCTAGGTCCCAGAGACGAACCTGTCTTTTAGGAATCGGAGACCGCGCCGCCGGGAGCGGCACAACCAACTCGGGAATGTCATGAACAAGTTTGTCTCGTGGCCCTCCCGATTTCTGTTTTCGGAGGAAACACGATGCAAGAGACAACTGTTATCGAGCAGGACCAGCCGATTGGGGAAATTCTCAACTCCACATTAGCGCCGGCTCCAACCATGACACTGTGCTCCTATGGCTCCAAGCTCACGCGGGAAGAACTCTCCCGGGTGAAAACGCCGGCGGCCACAGCTACCCACAAACCCATTCCTCACATCGCCGTGGTCGAGAAGTTAATCGAAGCCCTCAGCTTCCGCCGGATCGGCGTGGTTCAGGAGGAATACGCCGTCTCGTCGGACGGCATGAAGATGTTCGGCGTGATGGACTTGAGTTCCGGCTTCGAGGGATGCCGGTTCGCACTTGGCTTGAGGAACAGCCACGATAAGAGCTTCAGGCTCAGTTGCGTAGTCGGAGTCAGAGTGTTTGTGTGTGAAAACCTCGCGTTCCATGGGGATTACACCGCAATATTGGCGAAGCACTCGAAGCACTTCTCGCTGGAAGACAGCTTGGCTATCGGGGTTGACCGGATGCAGCGGAACTTCGGGCCGCTTAAGCAGCAGGTCGAGACATGGCGGTCGCAGCTGTTGTCCACGGCCGCGGCCAAGCTGCTTATCTATCAGGCGTTCATCGAGGAAGAGTCGGGCTTTCCGAAGCACCTAGCACGGAGAGTCCACGACCTGTACTTTCAGCCGGCCCACGAGGAGTTCCAGCCGCAAACCATGTGGAGCCTGTCCAACGCATTCACCGGTGCCTTCAAAGAGCTGGAGCCGATTCCGCAGTACAAGGCTACAGCCAAGCCGGCAGGATTTCTGCAGGCGGTCCGGCTTTCGTAACCCGCAAATGATGAATCCGTGCGCGGTTCCAGCCTTCGCCCTATTTACGAGTTTGGGCTGACGGTGCGAGACACGGAACCGCGCATTCGACAGTACCCAGCACAAACCACTGGACGCCAGTCAGGACAAGTCCCATGAAACTCCGCAGGAATGAACTCTGCCCCATCCACCGCTCGCTGTTCTGTTGCGGACGTGAGCAGTCTTAGAAGGAACGGAAGCTTCGGTTCGGTGTCCAGCGCATCGAAGATCCGCATCACCCCAGGGGATACCGGGAACTGAGGTCACCAGCCGAGATGCGGAAGCTGCTCAATCGAAAGATCGCCGAGCAGTGTGGTAAATGTGCAATCTGTCAGAAGGAATTCTCGGATTACGGTGACATCGTCCCTGACCACAGTGTCAGTTAAGGCGTAATGTTGCCGCTGTTAAAGTATAAAGTTGCCAGCTCACAGTGCAGCAGTCATTCATTCCGAGGTAAGGGGGGCGGTATGCGTTTTGGTCTCCTTAACCATAACCTTGCCACGAATGCAGCTGAAGAGGATACGTTCAAGTAATCTTGCGCCGTCTGTTCTCACCGAAGCCGCCACGATTGTGCTATGGGCGATATTACGGCAGTTCAACCAAAAATCGGCGTGGATTGCAGCGCAAGAATCGAACGGAGTTCCTCTAACACCGGCAGGTTCCCAACGTTCAATCGAACAGGGCCCGCCTTCTTCGCAGGTCAAGTACCGGATGAACGAATGGGTTGGCGAAAATGGATAGAGACTGCAATCAGGCTATTTGCCGCCAGTTCTCCAGCCACATACAATCCAAGCACTTCGCTGCCGGGGGAACTTTGCGATGCGAATCTTTTGGGCTTCTTTTCTTCTCTTTGTCATCTTTCTTGCATCAACTCCCGCACGTTCGCAACAGCGTGACAGTGGCAAGCCTCCGCGTGTTCCGGGGCAAATGGTGGACATTGGCGGCTACCGCATGCATCTCAGCGTTCCGCCCACCACGCCGGCACGGAGCCATCCCAGATAGATGGCAAGCTGCGCTGCCAACGGTCCGGGAGAAAGCTGGCAGAATGCGAGACCCTGCAGGTAGTCTTCTTTGGAAAACCAGCGTCGCTCGTCTACCAAGTCCTTCTGCATATAGCCCACCAGAGCGATGGGCCCGCCGAAGCCGAATGTTCCCAGGCGCAGGAAGTAGGCCACCAGCTCACGAAGCTCCGCGGTGCGCAGACTTTCTCCCGCTTGCAGTTCGGTCGAAGTGGGGCGCGGTGCGGGTTTCATCCAGAGTTAATGGCCTAACTGATCGAGGGCTGCTTTGAATCCGTTTGCAAGATCGTCGGCCTTGCCCTGTCCCCAGTAATGCAGAAAGATCACGGTCGGCTGCGTCGAGAGCATGTGCTGGTGAATCGCAACAACATCCAATCCGTGAGAGCGCAAAGCCTTCAACGTCGGAGTGACCTCCTTTTCCAGCATGGCGATGTCGCCGGCGATGGCAGCACTGTCGTTGGTGCCGTAAAACGCGGCCCACGTGTTCAGCCCCATTCTGGCGTTGATCGTCGCTCCCATATCTTTGAGCTTGAGATCGTCACGTCCAATGGTGATCTTGTAAACCGCTCCACTCTGCTCGCCATCATGGCCGACGATCTTTGCGATTTTCGCCGTGTCGAGAGTGGTTGCTGGGCTCGAAGCTGGCTTTGCGGCGGGCTGCGACGAGGCTCCTTTGCCAATCAGGTCGAGAGCAGGTTTGATCCGCTTTGCCAGATCGGCGGCATTTCCATGTCCATGCACGTGCATGTAGTAAATGCGGGGCTCGTCCCAGAAGAAGTGGTTGTGCAGTGCGGTAACTTCAAGGCCATTGTCGAGCAGTGCCGACATGACTGGATTCACCTCTTCCTGCAGCAGCACAAGGTCACCCATCATGACGTCTTCGCCGCCATCACCTTTGGTCATGGCGAACCAGCCGCCGAAACCGAATGGCGTCGGCAACGCCACCTTATTTACCGTGATGTGAAGGTCGTTGCGCGGCACGTTGACCTTCAGCGCATTCGCCTTGTAATCGCCTGATTTCCCGGTGATCGTTAGAACCGGCTGGTACTCGCCGGGTATTTCTTGGGCACGCAGCAGCGGTTTGCCGACCCCAATGGCAATGAGCAACACAAGTGAGCTAAGTGATACGGTTACTTTCTTCACTGAAACCTCCATCGAAAACTTCGTGGCGCAATGTGTTCAAGCTATTTCGCTACGACTTTCAGATCATCGAAAGAGGTGACTGAATCGGCTTTCGTCCAAAGTCCTACCTTGCCGGCGTCTTTGAACGTATCATCCGAAGCCTCGATCTTCTTTTCCCCATCGTAGTAGCAGGTAAACTTGGTGCCGATTGCGACGACCCGGAGCTCATGCCAGGCTCCTGAAGTGACTTTGAAGTTTGCTCCGGCGAATTGCCGACGGCGCCCGTCGACTACATGGTAAAGACGATAATTGTCTTCCAGCGCATTGGCACGCACGATGTAGTAGTTGTTCGGATCCTTCAGTCGAAAAACTAAGCCTCCTGCCTGGTCAACGCGTCCGGAAACGGCCTTGAACTTAACACTAATATCCAGGTCCTTGAACGACGCCTGATCCGCGATTAGAAGGGGGAACCGATAATCAGTTGTGTCGGTTGAGGTTTGGGCGACGACGTTCGGCTTCGAGGGCGCAGTCGGATCGGCCATGACCGCCCACTTGCTTTCGGAGCCATGGCCTGTGCGCGCAGAATGAAACTTGGCAGGCACTTGCCCGACTGGATCACTGTCGAAGTTGTAAATCAACTGCTGTCCAGAAGCCTGCATAGGGGCAGATTTTTCGGGGCTGCAGCATTCGGTGCGCCTTCTTCGCCCTCGTCTTCGTCGGCGTCCTTTCCTTCGGGTTTTTGTTGCCTCGGTTGTTGGCGGGCGGCGGCTTTCTTTTCATCTTTATCGGTGTCGGTGCAGGAGATAAGGCCCGCAAGCCAAATGAGCACGGCCACGATGAGTGCGATTTTGAGTCTGCCCATATCGTGTTTCTTTCGTGTCTCGGAAACAGTCGATCGCTATGCTTGAGGCTATACGGTGGCCCTGAAGATTTGCTGAAGACTGTACCTGCATCACGGATTTGAATTCGTCATGCCGCAAGGGGCAAGTAGACGAGAAAAGTTGTTCCTTTTGGTGTGGAACTCTCGACTTGAACGCCCCCACTATGAGCGTTGGCGATCCAGCGGCCAATGGAAAGGCCCAACCCCGTGCCTCCAAGTTCGCGGGATCTTGCTTTGTCAGCCCGATAGAAACGGTCGAAGATGTGTGGTGAGTCGGTTTCAGAGATGCCAATGCCGGTGTCACGCACGCGGATCTCAGCACAGTCGCCGTTGCGTTGAAGAGCGAGGCTGACGGTACCCGTCGACGGGGTGTACTTCACTGCATTGTCGATGAGTATCAAAAGCAGTCGACGCAACGCATGCGCGTCACCGCGTGCCCAGATCGCGCTCTCAGGGATAGAGGCACTCCAATGTAGCTGCTTTGCTTCAGCCAATGTTTGGGCTTGGGCGCAAACTTGCCGCGCGAGATCACTTACGTCAAGCATCTGGAAGTTCAGTGTCTCCGAGCCCGTGTCAGCGCGGGCAAGCGTCATCAGATCTTCGATCAACGCCGTTGTCCGCTCGGACTCCGCGAGAACTTGCTTTAGCGCGTCGCGATATTGGTCACTACTTCGTGGCTTCGCCAGAGTGACCTCGGCGCGAGTACGGATCAGTGCAACAGGCGTCCGTAACTCATGCGAGGCATCAGCTGTGAACTGGGTAATACGCGCGACCGCAGATTCAATCCGTTGCAACATCTGGTTCAGGGTCTCCGCCAGCCGCTGCAGCTCGTCGCCGGTCTCTGGAACCGTTACTCGTTGGGAAAGATCCTGCGGGTTAATCATCTGCGCTGCATGAGTAATCTGGTCGACTGGTCGCAGAGCACGTGTGCTCATCCAGTATCCGCCTGCGGCAGCGATCGCCAATAGGACGGGAATGCCAATGAACATCGCTGTGCGAAATCGCTCTAACGCCTCCAGGTAGTCATCCATGGGCTCGGCGACTTGGACGATAAACTGCCGACCGCCCATGCTGACTGTGGAACTCAGAATCCGCAACGGCAGATCTCCGTATTCAACGTTTGCAAACTGCCCTTGATTGGCTTCGGCGGCGGGCACACCCAGGCGCTCCATAACTGGAGACCGGTACAGGAACTTTCCGCTACCGTTGGACACTTGCAGTAGCTGGGAGCTGGATTGCAATTCGTTGTGCTCACGAATTGCGTCGGCAAGGTCTTCACCACCAGATCGTGCGATGAGTACCTGAAGAGCATGGGACCGGTCTTCCAGTTGCTCGTCCACCGTGGCATAGATGCTCTGGCGCATGACAGCCAAGGCAAAAGCAGCAAAACCAATCAGTGCTACCGCGACGAACAGAAAATACCAAGTCGTAAGGCGCGTCCTGATGGGTAGAGCTTTCATCGTGGACCCATGTGTCGAACGCAGTATCCGACGCTGCGGACGGTGTGGATCAGTTTTTGGTCAAAGCCGCGGTCGATTTTGTTGCGCAAAGAGGAAACGAAAGCCTCCAAGGTATTGTCTTCTATGTCTTCGTTGAAGCCCCATACCCCTTCGATAATCGATGCCCTTGCCACCACGCGGCCCGGACGGCGCATCATGAACTCTAGGAGCCGGTACTCGGTTGCAGTCAGGTGTATCTCCTGTGCACCGCGTGCTACACGCCGGTTACCTGGATCAAGGATCAGGTCAGCGACGCTCAATTTTGCCGGCAACGCCGCCGGGCTTCGCCGGGCGAGGGCGCGAATTCTGGCCAACAGTTCGGGAAATGCGAAGGGCTTAGTCAGATAGTCATCCGCTCCGACGTCAAGTCCACGTGTGACATCTGGTATCGCGTCACGAGCCGTCAACATGAGGATTGGTGTCTGCTTTTGATTCTTCCGTAGCCGTCGGGCGACCTCAAAACCGTCCAGCCCGGGCAACATTACGTCCAATACAATGACGTCGAATTCGGAGGCCTTCCCTAAGTCCACGGCCGCAAGACCATCGTGGACGACTTCAACGGAGTGGTTCTGCTCTTCGAGCCCCTGCTTGAGCAACGCGGCCATTTTGATCTCATCTTCAACTACCAATATGCGCATAATTAAGACCGATGAAAACGCGCGTTCTCTATTCAGAGGCAGACACAGGTGCCATGATCCGCAGGAGCGGATGCCCGTTGATATTCTCCAGTGGAAAATACACCAGGTGCGTTTTGGGGTCCACGCAGACGGTATGTGCATGAGGCATGAAGAAGTTACCGACTGCCACAAGATTCTTACCGTTCTCCCGATAGACCCACACATTGCCTGACTCGGCGGACACATAGAGCTGCTTCAAATCCGGATCGAAGGACAAAACATCCGGATCGTCCCCGACCGGGTAAGTGCCAACACTTTTCATCGTGGTCAGATCGACCACAGCAAGGGTGTGATTGCCGGCACCGGCGACGAACGCAAGGCGGTTAGCGACGTCAATTGCAATTCCATGCGGCTCCTTTGCTCCCGGAAGAGGGTAGCGCCCAATGATTTCCAACTTGACCGGATCGATTGCAACCAAGTCGTTCTTCTCGTGAACCGCGACCAAAATGCGTTTCGACGTGGGATCGTAAACTGTGTTGCCCGCTCCGCCTCCCAGTTCGATCTTCTTAATGAGGTTGTTGGATTGTGCATCGATTACAGCGTCCGTATTACCGTGTTCATCGGACACGAATACCCTGGTGGAGCTGGGGGCGTAGGCTATGCCGTCGGGATAGTTGATAGGACCAACCCTGGCCACTGTCCTAAGTAATTTGGTGTCGAACACCGCCACTTCGTGGTCTCCAGTGACGGATGCGAAAAGGCGCTGCAACTCGGGTACGGCCCATACTCCATGGACGCGAGCGAAACCTCCAATGTTCGCGGTCACTTTTCGATTTGCCGTATCAAATATGACCAAATGATCGGCGTTCATGTGGGCGATGTACAAAACTCCCGCGTTGGGATCGAGGCTCTGGTAGTCGAAACGCACCGCCGGGCCGGGCAGCGGAACGTCAGCAACAGTCTTCAGTGGGCTTTGATCCGAACTTTTCTTCGTTTGCGGAGATGCATAGGACAGCAGAAGCAGCGCAATTAAGCACTGCAACCCAATCCACCGATTAGGGCACAGTCTCATGTCTTGTTCCTCCAGATCATCTCTCCAAATACTGTTTCGTAGACTCCTAGTACCTGTTTCGTCATTCCACTGAAACGTGTGTAGGGTTCCTTGCAAGTTCTTCAGGCGTTTTAATATGGCGAAAACTCCGAAAGAGCAGGATGTCGTACGCGATCTTCAGTGTCCCTCCTATCAGCAACGGCGCAGAAAACGCAAGCCGCTGCATCAAGAGTCCAGAAATGGCAGATGCCGCTGCCCAGGCTCCCGTTCTCGTATTATTCGTTACCCCACTTGCATATGCGCGCTCATGTGGTTTGACCAGCGCTGCGACATACGACTGACGGGTCGGCACGTCCATCTCAACGAGGCTTTCGCGCAGGAGAAAGAGCAAGATTGCCCACTTCGAGCTTGAGGCGAATGGCACCGCGATCAAGAACAGGCTGGAAGGCAGATGAGTGAAAACCATCGTGTTCACTAGGCCTATTCGTTCCGCGATCCATGCTGCACCCAGATGAGAAGCGGCGTTCAGTATGTGCACCGCGAAAAACAGCAGACCCAACGTCTGCTCAGCCAACCCAAAGCGGTGAAAGAACCAATATGACACCAGAGCGTCTGACAAGAAGCCTCCGCCAAAGGCGTCGATGGCAAAAAGTGCTGCGATTCTATGAACAGTACTTCGGCTGAGCGCCGAAGGAGATATTACCCTCGGGGATGAGGTCGGGTTGAGGTGTCCGGCATCGACCCGAAGCGAGACGTAGAGCAATGCGCTGCTGACGTTGACCACGGCATAAACGACGAACAGGTAGCGGTATCCCGAGACCAAGCCGACATGCAACCAATTACTCAGAAACAGTGGCAAGCTGGCTCCAAGGGCGCCGAGCGCTCCTCCGCTGTCGAGCAAAACGTTGTACCAAGAAAAGCCCCACGTTCGGCTCTGGTCAGGAACGAGTGCCGGAACAATTGCTTGCTCAAGTGCGAAGGCCGCGCTTCGATCTGTTCCCATTCCGTTGACCATTGCAACGAACGCAAGAAACAAGAGGAGGGGAAAGGATGGCAGGGTAGCGAGTGCCAAGCCACCGAGGGCCGCAAGCAAAGAAAGCGTCACTAGCGACGTGCGGTACCCGATGCGTATGCTGCCCCATGCCACTGCGGCGGTGGCGACGCAGGCACCCAACAAACCAGCCCCGATGACCAAGCCGATACCTGTCGCACTGATTCCGACTCGCGAAAGATATACAGCAAGAACAACGCCGAGCAAGCCAACGCCCAGTGACCGCAAAAACCCCGCCACATAGATCACGAACAGGCTGCGGGACAAACGCATCGTTACCCTTCCAACCGGCAAGAGTATTCGTAGAGCGCATCGTAGATCGGGAAGCCTTGTGCTAATCGCTCTTCGTCGCTCAAATTCATTGCCGCGAATCCCTCCGCGATTGCGCGTAGCCCCAATCCCTCTGCTGCCGCGGACTCCTGTCCCTTGACTTCGGCAGCGCGAACAATCAATGCTAGTCTCCCCAGTCCAGGAGCAGTCAGATTGTAGTCAGCGATGATGGCTTCAAAGCTGCAGTTGTGCCCACGGTGGTTCAACTTGACCTCGGGGATCTTGGGGGCGTCAAAAGGAATGGCCTCTTTCGATTTGGCTACATGAAGAAGCTGGTCCTCGTCCACAAAGAGAAATTCCGCCTCAGGGTCGACGAAACGGCGAATCAGCCATGGGCAGGCCACGCGATCGACCTTAATGTTCTTGCGAGTAATCCACTTCATCGTGCACCTCTTGATTCATTCCGGCGCTTGATCAATCCAATTACGTCCAGGGCTGTAGGCTGTACCCGAAAGCTACGGACATTCTGAGGTTACCGAAGCTGCCTGAAGATCCGCTGAACAACAGCGGGTTCTACAGAAAGCCGATTTTCAACCGCGCGTTGCTTGCGCTGGCTGAACCTCGCATCTGCGCAGTTCCCGTCGTTTGATAAGCAAGAAGAAAACAGGCACGAGGATTAGAACGTGGATGGTGGACGTAATCATGCCACCCACGATCGGCGCGGCGATGGGCTTCATCACGTCCGAGCCGACGCCTGATTCCCAAAGTATTGGGGTTCCGACGCAATTCTCTTGACTTATATATCGCTTATAGGCAATATAGCTGTATGGCGATGGAGACACAGACCGATCATTTGAGCCTGGTTTTTGCAGCGCTTGCAGATCCCACGCGGCGGGCGATCCTTGCTCGCCTTGCTTCCGGGGACGCGGATGTTTCGGAGCTCATGAAGCCGTTCGACTTACGTCAGCCGACAATTTCCAAGCACCTCAGCGTCCTCGAACGCGCGGGTCTCGTTGTGCGCAAGCGCGATGCACAGCGGCGTCCACGCACACTCGCGGCAGTACCGCTTAGGGACATTGCCGAATGGATTGAGCCCTTTCGCCGCTTCTGGGAACAGAAATTTGCCAGCCTGGACGGTTACCTAAACGAGATGCAAGAGAAGGAGAAAACGCGTGGACGGAAGAAGCGATATTGAGACAGCACCAGTGAATGACATCGGACCGGTCACAATTACGACTCCGGGCGACAGCCAGATCGTGGTCACCCGGCTCTTCGATGCGCCACGCGCCCTTGTTTTCGAGGCCTGGACCAAGGCCGAACACGTCGCACACTGGTGGGACCCGAGTGGTGTGCCGCTGGCCGTTTGCGAAATCGATCTGCGGCCGGGCGGGGCTTTTCGCTGGGTGAACCGCGCTGCCGATGGCGGGGAGGGATACTCGTTCGCCGGCATCTATCGCGAAATCGTTCCGCCCGAAAAGCTCGTCTTTACCGCCCCGGACAGTCCCGAGCGCGGTGCGACGCTGGTCTTCGCCGAGGACGGCAAGAAAACCAGGCTGACGATAACGATGGAGTGCGCGACCAGGCGAGAACGCGACGCCATGCTCCAAATGCGCGTCGATGCCGGCACGGCCAAAACGCTGGAGAACCTCGCTGCCTACCTTCCCACTATCCGTAAAGGCGGGCACCGCGTCGAGGACACAAATCGTGCAGAAGCGGGCGAGAGGCAGCGCAGGAGGACGCATGAAACGAATTACGGTCGTCGTAGTGGTCGCCATCGCGGCGGTCGGCATGCTTGCAATTCGGTATTCAGGAGGACGAGCGGTGAAATCGATAGGTGAGAATCGAACGACCACTTCCCGCGATGGCACCATCATCGCCTTTACGAAAAGGGGATCTGGTCCGCCGCTAATCATTGTGGACGGCGCTTTCTGCTATCGCGAAAACGGACCGGCTACGGAGTTGGCTACGCAGCTTGCACAACACTTCACGGTGTTCACTTATGACCGTCGTGGCCGGGGAGGGAGTGGCGACACCGCGTCCTATGCGGTCGAGCGTGAAATCGAAGATCTCCAGGCCGTGGCAAGCGAGGCGGGAGAAGCTCCCTATGTCGTGGGTATCTCTTCTGGCGGAGCGCTCATCTTGCAGGCAGTGGCAAGCGGCGTCACCGTGAAAGAAATTGCGTTGTATGAACCACCGTACCTTGCCGGCGACAATGGTCCCCACTCGTTTGAGGACGCCAGAAATCGATTGCAGTCGTTGGTTTCGGCTGGCGATCGTACCGGTGCGGTGAGCTTCTTCATGACCGACGTCTTCGGTGCACCGCGCGCATTTGTGTATTCGATGCCATTCCTGATGCCGGGCGCATGGAAGAGGAACAAACTGGTCGTTCATACCCTCCCTTACGACCTCACGATTCTTGACGACAGATCGGTGTTGAACGAGCGGAGTTATTCGATCTCCGTTCCAACGCTGGTCATTGGTGGAGAGAAGAGTCCTAAAGTACTCCGCGATGCGGTCACGGCCGTGGCAAGCGCTCTTCCGGATGGGGAGAGCCTATTCCTACCTGGCCAAGACCACAACATCTCCAGCCGTGCTCTGGCTCCGGTCCTGTTTGAGTATTTTGGTACGAGTTAGGCGCTACTTTTGCGCCGCAAATCGGTTCTCATTCTCATAAGTCGGGGGACGTATCGAAATCACATTAACGGGCAGGTTAAGAAACACACACCGAGGAGATTCTCGGTCAGGAGGAACATTATGGGGGGAATGAAGGTCGGGGCAATCGGGGTGAAGAGAATCATGCTGGGGTTTCTGCTTGTCGCGGGGTGGCAAGCCATCGCACAGGAGCCAAAACACCTTATCCGAACATGGCGGCGGTTGAACAATACCTAATGGAACCCAGCGCCGAGATTGCCCTGGCGCGGAGTGCGGCGCCGGAGTCCATATCTCGCGATGCGGAGGTCATGGTCTTGGGACGCCACGGTTACGAAACCGCGGTCCAAGGCAAGAACGGTTTTGTTTGCATGGTGGAACGTTCCTGGACGTCACCGATCGATGATCCGGTTTCTGGAATCCAAAGGGGCGAGCTCCGATCTGCTTCAATGCGGCTGCCGCGCGCACCTACCTTCCGAGAACCATCAAGAAGACGGACCTGCTTCTTGCCGGACAAACCAAATCTCAGATGATTGAGGCCATCAAAGCGGCGATCGACAAAAACGAATTGCCGCCGATGGAACCCGCAGCCATGTGCTACATGCTGTCAAAGCAGGGCTACCTGAGCGATAGCGTCGGACACTGGCATCCGCACCTCATGTTTTTCGTTTCCCAAATCGACCCTGTCGCCTGGGGAGCGGGTCAGGCGGGATCTCCGATCTACGCCTTTAATGACACATGGGAACACATGGTTGTGTTTCTCGTTCCGGTGCGGCAATGGTCGGATGGAACGGCGGACCAATAGAGAGAAGTGTTGACGGTCGCGTATCTCGATCACGCGATGAATTGAGGGTCCAAGAGTGTTCAGTACCCGCTCTCAATCGGCGGTTATGCCGACAACCCGTCAAACTGGATTACCTTCGAGTGGCGGACAATCCACCCGGAACACGGTTGCTTATGCTGGGTTCTTGATCCGTGAAGTTCTATTGTCTGATCCACGGAGGGCCGTCGGAGTAGGCATTTTCCCGAAGGTTCTCTACAATCCAAGCTTTTGGGCGACAGCGATCGTACTGTCCCTGGTCCTCTTCTTTTGGAAGTTACGATATCATTCCAGTCCCGGCTCTTGGTACTGATCTGCAGTGTGACGAGAGGTGGTTAGAAGAAGAAGCAAGCTATAGCACGCTCGCTGCCGTCGAAGCGGTCGCGGATGAGGTGGTAGACGTCCTGTCCCGCCTGGATCACCGTTACGATGGCGACGGCGGCTACGGCAACGTGCATGGCGGTGTTGAGACCCTTGAGCACTTCCGTAATACCGGGAGTGTTGGCGCTGCCCGGCACGAACAGCTCCGTTGCGTTGTACAGGAAATAGAGCACGATCAGATTGAGCACGCGGTAGACGAGGCGGAACCAGGCGCGGCCGCGCTCCCAGCCGGGACGCGCAACGTCGACGCTGGTGCGAATGACACTAAAGACCACCATTACCACGAAGAGCGGATAGATGGTCTGCCAGACAGGTCCGAAGTGCAGAACGGGATAACCGGGGCCGAAGATCCAGAACTGATGCTTGAGGCCGACCAGCCACCAGACGCCAAAGATCGTGCTTAACATCAGCCCGACGACCGACTCGATCATCGAATGCCGCGGCTTGGTCTTGGTTAGCTTAGGAAGCGTTCGCGGGTCCCATTTGGCGAAGAAGTCGAACTTGACCTGAACGATGTCGAGGATAACGAAGATGGTGGTGACCCAGGCAAAGACAGAGAGCGCGGCGAGGGGATAGCGAAGAATGATGCCCAGCGCCTGGCCAAGGCCTTGTCCGGTGGCGGCGACCGCGACGGCGGAGATCGCCATGGCCACGAAGACAACTGCAAGGATGAGGCGCAGGACCATCCAGTAGATGGCGAAGATCGTCGGGTTGATGAGGTAGCGTTGCGAGCGATAACGGCTGGCGACTAGCATCGGGTGGCCCATCTGCTTGAGCAGCGCGACTTGCTCATCTTCGGACAGCGGACGGCCGAGTGCGTCTTCTTTCTCCTCGACACGCGAAAGTATTTCGTCATTGAGTTCCCGGATGACGTCGTCCTGTTGCTTGCGGGGGAGCATCCACTTCACGGATTGGAGATAGCGATCGATGAGTTCCATGGCGTTAGTCCTGTGGAGCCGCTTCAGTGGAGGGCGCGCTCGTTTCGGGTGCGTGGCCGGCTTGCGACCGCTGGAGAATTGCCGTAAGCGACTGCGACAGGTTTTCCCAGTCGAGCAAGAGTTCGGTCAGGATCACTTCGCCTTGCGGCGAAAGGCGATAGAAGCGCTTGTTCCGTTTGTTCTGCTCACGCCACTCGCTGGCGAGGAGACCTTGGCTCTCAAGGCGGCGTAGCAGCGGATACAACGTGCCTTCATCCATCGCTATCCCATGCTCTTCCAATGACTTACGCAGGGTATAACCGTATTGCTCCTGGCGCAGTTCGGCAAGGACGGCGACGATCAGGGAACCGCGACGAAGCTCGGAGCGTAGGTTCTCGAGGATTTCGGCGATTGAGTTGTCTGCCATGCGAAGCATAGTAGCTAACACACAGTGTGTGCCATACAGTATAGTTTGTCAAGAGCAAAATCCGGTACCCACGAGAAAAGCTTGACGCTGAATAAGATTTTGTCGCGTGACTCCCAGAATGCCCTGTGGTTCGCCAGAACTAAGGACGCGCCCGATTCCCGACGTTTCAAGCCAAGAGGTGATCCAAGCGACGACAATGGCTCCTCACAACGGTCTGGGTGGCGCGTGTTCCGGCGGGCCCCTGTTTTGTTTGAGAATCGAGCTGAAGGTTCAACTCCCAGTGTGGACTTTCACACAATGGCCTGGCAGGCGCTGATCTCCTGTGCTGGGACGTGACTTATTTCCAGCTGGCCGAGAGTGCAGAACCCCGGCGAGACCTCCGTAGTCGGCCCCTTGCAAAATTGGATGGGCTAATTCCGGTTGACGGACAAGCCGGACATACCCGATAAAGGAAGAGTTGCCGACCATCCACGAAAGGGTCTCGGTTTGCGTGCGAGCCAGAGGAATCCACGTGCACGAGGAAAACCGTGGAGTTCTACTCAGGCGATTCGGGAAGTTGGTGGCTGAGATACTCGCGGCTCGATTCGGAAACATCTGGCTGGTGGGAGGGGCCATGTTAGGCCAGAGTTTTCTTAGGCTCGGCTTGGTGGATGAAATAAGATTGATGATAGCGCCGGTCACATTGCGCGACGGACTGCACCTGTTCGGTGATTCCGGCATCCAGCAGAAGTGGCATCTGAAGAGCGTAGTTGCTCACAAGAACGGCTATGTTGACTTATCGTACAGTCGCCAATCAACCGGCTCCTAGCCTGAAAGCGACTACGTGTGTCCCGCCTCAGCTGGAAATGGAGAAAGCGTTCGTCCGTTAAGATAGCGGAGCGAACGTATGCGAAAAGAGCGCAAGCACTATACAGCTGAGGAGAA
>Ga0306920_100005976_pt1 | contig 15797 bp, 14 predicted proteins | sample flu12Cox44000170_FD_204666 | JGI IMG/M metagenome (GOLD analysis project Ga0306920, IMG submission 204666) | Lab enrichment of tropical soil microbial communities from Luquillo Experimental Forest, Puerto Rico - flux4day.12C.oxic.44.000.170 (v2)... | ecosystem: Environmental > Terrestrial >... | reverse complement strand
CGCCTTGCGGATGCCGATCTCGCGCGTGCGCTCGGTCACCGACACGAGCATGATGTTCATGATCACGATGCCGCCCACGAACAGCGAGATCGCGGCGACCCCGATCGAGACCACGAAGATGCCGCCGGTGAGCGTGCGGTAGAGCGTCAGCCACGTCTCCGACGTCGTGATGCCGAAGCGGTCCTTCTGCCCGGGCCGCTGGTGGCGCCGCGCGCGCAGGATGTTGCGCGCCTCCTGCTGCGCCAGGTCCAGCGACGCCTGGTCCACGCTCTTCACCGCGAGCGCGAGCGAGCCGCGCTCCTGCCAGTACTTCGTGAACGTCTGCACCGGCACGGTGACGAAGCGGTCCTGCGACTGGCCGAAGATCTTGCCCTTCGCCTGGGTGACGCCCACGACCTCGAATTCGTAGCGGTCGATGCGGATCAGCCTCCCGAGCGGGTCGAGCGTGCCGAACAGCTCGTCGGCCACCTCGGGGCCGATGACCGCGACGGCGCGCCGCTCGGTGTCGTCGAGCTCGGACAGGTGGCGGCCCTGCCCGATCGTGATGTCGTCCACGACGTCGTAGCCGGCGCTGCGGCCGTTCACGGCCACCGCCTTCATCACCTTGTTCCGGTAGCGGATCGGCGCCAGCGACCCGGCCTGCGCCACCACCATGCTGGCGTGCCGCACGCCCCGGCGCAGCGCGTCGGCGTCGTCGAGCGTCACGTCCGGGTTCTTGCTCGCCTCGTCGAACGCCTCCTGGCTCGTGATGAAGCCGTACTTGTCGACCACGAACACGTTCGCCCCTGCGTTCAGCAGCTTCTGGGTGACGAAGCGGTGGAGGCCCTCGACGAACGACACCACGGCGATGACCGAGGCGACGCCGATGATGATGCCGAGCAGCGTCAGGAACGAGCGGAGCTTGTTCGCCCGGATGCCGCCGAGCGCGATGCCCATGCTCTCGCGCAGGTTCACTCGGGCTCCGCGCCGTTCTTCTCCGTCGGGGTCAGCGTCGCCGAGCGCGGGTTCGAGTTCACGAGGTCGCTCTCGACCTTGCCGTCGCGCATGCGCACGACGCGCCGGGCGTGCTCGGCGATGTCCGGCTCGTGCGTGACCACGATGACGGTGTTGCCCGCCTTCCAGATGGCCTCGAACGCGACCATGATCTCCTCGCCCGTGCGCGAGTCCAGGTTCCCGGTGGGCTCGTCCGCGAGGATGATGCTGGGCTTGTTCACGAGCGCGCGGGCGATGGCGACGCGCTGGCGCTGGCCGCCGGAGAGCTCGTTCGGCCGGTGCTTCATGCGGTCGGCGAGTCCGACCAGCTCCAGCGACTCGCGCGCTCGCTTCCGGCGCTCCTCGTGCTTGAGCCCTGCGTAGACCAGCGGCAGCTCGACGTTGTGCAGCGCGTCCGCGCGCGCCAGCAGGTTGAACGTCTGGAACACGAACCCGATCTCCTGGTTGCGGATCTTCGCCAGTTCGTCGTCGGTCCGCTCCGCGATCTCCTTGCCCTTGAGCTTGTAGGAGCCGCTCGTGGGCGTGTCCAGGCAGCCGAGGATGTTCATGAGCGTCGACTTGCCCGATCCCGACGGACCCATGATCGCGACGTACTCGTTCGCCTCGATGTCGAGATCCACGCCGTCCAGGGCGCGCACCTCGCTCTCCCCCACCTGGTAGACGCGATGGAGGTCGCGGATCTGGATCAGCACCGGGCGCTCACTTTCCGCCGCCGCCGCCGCCGCGCGGTCCGCCGGGCTGTTCGCGCTTCACCTTGGCGCCCGGCTTGATCTCGCGCAGCGCCTTGTACGGCCCCGACACCACGACGTCGCCCTCCTTCAGGTCGCCGGTCACCTCGAGCATGGTCTCGCTCGCGATGCCGGCCTTGACCGGCACGAACTTCGTCACGTCGCCGTTCACCACCATGACGCCGGTGATCTCCGGGTCCTTCTTCCCCGCCGTGTCGTCCTCGGCCCCGAACGCCGCGACCTTGTTCTTCGGGCCCTTCCCGGGCGGGTCCTTCCGATTCGCGGCCAGCTTCGCGCGCGCGGCGCGGTCCAGCTGGCCCTGCGTGCGGATGATCACGGCCTGGATCGGGACCGCGAGCGTCGCCTCGTGCGTTGCGGTCTCGATGTCCACGTCCGCCGTCATGCCCGGCCGCACCTGCGGCACGTTGTCGTCGAACACCACCTTCACCTCGAAGTTCATCTGGCCCTGCACCGTGGAGATCGTGGAGAGCTTCGCGGTGTTGCCGATCTCGACCACCGTGCCCGTGAACGTGGTGTCCGGGAACGCGTCCACCGAGATCTTCGCCTTCTGGCCGAGCTTCATGTCCACGACGTCGGTCTCGTCCACCTCGGCCTTCACCAGCATGCGCGACAGGTCCGACACGGTAAGGATCTGCGTCCCGGGGTTGTTCATGGTGCCGGTGATCACGACCTCGCCCTTTTCCACGTTGAGCGCGCTCACGACGCCGTCGAACGGCGCCACGAACCGGCACTTCCTCAGGTTGTCCGCCGCGCCCGTCTCGGCAGCCGTCGCGCGCGTGACCTCCTCCTGCGCCGTGGCCAGCGCGACGCGGGCCCCCTCGTGGGAGTTCGTGGCCGCGTCCCACTCGGCGTCGCTCAGGAGCTTCTGGTCGAACAGCGCCTTCTGCCGCGTGTAGTTCGCCTCGGACACGCGCATCGCCGACTCGGCCTCGCGCACGCGCGCCTTGGCCGACGACTGCGCCGCGACCGCCTGCCCGTGCGCCGCCCGGTACTGGGTGTCGTCCAGCTGCAGCAGCAGCTCACCCTTCTTGACCGGGTCGCCCTCCTTGATGTTCAGCACGACCACCTTGCCCATGATGTCGGCGCTGACCTTGACCTGGGTCTTGGGCTCGATCTTGCCCGGCGCGCGCACGCGTGACGTGATGTTCTCGCGCCGCACCTTCGCCATCTGCACGGCCTGCACCTGGCCCTTGGCGTTGCGCATGGCGCCGACGCCAATCAGCATCACCAACACGACCGCGCCGAGCGCGATCCACAGCCATTTCTTCTTCATGGGTGCGGCGTTCTCCTCTGAAATCGACTCAGACGGCCTTGCCGCGGACGCGGTCCACGGCGGCCTCGGCGACCTTGATGTCGGCGAGCGCAGAAACCAGCTCGCTCGCCGAGCGCTGGAGCTGCACCTGAGCGTCGATCAGGTCGAGGATCGTGGCGGAGCCGACGTTGTACTTCTGTTGGACCAGATTCATGTTCTCGTACGCCGACTCCATGGCCCGCCGCGCCAGCGACTCGCGCTCGGTGGCCTCCTGGTAGCTGAGCAGCACCTGGTGGACCTCGGCCTCGAGGTTGCGAAGCAGCGCGTCGTGCGTCTCCTTCGCGTTCAGGAGCTGGCCACGCGCGGCGGCCACGCGCGAATCGGTCGCGAAGCCGTCGAAGATCGGCATGGTCAACGCGATGCTGCCCCGGACGTCGTCCTTCGTCTTGGATGAGAGGTCCGTGTGCGCCTCTCCGAGGAAGGCCCCGTTGGTGACGTCGAACACGCCCCGCGTGAAGTTCGAAGACGTCACGCTGTTGGGCGTGTAGGCCCCCTGCAGGATCACGGACGGCAACCTCGCCCAGTGCGCCGAGCGGAGCGCCAGCTCGGCGGACTTCATCGAGGCCTCGGCCGCCTGGATGTCCGGCCGGTTCTTCCGCGCCTCTTCGAGCACGCCGGTCGGGTCCAGCGTGGGGTGCTCGTTGGAGAGCGTCGAGTCGATCTCGCCGAGCTGTCCTTCCTGGATGCCGAGCTGGGCGGCGAGCAGGCGTCGCGTCGTGACCACGTCGTGGTCCGCGAGCGTGGAGTCGAGCTGCGCCGAGGCGGTGCGCACCTGGGCCTTGAGAAGATCACTCTTGGATACCGAGCCCACCTCGAACAGTGCGCGCACGCGACGCTCGTCGTCGCGGGCCAGCTTCAGCGCCTGGGCCTGGACGCGGGCCAGGTGCATCGCCTTCACCGTGTTGTAGAACACCACCTTGGCGGCGAGCCGCACGTCGGCGCGCGAGGACTTGTTTCCGAGCTCCGCGGCCTTCATCCCCGCACGCGCCGAGCTCAGGCCGACGATGCGGGAGGGATCCAGGATCGCCCACGATCCGGTGAGACCCCAGGAACCGTTGTAGCCGACGAAGTCCTTGGAGAAGTTCGGAATGGGAGCCGAGCCGAAAGCCTGGAAGCCCCTCGAATCTCGGGTGTTGTCCCCGCCACGGCTGCCCTGCAGGGTGACGCTCGGCATCACGAAGCTGTAAGCGCCCCACAGCCCGCTCCGGGCGTTCAGCACCGAGGCATCGGCGCGGACGATGTCGCCGCTCTTCTGCAGCGCGATGGCGACGGCTTCGTCCGCGGTCATCGGCGCGGCGGCGACGGCGTGGGGTGATGCGGCCAGGACGGCCGCGACGGCGAAGGTCAGCAAGACCACGGAACGCATCGGCGTGAGATCTCCATGGGAGGCCTGCGGGCATGGGGCGACCCCACGCGCAGGGACGGTTACGCGAGAACCGACTACGGGGTTTCCGCCCGGCGTCACGCGCCGGGGTTGAACAAAGCGGCGACCGCGGCCAGGAAGACGCCGAACGCGAGATACAGTGCGACCATCACCCAGGCGACGTTCCGGCGCGGCGCCCCGGAGAGCGCCGCCACGCCGATCACGCCCACCGCCAGCCACCAGGCCTCGAACGGGCCCATGAAGTCCAGGAACGTGGTCAGGCCGGTGCGCAGCTTGTCCGGCGTCTCCCCCTCTGGGATGAGGGCGCCGAGGCCGAGGTGCACTCCCTTGAACGACTGCTTCTGCCACGCGAGCGCGAAGAAAATCAGCAGCGCCGGCCACTTCACGATCCCGGCCCAGCACACGACGTCGAACGCCTGGCGGAACTTGAGCTTCGTGCCGAGCACGAAACCGCCGCCGAACCACACGATCAGGGCCGTCACCAGCGCGAGGAGCGGCCACGCGATCGCCTGCTGGCCGACGACGATCCACATCGCCATCGGGTTCTCCGTGAAGAACCCCGAGATCTTGTCCATCTGCGCCTGTTCCATGCGCCCGCTCGCGACCGCGTCGTTCCACGTGTTCATCATCATGGGCACGGTCACGTGGTGGAACGCGAGCGCCTGGAGCCCCGCCCAGAGCAGGAGTCCCACGAGCAGCGGCGGCAGCCACTGGCCGTGCTCGGCGAGGTCACCCCAGGCGGCGGCTGGGCGCGTGAAAATCCGGCCGGCGCGCGCGATCGGCGACAGGCGCGCGGGCGCCAGGGGGGCGGGTTCGAGCGGCTCGGCGCTGGGCATGGACGGCTCCACGGGGCGTTGATTCGGGGCGATCACGGTAGGACCGCGCCGGTCAAGGGTCAAACCGCTGCCCGACCAGTGCGGCGGACGGCTGACCGGCGCGTGGCTGCGCCGGCCCCGCGACCCCGACGCGGCCGGGCGCGCCGCCGTCAAGGGCCGCGCGCCCGGAGCAATCCCAGCGTCGCCGTCGCGTCAGTGCAGGCTGAACTTGACCGGGCAGGCCACCCACACGATGACGGGCTTGTTGTTCGAGAGCGCGGGCTTGAACACCCACTGGCGCACCGCGGTCTTCGCCGCCTCGTCCAGCATCGGGATGCTCTTCACCACCACCGCATCGCGCACCTTGCCGTCCTTGCCCACGAGCGCCTGCACCATCACCAGGCCGTCCACGCCCGCTTCGCGCGCGAGGTCGGGATAGACCGGCTTCACCTGCGTGATCACGACCGGCAGCTCGTCCGTGTACACGAACTCGCCGAGCTTCGGCGTGTCGTCCTCGGACGGCGCCACCACGATCTGCTGGCCGTTGCCCTCTTCCGAGACACCCGGCGTCGCAGTCTGGAGCTCCTCCTGCGACATGATCGTCTGCTCGGGCGGGGCCTGGGCGTCGGGCACCGGCACCGGGATCGCGGCCGCCGGCGGCGCGATCGCGGGCGCCACCTGCACCTGCGGCGGCGGCGTGTCCTGCGACAGCGGCGGGGGCGCGGCCAGATCGCTCACCTGCATCTGCACGACGGGGATCGCCTTCTGCTGCGCCGCGATGATCAGGTTCGTGACGAACATCAGCACGAACACGGCCACGATGGATCCGGTGCCGATCCACGTGGCCCGGAACATGTAGCGCCTCGCCACCTCCATGAGCTCGGGCGCCCCATAGGGCATGAACTCGTAGAGACTGACGCGTTCTTCCGTCTTGGCGGCACTCATAGCTTCTCCACCTCTGCCTTGCCCTTGTCGTCGAGCGGGTTGATCGAGAATCGCGTGAGCTTGGCGGCGTGGAGCTCGTCGAGAGCGTTGACCATGTTCTCGAAGTCGGCGTCGCGATCGACCTGCACGACCATGATCATCTCGGTCTGCCCGGACCAGGGCGCCAGCACGTCCTTGATGTGGCCCACATCGGACCGCGTGAACGCATCTTCGCCATGCCGCCAGTACAGTCGACCGTCGGCGAGGATGCGGATCGTGACCGTCTTGGACGCCGGGACCTTCGTCTCGTTCTTCTTGGGCGGGAGGTTGATCTCGAGCGCCTTGGGCGTGCGGAACACGGTCGTGACCATGAAGAAGATCAGCAGCAGGAACGCCACGTCGACCATCGGCGTCATGTCGATGCGGATCCCGACGCGCCGCTTCTTGCGCGAGACGCCGAAGCCCTTCTTCTTACCGCCACTCCGTCTTTCGGGGGTGTCTACCGCACCCATGTCGAACCACCGTCCTTCGTCGGGCTACTTGTTGCCGGTCAGTTGTCCGGCGCCCTGTTTGAGGTTGGTCTGGACGTTGAACCGGGTCGCGTTCGCATCCTGCAGCCCCTGGACCATGTCCGCGATGACGCCGTAGTGCGCCCCTTTGTCCATTTTGACGACGACGCGGGCGGCGGGATTCGCCGCACGGGCACGCTGGAGCGCCGGCCCGAGCGTGGTCTCGAGCGTGGCCGGGTCGAGCTGCAACGTCACCTCCTGCAGCCCGTCCGCCGTGTGCTGCTTGAACACAACCTTGACGGCGGGCGCCTTGGTGACCGCGATGGTGATGACGTCGGACTCCGGCGACTTCGCCTCGGAGTTGGACTTCGGCAGATCGATCTTGTCCTTCTCCGGCGGCTGGAACTGCGTCGTGGTCATGAAGAAGATCAGCAGCAGGAACGCCACGTCCACCATGGGCGTCATGTCGATGCTGATGCCGATTCGGCGTTTCTTCTTGAGCATGGCGTTCTGGCGGCTTCCTTACTTCTTTTCCGAGGCCGAGGCCGCGAGCAGCTGCAGCACCTCGTACGAGGCCTCGTCCATCATGTAGTTGAAATTGTCGACGCGGGTCACGAACACGTTGTACATGACGATGCCGAGGATGGCCACGAACAGGCCGCCGGCCGTGTTCACGAGCGCCTCGGAGATACCGATGGCGAGCTTCGAGGCATCCACGGCGCCGGAGGTGCCGAGGGCTGCAAAGCTCCGGATCATGCCGAGCACCGTGCCGAGCAGGCCGACCATGGTGCTGATCGAGGCGATCGTCGACAGCGCGATCAGGTTGCGCTCGAGCAGCGGCGTCTCGAGGCCCGAGGCCTCCTGGATCGCCGCCTGCGTCTCGGCCACGATCTTCTCCTTCGGCGCGTTCTCCGCCCGCAGCGCGCTGTAGCGCTCGAGGCCGGCGCGCATCACGTTCGCCGCCGAGCCGCGCTGCTGGCCGCAGAGCTGGATCGCGCCCTGCACGTCACCGGAGTGGAGCTTCTTGCGCACGTTGTTGAGGAAGTCGGGCAGCGAGCCGCGACCCTGCGCCTTGCGCAGGCTCAGCAGGCGCTCGACCACGAACGAGATCTGCAGGATCAGCAGCATGATGAGCGCCGGCACCAGGAAACCGGCCTTTTTCATCTGCTCCCCGTAGGCCCCGATCATCTCCGGCATGAACCACCAGAGCGTGACCGCGATGACGAGAGCGGCTAGGAACCCCAACGGCACGAGGAAGCGATTCATGGGCCTGTGTTTCCTCCAAGGCCGCACCAGGGCGGCGACTGGCGGTCTGGACTGGCGTCGGGTCCCAGGACCCTCGACCCTTCGGTTGCGGACCGCGCCTGAAGCGAGGCCCCGTGATGTGATCTGCGGAACAATTCCAACGTCCCGGCGCGACCGCCGGGGTGCTGCGTCCGGCCCGCGGGCCGGGTCGATCGATCAGCCGGCGAATGCGGCGATCGCCTGCTCCTCGGTGTCGTGGTGGTCGAACACCATGATCAGCTTCGTCATGGTGAACAGGTCCTTGATGCGCTTTCCGAGCGCGCACAGCTTGATCTCGCCGCCGCGCCCCTTGTAGTTCGCGTAGCCCCGCATCAGCACGCCGATCGCCACCGAGTTCAGAGCCTCGCACTCGCCCAGATTGAGGACCAGCATCTTGTTGCCCGCCGCGGCCTCGGTCATGATCGCCTTCTCGAGTTCGTCGGTCTCGTTGTCACCGAAGAATCGGCCCTTCGCGCTCAGGACGACGATGTGGCGGACCTCACGACGCTTCACGGCCACGGCCTGTCCTCCGGGTCCCTAGACGGACTCCCGCTCGGCGAAGCTGGCGATGGCCTGCTCCTCCGTTGGGTAGACATCGAAAACGAGCGACAGCTTGGTGATGACGAAGATGTTCTCGATGCGCTTGTCCACGGCCGCCAGCTTCATCTGGCCGCCGCGGCGCGAGTACGACGAGTGCGCGGAGATCAGCGCCCCGAGCGCGGTGGAGTTCAAGTGCTGCGTCTCGGACAGATTGATCACGAGGTGCTTGTTGCCCTCCTCGACCAGCTGCTTGATCGCGCGCTCGAGCTCCTCCGTCTCCTCGCCGCCCGTGAGGTAGCCTTTCGGGGTGAGGATGTGGATCGCTCCCACCTGCCGGCTCTTCAACGTGGACATCCGCACCCTCCCGGCGGCCCGGCGCGCTCGCGCGCCTGCCGACTGCGTCCCCTGCTCGTCACGGTTTCGCTGGGGCCTTCTGCAACGTCGCCTTGCCCTTTGTCGCGTTCGGCTCGGCCGGATCGATCTGCAGCACCTGGTTGTAGTACTTGAGCGCCTCGTCGCGAAGGCCCGCGTTCTGCGACGCCTGGCCGAGCCAGATCAGCGCCTGCTTGTTCGTCGGGTCGATCGCGATCACCTTCTTGAGCACCTCGACCGCGCCGTTCCAGTCCTTCTTCTTGAGATGGTCCTCCAGGGCGATCTGCAGGTACGCGGTGACGGCCGTCTTGCTGGTGGAGTCCACCGCGACCGTGGCCCTGAACTCCGTGAGCGCTGAATCTGCCGCATTGCACTGGCTGTACGCCACCCCCAGCCAGAAGTGCCGATCCCCCTTGGTCGGGGCGATCGTGACGGCCTGGCGGAGGTCCGCAATCGCTTGCGGGCACTGCTTCAACTCCTTCTGGCACAAGCCCCGGTAGTAGTAAGCCTCGTCGTTGTTGGGGTCAAGCGCGATCCGGCGCGACAGCGTGCCGATGGCCGCCGGGTAGTCCTTCGCCTTGTACTGCGACTTGCCCATTTCCAGCAGCGCGAACTTGGCGTCGTTCGACGTCGAGTCCTTCTCAACCAGCGTGCGGTAGACCGAGTCGGCCGCGGCCGCGTTGCCCAGGATGGCCTGCACCTGCGCGAGCTTCATCAGATCGGACGTGTTCGGGTCGCCCTTCTGGATCGAGGCCAGCGCGCCGTTCCAGTCCTTGGCGTCGACCTGGGCCCGGAACATGATCGTGTACATGTCCTTCGACTTGTCGCCCATCTGCTCGGCCTTCTTCATCGCCGCCAGCGCCGCGTCCTTCTCGCGCAGGAAGTAGAGGTCGCGGCCGAGCAGCGACCAGCCCTTGACGTCGTTCGGGACCAGCTGCGTGTACTTCTCCAGGCGCGGCCGCGCCTCGGCGTAGTAGCGCGGGTCCGCCTGGCCGGCGCGGTAGTAGATGTCGCCGAGCGCGAGCTGCGCGCCCGAGTAGTCCGGGTTCTTGTCGGCGACCCACTTGTACTGCTCGATCGCCTGGTTGTAGGTGGAGGTCCCGCCGGACGCTGCGTCGACCGCGAGCGCGCGTCCGAGCGCGAAGCGCAGGTCAATGTCGGTGGAGTCCAGTGACACGGCCTTCTGGTACGACGGGATCGCCAGCGAGCCGATGCCGCGCTTCAGGTAGAAGTCGCCGAGCGCCTTGTTCGTGATCGGGTCGTCGGGCGCTGCCTCGCTCGCCTGCGTGAAGTAGACGCCGGCGTCGCGCAGCGAGTCGCGCGCCAGCTCGACGTTGCCGAGCGCGACCAGGAAGCGCGGCTTCCATTTGCCCCAGTTCAGGCCGGGATTCAGCGCCGTCACCGCGTCGTCGAACTTCCGCATCTGGGTGAGGCAGTCACCCAGCGCGAGCTGCGCGTCGGGGTACTTGTGGTCCAGCTCCACCGCGCGCTGGAACTCGGGCAGCGCGGTCGGGCAGTCGTCGTTGCGGCGCGCGCACTCGCCCACGCCCCAGTGCGCGAGCGCCAGGTTCGCGTCCATGCGCTGCGCGAGCTGGAACTGCTCCAGCGCCTTGTCATAGTTGTGCCGGCGCAGCCACACCTGGCCGACGCCCGCCCGCCCTTCGGCATAGCCCTGCGCGGCCGCCTTCTCGAAGAGCTGGGTGGCCTGGTCGAGCTGTCCCGCGGTGAGCGCGCTGCGGGCGTCCTTCAGGTCGTCCGCCCGTGCGATCGCCGGGAGGACCGGCGCCAGCAGTGCGAGAACGAGGACCGCGCGCCGCGCGGTCCGCCAGTTGGTGCGGGGTGGAGTGATCATGGCCGGGGTGGGGTGTTCTCCTCTCAGTGGCTGCCGAGCATGGGCGAGCGATGGACGAAGCGCAGCGGGACCGCGGTCGGCACGCGGCCACTGTCGAGCACGAGCTGCTGGCCCGGCTGGCTCGCCACGAACGTGACGAAGCCGCCGGCGAGCCTGGGGCCGTGCGTGCGGATGAACAGGTTGAAGTAGAGCGTGAGCGGGTAGCGGCCGCCGTGGACGGTCTCCATGTCGGGGTCGACGTAGCCCAGTCCCTCGAGCGGCGAGATCCCGAGCGCGCGCACGCCCGGCGCCGAAGCGAGCGCCAGCCGCACCACGCCGATCGAGCCGGGCGTGTGCGCGACCCGCTCGGCGACGCCGGAGTCCGAGACCTCGATCACCGACGGCGCGCGGAGCGTGGCGCCGTCCATGACGCGTTGCACGAACGCGCGCGCCAGGTCCGAGGCGAGCGGCGGCAGCACCGGCACGATCGCGGTCGAGGGGCCGCCGAATGCCGACCACGTGCGTGCGTCGCCGAGCCAGATCTGGCGCAGCTCGCCGACCGTGAGGTTCTGGACGGGGCTCACCTCGGGCACGACCAGGCAGATCGCGTCCTGTGCCACGCGATGGCCTTCCACCTCGATGCCCGCTTGTCTCGCCATGTTCCGCTCCTCGTCCTCCAACTCCCGGCCCGCCGCGGCCAGGTCCGCATGCCCACCCAACAACGCCCCGACCACCTGCCCCGACGACTCCGGTGGACGAAGTTCCAGCGTGGCTTGGGGATATGTGACCCGGAACGCATCCAGCTCCTGCATCAGCAGTCGCTGGGCGTCCACCGAGGCGGCGATCGAGATACGCCCGCTCGTCTCGGTGTCTTCCACGGGCGGCGCGCCGCTCCTGCGGGTGCAGCCCGCAGCCGTCAGCGCCAGCCCGAAGAGCAACGCGGCGGCAACGGGCACGCCAACCTTCGGGGCCGTCACCGGCCGTGCGCGGCCGGGGCCCCGGAAAACGAAGTGCCAGAAGCTTATCGAGGCGTATCCGAGCATGTCAATGTCTGTGACGGGGCCGCACAGCTCATCGTGGTGCAGCGCGAGCCGGCGGACACTAGGAAGCTGTGCGGGGAGTGTCAAGATTCGGGGGATTCGGGCGGTGCGGCACCGTGACTACGGCGTCAGCCGGTAGAGCATGCGCGCGAACGCCGCGCTCTCGCGCACGTGCTCGAGCCCCGCGAGCCACGCCAGCGTGCGCTCGACGCCGATGCCGAAGCCCGAGTGCGGCACGCTGCCGTAGCGGCGCAGGTCCTTGTACCACTCGAACGCCGACTGCGGCAGGCCGTGCTCGTCGATGCGCCGCGTCAGCAGCTCGAGGCTCGACATGCGCTGCCCGCCGCCGATGATCTCGCCGTAGCCCTCCGGGGCGAGGCAGTCGCACGACAGCGACAGCCGGGGGTCGGTCGGATCGGGCTCCATGTAGAACGCCTTCACCGCCGCCGGGTAGTTCGTCACGAACAGCGGTGAGTCGTGGCGGCTGGAGAGCTCCGTCTCGTCCGGCGCGCCGAAGTCGCTGCCCCACTCGAACGGCATGCCCTTTTCGTGCAGCTGCTTCACGGCGGCGTTGTAGTGCATGCGCGGGAACGGGGCCTTCACCCGCTCGAGCTTCGAGGCGTCGCGCTCGATGAGCTTCAGGTCCTCGCGGCAACGATCGAGCACGCGACCGATCGTCGCCATCAGCAGCCGCTCCTCGAGCGCGATGACGTCGTCGAGCGTGGCCCACGCCCACTCCGGCTCCATCATCCAGAACTCGATCAGGTGCCGGCGCGTCTTGCTCTTCTCCGCGCGGAACGCGGGCCCGAAGCAGTACACGCGCCCCAGCGCCATGGCCGCGGCCTCCATGTAGAGCTGCCCGCTCTGTGACAGGTAGGCCTTGTCGTCGAAGTACTGCGTCTCGAACAGCGTCGTCGTGCCCTCGCACGCGCTCGGCGTGAAGATGGGCGCGTCCACGAGCGTGAAGCCCTCGCTGTCCATGAAGTCGCGGAATGCGGACACGATCTGCGCGCGCACGCGGAGGATCGCCTGCTGCCGCGGCGAGCGGAGCCAGAGGTGGCGGTGGTCCATGAGGAAGTCGACGCCGTGCTCTTTGGGCGTGATCGGGTACTCGGGCGCGAGCGCCACCACTTCGAGGCTCGAGAGCCCCAGCTCCACGCCGCCGACCTGACGCGGGTCGGACTTCACCGTGCCGCGCGCAATCACCGCCGACTCCTGCGTCAGCGCCGCACTGGCCTCCCACTGCTCCGGGGACAGGTCCTTGGCACCGGCCACGCACTGGATCTGGCCGCTGCCGTCGCGCAGCACCAGGAACTGCACCTTGCCGCTGGAGCGCCGGTGCGTGACCCAGCCACGCACCTCGACCGTCTCGCCGACGTGCTCGGGCGCCTCGCGGATGCGGATCCACGGCGCGGTGCGGGTGTCGATGGGGTTCATGCGCGGGGTCTCGGGTGGCGTCGGGTCCGGGTCTGGTCGGTAAGGAGCGGGGCGAGGCGCGGAAAACGGCCGGGAGATGCGTCTCAAGTGACTGCGCGACAACGCCGATACCGGATACGAACGCCCGGACCGTAAGGAGCGAACACGCGGAGTGTCAAGAGCATGCGCGGGATGAACCGACCAGGGAAGACGGTTCGCGGGCGTGGCCGTGCCCGGACTTCGGCCGCGGGGCCCTCGCACGCTCGACGTTGGCAAGCGCGATTTTGGCAAGCGCTCCCTCTGCTCGCGCTCCCGATGGCGATCCTTCTCGCGGGGCCGGTCCGCGCGCAGGAGGAGCCGCAGCCGCCCGACACGCTGGCCGTCGACCAGCCGGAAGCGCGTTCCGCAGCACCCGCGGACTCGGTGGCGTCGGCGCGCGCGGCGTCGGCGCGCGCGGCGCTGGCTCGCGTGACGCCGGATCGCCCGACACCCGTGGTTCGCCCGGAGGCGAACCGCATAGCGCCAGCCGCGACCAAGCCCGCCGAGCGCGAGCCGGTGAGCCACGCGGCGCCCACGGACCTGCGCGACGTCACCGCATGGGTGGCGTGGAAGAACCAGCAGCAGCTGGTGGCGCTCCCCATCGAGGCCCGCCTCTTCTACCGGCGCGGGCTCATGGCGCGGCAGTCCGGCCAGGATCCCGAGGCGGTGGCGAACGTGCGCGGCGCGATCGAGCTCGACCCGTCGTTCCTGGCGCCCCACCTGACGCTCGCCGGGTGGTTCCTGTTCACCGACCCGGCCCAGACGCTCATCCACTGGGCCGTGATCGTGGACCGCGTCCGCCGCGACTTCACCGTGCAACTGGACGCGGTGGCGAACGTGCTCGGCCTGGGGCTCGAAGCGCTGTTCGTGGGGTTGCTCGCCGCAGGGCTGATCGTGGTGTGGCTCCGCCGCCAGCAGCTCGCGCACGGGCTCGAGGAGCACCTGGCCACGGTGATCTCGCCGGTCACCGCGCGCTGGTGGGTGCCGGTGATGCTGGCGCTGCCGTTCCTCGCCGGGCTCGGCCTGACGCTGCCCGTGCTCGGGCTGATGGCGTTCCTGCTCCCCCACCTGCGCCTGCGCGAGCGCGTGCTGTTCGGCCTGCTTGGGGCCGCGTCGGTGCTGGCGCCGTTCGCGCTGTCGACGCTCGACCGCTTCACGCTCGCGCTGCGCACGAACGCACCGCCCTACTACGAGGCGCCGCTCATCGAGCACGCGGCGTGGGACGCGGCGACGCAGGCGCGCCTCGAGGCGTGCGCGCAGCGCGACCCGGAGAGCGGGTTCGCGCAGTTCGCGCTGGCGTGGCACGCGCGGCAGGGCGGACAGCTCGACGTCGCTGAGCGCGCCTACCGTGCGGCGCTGTCGGCCTGGCCCGAGCACCCGGCCGTGCTCACGGACCTCGGCAACGTGCTCGCGATGCGCGGCCACTCCGACGAGGCGCTCGTGCTCTACCGCCGCGCCGTGCAGCGCGACGCCACGAACGCCGCCGCACACTTCAACGCGTCGCAGCTCCTGACGCGGAGGTTCGACTACGCCGGCGCCGGCGACGAGCTGCGCCAGGCGTCCGCCATCGACTTCGACATGGTGAAGCAGTTCCAGTCGCGCTCGGGCGCGGCCGGCATGCTGCCGCTCGTGGACGTGTGGCCGGCGCCGTCCACGTTCTGGGGTGCGCTGTCGCGCGCCGCGGCGCCGCGCGGCCCGCAGCCGCTGCCGCTGCTGCTGCGCGGCCGTATCGAGGCCGCCGGCTGGCCGTTCAGCCTCGCCGCGATCGCGTTCATGGTCGCGGGCTGGCTCGGCGGCCGCTGGGAGCATCGCCGGCTGCCGCTGCGCACGTGCAGCAACTGCGGCGTCGTCGTCTGCCGGCGCTGCGCCCGGCGGCGGCGCGAGGCGGCGTTGTGTCCGGAGTGCGACCGGGTGAGCGGCGGCAGCGAGACACAGGAGTACTCGCGCACGCTCCTGCTCCAGCATCGCGCGCGCCGTCGTGACACCGAGCGCTACGTGCGCACCGGTCTCGCCGCGCTCGTGCCCGGGTACGGGCTCCTCGCGCACCACCGCGTCGCCGGTCCGGTCGCGATGCTCTCCGCCACCTGGCTCCTGGCCCGGCTCGCGTTCAGCTCCGTGCTGCCGTTCGCGGTGACGCCGCGGCTCACGATCCCGGGCTCCGAGCTGCCGCACGTGTTCGTGCTGCTGGCGCTCGGCGCCGTCTACGCCTGGTCGCTGGCCGCGTACGCGCTGGTCATGACCATCGAGCGCCACCGCGAGCAGCAGCTCGACGCCGCCACGCACGGGCGGCTCGCCCAGGCCAGCCGCCGCCAGTCGTCGATGGCCGCGTAGGAGACTCGACATGGCGCTCCAGGGGAACCTGCACGACTTCTCGGCGATGGAGATCCTCCAGCTCCTCGGCTCGCAGAAGAAATCCGGCTGCCTCGTGCTCGAGTGGAACACCGAGCGCTCGCTGGTGTGGGTGACCGAGGGCCGCATCGTCTCCACCCGCACGCACGGCATGAGCAAGGACGACCCGCTGGCGGCGTTCCTGCACCAGACCCACCGCCTCTCCGACGAGCAGTTCCGCGGCCTGCTCACGATCCAGCG
>Ga0306920_100005975_pt1 | contig 15797 bp, 22 predicted proteins | sample flu12Cox44000170_FD_204666 | JGI IMG/M metagenome (GOLD analysis project Ga0306920, IMG submission 204666) | Lab enrichment of tropical soil microbial communities from Luquillo Experimental Forest, Puerto Rico - flux4day.12C.oxic.44.000.170 (v2)... | ecosystem: Environmental > Terrestrial >... | reverse complement strand
GGTTACGCTGACCGACAGCCGGGTTCTCGCGCTCAATGCAACGGTCGAAATCCCACAGGCCAACCTCGATCCTCTATTCGATTGACCTGGCGCAGATCGACAAGATTGTCCCACTCTGGAGAGTTTCTAAAAATGGCAGCAGCAAAGACTACGGATCGCGGCATCACCTATGCCGTGGTCGACGGGCACGGCAACAAGGCGACCCTGACGCAGACTCAAGCCACCTTTGTCGGCGCCAGTCCGACAGTGACCCTCACCGTCGGTGGCAACACCGTCACCCTGACCAAGCAGAACGTCGCCGATTTGCTCGCCCCGTTCACTGGATTTTCCAGCACCGGCGTCCTCAGCTAACCCGGCATTCCCCAGCGACCAACGCCGCGACGGCGCGGGTCTTTCCCTCAGATGGAGTAGTTTTCCATGACTGTTACAGTGATCGGCGCCGTCGGCGTTACCCCGGCCGGTGCTTTTCAGGGCCCGTTCTCGGGCTCCGTTGCCGCCAATTCAGACGGCACCTTCACAATCGATCCGCGCGACCAAGCCTTTGCGCTGGGCGCCGGCTACATTCCGGCGCGGCGCGAGACCGTCTTCTATGCGCCGGCCTTCGCGCCGGCGGTAAAGACCGTTGGCGCCGTTGTCGCCTCGGCCTCGCTGAGCAACGCGTCGCTGACGATTGCCAGCAGCGGCGACGTCCCCGATGTGCCGCGCAAAGTCCAGGTCCGCGTCGATCCCGGCACGACCGCGATCACCGCCGGCATCTGCACGGTGACCTATGCCGCCAATGACGGCACCGCGGCGCAAGTCGACGCGCTGTCGCTGGTGACCGCGGCCTCGACCCTGCTGACCGTGCCGCTCACCAAGGGTGCAATGACGGTCGCCAGTGCCGTGGTTACCGGGCTCGCCGGTGGCGCCTCACCCAAAATCCAGCTCGATACGACGGCTGACCTCGCGGTCCCCATTCCGCCGGGCACCGTCGACGCGACGATCATCAAGGAGAGCACCGACAGCGCCGACAACTCGGCCTCGGCCACCCTCGGCACCTTGACCACCGCTGGGATCTGGACGCCGCACACCGCGCCCAATGGGACGCATACCTTCAGCATCGCTTACGCGACTGTGTCTCCGTAAAAAAACCGTGAGCACGGCCCTCGCGGCGGCTTACAGCCGCCATGTCGCCGGCGATTTGGACGGCGCGCTGGCCTACTACACGACCGGGTTACGGGGCGCTCAGCGCCCCGAGCCTTGGTTCTCGGTGGCCTCGCTGCTGTCCGATCGCGGGCAGCGCGAGGCGGCGTTGGTATGTGCCCGCAAGGCCCTGGCGGCCGACCCCGGGCACCCCGACGCCCTCAAAAACCTCGGCTGCATCCTCTACCGGATGCAGCGCTTTGCCGAGGCTCGGATGTGGCTCGAGGCGGCGATCGCCTTGCGCCCGTCCGACCACGAGATCGCCTTCAACCTCGGCGCCACCTGCTACTCGCTGGGCGAGCTGGCGGACGCCGAGCGCTGGTTTATCGAAGCCGTCTGCACCGCACCCTCCGACGCGCACCACGCGCGGGCGCTGACGCAACTCGCCTACCCGATCCTGGCCGCGGGCGACTACCGGCGCGGGCTCTGCGCTTACGAGCACCGCTTTGCCGAGATCGGCCGCACCCAGGTGTGGGAACTCGGGATCCCCGAATGGCAAGGCGAGGACCTCGGGGCCAAGCACATCCTGGTGCACCACGACCAGGGGACCGGCGACGACATTCAATTTGTCCGCTTCCTCGGACTCCTGGCCGAGCGCGCCGAACACGTCACCTTGGCGGTGCCGCGCGATCTCTTGGGGCTGTTCCGCTGGCCGTTTTGGTTCCCGGCCCTGAACAACCTCAAGGTCGTCGACATCGAGGGCGACCTGCCGACCGCCGATTACCACTCGGCGATCTGCTCCTACCCGCGGCACCTCGACCTCGAGCTGCCGCCGCAACAATTCTCGCCCTACATCGCCGGTTCGCCCGCCGAGCTGGAGAAGCCACCCGGCACCCAGCTGACCATCGGTCTGGTCTGGGCGCCGCGGCCGCTGGGCGAAATCTCGGCTCGCCGGAGCGTGCCGCTGGGCCTGCTCCTCGAGCTGGCGGCGATCCCGGGTGTGGCACTTTACAGCCTGCAAGTCGGCGCGGCTGCGCGCGACCTTGAGGCCGGCCCAGGTGTGCTCGTTCAGGACTTGTCGCGCCAACTGCGCGATTGGCGCGACACCGCCGCCTACATGAGCGCACTCGACCTGATCGTCTCGGTCGACTCGGCACCACTGCATTTGGCGGGTGCGATGGGCCTGCCCTGTGTGGGTCTCTTGCCCTACGTGCCGTGCTGGCGCTGGGGCTTTCACACCGATCGCACCCCCTGGTACCCGAGCATGCGGCTATTGCGGCAAGCAGCGCCGGGCGACTGGCGGACCCCCCTTCATCAATTGCGCAATTTGGTTCAGCAGCGGCTCGGCCGCGAGACAGAGGAACGATCCGATGGCCTTGACTTATGTTTTTCTGGCGTCCCCGCCGAACACCAACGGCGTCACTGCGGCGGGGAAAGCCTACACGCCTAATGCGGCAGGCGTGATCACCGGCGTCACACCCGGCGATGCGCAGACGCTGCAAGGTGTCGGTGGCACGGTGCAGTTGATGGCGGCGACCGGTGCGACGACCGACCGGCCGGCGACGCAGCCCGCGGCGCTCGCCGGGGCATTGAACAACGTCGCACCATTTCCCGGGCTCGGCTTGCCGTTTCACGACAGCACGCTTGCAAAGGAAGTTTACTTTGTCGGCAACCAGCGCAGCTCGACCGGCTGGGTCGACTACACTGGAGCGGGCGCTTGACACAGGGCGATCCGCTACGACTGCTGGCCGAGGCCGCCCGCAGGTGCAGCAGCCGGCAAGAGGTCGAGGCGCTGTCAGATCTGTTCGATCGCGAGATCGCGCGGCTGCTGCGCGAGCGGCGGCGCAAATTGGGCTTGACCTTCGGCGAGTATGCGGCACGCAGCGGCGTGACCAAAGACCACGCCGTGCGGGTCGAGATCCGCGACTGCCGGCCCAAGATCATGGATCTCTACGGCGCCGCCAAGGTGCTGAACCCGGCGGACGAAGACACCGCCTGGACACTGGCTGTGGAGCTGCAGCGCCAAGCGGCCAAAGCAATCTTCGCACTGCTCGAACCGGCTCAGTCAGCGGCGCCGCTTGCGGCGGCGGCGGCTTAATCGATCGTCTCGACCGTGACGCGCACCCGCTTGCCGGCGAGGCTGCGTATCACGATATGTCGGCGTGCTTCCGACCAGCTCTGCAACCGCACAAAAAATTCGGGAGCGGCGCCATCGTCCTCGATGGCGGCGATTATTGCTTGCCCGCCATCTTCCTCGGTGATGGCGACGGTGCCTTCGACTACGACCTTCATCAGCACTCATCCTCCTCATCGGGCTTCTCCGGTGGCGGCGTCTCGTCGAGCTCGCGCCGCGTCTTCTTTTGCCACACCTCTAGGTGGTCGTGCATGAAATGCCACGTCGGCAGCTCGATCGAATTGTCGACCCAACCGTCTCTCTCTTCACCGAGCGGCTTGAAGTGGTACTCGACGTAATTCCAGGTGCGCTGGTCGGCGGTGGCGTCTTCGCGCACCACGAGCAACACGCGGCCGGGCAGCATCGCGCGCGCGGCTTGGCGTAGCCATCTCCGTTGCAGCGACGGCCAGGAACAGAAGACGTTGCGGTTGAGCCAGCGGCGCACCGCGGTTTTGCCCTGCAGTGGCTGGACCGGATAGTAAAACGTTTCCCAATGCCAGCGCCGGGGCTGGTCGCCCTGGTGAAAGCCAACGAACATTTCGCCGCCCGGGTCGGTGGCGATGATGTCGGCGCCGCGCATCGCCAACAGCTTTGCCCACGCACCACTGCCGGCACCGATCTCTAGCAGTGGCGAAAACTGGCAAATCCGATCGAGCGCCTCGCGCGTCGGTACAGCAAAACTAAATTCGCTGAGAAACCGATCGCGCTCAGCTTGGATCAGCGTGCTGTCCATCGCCGACCTGGCAAAATCCCGCGGACCCTCGAGACTCATCGGCTCGTCGGAATACCTCTCGCGCCAGGTGCGCAGATGGTTGCGATACTCCTTGCCAAAGCGGTCAAAGAACTCGGCTAGGCTCGGCACCGAGACATCGCCCGAGAGCCAGTAGCGCATCGCGTCGACCACCGGCGTGCCGCGCCGCTCCAACAGGTCTGTTAGCGACGGCTCCGGCCGAACCTCGTGCGGCACTTCCCAAGGCCCGTCGCTCATTACCATCGCGAGTCATCCGCCATTTTTTAACCCTTTGCGTGAGTCGTTTACCATGCGTTTGTACGGTGCCATCGAAAAGGTCGAGGCGCAAGCCGACGGGACGATCAAGGTCCACGGCATCGCCACGACCGAAGCAATGGACGACCAGGGGGAAGTCGTCAAAGCCGACGCCATGCGCGCGGCGATCCCTGACTACATGCGCTTCCCCGCGATCCGCGAGATGCACCAGCTGCAAGCCGCCGGGACCGCGCTCGAGGCCGATGTCGGCGACGACAACATCACGCGCATCGTCGCGCATGTCGTCGACCCGGTCGCGGTCAGCAAGGTCAAGAACAACGTCTATCGCGGGTTCTCGATTGGCGGCCGCGTGACCAAGCGCGAGCCAGGCAATCCCAAGGCCATCACCGGCCTGGTCCTCAATGAGATCTCGCTCGTCGATCGGCCGGCCAATCCCGAAGCCACTTACGATTGTTGGAAAGCGAGCAACATGGCAGGACCTCAAGCGGCAGGGACTGCCGCACTGGCGCCGGTGCAGATTTGGGCATGCGGCGTTGTCGATCACCAGCACCGCGCCAAGGCCGAGGCGATCAAGTGTCTGGAAAAGCGCGCCGCGACGGGTGCGCCGAGTGTCGAAGTGCTGGCCAAGGGCGAGCCGGCCGACCCGGCAGAGATCGAGAAGCACGCCGCCGAGGGCGCCACGGCGCTGCAAGTGGCAATGGACGCGGCACTGGCATCGATCGAAGCCGGCGAGGTGGCGATCGAAACCACCAGCGGGGCGGTCGCCAAGACGGGCACAACCACGCTCACGGCGTCTATTCCGTCGGACGCGGTGGGCGCGCTGGTCGATGGCCAGTTCGTTGCCAAAGGCGGCGACGCGCCGGGCGACGGCAGCAAACCCTATGGCGACGTAAGCTATGCCGACCCCGGCTACCAGTCGGACGGCAAGAAGCGCTACCCGATCGACAGCGAGCGCCACATTCGCGCCGCCTGGTCCTACATCAAGAAGCCCGGCAACGCCGGCAAGTATTCCAGTGAGCATTTGAGCGCGATCAAGTCGCGCATCGTCGCGGCCTGGAAAGCCAAGATCGACAAGGACGGTCCGCCGAGCGCCAGCGACAAGGCCTCGCGCGCCGACATAGCAAAATCGCTCTGGGACATCGGCGACGTCGCAATGATGGTCGGCCAGCTGCGCGCCCTGCACGAAAGGCTGGAGCTCGAAGCAGCGATCGAAGGCGACGAGTCGAGCGCCCCGGCCAAGGCGGCCGATCTCTGCGCACAGCTTTGTCAATTCCTCCGCGATCTAGTCGCCGAGGAGACCGCCGAGGTGCTCGACGGCAGCGAGATCGACGAGCCGGTCGGCCTGTCGGCCAAAGCGCTGCAGGACATCACCGACGCAATACTGAAATCCATCCCCGATCCACTAACAGCGGAGTCGCTAGTGACTACTCTCCTGAAGGCGGGCGCTAGGCACAGCGCCCGCGATCAACACTTGCTGGATCTCGCCGGACTGGCGATCCACAAGGCAATGAACATGGCCTCGTGCACCAAAGGCGATCGCATGCACCTGGCCGACTGCCACAAGGCGGTGCTCGATGCCGGCGCCACCGATCTCGGTGCCGACGGCCGCGAGATGCTGACCGACGCCAACCCCGAGCAGGGTGCCGGCTCAGCCACCCAGCACAGCACCACCGACACCGGCCGCAACGCCAGCACCAGCGCGCCGAACCCGACCGGTGCGTCGCCGCCAACTCCACAGTGGCCGGGCGACGCTCGCAAGACCAGCACCGTGCTCGAAGTCCTCGAGACGTTGCTCGCGCTTCCAGGTGTCGAGGTCGAGAAGGCTGGCGCCGGCCACCGGCCGCTGATGGACATCGCCCATAAGGCGCTCGCCGCCTTCTCTGACGGTGCCACCTGCAAGGCCGATGGCGTCAAGCCGTCGCGGCACAGCGGCGCCACGATGGCCGCGGTCGACACCGCACACTTCCACCTGACCAAGTGCGACGGCATGGCGATGGTCTGCAAGGCGACCAATGAGCAGCCGGGCGGATCACCCGAGCCCGCGGGCGAGGGCGAGAGCCAGGGTCTGTCGACCACGGCCGGCGGCGAGGGCAGTGATCTCGGCGAACCCGGGACCGACAAGGCCGCGGCCGAGGGCGATCTCGCCAAGACCGCTAATGAACCGCCGGCGCCTGCTGCGACCGCGGAGGAGCAGCCGATCGCCAAGGCGGTGCAGACGATGGCCGAGATGATGGAGACGCTGACCAAGCAGTTCACCGAGCTGCGCGGCCGTGTCGAGGACATCGCTCAAACCCCGCTGCCGCCGCGCGCCCTCCAGCGCGTCACTGGCGGAAACGGACTGACCAAGGGTCAGGACAACGGCGGCGGCCAGAGCGGGTCGGCCGACGTGACCGACGCCTTGGCGCAGATGTCCGATGACGAGGTCACCCAGACACTGATCAAGCGGTCCTTCCGCAAACCGCTGGTCGTGCACGGCTTCACGGACGGGCCCGGCCCGATGCGTGCGCCGCGCTGAATTTTCCCCCCCGCAACCGATGGCCCGCCGCTGGCGGGTTTTTTATTGCCCCAATCGGGAGTTTGAACCATGAACCCGATCACCCAAGAGTCGCTGGAGCTGATGAAAGGTGCGCTCGCTGCACCCGATGACACTCTGGCGAAGTCAATCTCGACGGCGACGGGCCTGCTCGCCTATGACCTGCAGGCACCGGCCAAAAACCTCTATCCGTTTGTGACACCGATCCGCAACATGATGCCGCGGGTTGGTGGCGGCACTGGCGCTGCAACTAATTGGCGTCAGGTCAACGCAATCATTGGCTCCGGCTTTGACGCAATGGGCTGGGTCCCAGAGGGTCAGCGCAGTGGCCAGATGAGCTACAACACCTCGAACAAGAGCGCGACTTACGTCACGATCGGCGAAGAAGACGCGGCGACCTTCGAGGCGATCAGCGCCGGCCGCCAGTTCGAAGACATCCAGGCTCGGATGACCTTCCGTCTGCTGCAAAAGATGATGCTGAAGGAAGAGATGGCGATCCTCGCCGGCAACGCCTCAATGACTCTTGGTGTCCCGGCAACCCCGACCCTCACGGCGCAGACCAACGCCAACAGCACGTTGCCGACCGGCACGTATTATGTCCGCGTCGTGGCTCTGACCCTCGAGGGCTATCAGAATTCCTCGGTCTCTGCTGGTGTCGCGACCAGCAAGTCAGTGGTCGGCGCCGACGGCAAGTCCTACATGCTGTCGGGCGGGTCGTCCAACATCTCGGCCGAGAGCGCCGGGCAGTTGGTGACGATCTCGACCAACGCGCTGGCGATGACCCTCACCGCGATCCAGGGTGCGGTCGCCTATGCGTGGTTTATCTCGACGGCCAACACGACCGGCACCGAGACATTGCAGGCGATCACCACGATCAACAGCTATGTCCAGTCCGTCCCGCTGCTGACCGGCACGCAGTCCTACACGGCGGTCACCGCCGACAACTCGGCCAACTCCAGCTACGCCTATGACGGGTTGCTGACCACCGCTCTAAAGAGCGGCAGCAACGCCTATGTCAACATCCTGGCGACCGGCACCGCCGGCACCGGCACGGTGTTGACCGCCTCGGGCCGCGGCTCGGTCAATGAGATCGACACGATGTTCCAGAAGATGTGGGACAACTTCGAGCTCAGCCCGACCGTGCTCTACGTCAACAGCCAGGAGCTGAAGAACATCACCACCAAGGTGCTGTCGAACAGCGCCGGGCCGTTGCTGCGCTACGACACTCCCGCTGACGGGAGCACCGGCGAGTACCAGGTGACCGCCTCGGGTGTGGTGCAGTTCTACTACAACCCGTTTGCGATCAATGGCGGGCTGCGCATTCCGATCAAGATCCACCCGCGCGTGCCGCCGGGGACGATCATTGGCTGGGCCGAGAACCTGCCGATCCAGTATCAGTCGAACGAAGTGCCCAATGTCGCGGAAGTCAAGACGCGGCAGGATTACTACCAGATCGACTGGCCGATCGTGACCCGCCAGCGCCAGGTCGGCGTCTATGCCGAACAGGTGCTGGCCGTTTACGCTCCCTTCGCGATGGGCGTTATCAGCAACATCGCCAACGGCTGAGCATTACCCCGCCGAGGCCGCGAGACCTCGGCGGGCCCGCCCTTGGCCACGACGCGGAGTGCCAAGGGCGGGTCTATTTTTCCGCTGTCTACACAACCTCCACACAACCGGAGACGGCACCTTGCCCTACTTTCAAGCCCTCGTCGACTACCGGACCGGTTTCGTGCTCGAGGCGCCCGATCTCGATGAAGCGCGCCGCATGGCGCAGCGCATCGCGATCAACAAGCTCGTCGCCGACGCCATCATCGATCTCAGCCAGGTCGACGACCCGGCCGGGGCACCAGTCGAGAGGCCAGTGCAATGATCCTCGTCGTACCGCTGGGCGCCGAGCAATACCCGATCTCGCACGGCACCACGCAATACATCCCCTATCGCGCCGACCACACCGACCCCAGCGCAATCCAGACCTGGCTCGTCGACATCCCGGCCGAGCACGCACAGCACTTTTGCCACAACGCAGGATTTTACCCGTGGAAGGAACAGTGATCTTTCAATCCGCCCATCCGCTCGTCGCACTGCGCTTCAAGGAGGGCTTGCCGCGCGCCGTGTCGTGGGGCGGCATGAGCTTTGCGCCCGACAAGGACGGCTACAATTGGCTGCCGGTCGAGGCGGTGCGCGAGCTGACCGAGTCGCACGGCATGGAAGGCGTGCCCGGGGTCCCCGTCGTCGAGGCCGCACCCGAGCGGTTCCGGCCGGCAAGCCTCGCCGGCATCGCCGCAATCGAGCACGAGCTCGCACCCGGTGTCACCATCGTCACACCCACCGCGGGGGGCGGCGCGATCCGACCCGCGGTCTTTCCGCCAGAGGGGGAGCACCCCGACGGCGGTCCGCAACCGGCGCTCGGACCGCCACCGACGGAAGCCGAGGTTTTGGCATCCGCATCCGAACCAGTGGCAAGCGCCAAACCCAGCAAGAAGTAATCGCCCGATTACCCTGGACAGGCCCGTGCCGCTACACGGGCTCGCCCGGCTTCACCGGCCCCGGTAGCGTATCTTCGCTCCCGAGGTCACCCCCCTACTCGGTGTCCAGTAGCGGCTGGAGCCGGGTGCCGGTGGAGACACACCCCAAATGCAATATCTGCCGCAGCCCGTGCGGCCCAATTCCGAGCGGGCGCACCTCGCGATCTGCTACAAGAATTTCGCCGCCCACAAGCACATCAGCCATATCGGTCTCGGGGTCACCGCGCTGACCAATGCGCGGCTTCTGAACGCCGCCGGTCTTTGGACCGAGGTATGGCCCATCCTGTCGGCCGCCGATCTCGACACCCTGCTGCAACAAACCCGCGCCACCAACACCGCGCAAAGCCAAGCGCCGATCAGCCACGTCGTGATCAGCGCGCCGTGGATCCCGACCGCCGATCTGCAGCAGTTGTGCAACAAGTGGCACGATACGAATTTTTCCGTGGTCAGCCACAGCAACGTCGGGTTTCTGCAAGCCGACCCAAATGGCGTGACCCTGCTGCGCGAGGCTGGCGATCTGCAGACCAGCATGATCAACTTCCATATCGGCGCCAACAACGCCAAGCTGATCAGCTGGTGGCATAGCGTCTACCACACGCCGATGCGCTGGCTGCCGAACATGTACGACCTCAGCGCGGCGCAGACCGTGCCGCAGCGCTGGACGCCGGGCAAGACGTTGCGGATCGGATCGTTCGGCGCCACCCGGCCGCTCAAGAATATTCTGACCGCCGGTGCGGCCGCGCTCGAGATCGCCTCCCGCCTGCAAGGGGACCTAGAATTCTGGGTGAGCTCGGGTCGCGCCGAAGGCGGCGGCGACACGATCACCAAGGCGTTGCTGGCGCTCTACGCCAATCTGCCGACGGCCAAGGTCGTGCAGTCGGGTTGGCAGTCCTGGCCGGCGTTCCGCCGCGTCGTGCGCAGCATGTCACTGCTACTGCAGCCCAGCTATACCGAGTCATTTTGTATGGTGGTAGCCGATGGCGTCGCCGAAGGTGTGCCATCGGTCTGCTCTGATGCAATCGACTGGATTCCGAGGCGATGGCAGGCGACCGATGACAACGCCGACGATATTGCCAATGTCGGGATCAGCCTGTTGCACGACCCGAACGCGGTCGCGGCCGGGCTGGCCGCTTTGAAGGCGCACAACGCGGCAGCGCTTGCCGCCTGGTCGGCGATGCTGACGACGCCGCGCCCCATCATGTGAGCCGAGCGCGCCGGCAAGTAAATTTTGATCGGAGGGTCCGATGGCTACTGGCGATCTGACCAGCCTTGCCAACGTCAAGCAATGGCTCAACACGACCGGCACCTTCGGCGCGACCGATGACACGATGCTGACCCGGCTGGTCACCGCGGCGAGCGGGTTCCTGGCGCGCTATCTCGGCCGCGATGTCGTGCTGACCAATTACAGCGAGTTGCGCGACGCTTACGGCCCGGCTTCGAACAGCTTTGTGTTCGCCAATTTCCCGGTGCAGCAGGTCTATGCCTGCGTGGTCGCCGGCGTGTCGATCCCGCCGATCCCGCAGACCAGCGGCACCTTGACCACCAGCGCGCCGACCGCGGCGGGCAACGCGACCCTGCATTTTGCCGGTCCGGTGCCGAGCTGGATCGTCGCAGGTTTGGCGCTCACCGATCCGACGACGCTGAACGCGATCCAGGCAAACACCACGGTGCAATCGACGACCTCGACCACGGTAGTGATGAGCCAGGGTGCGGGCAGCGCTGGTGTGCAGTCGGGCGATCTGATCGTCTTTGCCCCGACCCCAGGCTCGCTGGTCAACGCGCTGCCGACGACGTTTTATCCACCGGCCGGCTACACCTTCACGCCGACCAGGCTGGTCATCACCGGCTATCCGATCCCGCGCCTGCAGCAGTGCGTCAGCCTGCTCTACCAGGCGGGCTATGCGACGGTTCCTGACGAGATCGAGCAGGCCTGCATCGAGCTGGTGGCACTCCGCTACCGCCTCGAGCGCCAGCACCCGGGCGTGGTCGCCGACCATATCGGGACCTCGGCCGGCGACGGGGTCACTTACAGCCAGAAGGATATGAACCCCTGGATGAAGCGGGACCTCGAGCAGTTCAAATCGGTCGTACCAGTCTCACCAATGCCAAGGGGGTTTTGATGGACGCTCCGCTGCAGGAGCACGAGATCCGCGCGCTGCCACGCTGCGCCAATTGCCCATTTGCCGAAACCGACAAGGACGACGGCAAGCTCTATTGCCACGAAAGCGCGGTAAAGGCCCAGGCGGTCGTCGTCGTGCGGCCGCCGGTCGAGAAAAAGCCGGTCCTCACCGCGGCGGGTCATGGGATCCCGCCCAAGCCCGACGTCGTCGTGCTCGGCGTCACCAGCTACTGGCCCGAGGTCCAGCCCGATTGGGCGTGCTGGCAGCACCCGCGCCGCCAGGCCGAACGGCGCCGGCTGGAGACCGGTTTATGATGCTGCTGCTCGAACTCTCACGCGGCCGGCCGGATATCCCGGCTTCGCTGTGCAACCCGATCGAGGCCTGGCTTTACCAGTCGCACGACGTGATCGAAGCGGCGATCGGTGACGTCGCTTTTATCCAGGCCATCGAAGACAGCGCTCGGGTGATCGCTGAGTCGCTGAGAAGAGGCGGTCAGATCATGATCGCCGGCAATGGCGGTAGTGCGGCCCAGGCCCAGCACTTCGCGGCCGAGCTGGTCGGCCGGTGCGAGCGCGACCGGGCACCGCTGGCAGCCATCGCACTCGGCACCGATCCCGCAACGCTGACGGCACTGGCCAACGACTACGGTTATGAGCGGGTCTTTGAGCGCCAGCTTGCCGCGCTGGCAAATCATGACACGGTGCTCGTGGCGATCTCGACCTCGGGAAACTCGGCCAACATCCTCCGCGCCGCCGAGGCGGCGCTCAAGCAAGGCATCCCCGTGATCGCGATGACCGGACGCGGCGGTGGGCAACTGATCCAGCTCTCCAATCTGGCGATCGTGACACCGATCGACGGCCTGATCACCCCGCTGATCCAGCAGGTTCACCTGATCGCGGCGCACGCGATCTGCGGCCTGGTCGAGGCCATCCTGTTCCGCCCGGGGAGTCCTGAATGAGCTTCCATGTCGAGTGGCAGGGTCTCGATGAGCTCCTCGCCCGTCTGCAACGCGCCTCGCCAGACATCCGGCATCGGATGAACCTGGCGGCACGTGGTGCCGCCGAGCTCGTCGCCACCCAGGCGCGCGCCAACATGCGGAGCCTGTTCAAGGGCTCCGGGAGGGTCGCCGACATCTCGGTCCGGGTGACCCGCCGCGGCGAGGAGGTCACCGGCGAAGTCACCGCCGGCGGCACGCCCTATGCGCGGATCCACGAGTTAGGCGGCACCGTCCACCTGCCGGATATTTTCCCGGTCCAGGCTAACGCGCTGCATTGGATCAGCAAGGCTGGCGACGAGGTTTTCGCCAAGCATGCCGCCGCGCATGACGTGCATATTCCTGAGCGCTCCTATCTGCGCTCAGCGCTGACGCAGCGCGAAGCCGACATCCGGCGAGTGTTTGAAGAGGCCGTTGCCGGCGCCTTCGGGGGCGGCGCCGCCGCCGCCTAGCGGAGGGTTGCGATGACGACGTGCCCACCGACCCGCGAGCAGGTCTTCCAGGCCGTGTTCAACCTCGTCGACGGGCTACCGGGCTTTGTGCAGACGACCCGCCGCTACACGCGCCCCTCGGCCGTCGAGGCGATCAACTGCCCCTGCCTGATGACTTGGGAGCAGCCCGAGAAGACCGAGGGCAGCGAGCTCGGCTTGCGCAAGCGCTGGTGGGAAGTTTGGCTGATCATCGTGTACTACAACAACGATCCCTACACGCCCGGTGCGACGATCCTCAACCCGCTGATCGATGTGGTCGAGGCGGCGTTCGCGCCGGACAACCCGGTGCACCAGACGCAGACACTCGGCGGGCTGGTGCAGGCCGTCTACATCGACGGTCCCACGGTCAAGGCGGTCAGCGACGTCGATATCGACCACGGCCAGGGCGGGGCGGTGATCCCGGTGCGGATTTTGGTGCCCTAGTTACGGACTTCCAGCCTGGCGCCCCAAAGGTGCGTGTGCAGCAACTCGGCTGCTCCGAAGTAGTGCTGGAAGCAGATCAGTAGAGAGCCGTCTGCGCCTCGCCGCCGGAAGAAGCCGCCACTCGGTCGCGGCGGGTTTTCCGGCAGCGCATAATATTCCTCTTCATCAAGCTCGGGCCAATCCGGCGCGACCGCGCCGGTCAACCGGCAGAGCTCTTCGTAGATCGTCATATAAGGGGGTTTTCCCAATGATCACTCGCGGCGATGCCGAGGCATTGTTTCACGACAAGCGCGAGAGCGAAACACCGACGATCGGCTGATGATCGATCTTCCCGACGTTACGTTGGTGGCGATCGACAGCGGCCCGCTCGCCGAGCTGGTTGATCTGGCGGTGCGCGACTGTCTCAAGCACGTCCGCTTTGGCGGCATCATTCGCGACGTTGGCCCGCTCGGCAGCGTCGAGGCCTGGGACCGCGCCAGTTGGTACGACGTGCCGCCACTGGTGAAAACCAGTCATTACCTGATGATCCAGTGGGACAGTTGGATCGTCAGGCCGGCCGCCTGGTCCGATGAGTTTCTTGGCTACGACTATATCGGCGCACCCTGGTGGTACGCCGACCAACGCAATGTCGGCAATGCCGGCTTCTCGTTGCGCTCGAAGCGCCTCGGCCTCTATCTCGCCGAGCACCGCGAGCAATTCCCACTGCGCTTGCCGGTCGATCACAACATCTGCCGCAACTATCGGCCGCTGATGCGCGGTGACCTGCTGTGGGCACCCGATGAGGTCGCCTACCGCTTCTCGCGTGAGCGCACCGGCTGGGAGCGGCGCGAAGCGAGCTTTGGCTTCCACGGTCTGTGGAACTTCCCACTGGTGCTCGACATGCGCGGGCTCGGTGAACGCATTGCGCTGTTCAACGACTACGTCACCAGCCGGGTCGAGTACCCGCAGATGCTGCAGATGATGTACGAGCGGAGGGCGGCGGCGTGATCACACCCGACACGCTCTACTCGGTGCTGAGCTATTCGCTCTCGCAATACCCGTTCCCGGCATTGATCACCGAACTGCTCGGCGAAAAGGACCTGTCGATGCTGCGCGACGAGATCCCGCTGCGCACGCGTGAGACCGACCAGCAGACCAGATGGCACCAGCGGTTCTATGCGGCGCGCGAGATCTGGGGTCCGCTGTATATCAATTTTGTTATGGGCTTTGTGGCGGCGCAGTTCGCCGAACCCTTTCTTTTCCAGGCGATCCCGACCTTCCGCGTGCACCTGCCGTGGAATGTCGCTGTCGGGGAGTATCACAGCGACGGCGACTACGGCCATCCGGCAGGAGAGCGGAATTGGTGGGTCCCGCTGACGATGGCCTGGGGGACCAGCTCGGTCTACCTCGAGGAAGGCAAGGACCGGCGCCGCTCGATCCACGCCTGGCCCGGTGACGTCGTCGTGTTCGACGCGGTCACAAGGCGGCACGGCAACGAGATGAACTGCGAGATCTTCAGCCGGGTCAGCTTTGATTTCCGCGTTCTGCCATGCCGGCTCTACCGCGAGACCCAGGCGCGCTCGGTCAACATGGGCAAGCGCTTTGCACCCGGCGAGTACTACGCCGACATCGTCGTGCCGGGCCGCGCATGATCACCGACGAGCAGCGGATGGCGTGCAACGCCTTTTATCAGACCTTTGGTCTATTGCACGACGGGCGGATTGGAACCCTGCGGCACCAAACCGGGGCGACTTACAAAGTCCGCCTGCATGAATGCCGGCAGGAAGGCGACGAGTTCATCTTCCGGCTGGAAATTCTCGACAAGGCGGAGGGCAGCGCGTGATGGCGCGGGGCGACGAGCCGAGCCGGCTGTTAAGCCTCGACGACGAGCCGTGGCGGCCGACGCAGCGCCTCTATTCGGTGGCCCACGACATCGCCGGTCTGGCGCCGCGGATCACCCACCGCAGCCTCGGTGCACGGCCCTCGGCGGGCCGGCGCTGGTTCGAGGTCTTCCCGGGCGAGCACTACCATCTCTTGACCGCGATCTCGGTATTGCTCGGCCCGCGCATCATCTGGGAGTTCGGCACCGATACCGGGATGAGCGCACTCGCCATGCTCGAGGGCAATGCGCTGGCGCGGATCTACACCGTCGACATCGCCGGCTGGCGCACCAAGCCGGACCCCTGGCTCCTCGAGGAGGACTTTGCGGACGAGCGGGTGACCCAGGTCGTGGCAGATATGGCCGACCCGGAGTTCTTCGCGACCTGGGGCGATATCATCGCCGGAGCCGAGCTGATCTTTATCGACGGGCCAAAGAACGGCAGGACCGAGCAGGCATTTCTCGCTCGGTTGGCCGCTGTCCCATTCCACCGCTCCCCGATTGTCGTCTTCGATGACATCCGCGTTATCAACATGATCGACATCTGGCGCG
>Ga0306920_100005974_pt1 | contig 15798 bp, 26 predicted proteins | sample flu12Cox44000170_FD_204666 | JGI IMG/M metagenome (GOLD analysis project Ga0306920, IMG submission 204666) | Lab enrichment of tropical soil microbial communities from Luquillo Experimental Forest, Puerto Rico - flux4day.12C.oxic.44.000.170 (v2)... | ecosystem: Environmental > Terrestrial >... | reverse complement strand
CCAAATGCGCTTGATCGAGCGAGCATAGCTGTCGTTGTTCGATTTATGTTCAGGGGCTTTTTGCGCTTTTTGCGCACTGCTCTCGCGCTCCGGCATCCGCAGCCAGTCGCGCGCCCAGGCAAAGGCCTCGCGCTTGTTGCCGTCGAACTTGACCTGGGCGACCAGGTCGAGGCCGTCGCCACCGATGCCGGCGGCATAATCGAACCAGCGGCCGCGCTTGTGACCACGGAGCTCGACCGCGAGCGACTGACCCTCCTCGCCGGCGAGCGAGCCGACGCGCCACCAGCGCCGGCCTTCGAGGCGACCGCGCGGCAGCAGGTCCTCGGCCAATTGGTCGATGCGCTCGTTTAGCCGGCGCGCGACCTCACGGTATTCATCGCTGAGGCTCGGCATCGACCAGCTTAGGATCCAAAAACCAGTCCGGGATAGTCAAGCACATCCCGCAACGGTTACCGCTCCACGCCGCACTACCCGGCGGGAACGAGAAGATCAGCCGCCCGCAATCGAGACAAATTCGCCGCCATGCCACGCCACGCCCCGCCACGCCACGCCTAGCCACGCCTAGCCACGCCTCGCCTGCCACGCCGCGCCACGCCTAGCCGCGCCACGCCCAGCCGAGCCCCGCCTGCCCCGCCCCGCCTAGCCGCGCCACGCCACGCCGCGCCCTGCCGAGCCTGCCACGCCGAGCCTTGCCACGCCTGCCTTGCCGGGCCTGGTCACGCCGCGCCTTGCCTTGCCCCGCCTGCCTCGCCCGGCCGCGCCCAACCCCGCCCGGCCACGCCGCGCCCAGCCTGCCACGCCTGCCACGCCACGCCCCGCCACGCCCCGCCTAGCCACGCCTAGCCACGCCTCGCCTGCCACGCCGCGCCCAGCCCAGCCCAGCCTGGCCATGCCATGCCATGCCCTGCCTGCCACGCCGTGCCCAGCCTGCCGCGCCACGCCCTGCCTCGCCTCGCCAGGCCCCGCCCGGCCCAGCCACGCCCCGCCTGCCCCGCCTCGCCTGCCGCGCCCAGCCCGGCCCAGCCTGGCCATGCCACGCCATGCCCTGCCTGCCACGCCGGGCCCAGCCGCGCCGAGCCGCGCCCTGCCCCGCCGCGCCTGCCGCGCCTGCCACGCCCCGCCTCGTCACGCCCCGCCACGCCGCGCCGCGCCTAGCCTAGCCACGCCTCGCCTGCCTCGCCTGCCCCGCCACGCCCAGCCCCGCCACGCCGTGCCGTGCCTGCCACGCCGTGCCCGGCCGCGCCTGGCCCTGCCCTGCCGAGCCCTGCCGCGCCTGCCACGCCTGCCGCGCCTGCCTCGCCCGGCCTGGCCTCGCCGGGCCGCGCCCAGCCTCGCCTTGCCAAGCCTGCCGCGCCACGCCTCGCCTCGCCAGGCCCCGCCCGGCCCAGCCTCGCCCCGCCTGCCCCGCCTCGCCTGCCGCGCCCGGCCTGGCCTCGCCGTGCCGAGCCCGGCCTCGCCCAGCCTCGCCTAGCCTGCCACGCCTCGCCCAGCCGGGCCATGCCGGGCCTCGCCACGCCTCGCCTCGCCTGCCCCGCCCCGCCATGCCGTGCCCTGCCTGGCCATGCCTCGCCTCGCCCTGCCTGCCGCGCCGAGTCGCGCCCTGGCAAGCCTAGCCCCGCCTCGCCAGGCCGTGCCGCGCCTCGCCTGCCACGCCCAGCCCAGCCCAGCCAGGCCTTGCCGCGCCCTGCCCTGCCACGCCTGCCACGCCGAGTCGCGCCCCGCCAAGCCGTGCCGAGCCGAGCCAAGCCCAGCCTGCCGTGCCTCGCCCAGCCCAGCCCAGCCATGCCGTGCCGAGCCTTGCCCTGCCAAGCCTGCCGTGCCCTGCCGCGCCGAGCCCCGCCTCGCCCAGCCTAGCCGCGCCTGCCCCGCCTCGCCATGCCCCGCCGAGCCGAGCCAAGCCCAGCCTGCCGTGCCGCGCCCAGCCGGGCCCAGCCGTGCCGGGCCTCGCCTAGCCTGCCGTGCCTCGCCCGGCCTCGCCACGCCTGCCCTGCCGGGCCGTGCCTGCCATGCCATGCCATGCCCCGCCTAGCCAAGCCCGGCCCTGCCTGGCCATGCCTGCCATGCCATGCCACGCCTCGCCCAGCCGGGCCTGGCCTCGCCGTGCCGAGCCCGGCCTCGCCCAGCCTCGCCTAGCCTGCCACGCCTCGCCTTGCCCCGCCGTGCCCGGCCCTGCCTTGCCGTGCCTCGCCTGCCACGCCTTGCCCTGCCAAGCCGCGCCTCGCCTCGCCATGCCCCGCCTCGCCTGCCACGCCCCGCCTGGCCTCGCCGTGCCGCGCCCCACCTTGCCAAGCCTGCCGCGCCCCGCCGCGCCTGCCGCGCCACGCCGGGCCCCGCCACGCCGCGCCGGGCCCAGCCACGCCTCGCCTGCCACGCCCCGCCTCGCCCCGCCTCGCCGAGCCGCGCCATGCCGTGCCACGCCCTGCCTGCCACGCCCCGCCAAGCCATGCCGCGCCGAGCCGTGCCGCGCCGGGCCGGGCCCTGCCGCGCCTGCCATGCCATGCCCCGCCTAGCCAAGCCCGGCCACGCCTCGCCAGGCCTGCCTAGCCCGGCCCAGCCTCGCCTTGCCTGCCGCGCCGAGTCGCGCCCTGCCAAGCCTAGCCCTGCCGAGCCTGCCGTGCCCTGCCCTGCCCCGCCCCGCCAGGCCTGGCCCCGCCTTGCCCTGCCAAGCCTGCCGCGCCCTGTGCTGTCCGTTCTGCTTAAGCGGTCGGCTGCGGAGGCTCCGGTCGCGCCGGCCGGGACCCTCGCGGCGGCGGCGCCGGCGGTGGCGGCGTACGCAACCGCTGAGCCGTGCGCTCGGCTGCGCGCATGATCGGCTGAAGCTCACCGAGATAGTCATAGCGCCGCGTCCAGCGTTCGAGCTCTTCGAGGGCGAGCGAAACCGCCGCGCGCCGCAGAGCGTCGTTACCGAGCACTTCGTCGAGCGCGCGATAACCGCCGCCATTGGCGCGATCGAGCGTCAACGAGATCGTGCGGCGGTCGCCGCCGACATCGACGACATGGATCGCAATCAGTTGCCGCGCCTGCCAAACGCGATAGCGCTCAGCCGCTTTAGTGTCGTCCCACTCGAACTGGCGGTAGAGTAGGGAATCGTCGTGCGCGCGCGCCCAGTCGACCATGTCCTGCGGGTGGATCAGCCCGTCCTCGTCGACGAGATCGAGGATTTCTTGTTCGATGGTCATCGACGCTGGCGATTTCATAACGCCCCCTCGATGTCGAACAGCCCCCAACCCATGCCGTTGCTCTGCGGCGAGTCGGGCCGACCCTCCCCGATACCGACCTGCTTGCCGGCGCGGGCGAAGAGATTGACGACATCAGCTTCGTTGAACTGGTCGCCGTCCCAACGGACGGGCACGACGGCCCGCCAGTCGCGCCACATCGGCCGGATCCGCAAATCGGCGACACCGGTCTCGTTGCGCACCGGCAAGGGCTTGGTTCGTGCAAACGGCACGAGTTCGCCGTCCAACCGCGTCAGCGGCGTGATGCCGTCCTCTTGGTCGTAGCCGTCGGCGTCGACAAACAGTGACAATTTGGCCTTGGTCATGACAAAGCCGACCAGCCGACAGGCGCTGATCATGGCGTTGCGCCAGGCCCCGGTCGGGATGCCGTGCCAGCCCGCTTCGGAAACGTGCTGAGCGGCCAGCCAGTCGGCCTCGAAATCACGCGCCTGGCGCACTTTGCGGGACCGCGAACGGGGACCGGCGCGCTGGGTCTCTTCCATCTGCGCGCGTGCCTTAGCCGAAAATTTATGCTGCACGTAGGGTGCGGTGCCGACGATCGCGATCAACGCCGCCTTCATATTTGGCGGCGGGATCGTCACCTTGACCTGACCGCCGGCGATTGCGGCGATCTCCTCGACAGTCATCGGCGGGATCTGGCCGCGCAGATCGGCGACAGCGGTAACCAAACCATCACTGTTGCCGGAACCGGAATCGCGGGCGATCGAAGACCCGCGCCGTGTGTTCGAACGTGCCATTTGCTGTTCCTCTGTCAGTTGTCCGCGGAAATCTCAGATATCGAGCACGGGAAAGGGCTCTGGCTTCTGGCCCTGGTTGACCCAGCGCAACTGCGCAACCTCGCGGCCGCCGGCGACGAAGTTGGCCGCCCTGAAGACCAGCGCGATCGACACGATCGGGTCCTTTACTTTCTGCTTACTCTCCAAAAAATAGGCCCGCAGCAGAAAAAACGGGTGTGTGGCCGGGGTTGCGACCGGGTTGATCAAAACCTCGATAAAGGTCTCGGCGATGTGCGGGTTCTTGGTCGACATCACGTAGTAGGCAAAGCCGGTAATCGCGGGGTTGGCGACCAGCCGCGCCTTCATCGCCCTCCCCACCGCGCGCTCGATGCCGGGATGCTCGGCGTAGGCCGCCTCGATATCGGAATTCTCGATCCGGTGGGCCGGCAGCCGATAGGTCTCGATCGTCCCGCGCTCCCAGCGCAGCAGCCAGCCGAGAGCTCCAGCGATCTGGTTGCGGTAGACCCGCTGCCCGCTGAGCGCGATCGTATCACCGCCGCTACGCAGCCGGCGCACCGTGTCGATCGTACTAAAGGCCTCGCGCGCGATGCCGTAGACGATGACCGTCTCGACCGCCATGTTGGCCTCGATGATCGCCCATAGCCGGTGCTGGCCGTCGAGCACATCGCCGTTGACCGCTATCTTGATCGTGTCGCCGTTGTAGCGCCACTTGCCGGCGGTGATCTGCCGGGCGATGCGCGCCATGTGCTGATCGCTGGTCGGCCGGTTGAGCAGGTTCTTTTCTAAGAGCTCGAGCGCGCGCTGCGGGGTCAGCAGGATCTTTTGCGGCTGCATGGCAATGACCGCGGCGGCGATGCTGCGCGCTTCCTTGGTCGACAAGGTTTCATTGTTGGGACCGATCGGCTCGACTACCGCGAACCGGGATTTTTGTGAAGACCGGCGAAATCCGCTCGAGATCTTTTTTTCCTCGGGCTTTTTGTCGGGATTGCCCGGCGGACGGCCGCGCCTGTTCATCGCTTACCCCTCATTTTGACTTGGCCGAGTCCACACCTCGATCAGCTCGCCGAGGCGTTCGTGAGCTGACAGCAGGTAGCGGTCAACAAAACCCGTCCTGTCGTGGGTCCGGGCGATGTCGACGACGTCGACGATGCGCGGCAGAGTGGCGGCGGCTTCCAATGCCGCGCGCAATTGGCGCCAGATCGACGCCTTCACCCGCTGGCTCTGGACACGCCCCGGACCATCGCCGCGTTCGCCGAGCGGGATCTCGGCGAGCCGCTTGCGTTGTGGCGAGGTCAGGTTTTGGCGCAATTGATCGACGATGACGCCGATCCCGTTCCCGTAGCCGCCTTCCTCGATCGCGCGGATCTCGGCCGCGGTGCCGCGTTTGAGAACGAGGCGAGCCTCACGGGCAATCGAAAAGGAGACTTGGACGAATTCGGCGCACCGCGGTATCGACAGTTTCGCTACTTTCTTCCCCTCCGAGGTCGGTAGTACGGCTGCCGATTTTCGCGCAAGGCAGTTGGCCTCGGCGGCGCGCGCCGCGATCATCGCCCGCTGACCGACGCGCAAACCAAAAAGCGCGCGCTCAAAGGCAACCCGCTCGGCATCGCTCGGGTCGCCGAGCAGGATCTCTCGCAGCCGGTCGGCGAGCTTGGCGCAATCGAGCGGCGGCTTGAGCGGGATGACGTTTTTCATCGCCTTGCGCAATGCGTGGCGTTTGTGCCTGATATTCTCAGCCATCAGAACTTTTCCCTTCTCTGTCAGTTCGCCCGCTGGGTCAGCACGCCGGGCGGGAAATCTTGGCGCTCGGCCAATACCTCGGTGTACTCGCGCAACAGCCTGACGCAATCATCGCGCGGGCAATTCGACAGGTAGGTGAGCTCGGACGCATCGCCGGTGCCAAACACCAGCACGATCCAGCCGAGCTCGTTGCCAAGCGCCTCGCTGATCCAGCGCGCGACCATGCGACCGCGCTCCTCGACCAGGCGCATGCGTTCGGGGTCGATCGGCCGCGAGCTTGCCAAGCCTGCCAAGCCTGCCAAGCCTGCCAAGCCTGCCCTCGCGGAAGCGGGGGCGGAAGCGGGGGCGGAAGCGGGGGCGGAAGCGGGGGGCGGCAGAGGGATCCTGGCGACGACGCGCTCGGCGACCTCGCCGATCGGCTGCATCGTGTCGCGCCGCCCCCCGATCTGCTCCATCAACCCGATCAGCTGATCCTGCTCGTCCTCGCTGAATCCGCCGAGCAACATCGCCTTTTTGATCAACAGCCCGAGCAATTGCACCCGGCTGATCGGCGCGCCGTGCTTGGTGGGTACCTCCAGCATGTCGAAATAGGCGTCGCGGATCTGCTCCATCGTCGCCATCGTCGCGCGCCTGCGCTTGGTCTCAGCCATGCGCCTTGCCGATCAATGGCAAGGACGGTTCGCGCGCCTCCTCGCGCTCGCGCTGGCGCTGCTGCCGTTCGAGCTCGGCCAATAGCAGTGCCGCGGCGATCACGACGTTGCGGTAATGCCCCTTCGGCCGAAACGGCCGCTCCCACGGCCACAATTGCTGCGCCTCGGCCGGCGCCACATCGTGGCGCAGATAGGCGCAGGCGGCGCGCACGAGCTCGCCGCGTTCGTGGTCATCATCGCGGTCGGGGTGGTAGCCCTCCTCGGCGATCTGGCGGGTGCGCTCGGCGCGCACCGTGGAGCGTGCGGCGTCGATGATGCGGCGCAGATCACGGTTTAGGGGTTTCGCTTGTTCGCCTTTCATGGCGGCGGGTATCCTGCGTATCGGGGCGGCCGCCAGTCGATCGCCTCGGCGATGCGCTGGCACTCGTCGAAGGTCAGCTTGATCTGGTAGGTGCCGCCTTTGCGCCCCAAAAGTTCGAGCTCGATCGCACCGGCCGAGGTCGACCGCAATGTCGGCCGGTCGTCGACCAGGCTCATCGGCGCGAAATTGCGGGCCAGATGCCAGATTTCCATCAGCACTCCTCGGCCGGCTCGGCGTCGTCGTAGACGATGTCGTCGTCGAGCCACAGGACCTCGGCGGAGCCGACCGGGACGAGGTGTTCGACCAGATTGATCGCCTGGCGGTCATTGCCGATGTCCTCGAGCCAAGCGGCACCGTCGACCTCGAGCCCGGCGGCGCGAAAGCCGAATTCGCGCATCAGCCAGCCGACCGCGACCGGGTGCGGCATCCGGCCCGGCCGATCGACAGCGATCGAGAGATGCCGGGTCATGCCGAGCGGCTGCTCCTCGTGCGTGTAGGTCGCGGTGAAACCCTGCGGGATCTTGATCGTGAATTCACGGTTGAAGCTCGCCGGCTGCCTGATGCCGCGCTTGAGCTCGGCGGCACGGCGCTGCACCTGCGAGAGCGGCACCGGGTGCTCGCGGGCGCGCTCGATCAACGCCTTGATCGCCGCGGTCTCGGCCGGGCCGATGTAGAGGAAGAGCGGCCGGGGTGTGACGGGCGCCGGTTCGGCATTGTCCGGGGCCGCCGCACTGGCGCCCTGCTCGTCTTTAGGTTGGGCAGGGCGCCCTCGGCCGCGGCTTTGTTTGGCCGCGGTCGAAAACAGGCTCTCTTGCTTGGGTCCGGTCTCGCTCATGCGATGCGGTTCTCCATCGCCGCACGAACCAATTCGAACATCCGCGCATAACTGATGTCCGCCAGAGTGATCTCGACCTCGACCAGGTGGTCGGGTGCGACCCCGCGAAGATAGGCGATGTCGCCGCGCACCAATGCCGCAAAGCCTTCGTCACCGAGCGAAACGCGGATCGCGGCGATCTCGCCGCGGTGGATCTCGCGCGGCATCAGTCGTCGTCGCCGCGATTGGTGTGCAGCGTCTCCAGCTTCTTTTGGTCGCGCCAGTGCTGCATCTTCATCGCCTCGACCTCGGCGTCGGCGATCTTCTCGGGCTCGTGCGCGTCGAGATTGCGCGCGATGTTGCACCAGATCTGGATCGCCAGCACCGCGGCCGGGTCCTTGGCGCGCAACACAAAGACCGGCTCGTCGAGGGCGGCCCTGCCGAGACAGCCCTCGCCGCGGGCCAGCTGCTCGACGACTTCCCGCTTGGTCGCCATCAGCGCCGCACCGGCTTGGGCGGCTTGAGCGGCGGATGCGCCAATAACGCCGCGGCCCGCTTTTCCGCTTCGCTCGGGCCGCGCCACGGTTTGCCGCGCCCTTTGCCGCGGCGCCGGCTCTTTTTGGGCAGCCGCTCAGCCCAGAGATCATCATTCACGATTGTCCCTCCCGTTTTTGTCGCGGTTGTAGGCCACGACGGCCGTCATCAACATCGAGCGCAGCGGCTCCCAGCCGTCGCTGAGATAGAGTTCGGCCACGAGGCGCTCCTCGCCGCGTTGATAGCCGGTGCGCCCGATCACCAGGCTCAGGCTGATGGTCCCGCCACCAAGCAGATGGCAAAACATCTCTTCGTCGATTTCCATGTCACCCGCGCGCCCGCTGGGCAAACATCACCCGCCGATGGGCGGCCTGGGCGCGGATGCGGCCGCCGCCGTTGGCCGCTTCTTTCGCCGCACGAAAACGCGGCACCCCGGCCGGCCACGGCAAATGCAAGGGCCAATGCTCGCAATACCAGATCGAGGCGAGCTCGCCGCTGCGCAGCATGATCTCGTCGCCTCGCAGCAGCCGAATGATCAGCCGATTGTTGCCGGCGATCTCGGTCCCGAGACGGGTTTTGCTGACCCCGCTATCGGCCAGATAGTCGCGGGTCAATTTGATCAGTTCGTCGCCGGTGTGTTGCGGCATCGCGGTCCCTTCCCGAAAACGCAGAATTTAATCTCGACACCCACCGATGCACGGTTTAGTTGTCGGTCGCGTGGACAGGTTTCGTAACGCTGTCGAATTCTCGCCTAGCTCGACGCGCCGCCGGCGGCGCGTTTTCTATCGCGAGCTCGCGCCAAAATGGCGGCTGCCCATGACCGGGATAGACGAGCTCCCAGCCCGAGCGCCTCCAGCCGGGTCGGCTGCGGTGCCTGATGGTCGCGGCGCGGCACATCCTCGGGCCAGGGCAAATGCTCGGGCCAGTTGGCATCGATATAGTCCGATGCACGTTCCCCGGTCATACTGGCACATCCATCGCCGTCAAGCAGGCGAGGGATCAACTTGGGGTTCTGGGAGATCCGCGTGCCGAGCGTGCTCGGAACGGCGCCGGTGGCCTCGATCAAGACGACGAAGAGCCGCCGCAATTCGCTCAGGGTGTACTGCATTCTATGGACGGTATTAGAACGCGGTCTGCGAGGTCAAGGCAGATTTCGCGCGGTCCCGAAGCGCATTTTTAAGATCGTAGGCGGGTGCTAATTTACAGTAGTAAAAATTATAGGCAGAGGAGATGGGTCGGCCGAGAATGTGGTCGGATAAGGAGTTTCGCGAACGCGTTGCCCTGCGGGCGAAAGCGATCGGCAAGAGCAAGCGACAGATCCTCGTCGCCGCCGGGCTGGCACTCGACACCCTGGAAAAAATTCCAGCCCGGGGACGGCGCCTCGATACGCTCGAAAAAATCTCGACGGCGCTCGGTTGGAGCCTGGCTGAGACGATGGGTCATGACGTGATCGGCCGGGTGACCCCGGAGCTGCTCGGTGTCGCCTTTGGCATCGCCAACCGGGGGCTGCGCTATCGCCCGCATGACGAGGCGACGGTGATCGAGATCACCGCGCGGGTTTACAACATCCTGGCCGATCATCAGCGCGACGGCATCGTCATCGATCAAAAGATGATCGCAATGGTGGTCTCATATATCGCCAGCGAAACGCAAAAATCAGAATAGCTCCAGCCACGTAGAGCTCATGCACCAGGAGCCACAAGAGCGCGTCTGTGGCCCCCGGATCGGCGACTTGCAAGAGATAGCCGACGGCCAGAATGATCGCGGCGCCGACGCCGGCGGCAAACCCGGCCGGCGCCCGGCCGATGCCCGCGGCATAGACGACCGCGGTGATCAAGGTCGAGGCCTGCAGACCGCCCAAGTCGGGCGGGTGATGCGGCGTCACCATGCCGAGCAGCACAAAGACCGCCAGCAGCACCGCTGGCGCGCCGCCGAGACGCCACCACGTCCACACCGGCGATCGCCGCGAAAACCGCGCCCGGTAGCGCTGCAAGCTGCGACGAAGCAGAACCTCGCTGTCGAGCATGAGGGGCTCCCCCCGCTTAAAGTCTGGTACGTTCACAAAAGGATAATAGAAATGAATCGTCGTTCGCACGTCAAAAATTTGTGAACCAAGAAACTCTGCCACAGACACATTTTCACGCGCCTTTACGCGGGTTGACAACATAGAAAACTTTCGAGTTCCCTTGCGGCATGAGCCGCTCTGGCATGTTCCAGTCGCGCCGCGCGCTGATGCGCATAATCCTGATCTGTGCGCTCGGCCTGTTGACCTGGGCGTCGATCTGGTGGCTGCTCGGGCGGTGGACGGCCGCCCGGCTGTGGGGGTGACCGGCACTCTGAGCCTGATCCTCGCCCTGGCGCTGTCGGGTGCGGGGTTGGCGGTCTTTCTGCACCGGCTGATCGAGCGCCGCCCGCACCTGGAGACGGCGATCATGTTCTTTCTCGCCCTAGCGCTGGTGATCGTTGTGCAATTGTGAGGGGCAGCGGGGAGCCTTACGAGCGCCGCTCGACCCATACACCTTCATCGGCCTTGCGGTGACTGATATCCCAGCCCCGAGTTCGGCGTAGCCAATGGGTCGCATGCCGAATGAGCGTCGTTGGCGTGGACGCAAGATCATAGTCGAACCGCTCCCAGCGATAGAGCAAACTTTGCCCGGGCCGCAGGCGATACAGCTCGGGATAGCGCCACGCGGTGAGACTGCCGTCCGGCATCGGGCCGTCGATCACTGTCACGTCATCGGCAGGCTGTGTCATTGCACTGCCTCGACCGTGACTTGCTGCACGCTGCCGCCGTCACCCGACACCCCCCGCCCCAACGGATTGACCACCAGATTAGCGGTCGCGCAAGCCGTGCAGCTGAGCGCAAAGGTGCCGCCGTCGTCGAGATAAGGTGTCGCAAATCCGAGAGTGCCGGTGAAGGGAGAGCCGTCTGACCACGTGGCAGTCACGGTCGCGACTGTAGTACCCAACGGCGTGTCGGCGGGGATCGACGGCATCTGCGGAACAAAGCTCAACGTCAGGTTTGGCGGCGGCGGCGGCGGCGGCGGCGGCGGTGGCGGTGGCGGCGGCGGTGGCGGCGGCGGCGGCGGCGGTGGCGGTGGCGGCGGCGGTGGCGGCGGCGGCGGCGGTGGCGGTGGCGGCGGCGGTGGCGGTGGCGGCGGCGGTGGCGGTGGCGGCGGCGGATGATGATGATGAATGCGTGCCGTTGCTTCGTTATCAGCGGTAACAGCCAGCGTGACGGTAGCAGCGACGGTAGCAGCGACGGCCAGGCCAAGAACCAATATTGCCGTCCGGATCAGGTCACGCATAATTCATACCCCCCCGCAAACCCGTGCGCCTGCAGCTGGCGCAGCTGTCTGTCGCCGGTTGACTCCCTATGGCAAAACGCCATATTGAAGGGACCCGAAGGAGGAACCAAGATGGCTCTGAGACTGCAACCACCCGGCAAGCGCGGCCCCTCTTGGTACCTGAAGGGGCGGATTGACGGCCGCCACATCGAGAAGAATACCGGAACGACCAGCCGGCGCGACGCCGAGGCTTTTCAGCGCCGCTTTGAGAGCGAGCTCGCCGCCGGCCGGGTCGAATTCAAACCGGCCGCACCGCGCAAAGAAAAGCCGCTCGCCGCCCCCCGCTTCCGCCCCCGCTTCCGCGAGGGCAGGCTTGGCAAGCTCGCGGCCCCGGCGGGTGCGGGCGGGGTGCCCTCTTTTGGCCAGGCGATCATGCTCTACGCCGCCCGCCGGGGGCTCGAAGATCTGCCCGCCGACCGCCGCGCCTTCAACATCGGCCAGCGCCAGGACATCGCCCGGCTGCGGGCCCTCTATGACGCGCTCGGCAGCCTCTCGGTGCTAGCGATCAAGACCTCGGTCGTGCATGGCTTTGCCGACCGCGTCTACAAGACGAGCAGCAACGACACCAAGAACCGCGACGCGATCACGCCGGCCCGCGCGGCCCTCAACTACGCCGCCAAAGAGGCCGATTGGACACCGCACCGGATCGAGGGCTATGCCAGCGACCGCAAAAAGACCGCGACCATCAACCCCGAGGCGGTGCGCCAGATGCTGGCGATCCTCAAGCGCGACCCCAACCCGAAGAAGTGGCTCCTGGTACTGTGGCTCTCGGAGATGGGGACCCGCATTACCGAGACATTGAACGTGCGCTGGGCGGCGCCGGTCGACACGCTGGGCATCCGGCTCGTCGAGGGCACGGTGACGATGCAGGTCAAGCGCAAGCGCGGCCAGACCGAGCGCATCCAGACCTTTGTGTTGAGCGACAACATGCGCGCCGCACTCAAGGCGATCCCCGAGACCGAGCGGCGGGGTCGGCTCTTCCCGATGTGGTCGAGCCGCCAGAGTGCCGGTCAATGGTTCGAGCGGCTGCGCGCCGAGCTCGGGCTCGAGACGCTCAGCTTCCATGTGTTCCGCCACACGATGCTGACCGAGCTCGGCACCAGCGGCGCCGATCTGGCGACCTTGAAAGCCTTTAGCGGCCACGAGAGCAACCAGGCGCTGCTGGGCTACCTGCACACCGACGCCGAGACCATCCGCCGAGCGATGGAGCGCCGCGCCCAGGGCCGCCAGAGCCTCAGCCTCAACGCGGGCGCCGATGGCCCCCGCACCCGCCGCGCGTGAGGGCGAGGGCGAGCTCATCGCCCGCGCCCGTGCCGCCCTCGGCCTCTCGTCCAAGGACCTCGCCGAGCTCCTCGACGCCGACCAGCGCACCGTGACGCGCTGGGAGGCCAACGCCTCGCGGGTGCCGGGCAGCGCCTGGATCGCGCTCTATTGCGTATTGCGCCGCGACCACCGCGAGCTCGCCGCCCTTCTGCCATTGCCGGAACGCTTTTGCACCTGGGGCACCGCGCACGGCTGGCGCTAGATATGGCGTTTCGCCATAAAAAAACCCGCCGGCGAGCGGAACGCCAGAATGGCGTCTTGTTCAGCGGTTGGTGTTACCATCGCGATCTGTCTCCTCGAGAGCTTTGATACGATCGATATCACCGGCATCGAGCACAACTTCGTAGCGCTCTCCGAGAAACCCGTCCACCTTTAGACACACATACTCTCGGTTGCCTACAATGCGGATGGTCAAGCTCGGTGATCCTTGCGCTTTGCACAGCGCGCTCCCTCGAGTTGTATACCGATCGCCTACGATTGCTATTTCCATGAGTGCTCACCAACGCGTTCGGGGACCCCGTGGAGATTAGCGCCAGCCGTGCGCGATGAGCCTGCGACTGATCCCGCCGGGCGGCCGGAAGGGCTGCTCGGATGCCGTTGCAGAATGACGGACGAGAGGTGGAATGTACAAAGGCGATCCTGGCGGTGTGATGTGTTCAGCCGGAGGTCGGGATATCGCTTTTCCGACCCTTTATCGCGTGGTGCAGACCCTGAGCGCCGACGATCTGAAGTCGATGGGGCTGGAGGAGTTCGGGCCGGTCGAAGGCTACGTACATTTTACAATTCACGGTGAGGCTTATCGCGACACAATTCCGGGCACCCAGTTCCGCGCCCCGGTGCTCGGGCTGCTCGGATGTTGCGATGGTCCCTCGCTGGTCATCCGTTGGCATCCCAACCGGGACCACTCTGAGGGCTACATGAAAGCGGTCACCGATATCGCGGGCATCGACGCCGACGGCGATACCCAGCGCGGTTTGCCGATGGGTGAGCTTTGCGAAACTGGCGACGGGATCTTTACTGCCGAATGGCGCGACACCGACCCGCGCTGGCCGGCACCCTTGGTCATCTATATTGCGAGCGTGCCGTTATCAGCCGACCACCCTGCCGCGGGACTGGTCGAAGCCGACTGGTATGCAGCCTTTACCCCGGATGGCGGGTCGGCGACAGTGTCCTACCTGGATCCTCGACCCGAATAGAGTGCGGCGGCACGGGTGACCAGGTTTTGCGGAAACCCGAGAAAGACTAGCGCATACAAAACGCGAATCCGAAAATGCTCCAGTGGTTAACGCGAATTTTACCCCACAGTTAATCACGAGGGTTTCCGCGGGTTTCCTGATTGTGGGGTAAATCCGCGGCGGTTTCTCGCCCCCCGCCGCCCGATCGCCCGCATTACCGCCGATATTCAAAGCGCCCGCACAGCGCGATGTCTCCAGTCACTCACATGAGAATATCTCGTGTGATCCCCGTCACATTTGCCCCACAATTTGCCCCACAAATGACCCGATGTACCTGTTGCGTTCTCGGGCAAAACGCCCGAGGCAGTTCGCCTCGTGTTCTCATATTGTTCTAACGTAAAGTGAGTTATATCAGGCGCTTAGGCCTGGTGGGCGCGACAGGGATTGAACCTGTGACCCCACCCGTGTGAAAAGTAATCGAGAGTAAATCCGGCTGCGGGTTTGAGACGTGTGGGGCAAAGCGTGGGGCGAATTCATCGGTCCATGACGACAATCATTGTGATTAGAATAGATCATCTGAAAAGGACATTTGTCAACATGGACGCGGCGGTAGCGGGCCCGTGGTGTTACTGTAGTCAAAGATCATCCGCGACATCCGGTGTCGAGTGCGCGATAAATGCTGCTAGCAGACGACCACGGCAAGGGGGAGCCACAGGAAACAATGAGCGAGGCCGGCTCGGCGCCACCAGCTGCGTGGGTTATTCCGACCGCCCACCCAAGACTGAAGAAAAAAAAGGCCGCCACCCCCGGGACGAAGGGGACGGCGGCCTTGCTAGTCGCGGCCCTGGGAAGGCTGGGCCGCGTGGGAGGAACGTTCGGGCCGCCTCGTTTAGCGACGCGTCGGCGCGATCGGCTGTCTTCGTTCCAAGCGCCGTTCCCTACGCGACAGCTCCGCAGGCGGCGCTGCTAAGGGAGGGGCGCAGGCGATGGCGTGGCTGGCGGGGCTGGCGGGGATACTACGAGCGGACCTACCCCAGGATAGTTCATCACGACGTAGGGCGGTGGAACCATCGGTTGCACTGGCCACCCAGCACTACCAGCTGGTGGCGGGAGTGGCATCGGTGGTTCGCCAGGGGCTGGCGGCGTAACACCTGGCGGTAATGGCGGTGTAGGCAACGGGTGTCCCGCAACCGGCGGGTACCCAGGCCCTGGAGGAAACTCGATTCCAGGCGGTCCCCATATCGGAAATGTAGGTTGCCCTGGCGGTCCACCGCCGCCACCCGGAGGTGCTGGCGGTGGATAGATGGGCCCGCCTCCAACCCCGAGCCCGGTTAGTGATGCTTCACCAATCAGCACGACATTCTGTGTCGTACGGTTCAACCTATCGTAGAGCATACCAGAGATAGTGACTTCAACTGCTGCCATTCGTTGCTCCTATTCGCTTGTTGGGAAGCGCTTTAACCCGGATCTGATGACAAGTTCGCGACAGTTCCGGGCGTACCGTCGCAAAACCCTTTAGGAAGCCGCAGGAGAGGCCGCGCGGCCGGCCGGCCACACGCACGGCCGCGGGCGAGATGACCGCTAGACGGCGACCGGGACCGGGCTAGCGGCGATTTTTCGGGTCGTCGTCACGCCGCATCCGCAACGCGTCGCGCAACGCCCAGACAGTGACGGCCGCCAGGCAGACGGCAATGGCGGCAAGCGCCCACCACAGAACCTCGCTCACCAGTCGGTGAGCTCTGCCGCCGCCTGATACAGCAGCCCGGTGGCACCGGCCTCGGCCTCGGGCCCGAGCGGCTGACGCCAAGCCAGCCCCAACCCGCCGACGAGCTCACCGAGGACCGGCGGCACCGCGATCACACAGCGGCGCTTCATGCCAAG
>Ga0306920_100005971_pt1 | contig 15810 bp, 10 predicted proteins | sample flu12Cox44000170_FD_204666 | JGI IMG/M metagenome (GOLD analysis project Ga0306920, IMG submission 204666) | Lab enrichment of tropical soil microbial communities from Luquillo Experimental Forest, Puerto Rico - flux4day.12C.oxic.44.000.170 (v2)... | ecosystem: Environmental > Terrestrial >... | reverse complement strand
CGAGGTGGCCAGAAGGCCGGGAGGCCCGGTACCGGGCGGGCCGGTGCCGGGCGGGGGGTGGCGGCCGGGGAGGCAGCCGTGGGCGGCAGCGGTCCCATCGGGGTTCAGCGCGGTGACGCACCAGCGGGTCCGGGGGTGCCGGGCCGCGGCGGCGACCAGGGCGCGGGCCTCGTCGGCGTCGAGCACCCCGAACCCGTCAGCCTCTCCTGGTATTTCGGACCAGCCTTGCTGGGTGGCCCAGGGGATGGTGATGGTGACCAGGGCGGCCACGCTTGGCCCGGCGCCTGGGCGGGGACCCGGGCCGCCCGGGCCGTGCCCGCCGGGACCGCCGGGACCGCCAGGACCGCCGGGGCCGTCCGGGCCGTCGCCGGGTCCGCCGTTCCCGTCGGGTCCGGTGCCGGTGCCGGTGTCGGGCGGGTCGCCGTCGGGCGGGGCCTGGTCCGGGGCGCTGGCCTCACCGGCCCCGGCGGGCTGGTCGCGGCTGTCGCGTTCCTGCAGCAGGTCCAGGTAGGCCCGGACCCGCAGCTCCCGCAGGCTGCCCGGCATCCCGGCCGCGCGCAGGTCCAGGGCCCGCTGCTCGACGTGCTGCCAGGAGGCGAGCACCTCATCGGAGGGCAGCTCCCGGGCCACCAGGCCGGCGTTGCCGGAGTTTTCGCGGAACGGGCGCACGTGTGCCTGGCCGCGGGCGGCCTCCTTCCGCTTGCGGGCCGCCTCCGGATCCAGCCGCAGCACCAGCTTGTGCGCGGCCGCCCGCAGCTCCCCGAACGTCTGGCCCGCTGCCGCCCCGGCCAGCACCTGGTCGGCCTTGGCCGCGGCCGCGGCGGACAAGATGATGGTCTCGTCCTCGATGATCCGTACGTGCACCGGGTGGATCCGCCCGGCGGCCAGCGCGGCGAACGTGGCCGGCAGCCGCCGGGCCACCGTGCACGCGTAGTCCATCTGCTCCCGGGCCGACAGCGGGGTCAGGTGCAGCTCACCGGCCAGCTCATCGGCGGCGAACTCATCCTCGGGCCGGGACCCGCCGTGCCGGGCGACGAACTCCCGCATCGCGGCCATCAGCGTCCACGCGTTCCGGGCCTCCATCCGCCGGGCCGCGGAAATGATCCCCATCAGCTGGTCATCGGAGCACCCGGCCAGGCCCATGCCGTCCTCGCCAGTAACCGTATGGACCACGGCGGCCAGCAGCGGGCCGGGGGCCATGGTATCGGTGGCGCCGTCCTGGGCGAACCCGGCCAGGGTCAGCTGCTCGGCCGGCAGGCACACGTACAGGCCCTGCTCGGCCGGACCCTCCCACTCCTCCGCCGGACCGGTTCCCTCGGCCGCGGGCGGCAGCGGGGAGCCGTCGGGCTCCTCGCCGTCGGGCCCGGGATCGGGGAATAGGTCCTGGGGCATGCGCCACCGCCCGTTCGGAAGAATCCGGAAACACCTCTTACGAACAGTATAGCGTATTTACGACAGAATAGGATTCAACCTACGAATATTTATTCAAGATCATTTCGGAAGATTGCCGAAACGGGACGCAAAAGGAATCACCCGCGTAAGTGGGAGAGCTCAAACACGCGTTCCGCCAGGCGACACGCAGCGGGCGGTCCCGGCGCGGCGTGATGAGAGGATCGAGCCATGGGCGGAATTCCCGAATTCACCACCCGGCCGGAGCTGACGGGCACGTTCGGCATGGTGGCTTCCACGCACTGGCTCGCCTCCGCGGCGGGCATGGCCGTGCTCGAGCGGGGCGGTAACGCGTTCGACGCGGCGGTGGCCGCCGGGCTCGTGCTCCAGGTCACCGAACCGCACCTGAACGGCCCGGGCGGCGAGGTACCGGTGATCGCCCACCACGCCGGCCGCGAGGAGACCTTGGTGCTCTGCGGGCAGGGGACGGCGCCCGCCGCCGCCACGCCCGAGGCGTTCGGCGACCTCGGGCTCGATCTGGTACCCGGCAGCGGGCTGCTCGCGGCCTGCGTGCCGGGGGCATTCGGAGCCTGGATGCTGCTGCTGCGGGAGTACGGCACGCTGCGGCTGCGGGACGTGATGGACTACGCGATCGGCTACGCGGCCCGCGGCTACCCGGTGCTGCCCGCGATCAGCTGGGGCATCGCCAGCGTGGCCGAACTGTTCCGTGACCACTGGCCGACCTCGGCCGAGGTCTACCTGCCGGGCGGCGCTGTGCCCGCCCCGGGTTCGCTGTTCGCCAATCCGGCCCTGGCCGGCACCTACCAGCGCATCCTCGATGAGGCGGAGGCGGCCAGCGGCGACCGCGACGAGCAGATCGAGGCCGCCCGGCGGGCCTACTACGAAGGCTTCGTGGCCGAGGTGATCGCCGCCTACGTCGCCTCCGCCGAGGTGATGGACGTGACCGGACGGCCGCACCGGGGCCTGCTGTCCTATACCGACCTGTCGGCCTGGCGGCCGCGGCTGGAAGAGCCGTTGACCTACGACTACCAAGGCCTGACCGTGTGCAAGACCCGGCCGTGGGGCCAGGGCCCGGTGTTCGCCCAGCAACTCGCCCTGCTGGAGGGCTTCGACCTGCGGGCCATGGGCCCGGGAAGCGCGGACTACATCCACACCGTGACCGAATGCGCCAAGCTCGCCTTCGCCGACCGGGAAGCCTGGTACGGCGATCCCGACTTCACCGACGTGCCGGTCAAGACCCTCCTGTCGGCCGACTACGCCGACGCCCGCCGCGGCCTGGTCGGGCCCGAGGCCTCGGCCGAGCTGCATCCCGGCTCCCCCGAAGGCCGGCCGCCCCGCCTGCCCCGGTTCATCACCGCCGCAGAAGGCGGCGACGAACCGAGCGTGGCCCCGAGCCTGGACGCCGAGCCCCCCGCACCCCGGCTGGACCCGGGCACCGGCGAGCCGACCCTGCGCACGAGCAGCCCAGGGAGCCCGGCCGCCTCGAGCTACCGGGCCGGAGACACCTGCCACCTGGACGTGGCCGACCGGTTCGGCAACATGGTGTCGGCCACGCCCAGCGGCGGCTGGCTGCAGTCCTCGCCGGTCATCCCCGGCCTGGGGTTCTGCCTCGGGACCCGGGCGCAGATGTTCACCCTCACCCCGGGCCTGCCCGCCACGCTCGCGCCGGGCAAGCGGCCCCGGACCACGCTCACCCCGAGCCTCGCGCTGCGGGACCGCGAGCCGTACCTGGCGTTCGGCACGCCCGGCGGTGACCAGCAGGACCAGTGGTCACTGCTGTTCTTCCTCAACCACGTGCTGGGCGGGATGAACCTGCAGCAGGCGATCGACTTCCCGTCGTTCCACTCCGCGCACATGCCGTCGTCCTTCTACCCGCGCCGGGCCCAGCCCCGCGTGCTCGACGTCGAGTCGCGTGTGGAGACCGCGGTGATCGAGGACCTGCGGCGCCGCGGTCACCTGGTCAACGTTCGCCCGGCCTGGTCCCTCGGCCGGGTCAGTGCCGTGGCCCGCCGCAACGGCATGCTGTACGCCGCCGCCAACCCCCGCGGGATGCAGGGCTACGCGGTCGGCCGCTAACCCCATGCTCGCAAAAACCATAGCCAGAACGTCATAGCGTCATTGAAAAAGTAACCTCCGCCCCCTTGACCGGGGCGAGTCGGCGGAGGTCGACTTAGGAAACAGGGAGGATTTATCGTCATTCCTTGACTCATTCTTCGACTGCACCCAAGGGGGGGTGGGCGAGTTGGATGAGCTGCAATCAGTCGATCCCCGGCGGATAGGGCCCTACTGGCTCGAGGGGCGGCTGGGCTCTGGCGGCATGGGTCGTGTCTACCTGGGCCGGTCACCCGGCGGGCGGCATGTGGCCATCAAGGTAATCCGGGCGGACCTGGCCGAAAATCCCGACTTCCGGGCCCGGTTCGCCCGGGAAGTCTCCGCAGCCCGGAAGGTCAGCGGCATATTCACGGCGCCAGTCGTGGATGCCGATCTGGAAGGACCGGTGCCATGGCTGGCGACGTCCTATATTGCCGGGCCGTCCCTTGCCGACGCCATAGCCGAGCGCGGGCCTATGCCTGCGGCATTGGTGCTGAGGCTGGCCGCGGGACTCGCGGAGGGCCTGGCCGCCATCCACTCCGTCGGCGTGGTGCACCGTGACCTGAAGCCAGCGAATGTGCTCCTGGCCGAGGACGGGCCGCGGCTGATTGACTTCGGGATTTCCCGGTCCGTGGAGACCAGCGCCCTGACCCGTACCGGCATGGTGGTCGGCTCGCCTGGGTTCATGTCACCGGAACAGGCCGAGGGCCGGCCGGTCGGGCCGCCCAGCGACGTCTTCAGCCTGGGCGCCGTCCTGACCTTCGCTGCCACGGGGGAGGGGCCGTTCGGCGAAGGGTCGACCGTGGCTCTGCTGTACCGGGTAGTCACCAGCGAGCCGTATACCCACGGGGTCCCCGACGAAATCCGGCCCATGATCGAGCGTTGCCTGGCCAAGGACCCCCGCCAGCGGCCCACCGCGGCCCAGCTCCTGGACAGGCTGAGCACCGCCGAGGTCGTCGCCGACCCGGCGCGAGAAGGGACCACGAAGAAATCGGCCTTGCCCGGTCACGTGCGCCAGGCGCCGGGCCGACCCGCCGCGGCCGCCGGAGCCGCCGGAGCCGCGGCCGCCGGAGCCGCCGGAGCCGCGGCCGCCGGAGCCGCCGGAGCCGCGGCCGCCGGAGCCGCGGCCGGACAGGCGTACCCCGCCACGCAGCGAGCCGTATCCCCGTCCACGCAGCCGGGCGACGTAGCGGACGGGAGACCGACGCTCACCCCGTCGGAAGTCCAGCACGCCTATGACGGACATGTGACAGGGGAGCGTCACTGGAGCGGGCCGCCAGCGGCGCCGGAACGCTATCAGGGCGGGCCGGGGTCACCCCCCGAGCGTTACCGGGGCGGATCAGCCGGGCCCGGGCGCCGCCGCTCGTCGCGCCGGGTCTGGCTGATAGCCGTCGCCGCCGTAGTCGTGCTGGCCGCCGTCGGGACAGTGGCCTTCCTCGCCGGCAAGGCGAAGCCCTCGGGCAGCACCGGTGCCGTGAACGCCGCGGCGTCCTCGTCGGTCGCGGCTAGTTCCCCCGCGGCTAGTTCCCCTGCAGCGAGCTCCCCCGCGGCTAGCTCGTCCTCGGCGGGTCAGCTGCCCGGTGCCGCCGCCATGAGTGCCATGGGCAACGACCTGGCCCGCAGCGCGTCGGTACGTCCCACCGTCCAGGCCGCGATCACCGGCGTGCAGAATTGCTCGGAGACCCCGAGCAGCGCGGAGGCGACCATCCAGCAGGCCATCACCACCCGCCAGAACATCCTGCAAAGCCTCCCGGCGCTCGACGTGTCCGGCTTGCCTCACGGCGCGCAGCTGGTCAGCGCGCTCACCACCGCCATGCAGAACTCGCTCAACGCCGATAACGACTACCACGCCTGGCTGGCGGACCTGGTCAGCTCGGGGGCCGCGTGCGGATCGAACCCCAACCAGGACTCCAATTACGTGGCCGCCGGGACCGCCGACACCGCGGCGACCAACTCCAAGGACGCCTTCCTGGCCATCTGGAACCCGATGGCCCCCGGCTATGGTCAGCAGACCTATACCGACACAGGCTTCTGATGCGCCGGATCGCGTGGGCACTGCCTGTCCTGGCGGTGCTTCTGTCTGCCTGCGGCGCCGGACCGCCGGCCGGGCAAGCCGCCGGGCAAAGCGCCGGGCAGAGCACGGGCCAGCCCCACGTCAGCACGAAACCATCCGCGAAACCGATCCGCTCGTCGCGGCCCGTGTCGGCCAGCGGCTCGTCCACGGCCAGTGATCCGTCCGCGGCCAGCGGCCTGTCCACGGCCGACGGCGGCCCGGGCCGGTTCCCGCCCACCGGCCGAGGGATTCTCGACGGCAAGGTCGTCCTCGTCGACCCGGGCCACAACGGCGGGAACTTCGGCGCGCCGTCGGTCATCAACAGGCTGATCTGGAACGGCCGGGAAACCGAGACCTGCGACACGCCCGGAGCCGAGACCGACGGCGGCTACACCGAGGCCCTGTTCAACTGGGACGTCGCCCTGTACCTCACCGCCGACCTGCGCGCCGAGGGAGCGACCGTCGTGCTCACCCGCACCTCCAACACCGGAGTGGGACCGTGCGTCACCGAGCGGGCGGCCATCGGCAACGAGGTGCACGCCAACGCGGCCGTCTCCATCCACGCCGACGGAGGGCCACCCGGCGGGCGGGGGTTCGCCATCCTGGAACCGGTCGCCGACGGGATCAACAACGCCATCGTCGGCCCGTCCGCCGTCCTCGGCGCCGACCTCCGAGCTGCGTTCCAGACAGGAACCGGGGAGCCAGTCAGCTCCTACGACGGCATCAACGGCCTCCAGCCCCGCGACGACCTGGCCGGGACCAACCTTTCCAAGGTCCCCAAGGTGTTCATCGAATGCGCCAACATGCGCAACGCCGCCGACGCCGCGCTGGTCACCTCTACCCGGTGGCAGGCCCTGGCGGCCCGCGCGATCGCGGCCGGGCTGGCCGCCTTCCTGGTGGCGCGTCACTAGCCACCCCGCATGTCACAGGACCGGGGATGACGCATGTCATGGCCGGCCGCTGAGGGACGGCACTACCCGCGGCCATAGCGGGATGGTGGGATGGGTCTACCGGCAAGAGGGGCAAACCAGACCGGACAAGACAGGGGACACGATGAACCAGCACGGGACGGGCTACAGCACGGCCAAAAAGGCCGGCTACAGCACCGCCACCACTATCGATCGCGATTACCGAAGCGCCGCCGGCTACGGCGGCGCGGGCAGCACGCCGGTTGTCTCGTACGTGAACGTCTCCAAGCACTACGGCAGCCTCAAGGCGGTCGACGGGCTGAGCCTGGACCTGCGGGCCGGCGAGACCGTGGCGCTGCTCGGCCCGAACGGCGCGGGCAAGTCCACCTCCCTGGACATGCTGCTCGCGCTGCGCAAGCCCACCAGCGGGAAGATCACGATGTTCGGCTCGGACCCGTACCACGCGGTGAAGTCCGGCCGGGTGGGCGCCATGCTGCAGTCGGGCGGGCTGATGCCCGAGGTGACGGTGCGCGAGCTCGTGACGCTGGTGACGAGCTTCCACCCGAAGCCCGAACCAGTGGAGACCACGCTCAAGCGGGCCGGCATCGCGGCGTTCGCCGGCCAGCGGGTGGACCGCCTGTCCGGCGGCCAGACCCAGCGGGTCCGGTTCGGGCTGGCCATCTGCGGCAAGTCCGAGCTGATCGTGCTGGACGAGCCGACCACGGCGATGGATGTCGAAACCAGGCGGCTGTTCTGGAACAGCATGAAGGAAGAGGTGGCCGAGGGACGCACGCTGCTGTTCGCCACGCACTACCTGGAGGAGGCCGACCAGGCCGCGGACCGGATCCTGGTCATCAACCGGGGCCGGCTGCTGGCCGACGGCACGCCGGCCGAGATCAAGGCTCGGGCCGGGGCCAAGCGGCTCTCCTTCCGGCTGGACCAGGTGGACGAGCAGTTCCTGCTCGGCCTGCCTGCGCTGGTGAACCTGGAGGTCAGGCACGACCTCGTGCAGATCCAGTCCAGCGACTCCGACGCCACGCTGTACGCCGTGCTGGACGCCGGCTACCGGCCGCACGAGATCGAGGTCACCAGCCTCGGCCTCGAGCAGGCCTTCATCGCCATCACCGCCGAGGACGACCGGGCCAACGGAACCGGAAACGACCGGGCCAACGGAACCGGAAACGACCGGGCCAACGGGGACAACGGCGAAAACGCGGACACTGGGGAGACGATCTGACATGGCCGGCACTCTGGCCCTGACCCGCGCCGAACTGATGCGCCTCACGCGCAACCGGCGATACTTCATCTTCACCGTGGCCCTGCCGGTGGTGTTCTACCTGCTGATCGGGAAGCAGGTGAAGACACCCGCCTACGGCATCCCGTTCGGGGCCTACTACATGATCGCGATGGCCACCTTCGGCGCCTTCAGCGGCGCGCTCAACGGTAACTCCCAGCGCATCTCGCAGGAGCGGAAGGACGGCTGGATCCGCCAGCTCCGCCTTACCCCGCTGCCCGCCAACGCCTACGTGATCAGCAAGGTGCTCGTCTCGATGGCGACCACGATCCCGTCGATCGTGATCGTGCTGCTGCTGGGCCGGTTCTACGGCAACGTGCACCTGCCGCTGTGGCAGTGGTTCGCCATCGCGGTCACCGTGTGGTTCGGCTCGACGATCTTCGCGGCGCTGGCCGTGGCCATCGGATACCGGTTCGCGCCCGACCAGGTGCAGCCGCTCAGCCTGGTGCTCTACTTCCTGTTCGCCATCCTGGGCGGGCTGTGGTTCCCCCTGACCGGCTTCCTCGGCAAGGTCGGCCAGCTCACGCCCACCTACGACGCGGTGAAGATCGGCACCGACGTGATCGAGAACGTCGCCGTGCCGGTGGGCCTGGCCATCGGGCTGGTCGTCTGGCTGGGGATCTTCATCGTGCTGGCCACCATCTCGGTCCGCGCCACCGCCGAGACGGTCTGAGGCGCGCAACGATGAGAGGGGCGGACCCGGCCAGCCTACGGGGGCCTGGCCGGGTCCGCCCGGTGGCGTGCCCGGCGAAACGTGGCAGCATGGAACGCGAGGTGAACGCGCGATGGCGATAAGAGCGGGCCGGACAGGCCACGCCAGTCAGTCCGCCGCGCCCGAGGGCGCCAGCCCCGGGACCACCGGCGCCGGCTGGCCGAGCCCAGTGACCGGTGACCACCGGCCGAGCCTGCTGACGAACGCCCGCGGCCTGCTGCGCACGCCGGGCACCGGTTCCGCCCAGCGCTGGTTCTTCTCCGGCATCTGGCTGATCTACCTCATCCAGCCGGTGGCCGGCCTGTTCAGTGACCACCATGGCCCGCTGTGGATCGCGGGCGGGCTGGCCATCACGATCGCCTTCTGTGCGCTCTACCTGCCCGTCCTGTGCTACTCCGATCGCCATCCGCGCCTGGCCCGGGTCGGGCTCCTCGCCTTGGCGGCGCTGGCGGCCGTCGCCTGCGTGGTGTACGGCCAGCAGTGGCCGCCGATGTGGATCTACGTATCCGCCGCGGTCGGCATGGTGCTCACCGCCGCGCCGAACGGACGGCGCGAGGCCCTGCTCGGGATCCTCGGCGTGACCGCCTGCTTCGTCTTGTTCAGCTGGCTGGCCCACGTCGGGGCCGCGGAATTCCTGGCCTTGCTGCTGCCCGTCGTCCTGGTGGGGGTGGTCATGATCGGGTTCCGGATGCAGATCCAGCTCGTGCACGAGCTGGCCGAGGCCCGGGAGACCGTGGCCAAGCTGGCCGCCAACTCCGAACGCCTCCGGCTGGCCCGCGACATGCACGACCTGACCGGCCAGTCGCTGTCGACGATCACGCTGAAGTCGGAGCTGGCCACCAAGCGGCTGAGCAAGCTGCCCGCCTCGCCCGAACTCGACACGGTCCTCGGCGACCTCGGCGACATCGGCCGCGTCAGCCGGCAGACGCTGCACGACATCAGGGAGGCGGTCAGCGGTTACCGCCGCCCGACGCTCGCCATCGAGGCGATCACGGCCAGGAACGCGCTCGACGCGGCCGGCATCCGGCTCGATGATGATCCCGGGCTGACCCTGCGGTCGGGCACGTTCGACGCCGACGCCGAGGCGGTGCTGGCCTGGTGCCTGCGCGAGGCCGTGACCAACGTGATCCGGCACTCCGGCGCCAGGACCTGCCGGATCCGGCTGATCCAGCACCCCGGGGAACTGTCCCTCGAGGTCACCGACGACGGCCACGGCCCCGGCGGCCAGGACGCGAGCAAGTCCAAAGGCGCCGGCTTGCGCGGCATGTCCGAACGCCTCGGTACCGCGGGCGGCCGCCTGTCGCTCGGAGCGGCCGATCCTAACCGAGGCCACGGTTTCAAGCTGACCGCCACGGTCCCGGTGGACCACTATGACGCCTGACCCCGCCAAAAGCCCAACCGGGCCCGTCCGGCTCCTCCTGGCCGAGGATCAGGTGATGATCCGGGAGGCCCTCGCCGCGCTGCTGTCGTTCGAGGGCGACATCGAGGTAGTGGCCCAGGTCGGCCGTGGCGACCAAGTGATCGCGGCCGCACAGGACACCCACCCGGACGTGGCCGTGCTGGACATCGAGATGCCCGGCCTGGACGGGCTCACGGCCGCCGCCGAGCTCAAGAAAATCCACCCGGCGACGAAGATCGTCATCCTGACCACGTTCGGCCGCCCGGGCTTCCTGCGGCGGGCGATGGAATCGGGCGTATCCGCGTTCCTGGTCAAGGACTCCCCGGCCGACAAGCTGACCCAGACCATCCGCCGCGTCCTGGCTGGCGAGCGGGTCATCGACCCGGACCTGGCCGCCGCCGCCCTCGCCGACGGCCTCAACCCGCTCACCCCGCGCGAGCGGGACGTCCTGGCGGCCTCCGCGGACGGCGGGACGATCGCGCAGATCGCCCGCCAGCTGTACCTGTCTGAGGGGACAGTGCGGAACTACCTGTCCGCCTGCATCCAGAAGACCGGCGCCCGCAACCGCGCCGAGGCCCTCCGCATCGCGTCGGAACGCGGCTGGCTGTAAACCCGCCGGCCCGTAGGATGAGCTGCGTGACGTCAGCTGGTTATCTTCGGTATCCGCATGTTCACGGTGAGCTTCTCGCCTTCGCGGCAGAAGACGACGTCTGGCTCGCGCCCGCGGACGGGGGCCGCGCGTGGCGGCTGTCAGCCGACGCCGCCCAGGTCAGTTACCCGCGTTTCTCCCGGGACGGAAACAGACTGGCCTGGACCAGCTGGCGGGACGGTCGGCCCGAGGTCTATACCGCGGATGTCGGGGGTGCCGACCAGGCCCGCCTCACCTACTGGGGCGACAACCGGACCCGGGTGACCGGCTGGACCCGGGATGGCGAGGTGCTGGCCGTCACCGCCGCCGGGCAGCCGGAGAACCAGTACACCTGGGCCCACGCGGTCCCGCTGCAGGGCGCGCCGCCCCGGCGGCTGCCCTTCGGCCCGGTCAGCGACCTCGCCCTCGAAGCCACCGCGACCGCGCTGCTGACCGGCCGGGAGAACAGCGAGCCGGCCTACTGGAAGCGGTACCGCGGCGGCACCGCGGGCAGGCTCTGGACCGCTACCGACGACGACCCCCTGTTCACCCGGATCCTGGCCGACCTCAATGCCCAGCTGGGCAGCCCGATGCTGATCGGCGGCCGGCTGTTCTTCCTGTCCGATCACGAGGGCACCGGCAACATCTACTCCTGCGCCCTGGACGGCACTGGGGTGACGCGGCACACCGACCACGACGGCATGTACGCCCGGAACCCCAGCACCGACGGGCACCGGATCGTCTACCACGTGGCGGGCGACATCTGGCTGCTGGACGGCCCCGACGCCCCCGAGCCGCGCAAGCTGGACCTGGCCCTCGGCTCCCCGTCCGCGGCCCGCGCACCACGGCTTGTCACCGCCCGCGACCACCTGGGCGACCTGGACTGCGACCGGACCGGGCAGGCCAGCGTGGTCGAGGTGCGGGGCACGGTGCACTGGCTGACGCACAAGGACGGCCCGGCCCGCGCGCTGCACGTGGACCCGGAGGCCCGGGCCCGGCTGCCCCGGGTGCTGGGCGAGACCGGTTCGGTAACGTGGGTCAGCGACGCGGCCGGCCCCGACGCGCTGCAGATCGCGGCCGTGAGTGGTGAGCCACGGACCGTTCAGCTTACCGAAGGTCTCGGCGGCACGGTGACCAGCCTGGCCGCTTCCCCGGACGGGGCTACGGTCGCGGCCGCCCTCCACGACGGCCGGCTACTCGCCATCGACGTGGGCCCCGATTCCTCCGGCCAGGTCACCGAGCTGGCCGCGGCCGACAACGGGCCGGTCACGGGGCTGTCCTGGTCGCCCGACTCGGCCTGGCTGGCCTGGTCCCAGCCCTTGGTCTCCCCGCTGCGGCGCATCCGGATGGCGCGGGTCGCCGCCGCAGGCGGCCAAGGCAGCCCTGCCGACCGTTCGCTGGTTGAGGTGACCGACGGCCGGTTCTCCGACACCGACCCGGTATTCACCGCGGATGGCCTGTATCTGGCGTTCTTGTCGCAGCGCAGCTTCGACCCGGTCTACGACTCCCAGTCCTTCGACCTGTCGTTCCCCTACGGCAGCCGCCCGTACCTGGTCACACTGGCCGCGCCGACCCCCTCGCCGTTCGGCCCGCTGCCAGGTGGCCGTCCGGTGAGCGAGGATCCGTCGGACGTCGATAAGAATGATTCTGCCGAACGGTCCGCGGTATCAGTGGACGTCGATGGCATCTCGGACCGCGTGGTCGGCATACCGGTCCCCGAGGCCCGCTACTCCGGCCTGCGGGCGGTCAAGGACGGGCTGGCCTGGCTGCGCGAGCCGGTCCGGGGTGTGCTCGGTGAGAGCGCCGCGGACCTCGACGACGACGCTCCGCGTCCGGCCCTGGAGCGGTACGACCTGCGCAAGCGCGAGGTCACCGAGCTAGCCGACGAGCTCGACTGGTTCACGGTCAGCGGCGACGGGACCCGATTGGTACTGCGGGACCGCGACGACCTGCGCGTTGTGCCTGCTGCCAGCAAGGACGACAACAGCTCCGAGGAGGCCGTCACCGTCGACCTGTCCCGGGCCCGGTTCCAGGCCGATCCGGCCGCGCTGTGGCGGCACGCCTACGCCGAGGCGGGGCGGATCATGGCCCGGGACTTCTGGGTTCCGGATATGTCCGGCGTGGACTGGGACGGCGTCCTGGACTCCTACCGGCCGCTGCTGGACCGGATCCGCGGCGCCAACGACTTCACCGACCTGCTGCGGGAGGTGGTGGCCGAGCTCGGCACCTCGCATGCCTACATCACCAGGTCCGGCGAGGACTTCTTCTCCTCCGGCCATCCCGGTTCGGCCGCGGTCGGCCTGCTAGGCGCGGACCTGTCGCGAAACGGGTCCGGCGGGTGGATCGTCGACCGGGTGCTGCCCGGCGAGTCGTCCGACCCGCGGGCCCGGTCGCCGCTGAGCGCGCCGGGCGTGGCGGTCCGGCCCGGCGACGAGCTGGTGGCGGTCGACGGGCAGCCGGTCGACCCTGCGCGCGGCCCTTGGCCGCTGCTGGCCGGCGCGGCGGGCAGGCCGGTCGAGCTCACCGTCCGGCCGCCGTCGGGCCAGGAGCGCGCGGTCGCCGTCGTGCCGCTGCGGGACGAGCGGCGGCTGCGCTACCAGGACTGGGTGATCGGCAAACGCCACTTGGTCCGCGAGCTCAGCGAGGGACGCCTGGGCTACCTGCACATCCCGGACATGGTGGGGGAGGGCTGGGCTCACTTCCACCGCGACCTGCGGACCGAGATGCGGTTCAGCGGCCTGGTCATGGACGTGCGCGGGAACAGCGGCGGGCACATCTCCCAGCTGGTGGTGGAGAAGCTGGCCCGCCGCGTCATCGGCTGGGACACCGGCCGCGGGGTCCAGCCCACCTCCTACCCGGAGGAGGCCCGCCGGGGCCCGCTGGTCCTTGTTGCTGATGAGTTCGCCGGGTCCGACGGCGATATCGTCACCGCGGCCATCGGGCTGCTCGGCCTGGGCCCGGTGGTCGGCGCCCGGACCTGGGGCGGCGTGATCGGCATCGAGGGCGTCCCCGGCCACGAGCTGGTCGACGGCACCCACATGACCGTGCCGCGGTACGCGTTCAACTTCGACGCGTACGGCTGGGGCGTGGAGAACTACGGCGTAGACCCAGACGTGGAGGTGGTGATCTCGCCCGACGACTGGGCGGCCGGCCGGGACCCGCAGCTGGAACTCGCGGTGCGTTTGGCACTGGAGGCGCTGGACAAGCAGCCGCCGGCCACGCCGCCCGACCCGTCGACCGGGCCGTCCAAGGCCCGCCCGCCGCTGCCGCCGCGGCCCTGACCGATGGCGGCCCAGCCTGGTCACGCGCCGGTGCCCGCGCGCCGCGCGCGCACGCTCGCGGTGATGCTCGGGGTCGCCGCCTTCGTGGTCACCGCCGACGCGGTCTCCAAGGCGCTGGCCCTGCGTGACCTGCCCCGGCGCCCGCCGGTCCGGCTGCTGGACGGCCTGCTCACGCTGAAGCTCACGGTGAACCCCGGGGCCGCGTTCGGCGTCGGCACGTCCTACACGGCGATCATCGCCCTGATCGCCTGCGGCGTGGTCGTCTACGTCATCCGCATGGCCGCGCGGCTGCGCAGCCTGGCCTGGACCATCGGCCTCGGGCTGCTGCTCGGCGGGGCCGCCGGGAACCTGGCTGACCGGCTGTTCCGGGCCCCGGGCCCGCTCCGCGGCAGCGTGGTGGACTGGCTGAACCTGCCGCACTTCGCGTGGACCTTCAACCTGGCCGACGCGGCGATCACCTGCGCCGCCGTGCTGATCGGCATCCTCGTCGTGTTCGGCGTCGGGATCGACGCCCGCCACCGATGGGCCACCGAGGCGCCGTGACGTCGGACTACATTTCCGGCACCCGGGCCAGCTACGACGCCGTCGCGGCCGCGTACGCGGAACAGTTCACCGATGAACTGCGGCACAAGCCGCTGGACCGGGCGCTGCTGGCCGCGTTCGCCGAGCAGGTCCGGCCCGCCGGCTCTCAGCGATCGCGGGTCTGGGACGTCGGCTGCGGGCCGGGTCAGGTCACCGCGTTCCTGGCCGGGCTGGGGCTGGACGCGGCGGGGGTCGACCTGTCCGACGGGATGGTCGCCCAGGCCCGGGCCCGCCACCCGGACCTGGAGTTCCGCGCCGGCTCGATGACCGCGCTGCCCGCCCCCGACGGCTCCTGGGACGGCCTGGTCAGCTTCTACTCGCTGATCCACATGATCGACGACGCCGACGTCCGGACCGCCCTGGCCGAGTTCCGCCGCGTGCTCGCGGACGGCGGCCTGCTCCTGCTGGCCGTGCACGCGGGGCAGGAGGTGCGGCACTCCGCCGAGTGGTTCGGCGCAGCGGTCGACGTCTCGTTCCGCTTCTTCGACCCCGGCTGGCTCAGCGCCGAACTGGGCCGCGCCGGGTTCGCCGTCGAAGCCCTCACCCGCCGCCAGCCCTACCCAGGGGCGGAGGTCGCCACCGAGCGCGCCTACTTCCTGGCCCGCGCCCGCTAGCCCCGCGCACGCCCGCTCACTCCAGCAGCCGCCGGGCCGCCTGCTCGATTTCCGGCTCTGAGACCAGGACATGCGCGGCCGCGTCGCCCAGCGGGATGAAGCTGTCCGCCGACGTGACCCTGGCCATCCGGCCCTGGTATCCCGCGTCGGTGAGCTGGGCGATTACCCCTTCGGAAACACCGCCCGACCGGCGCGTCTCGTCGACGACCAGGACGCGGCCGGTCCGCTCGGCCTCCGCGCGCAGCTGCTCGGCGGGCAGCGGCGCGAGCCAGCGCAGGTCGAAGACCCGGACGCCGGCCCCGTCCGCGGCCAGCCGCCGCGCCACCCGCAGCGACATGGGGACCCCGTTCCCGAACGTGACCAGGGTGAGATCGGTCCCGCCGCCGTAACCGCGGCCGCGCCCGATCGGCACATGCTCCTGCGCCCAGTGCTGCGGGCCGGCGTAGGGCGACAGCCAGCTGTCATCTCCCGGCTGGTGAAGATCACGGGTGTGGTAGAGCGCGATGGGCTCCAAGAAGACGCTGACCGTGCCGTCCACGCGGGCCGCGGCCAGGCAGGTGCGCAGCATGGGCGCCGCATCCTCGGCCCGGGCCGGCACCGCCACCACCAGGCCGGGAATGTCGCGCAGCACGCCGACGGCGTTGTCGTTGTGGAAGTGACCGCCGAAGCCCTTCTGGTAGGCCAGCCCCGCGACCCGCACGACCATCGGGTTGCGGTACTGGCCCAGGGAGAAGAACTGCAGGCTGGCCGCCTCGCCCCGGAGCTGGTCCTCGGCGTTGTGCAGGTAGGCCAGGTACTGGATCTCCGGCACCGGGAGCAGGCCCGATATCCCGGCACC
>Ga0306920_100005970_pt1 | contig 15811 bp, 10 predicted proteins | sample flu12Cox44000170_FD_204666 | JGI IMG/M metagenome (GOLD analysis project Ga0306920, IMG submission 204666) | Lab enrichment of tropical soil microbial communities from Luquillo Experimental Forest, Puerto Rico - flux4day.12C.oxic.44.000.170 (v2)... | ecosystem: Environmental > Terrestrial >... | reverse complement strand
GGCAGACGCTCCTCGTTGCCGAAGAGCCCGCGCGACACCAGCACGCCGCGCCGGTGCTGGTGCCGCCGCCCCGGCTCCGGGTCGAGCACGAGGGCGGTACGCTGCCGCTCGGGAAGTGGACTCCGCTGCCGATCGCGGTGCGCAATCCGTCCGGCACCACGGTAAACGAGGTGCTGGTGACGATCGATGGCCCGGTCGAGACCGACGGGAAGCGCCGCCGGATCGGCGTGCTGCCCGGCGGCAAGAAGGCGCGGCTTCAGGTCGACGTGCACCCCGCGGACGGCGGCCTCGTCCCGCTGCGCGTTCGGCTCAGCTACAGCTACGCAGACGGGACGGGCGTACTGCGACCGGCCGCACAGGAAGAGCAGCTCCGCATTCCCGTCGGTGAGGACGCCAGGCAGCAGGAGGCAGCGCCCGTCAGGGATACCGTGGGCACCCAGCCCGGCCGCATGGTGCGGACGGTGCTGTTCCTGTCCTCAAGCCCACGGGATCAGCCACCGCTTCGCCCCGATGAGGAGCTCAGGCTGATCGAGCAGGAACTGCTCATGAGCGACTATCGCCAAGAGTTCCGGCTCGTGCCGCAGGTCGCGGTGCAGCTCACGGACATCAGCCGGGCGCTCGCCAGGCATCATCCGCAGATCGTGCATTTCTCCGGGCATGGCGATGACCTGGGCCGCATCCTGGTCGGGGACGCGTTCGGCAACAGCATGCCCCTGGAGATCGACGGCCTGGCCGAGATCTTCGCCGCTTACAACGACACGATCCAGTGCGTGATCGTCAACGCCTGCCACTCCGCGCGGCTGGCCAAGGCCATCTCCGAGCAGATTGACCGAGTCATCGGAATGCGCTACGAGATCGGCGACAATGCTGCCGCGCGGTTCAGCGTCGGCTTTTACCAGGCCATCTTCAGCGGTGCGACCGTGGAGCGGGCGTTCAGGGTCGCTCCCGCGCTGCTGCGATCGGACGCGGCGACCGCGATGGAATACGAGACGCCGACGCTATTTTCCCGCGATTCTGCTTGAGCAACTGCTCGTGCCGGTAACGGTGGTGCCGGTTAACGGGCAGTGCGGGCTGATGAGCAGGACCGGATCAGCGCGCGGGACCGAGAGGTAGCTGGAATCGCACCGCTGCTGCTAGCGGGATGGCGCGTGATTTCGTGAGTACCCCGTAGCGATGGAATGAGACCAGCGTCTCCCCGCTGATCGCGCCGCTCAGCTCGGTCACCTCGCGCGGCAGCTCGATCAGCGCCTGTACGGTCTCCGGCTGCGGCAGCAGTGGCGTGCCGTCCTGAGCCTGGTAGTGCCAGCCGAAGCCGTCCGCCCCCCGGTTCTCCGGAGTGATTAGCGGCAAGATCGTGCGGCGGGTCGTCTGCACTACCCGCGTCCGCTGGGCACCTATCTTGGCGAAGCTTTCGAGCGCAGCGGACATCTCTGTCGTCGTGGTGCCCACTGTCGCGGATTCGGTCGTCACGAGCGACGGGCGCTGTGCCAGGACCACCGCCTCTTCCTGGTCTAGGCGGATCGACAGTGTGCTCGACTCGTAGCTATGCCCGCTCGGCAGCCGGTCCAGCATGAAGCCGAATCGGACGAGGACGTGCCGCAGGGTCGCGAAATCGGGCCGCCGCCACGACAATGGCGGCAAGTCCGAGGGCAAGAGCACCGCTGCCGCCGGCTTGTGGACAATGATCCCGCCGGAGCGCTCGCGCCCGCTGGTGCCGCTGCCCCTGGCCGTGTCCTCGATGTAGAGCTCGCGGCGGGCGAGCACCTCCGGCGTCGCGTCGTCATCGAACAGCGCGAGCACCGCGGCGCTGGTCACCAGGCGTCCTTGGAGTCGGGGAACCGCTGGGCACGCGGCTGGCCGTCGCCGCCTGGCAACCCCTGATACCCCTGCGAGAGCACGCCGCAGTATAGCCCATCGGCCACGACCGCCACCAGTGGAGCGCTGCTCGCGGCCAGCGCCTCTCTGACCGGTCCGGCATCCCTGATATACCGAAGGTGTGCTTGTCGCGGGACGGCGCCAGGAGATGGAGGAGGTCGGCCGCCTGCTGGACAGCGCCCGCCGGGGCGCGGGCGGCGTGCTGGTCATCTGCGGTCCGGCAGGGTCGGGTAAAACGCTGATCGCGGAGTCGGCGGCGGCCGGTGCCCGCGACCGCGGCTTCGAGGTGCTTTGGACCAGCCCTGCCGAGGGGCAGCCAGGGCGCATGGCGTGGGCGCGGCTGCTGCGCGACACAGGCGCCCCGGACGGCCTTATCGCCGGCCTGCTGAGCGAGCACGCCGGCCCGCTCGACCTGGACGGCGCGGCCGCGCACCTGGCATCCGGCCCGCTCCGGTTCATTGTCATCGACGACGTCGACCGTGGCGGCGCGGACGCCGCCGGGATGCTTTCCGCGGTCGCCGCGCGCTGCCACACCGCTCCGGTCGCGGTGCTCGCCACCACCGCCAGCCCGCTGGGGCTGCGGCCGGAGCTGCGGCTCGGCGGCCTGAGCGAAGAGGAGCTGGCGGCGGCGCTCGGCGGGCTTGACGCGGAGACGAGCCGGCCGCTGTGGCTGGCGTCCCGGGGCCAGCCGGGAGTCGCCACGCAGCTGGCGCGGGAGCTGGCCGGCCGCCCGGACGGTGCCGACCCGGTGGTCCACCTGGCGCTGCGGGCGACGGCGAGCACGCCCTTCCTCGCGGTGGACACCAGCCTGGTCCGCCTGCTGGAAGCGGCCGCCGCCCGGGCGCGTGCGGACGGCGACAGGGCGCGCGTGCTCGCCAGGCTGGCCCGCGAGCTGCTCGGCGACGCCACGGCCACGGCCCGGCGGCGGGAGCTGGCCGACGAGGCGCTCAGGCTAGCGCGCGGCGCGGGAGATCCCGGGCTGCTCGCGGACGTCCTGGACGCGCGGCTGCACGCGCTGTGGGATCAGCGGGGTGCCGAGGACCGGCTGGCGGCCGGGTCGGAGATCATCGACCTAGCACGGGCGGCCGGCGACGGCGAGCGGGAACGCGACGGGATGTTCTGGCGGTTCGTGGCGCTGATGGAGCTCGCCCGGGTGGCCGAGGCAGAATCGGCGCTGGCCGCCTTCGCCCACGAGGCCGCCGTCGCGGGCGACGCGGCGGCCGCTGTCCTGGCGACGGCACGCCACGCCATGCTGGCGATCTTGCACGGGCGCTTCGAGCAGGCCAGCCTGCTCACCGCGGAGGTGGCGCGGGAAGCGGACCGGATCGGGTTGCCGGACGCCGAGCTGATCACCGGGACGCTGCGCGGGCCGGTGGCCCTGGAACTCGGCTTCACCGGCGAGTGGGAGCGTGCTCCGGACATGATGCTGGCATACGCCCGCGAGCGCCCGGGGCACCTGCTCGAGGCGACGGCCGCGCGGGTGCTCACCGCCCTGGGGCGGCTGGACGAGGCGGCCGCCGAGCTCGCGCGGCTGCTGCCCCGCGCGCTGGCCAGTTCCGGCCCCCGGTGGCTGGGCGCCATGGCGGACCTCGCCGTCGTCGCCGCGGCGACCGGCGATTCCGCCGCCGCCGCCCGGATCTACCAGGCGATGCTGCCGCACCGCGGGCGGCTGGTGGTGTGGGGCGGCGCCGCCATCGCCTGGGGGCCGGTATCGCATCACCTGGGCCTGCTGGCGGCCACGATGGGCCAGACCGGGGAGGCGGTCGGGCACTTCGAGGAGGCGATCGAGTTCGAAGAGCGGACCGGCGCGCTGCCCTTCCTGGCGCACAGCCTGGCGGGCCTAGCCGACGCGCTGACAGGCTCGGGAGACCCCGGCCGGGCGGCCGCGTGCCGCGGCCGGTCCCGCGAGATCGCGCAGCGCCTCGGCATGGCCGTCCTCCTGCGGCGGCTTGGCACGCCCGCCACCGAGTGGTCGCTCGTCAGGGACGGCGAAGACTGGCTGCTGACCGCGGGCGAGGAGCGCGCCCGGCTGCGCGATGTCCGCGGCCTGCACTACCTGCGCGCGCTGCTCGCCGCGCCCGGCCGGGAGATCCGCGCCCTCGATCTCGCGGCCGGCGGCGCCGGGCTGGCGGCCGCCGGGACAGGGCCGGTGCTGGACGGAGCCGCCCGCGACGCCTACCGGCGCCGGCTCGGCGAGGTCACGGCGGCGCTCGAGGCCGCCGACCGGGCCGGGGACCCGGAGGCGGCGGTCCGGGCCGAGGCCGAGCGCACGGCGCTGGTGCGCGAACTGCGCGGCGCCGCCGGCCTTGGCGGCCGAGTCCGGCGGGCCGCGCCCGAGGCGGAACGCGCGCGCGTCAACGTCACCCGCACCCTCAAGATGGCCATCGAACGGATAGCTGATACCGCGCCGGCCGCCGCCGCGCACCTGCGCGCCTCGATCCGCACCGGCGCGTCCTGCCGCTACGATCCCGCTCCCGGCGGCCCCGACCGCTGGCTCATCTGACCGAGGCCCGCTCCGCGGGGGCGATGTTGTGGTTGAGGCGGAAGAGATTGCCGGGATCGTAGCCGGCCTTGACCTGGGTTAGCCGCTCATAGTTCCCGCCGTAGGCGGCACGGATGCGATCGGCGCCCTGGTCGCCGCCCAGGAAGTTCACGTAGCCGCCGCCGGCCGACGCGTGCCGGACGGCCTGCCTCGTGGCGTGCGCCCACGCCCGGTGCGCGGCCAGATCGCCGCCCGGCGCCCACTGCGCGTGGATGTCGAGGTTGTGCGCCGCCCGGCGGTACCAGAACGCGGTCCCGTCGGCGGGCACCCGGGCCGCGGCACCGCCCATCCGCTTGACGACGATGACCGACCGCGGCGACGTGGCCCGTTCGGCCGCGCTGACCAGGGCGTCGATCGCCTTGTCGTCGAGCACGTCCAGCCATTCCGCCGTGTAGTAGTGGTGCATGCCGGGAACGCCGGGTCCCTCGGAGAGCTGCTGGACCTGGCGGTAGGACATCGGGCCGGTCGCGTCGAAGGCGGGGGGAGGCAGCAGAGCCCGGACAGACGCCACCGTCCGTTCTGGATGATCAGCGGCGGAACCGAAGCAGGCGAGAAACAGTGCCGCCAGCGGCTGCCCGTGCAGGACCTCGGGTATGAACGGCAGCGGCGGCGCGGTGGTCATCCCGGCGTACAGGGCGAGCCGATCGGGGGCGTCCTCGCTAGCGCGCGCGTAGGCGCGGAGCACGTCGGCCGCGCGGTCGAAGGTGTACCCGAGGATCCCGCCGTAGGCGGTGGTGACGGGGTGCAGCCGGTAGCTGAAGGAGGTGACCACCCCGAAGTTGCCGCCGCCGCCTCGCAGCGCCCAGAACAGGTCCGGGTGCCGCGTACCGCTCGCCGTGAGGACCCGGCCGTCCGCCGTGACGATCTCGGCCTCGATCAAGTTGTCGCAGGTGAGCCCGGCCAGCCGGTCGAGCCAGCCGATCCCGCCGCCGAGGGTCAGCCCGGCGATTCCGGTGGAGCCGACCACGCCGCCGGTGGTCGCGAGATCGTGAGCCTGGGTCGCGGCGTCCAGTTCTTCCCAGGTCAGCCCGGGTGCGGCGACCGCGACGCCGGCGGCGGGATCGACGGTGACCGCCTTCATCGGCGATAGGTCGAGCATCAGCGCGCCGTCGGCGACGGCCAGGCCCGCCGCCGAGTGCCCGCCGCCGCGGACGCTCAGCGGCATGCCGTTGTCCTGGGCGTAACGGATCACCGCGGCGACATCGGCGGTGCGGCGCGCGCGGGCGATCAGCGCCGGGTAGCGGTCGATCGCGGCGTTCCACACGGTGCGGGCCGCGTCGTACCGCTTGTCCGCCGGCGCGATGAGCTGCCCGGTGAAGCCAGGCACGCTTCTGGCGGTCACGCGGCATCACCCCACCGGGCGGTGGACGCCAGGCAGCCCGCGAAACGCGCCGGGTAGGCCAGGTGCGGGAAGTGACCGCTGCCCGGCCAGACCTCGACGGCGGCTTGCGGCAGTTGCCGGCCGAACCAGTCCTGGTATCCGGGTTCGACCTCGTGGCCGGCGATGAACAGGTATCCGGTTCCGTTCGCGCGGACCTTGGCGATGGCGGCCGCTAGGTCCGCGGCGAATTCGTCCGCCGGCCGGTCCATCGCCTCCCGCCAGTACCCGGCGACGACGTCCTGTCGCACGCTGCTGACCGGCCGCAGCAGCTTCCGGGCTTCCTCCGGCAGCACGTCAGCGTGCATGCTGTCCTCGAACAACCGCCACGCCGCGGCGAAACCGCCCCCGCGGATCTCGCCGGCCAGCGGCTTGACCGCGGCCGCGTACTCCTCGACCAGCAGCCACTGGTCCACGTTGACGACTCCGCGCGCCGGGTACCTTGCGGCGTAGACCGTGGCGATCACGGCGGCCATGGAGTGGCCGACGATCACCGGTTCCGGCAGCCGGGCCGCCGTGACCGCGGCATGCGCCGCCGCGGCGATGCTGTCGATGTCGTAGCGCGCCCATGCCGGGGAGCTACCGTGACCGGGCAGGTCAAGGGCGAGCACCTGCCGTTCTGGGCCGGTTCTGCGCAACTCGGCGAGCGCGGGCTGCCACATCGTGTGGTCGAAGGTCAGGCCGTGCAGCAGGACCAGCGGCGGACGGCCGTCGGGCCGGCCGCTCAGGACGCCGGCCAGGCCGCCGAAGTCGTTGGTTTCGTCATGAGCTTCCATCGTGCGCCTCCGGTTAGCGGTATCACCCGGAAGGCGTAAACCGGAGGCGAACAATCTGTACGCCAGGGATCTGTGCGTCAGCTCGGGGATGCGGCGTTCGGCGTGGCCGCGGTCGCGCGGTACTCGGCTGGAGGCAGGCCGTAGGTCGCGCGGAACGCGCGGCTGAATGCGGCGGCGTCCGGGAATCCCCACCGGGCGCCGACAGCGCTGACCGGGCGGTCGGGCAGGCCAGGGTCGAGCAGGTCCCGGCGGCAGAGCTCCAGCCGCCGATGCCGGATTGATGCGGTGATCGTGTCTTCCTCCGTCTCGTACAGCTTGTGGAGCGTGCGGACGGAGATGTGGTGCGCGGCGGCGATCATGGCCGGTGACAGGGCGGAATCACCAAGATGCTGCTCGATGAACGCGTGGACGCGCAGCAGCATGGCGCGCTGCCGGCTCTCGGCGGGCACCGTGGACACGCGGTCCAGCCTGGTTGTGACCGCGAGCGCGAGCAGATCGAGGAACGCTGTGCCGATCCGCGCGTCCCGTGCGCTGCCGTAAGCGTCAAGGTGCCCCCGCAGTTCCCGTATGAGCGAGGAAACAAGCGCGGCATAGGGTTCTCGCGGGGAGAAGCGGATCGCGGTGAGGTTCCGGATGTCGCTGTGGCGCACCGGCAGGAGTGCCCGCGGGAACATCACGGCCGAGCCCGCGTGTGACCGCTGGATGGCCACATGGCTGGGGCGGCTGAGGTCGATGAGATGAAATTCGCCCGGCCGCAGCAGGGATTCCCGGTCGTCTTGTTCATACACGCCCTGCCCGCGTGCCCCCAGATCGATCTTGCACAGGCCGAGATCGGACTTGCGGATGAGTTCGGTCGTCCGGCTGAACTGCATGGCGGAACTCTGGATGGCTACCACGGTGACCGGGCCGACCTGGGCCTGGCCGATCTGGCTGCGGATGCTTGCGTCGCGGGCGCGGATCTCATAGGGCGCGAGGGCACTGGCCATCACATGCTCCCAGTAGTCCAGCCGTGTTTTCGCCGGCTCGTCCTCCGCCCGGAACCGAATGGTCATGATCAAACCTCTGGCATTGCCACATTCATATACATGCCTTCGATATGCGTGAACGCTATCAGGCGCGAGTATCGACCGGCACCTTGCCGAAATGATCATGAACACAGCCGCGCAGGCGTGCCAGCACGAGATGTGCGCGCGTTGTCAATGCCTTGCACTTGGGGCTAAAGACATGCCGGCCGGGCCCGGACGATGCTGGGCATGGAGACGCACCAACGAACCTGCAATCGGATCAGTTAGGGAACAACATGCCAGCAGTCAGCAAAGTGCTCGTCGTCGGCGCGGGCACCGCAGGGGCGGCCACCGCCATCTTCCTGGCCCGCGAGGGCATCGCGGTCGACCTAGTCGAGATACAGCCCCAGATGACGGCCCTGGGCTCGGGCATTACCCTGCACGGCAATGCCCTGCGGGTACTGAAGCAGCTAGGGGCCGCGGATGAGATTCTCGCGGCTGGGTACTCATTCGACGGGTTCGCGACGCGCGCTCCGGACGCGCACAGCACACTGGTCGCCGAGCTTCCCGCGGCCAAGACCGGCGGCCCGGACCTGCCCGCCATGATGGGCATACTCCGGCCCGATCTGGCGCGCATCCTGGTGGCCAGGGCCGGGCAGGCGGGTGCCAAGATCCGCTTCGGGACCGCCTGCGCCAGCCTGGAGCCAGCGGCCGACGGGGTCGGCGTCGCGTTCACGGACAGCTCGGCGGACCATTACGACCTCGTGGTGGGCGCGGACGGCATCCGCTCATCGATCCGCCGCTCGCTGGGAATCACGGCGGGGCCCCGGCCGACCGGGCTGGGCAACTGGCGGGTCCTTGGCCCCCGGCCGGCCGGCGTCACGCGTAGCGAACTGTACTTCGGCGGCTCGGCTCGCACCGCTGGCTACACCCCGACGGGCGCGGAGTCGCTGTACGCGTTCCTGGTCGTGCCCGCCGACGGCAGCGCTGGCCTGACGCCCGGAGAGCAGCTGACCAGGATCCAAGGGCTGCTCTCGGCGTACCACGGGCCATGGGACGAGATCCGCGCCAGCGTTACCGCGGCCAGCAAGGTGCACTACACGCAGATCGAGACTCAGATCCTTGACGCGCCGTGGAACCGCGGACGCGTCGTCCTGATCGGCGACGCGGCGCATGCCTGCCCGCCCACCATGGCACAGGGCGCCGCTATGGCCCTCGAGGACGCCGCCGTGCTGTCGGAGTTGCTCATCACCCACACCACGGTGGACGACGATCTGTGGGCAACCTTCACCGAACGCCGCCACGCACGGGCGAAGTGGGTCGTCGATACCTCCACCGAGATTTGCCGGTGGCTGGTAGACGGCACCCTAGGCGACCTCCCGGGCGTCATGCGCCAGCTCAACGAGCTGGTCAGCGTCCCCGCCTGAGGCGATCGGTGACCCCGCGGATTCGCGCATATCCCTCATCTGAGGGATACCGGCAGCCCCGCGGCGGCGGTGATCGTGGATCCGAAGCCGATACAGGAGGTCCACCGATGTCACCCGAACACAGCGTTGCCGACGCCAGCCACTTCGCGGCCGTCGACCAGCGATCCGATCCCGCCGCGATGATCGCAATGCTCGACCGCCTCAAGCTCTTGCTGCGCGGCCCGAAGGATAGCCTGCTGGAACGGCTGTCCCTTGAGCATGCCCGCACGGCGATTGATGTCGGATGCGGGGCAGGCGGCGACGTCGTGGAGATGGCCGGCCGGATGCCGCCGGGCGGCAAGGCAGTCGGCGTGGACGCCAGCGAGGCGATGATCGCCGAGGCGCGCCGGCGCCATTCCGGGCATGGCCACGGCGTCTCGTTCCGCCTCGGCGACGCGCTCGGCCTGCCCTACCCCGATGACGCCTTTGACGTCTGCCGGACGGAGACGGTGCTGCAGCACCTCCCCGACGTGAGCCAGGCCATCAGTGAGATGGTCCGCGTCACGCGGCCCGGCGGGCGGGTAGGCGTCCTGGAAATCGATGAGGGCAGCGTGGTGCTCGACCATCCGGACCAGCAGACGACGCGGACGATTCTGCGCGCCTTCAGCGACTCGTTCGCCTGCGGCTGGGCGGGGCGCCAGCTGCCCCGGCTATTCCGCCAGGCCGGGCTGACCGGCGTGACGGTTGACCCGTTCGTCGTCCTCGGGCCCGCGGAAATCTTCCATGCCCTCCTTGGCCCCGCCGTGACGCGACTGTGCGACGAGCAGGTGCTCACCGCCGGGCAGGCGGGCAGGTGGTGGGACGCGCTGCGCCGGCAGCAAGAGGAAGGCAGCTTCCTCGGTGGCGCTACCGCCTTCGTCGTCACGGGCACGCGGCCCGCGTAACCGCGTCACCGGCCAGGTCCCGGGGCGGCCGGGGCGTGGTCGAGCAGCAGCGCGGTCAGCTCGGGGCGACTGGAGACACCGAGCTTGGCGAAGATCGCCTTGACGTGGTCGCCGAGCGTGTGCCGGGAGATGAATAGCGTCTCGGCGATCTCCGTGGTCGGCAGGCCGCGCAGCAGCAGCTGGGTGATCTGGCGTTCCCGGTCGGTCAGCCCGTGCAGGTCGAGCACGAGCGGCGAAAGGTCGGCGGGCCTGACGGGTTCAAGAATGACCGCGACCTGGCCGCTGCCCTGCGCGCCGGCTGGGGCCAGCCGGGCGGCGTGCAGGCGCAGCCAGCGTCCCGTTGCGGTGCGCAGGCGTCCGCCTGCGACGCCGTTGCCCGGGTGCGCGGGGCCCAGCGCCCACGCCGCGCTGAGGATCGCGGCGGGCAGGTCGAGGCCACGGGCCTGATCCGCGGGCAGCTGGGCGAGCCAGTCCCGTGCGGCGTCAGTCTGCGAGATGACGCCCTCGTCGTCATCGAGGACCAGCATGCCGGGCGGCGCCGGATCGGCGGGGCGGTCGCCGGCGAGCAAGTGCGACAGCCGCAGCCCGCGGGCGACCGGTTCGCACGCCCTGGCGACGAAGGAGATGTCGTCCTGGCTGAACGGCGGGTCGGTGGCGGCGCGGGCCAGGCAGGCCGCTCCCCACGCGGTGCCGCCGCAGCGGTACCGCCGCCGCTGTGCCGCCTCCATTCCTTCGCGGTATCCCGCGATCGCGGGATAGCGGCGGGCGCGGCCGCCAGGTGACGCTAGGCGGGTGCGTGATATATCACCGAACACCTCACTGACCATCGACGGTTTCACCGCCCCCGGCTGGGAGCGCGTCCGCGACGCGTTCGCCGCCAACTTCGCCCGTCACGGCGAGACCGGCGCCGCCGTGTGCGTCTACCGCGCGGGCGAGCCCGTGGTAGAGCTCGCCGCCGGCGTGGCGGACCCGAGCAGCGGCCGCCCCTACACCCGGCGGACACTGCAGCCGTTCATGTCGGTCTCCAAGGGCATCCTCGCCATCGCCGTCAGCATGCTCGCCGACCGGAAGGTGATCGACCTGGACGCCCCGGTGGCCCGCTACTGGCCCGGGTTCGCCCGGGCCGGCAAGGAAGCCGTTCCGGTGCGGTGGCTGCTGACCCATCAGGCCGGGCTGGCGGCGCTCGACCGGCCGCTGGCCCGCGACGAGCTGCTGTCCTGGACGTCAGTCATCAGGGCCCTGGAGGAGCAGCGGCCGAACTGGCCGCCGGGCACGGCCCACGGCTACCACTCGATGACCTACGGGTTCCTGGTCGGCGAGCTCATCCGCCGGGTCACCGGGCAGCTCCCCGGCCCGTGGATCGCCGACAACGTCAGCGGCCCCCTCGGCGCCGAGTGTTACCTCGGGCTACCGGACCGGCTGAGCGGTTCGGTCGCCCCGGTGCTGCCATTCCCGCGGAAACCGGAGGGGCAGGCCACCACGCTGCGGCTGGACCCGGAGTCGCTGCCGTACCGTGCCGCCTTCGGGTTCACCAGCCCGCCGCTGGGACCGCTGGCCGTCAACGACCCGCGGATCCAGGCCGCTCAGCTCCCGGCGGCGAACGGCATCGGCTCCGCCCGCGGCCTTGCGCGGATCTTCGCCGCGGTCATCGGCGAGGTCGACGGCGTCTGCCTGATGTCCGCGCGGGCCATGGAGAACGCCCGGCGCGAACAGGTCCGGGGGCCCGACATCGCGGCTGCCGCCATGACCGAATCCGCGCTCGGCCTCGGGTTCAACCTGCCCACCGCCGACAGGCCGCTTGGCGGCCCCGGCTCCTTCGGCACCGTCGGCCTGGGCGGCTGCCGCGCCTGGGCGCTCCCCGAAGCCGGACTCGCCTTCGCCTACCTCCCGGTCCAGCTGCTCGACGTCAACCCCGACCCGCGCGAGGCGGCGCTGACCGCCGCGGTCCTCGCCGCCGGCCAATGTATTTAAAACGGCAAGTCCGGCCTCCGTCAGGGTAAGAACGGGGATTCGACGGGGGATTCACCATGCGACATGCGTTCTTTTTCAGCGCGGCTCTCATTCTTGCCCTCGCGGGCGGGGCAGGTCTGGCCACCCAGCGCGCGATCACGGCGAGTGCCGCCGACTACTCTTCGGGTCCACGGGCGGCGAGCCATGGACCGAGCGTGCTGCTCGTCTGCAACGGCAGCACCGTCCGCTGCCCGGCGCTGCCGCGCTCGGCCAGGCCTTACTACCGCACCGTTCAGGGAGCTGTCGATGCAGCGCGCTCCGGCGACTGGATCCTCATCTATCCCGGCGTCTACCACGAGAAGAGCAGGCAGTGGCCGACCGCGGGTGTCTGGATACAGAAGCCGAACCTGCACATCCGCGGATTGGACCGCAACCGGGTGATCATCGACGGCAGCAAGGGGACGGCCGCGCACCCGTGCCCGTCGGCCGCCGCCCAGCAGGATGCCACGCCGCGTGACGGGATCGTGGTGTGGAAGGCCAGCGGGATCACGATCCAGAACCTGACCGTGTGCGACTACCTGGCCGGGGGAGGCGATCACGGTAACGAGATCTGGTGGAATGGCGGCGATGGCACCGGCACGATCGGCCTGGGCGCCTACTCCGGGTCCTACCTGACCGCGACATCCGAGTACGCGCCCGCGAAGCTGAACAGCCCGCAGCTGGCCCAGTACGGCATCTTCGTCAGCAACTCGCGCGGCCCGGGACTCATCACGAACTCGTATGCGAGCAACATGGCCGACTCGGCTTACTACGTGGGCGCGTGCCGCCGGGTCTGCAACGTGACGCTCGCGAACGACACCGGGGTCAACTCGGCGCTCGGGTACTCCGGCACGAACTCAGGCGGGCAGCTGGTCATCAGGAACTCGATCTTCCGGCTCAACCACGCCGGCATAGTGCCGAACTCGGAGAACAACGACGACTCGCCGCCGCCGCAGGACGGCCGCTGCCCGGGCAGCGCCACGAAGTCCTGCACGATTATCGAGGACAACCTGATCCAGGCGAACAACAACCCGAACACGCCAGCCAACGGGACCGTGGCGCCCGTGGGGACCGGCATCCAGCTAGCCGGGGGCTCGTACGACACGGTGACCGGCAACACCATCGAGGATCAGGGCTCGTGGGGGATACTCGCCACCGACTTCCCCGACTCGGAGAAGCCGCCGGCGGGCGCGCACTGCCAGGGCGGAGTCCCGAACGACCCGCTGCCTGGGACCTGCCTGTTCCAGGCGCGCGGCAACCTGGTCCACGGGAACGTGTTCAGCAACGTCGGGTTCTTCGGCAACCTGACGAACTCTGACCTGGCTACCGAGACCCTGTCCGCGTACACCCCGCGGAACTGCTTCTACGGCAACACCGACCGCGGCGGTCCGGTCACCTCCGAGCCCGCCAACATCGAGAGCGCGAGCGTGGACGGGCCGCCCTGCGCGGGGGCAGGCACAGGTACCGACCTGCCGCTGGCCGCCGAGCTCGCCTGCGCCACACAGGGCCAGCTCTGCGTGCTGCCGCCCTTCCTGGCGAGCTACCCGCAGCAGACCCGCACCGTGATGCTGCCGCTGCCCCGGCTACCGAGCATGCCAAAGCCCTGCGCGGGTGTGCCGAGGAACGCGTTCTGCCGGTGACCGGCTGCGGGTATCAGATCAGTAAATTTCCGGATTTGGACATCACCAGCAACGCCAGTGCAGGCGTCATGGCGAAGGCTTTGTTTACGGCGAAGGCTTTTCGGCGTAGGGCGCGCATAAATTTACGGGATCATGAAACTCGGCGCAGGACATACCCGGCGGGGTATACGGGAAGGAGCGGTGGAGGCCCTGCACTAGCGGTGGAGGCCCTGCACTAGCGGTGGAGGCCCCGCACTAGCGGTGGAGGCCCCGCACTAAAGGAAAAGCGGTGGAGGCCCTGCACTAAAGGAAAGGGGCACCGCGAGCCAGCCGGTTCAGAGCAGCGGGACGGAGCCCGCGACGCGCGTGCCGGCGCCCGGTGCGGACTCCCAGCGCACCGTGCCGCCGATGGCGCCGAGCCGGTCGGCCATGTTCACGTAGCCGTGGCCGCCCATGGCGTGCGCCACGTCGAAGCCGGGACCGTCGTCGGCGACCGAGAAGAGCAGCCCGCCGGAGGACTCCCACACCCGCACCTCCACCGAGGCGCCCGCGGCGTGCTTGGCCGCGTTCTGGAGGGCTTCCAGGCAGCAGAAGTAGATCGCCGACTCGATCTCCAGGCCGTACCGGCCGATGCCGTCGGCGGACACGGTGACCGCTGACGGGCTGCGCCGCCCGGCCGCCGCCAGCGCCTCGCCGAGCCCGCTGTCGGCGAGCAGCGGCGGGTAGATGCCGTGCGCGAGGTCGCGCAGTTCCTGGATGGTGGCCTTGACCTCGTCGGCGAGCAGGTCAAGCATCGACGCCGCGGTCTCGGCGTCGTCGAGGATGACGTCGCGGGCCAGCCGGAGGTTCACCGCCAGCGCCACTAGATGCTGCTGCGCGCCGTCGTGCAGGTCCCGCTCGACGCGCCGCCGTTCGGCGTCGGCGCTGGCGACGATCCGGGCGCGGGAGCGCCGCAGCTCGTCGGCCTGCTTGCGCAGCTCGTCCAGCGTGGTCTGCAGCTCGGTGTCCAGCCGGGCGTTGTGCACGGCCAGGCCGACCTGGCGCGCTAGCTCGGTGAGCACCCGGTCGTCCTCGGCCGAGAAGGGGTCAGCGAAAGCGGGCCGCCGCACGACGATGAGGCCGAGCAGTTCCCCGCCGTGGCTGACCGGCGCCACCCGCAGCGGCCCCGCCCCGTCCCCGTCGGCCACCCCGGGCAGCCACACCGACGCCCAGGCGTGCCCGGACACCCCGGCGCGGGCGATGATCGGCCGCTCCCGGCTGCCCACGATCAGCGACCGCGGCCCGGTGTCCGGCACCGTCGCGGTCCGCTCCAGCACGTCGCCCATGCCGGTGTAGATCTCCGCGCTGGCCAGCGCCATCGTCTTGCGCAGCGACTCGGCGAGCTGGAGCAGCAGCTCGTCCATGCTGATCGCTCTCGTCATCCGGCTGCCGAACGTCCGCAGCACCTCGTCAGGCGCCTGCCGCGCCCCGAAGACCTGCCGGTTCGCCCAGTCGGTGAGCCGCTCCCTAGCCGGGGAGAAGCTGATCGCGGCGACCGCCGCCGCGATCATCGACAGCCCGAGCAGCTGCCGGTCGGCGGAGTCCGCCGGCGGCCGGCCGAGCCCGAGGATGACCACCAGGTAGATCACCGCCACCGTGGCGCCGAACCCGGCGACCGCGAGCACATCGACGAGCACGCGCCCGCCGCGCGGGCCGAGGCGCGGCACGTCCCCGGCCACCAGGCCCAGCGGGATGAGCACCATGCACGCCTCGGCCGCCGCCACGGCCGGCGCGGGCCAGCCCACGAGCAGGTACAGCACCGCGACGCTCAGCGCCAGGCCGCAGGCCATGACGAAGCCGATGGCCGCCCACTGCAGCCGCTCCCGGTCCCGCCCCGCCGACCTGGTGTAGCGCAGCCGCGCCGCGGGCAGCGCGATCAGCAGGGCGAGCGACCAGGCCAGGACACCGAGCCACGCGGGAACCGTACGGCCGCCAACAGCCAGCACCGCCCCGGCGCCCAGGAAAACGGCGTACCCCAGCCCGGCGCCGGCGCGCCGGCCGGCCGACACCAGCCTGCCGTCCGGCAGGGCCAGCAGCAGGTGGACCGAGATCGCCACCATCGCCGCGCCGGCGAGCACGCCCACGGCGACCGCGAGCTGGTGGTGGCCGCCCCCGCGGAACGTGCCATGCGCGGCGGCCCGGCCCGCGCCGAACGCGACCGCGGCGGCCACCGCGCCGGCCGCCTGCTGCCACTGCGGCGTGCGCTCCCGCGCCCAGGCCGTCGCGGCGCCGCACAAGG
>Ga0306920_100005969_pt1 | contig 15813 bp, 15 predicted proteins | sample flu12Cox44000170_FD_204666 | JGI IMG/M metagenome (GOLD analysis project Ga0306920, IMG submission 204666) | Lab enrichment of tropical soil microbial communities from Luquillo Experimental Forest, Puerto Rico - flux4day.12C.oxic.44.000.170 (v2)... | ecosystem: Environmental > Terrestrial >... | reverse complement strand
ACGATCAGCTTCTGCGGCCGTCGGCCGCGCCGATCGAGCCGCTCGACCACTCTTTCGAGGGCGTCGATCGTGCCGAGGACGGGCACACGATAGATCTCACGACCGACGCGCGCGGGCGTATCGGCGAGCACGCCAACCACCCGATAGACCGCGCGCGGGTCCCGCGTCATCTCGCGAATGAAGGTATCGGCGCCATCCTTGGTGCTGATCAGCAGCACCGGAACGCTCGGGTGCTTGGCGCGCTCGAAAATGTGGTCGAGGCCACGGTCTTTGAACAGCCGGTAGGCAAGACGCGGCGCGCCCAAAAGTGCCACGAGCACAAACCAATCGATCAGCAATGTCGACCGCGGCAGCGCCTCGAGCCGGGTCAGGACGAACATCACCGGCAGAAAGATCGCCACCGTGAGGGTCACGGCGCGGGCAATGTTGAACAGATCCGGAAGCGAGGCGTAGCGCCAAATGCCGCGATAGAGACCAGTCAGCAGAAATACGCTCGCCGCAATCAGCGTGAAGCTGAGAATGTAGGTGATGGTTAGAGGCGGCTCGTAGTGGAGGATGTCGCCCCCGAGCCGCAGATAGAGCGAAACGACCACCGACAGCGCCGCCATCAGCACGTCGTGGACAAAGGCGAAAAGCGCTCGCCGGTTATTCGGAAAACTCGCCACCATCCCCCGCAGTCGCGACCTCTATATCAGGATCGCCACATGCAGGAAACGCCTGTGGACAGCCCCAGAGAAACAAGACTCGTCCGGGGGGCGGCCTCGATTGCGCTCGGGAGAGATCCACCTATTCCAGGCAAACCGCCAAATCTCTAGAATGCGGCATGGACGAGGACCGCCTCTACCAGCTCCTGCAACCCGAGATCCGCGCCCCTGCCGCGCGGATCTTCCGCGGTGTGCATCATGCGATGGTCGCGGCCGGGATCGGCATCATGCTCGCCGATACGGTAGCGGAGTGGCGCGAGGCGTATCGCGGTGTGCTCGATGCCGGGTTTCAAATCGTCTGTGCGTTCTTCGTTGCCGAATACGTGCTTCGTTTGATCGCGGCGCCCGGGGCTCCCGGTGCCGCGGCTCGCGGCAAATGGCCATCGCGGCTCGCCTGGGCCACCTCGCTCGGCGGCATATTTGATTTTCTCGGCGCGCTGCCGGGCGTTCTCGACGTTGTGTTCAACCCCGGCTATGCGAGTCTGTTCGGCTTCATCTGGGCGTTCAAGCTCGTGCGCTACTCTCCGGGCTTGGCGAGCCTCGAGCGGGTGATCAGCAATGCCCGGCAAGCGTTGGTGTCGGTCCTGCTCGGCTTTGGCATCCTGCTCCTGCTCGCGGCGAGCCTCGCCTATCTGTTGGAGCGCTCGACCCAACCCGACGTCTTCGGCTCGATCCCGGCGGCGCTGTGGTGGGCAATCGTCACGATGACGACTACCGGCTACGGCGATGTTGTGCCGCAAACCGTGCTCGGGCGGATGCTGGCCGGGATCGTCATGATCAGCGGCATTGCCGTCATCGCCTTGTGGGCGGGGATTCTCGCCACCGGTTACTTCGAAGAGGTGCGGCGGCGCGAGTTTCTGCGAACCTGGGACCTCGTCGCCAAGGTTCCGTTCTTTCACGATGTCGGCGCTGCCGTAATCGCCGATGTCGCGCAGCTTCTGCGGCCGCGTGACTATCCCGCCGGGGCTGTCATCATGCGGCGCGGCGAACGCGGCGATTGCATGTATTTCGTTGCCTCGGGCAAACTCGAGCTCCGCGGGAGACCGGAATCGATCTCCTACGGGCCAGGTGACTTTTTTGGCGAAGTCGCGCTGCTGACCGGCGACCCACGCAACGCGACGATCGTTGCGGTCCGGCACAGCACGCTTCTGCGCCTGGATATCGTCGATTTTCGCCAATTGCTCGGACGCCAGCCGGAACTGGCACGCATCATCCGTGCCGCCGCCGATGCCCGCCTGGAGGCTGCCACCGCATAGTCTCCCTGGTTCTGGTGCCTTTCAGGCTTGCGACGCCGAAGCGTCGTCGAGGATGCGGACGAGATGGCGGGCATCTCGCCCGGTGACGTCGGCGATCTGGTGACGGCAGCTCGTGCCGCTGGCGACGAGAAGCGTCTCGGCCGGTGCCGCCCGCATCTTCGGCAATACGCCGAGCTCGCCGATCTTCAGTGACATCTGGTAGTGCTCGGCCTCATAGCCAAACGACCCGGCCATGCCGCAACAGGTCGAATCGAAGGTCTCGACAGTAAGACCCGGGATCAGCTGCAACGCCTTGACTGCGGCACCGACGGTATCGAAAGCCTTCTGGTGGCAATGCCCGTGCAGCAAGGCGGTCCCGCCTTCCATCGGGGCCGGCCTCAGCGAGAACCGGCCCGCGGCGCGCTCGCTGTCGACGAATTCCTCGAACAGTTGAGCACGCTCGGCGAGCGATCTCGTCGCCGCGCCTGGCAAGATCGCCGGAAACTCGTCGCGCAAGGTCAACAAACACGAGGGCTCGAGCCCGACGATCGGCGTGCCGGCCGTGACATATGGGGTGAGAGCATCGAGCGTGCGCTGCGCCTCGCGACGAGCTTCGTCGACAAGACCGGCCGTGAGAAAGGTCCGCCCGCAACAGAGCGGCCGGCCGCGCACCGGATCCGGGAAGACGGCACGATAGCCGCCGCGCGCCAACACCCGCTCAGCGGCACGCGCATTTTCCGGCTCGAAATAGCGGTTGAAGGTGTCGACGAGCAGGATGACGTCCTGCCCAGCTCCCGCCGGTGCCCCAGGGTAGGGCCGCGATGCCCATTCCGGTAATTTCCGACTGGCGCTCAACGCGAATACCCGCTCGCCGAGGCGGGCGAGCGAGCGCAGGCGGTTTCGCGAATTCAGCAGCGGCGCCAAGCGCGCCGCATAGGGAGCGTAGCGCGGCAGATAGGCGATCAGGCGGTCGCGCGCCGACAGCCCGTGACGTGCCCGGTAATGGTGCAAAAACTCGATCTTCATCCGCGCCATGTCGACACCGGTCGGGCACTCTCGTTTGCAGCCCTTGCACGAGATACACAGCGCCATCGTCTCGCGCATATCGTCCGAACCCAGCGCGTCGGGCCCGAGCTGACCCGACAACGCCAGCCGCAAGGTATTGGCGCGGCCGCGGGTCAGATGCTGCTCGTCTGCGGTCGCGCGGTATGAGGGGCACATCACAGCGGCGTCGCGGGCACGGCAGGCGCCGTTGTTGTTGCACATCTCGGTGGCGGCGGCGAACCCGCCCCATTCTGACCAATCGAGCGCGGTGTCGACCGGCAGTTGCCGGTAGTCGGGCTTGAAGCGAAACAGGCTGCGGTCGTCCATTTTGGGCGCGCGGACGATCTTGCCGGGGTTGAAGAGACCCTCGGGGTCGAAGGCGTCTTTGACCTCCTCAAAGGCGCGCACGATGCGCCCGCCGAACATCGCCTCGTGAAATTCCGAGCGCACCAGCCCGTCGCCATGCTCGCCCGAATGCGAGCCCTTATATTCGCGGATCATCGCGAAGGCCTCTTCGGCGATCGCCCGCATCTTTTTGACCTCGAGCTCCTGCTTGATGTTCAGCACCGGGCGCACATGCAGACAGCCGACCGAGGCGTGCGCGTACCAGGTGCCGTAGGTGCCATGCTTTTCGAAGATCCGGGTCAGGCGGTCGGTGTAATCGGCGAGGTCTTGGAGTCTGACGGCGCAGTCTTCGAGAAACGAGACCGGTTTGCTGTCGCCCTTCATCGACATCATGATGTTGAGGCCCTGCGCGCGGACCTCCCAGACCGCTTGCTGAAAGGCCGGCTCGACCGCCTCGACGAGGGCGCCCGGGAAGCCCAGCTCCCCCATCAATTCGCCGAGCGCCTTCAGCCGGCGCAGGTTCTCCGGCGGGTCGTCGCCCGCAAACTCGGTCAGCAGGATCGCTGCCGGCTCGCCCTGCACAAAGCGGTCGACGACCGGACGGAACATCGGAATGTCGCGCGACAATTCGATCATCGTGCGGTCGACCAATTCGACCGCACTCGGCTCGAGCTCGACAATTTTCTGCGTCGCCGCCATCGCGCTGTGGAAGCTCGGGAAATGGCAGATGCCGAGCACCCGGTGCGGCGGGATCGGCTGCAATTCGAGCTCGATCTCATTGAAGAAAGCCAGCGTGCCTTCGGACCCGACCAAGAGGCGCGCCATGTTGTGGCCGGCCTCGTCGATGCTGTCGATGTTGTAGCCGCCGACCCGCCGCAGCACTTTCGGGAACCGCCGCTCGATCTCGCCGGCTTCGCGCCGGTGCAGCGCCCGCATCCGGTGGACGAGGTCGCGGTAGCGCTCGGGTATCGCGCCATCGTCGAAATTGCCCGAGACTTCGCCGAACCACGCCTGCGTGCCATCGGCGAGCAGCGCATCGATGCCGAGCACATTGTGCACCATGTTGCCGTAGCGCAACGAGCGCGAGCCGCAGCTATTGTTGGCTGTCATGCCGCCGATCGTCGCGCGGCTCGCTGTTGACGGATCGACCGGAAAGAACAGCTTGTGCTGGCGCACCAGCCGGTTGAACCGGTCGAGCACCACCCCCGGCTCGACCCGTGCGCGCCGCCCCTCGACATCCACCGAGATCACCCGGTCGAGATGCTTGCTGCAATCGATGACCAGTGCGCGCGCGACGGTCTGCCCGCATTGCGAGGTGCCCGCCCCTCGCGGCAATACTGGCACCCCCTCCTGGCGCGCGATCGCGATCGCTGCAGCGGCGTCCTCGCGGCTCCGCGGCACGACCACCCCCAAAGGCTCGATCTGATAGATCGAGGCGTCGGTCGCATAGCGCCCGCGGCTGAACCGATCGAACAGCACTTCGCCTTGCGTTTCGCGCCGCAGCCGGGCTTCGAGGCGCGATCCGGCAGAATTATCCAACGGCATGTGCCTTCTTGAAACGACTGGATTTTTCATCAGACGCGCGTTCACAGACGGGCGTCAATATTGTCGGCGTATCGGTGACCGCGAACAGACGGAGACCCGCCATGATCTTTGGCGTCCACCCCCTTATTGCGCTGGGCGTGATGGCGTCCACTGCGGCGACCGATGCAGCCTATGTATTCTTCAACGCGGCAGTGAGCGGCCAGCGCCGTGTTCGGGCGGCAAACTGGAGCGCCATCTGGTATCTGCTGTCGGCGTTTGCGGGGATCAGTTACACCAAAAACGCGACCTATGTCGTCTTTGCGGCAGGCGGCTCGTGGCTCGGCGCGTTTGCCTCGGTCACCTGGCTGCGACGCGGATACCCCGGAGACGCGCAGGCGCGTCACACTCCGTCGTAATTGCGCCTGCTCCACACACCGACCCGCGCACCTCTTCTACCGCCGTTCGTCAATTGACAAATATTATCTTATGTGCTAATTTAGCAAAGCTCTAAAGGATAGGTCGACGATCCGCCGACATCTGCTGCCGTCCCGCTGTTTTTTCGGTCGCGATGCCGCCGAAACTCGAGAATTCCTGCGGGAGAGGAGCGGTCGGCCGCTGATAATTTCCTGCAGAAAACACCAAAAAACAGCGGGCGCCCATCCGCAATCCGCCAACGAATCGCTGCACGCGTTGTCTGTTCACTCCAGATGTTCAACTTCTTTCCGCGCAATCGGTGACCCGCGAGACGGGCAAAGCCGACGGATCATGCACCTGGCTCATCGCCTCGCACTCGGCGGGCTTCGCTAACGTCAAAAATTCGTCCGAATAACATTTTCTCGCGCGCAAATGACTGGGCGAACCTATTTTGGTTGCGCCAGGAAATACCGGCATGTGCGCCCGTTGGGCGTCAAGGAGACTAGGGAGAAAGTAGTAGATGACTGTGTTGGACCAGATCGGACAGGACAAGCAGCGGATTTCCGAGAGGATCGCGCGGCTCGATACTGAACGGGCAAAGCTGAGCAATCAGCTCGCCGAGTTCGAAGTCGCCGAGCGTGCGCTCGGCCGATTCGGCGGAAGAAAGGTTGCCACCGAGAAACCGAAGAAGGGATCGGCGAAAACTGCGACGGCGGCCTTCCGGAAGCCGAATGCGCGAGCTCGCCAACAAGCGCCGGCCGCGTCGCTGGGCGAGGCCACTTTGAAAGCCGTGAAGGCGCACGCCAAGGGTGTCAGTGCCGACGACGTTCGCAAATATCTCTCGCGGAAATTTGGGCTGACGGTCCGGCCGAACCACCTCGGCAGCGCGTTGCAACGCCACCGTCGCGCCGGCCGGCTGGAAAACCGCGACCAGCGCTGGTTCGCATCGCCGTCGGCCTAGGTAGTCGGCCAAGATAATTGCCTACGACCGGCTGGATGGTGGTACTTTAACCATCAGGCAAGATTCTGCTGTAGACTTGCTGCAGACGCAGCGTCGTCCGTTTGCGGGCTCAATTGCTGATTGATCATTGCCGCCGGCAGGAGGTGCGGCTGCATCGCTGATTAAGGCGTGCAGTGGGCGGTCCGGCGCGCCATTCTGTGGTGCCGGAGACATGATTGACCGCATAGGGTGACGCCGATGACGTTCGAGACCGGGAAAATCGGCGCCGCGCCAGATGCGATCGCGCCGGACGGTTCCGAGGTTCGTCTGCTCGGCTCGCTGTCGCGCGGCAGCATGGCCGCCTTCCTTTTGGTGCCGGGCGCCGTGTCGCGGGCGGTTGCCCATCACACGGTCGAAGAAATCTGGTGCTTCACGGCCGGCCGCGGGCGGATGTGGCGCAGGCTCGGAGACCGCGAAGAGGTCACCGAGGTGGCTCCGGGCGTCTTCATCACGCTCCCGACCGGCACGCATTTCCAGTTTCGCTGCGACGGCGGCGAGCCGCTCGAAGCGGTCGCGGTCACGATGCCGCCATGGCCGGGCGCCGACGAAGCCTATTCCGTCACGGGAAAATGGGAGCCAACGGTCTGAGCGGCGTGATGCGCGTTTTCAGCATCGCCGAACTGCGGGGGAAGGCCTACAATTCGGCAACGACCGCGGCGACGGATAGGAGGAAATCGTGGCGAACCAGCTGATCTCTTGTGACGACCACATGGATCTGGGCCAATTGCCGGAGGATTTGTGGACCACTCGGCTGCCGCCGGAACTACGTCACCGTGCTCCGTATATCGAAGAGCGCGACGGCCAGGCCGTGTGGATCTGCGACGGCAAGGTCTGGGGCAGCTGGGGCGGCAAACCACCCGCGACCGGCGACCGGCGGCCCGTCAAGCCGCTTTATAACTCTTTTGACCGAGCGGGCATTTACGACCAGAGCGCGCGGCGCCCGGCTGTGGCCGAGTTGCGTCTCGCCGACATGGACCGCGATGGCGTCCAGACCCAAGTGATCTTTGGTCCGATCTTTCAGATTTCGACCGATGACCCGGTGCTGCGGGTCGCCTGTTACCGCGTCTACAACGACTGGCTCTTGGATTTTTGCAAGGCCGCGCCCGATCGGCTTCTCGGTGTGCCGATGCTGCCCGAAACGCCCGACGGCGCGACCGAGGAATTGTTGCGTCTTGCCGCCAAAGGCGGGGTGAGGCAGGTCACCCTGATGATCGCCAATATCAATCCCAAGCTCGACGACCGGGCTTGGGAGAAGCTGTGGACGGCGCTCGAAGAAACCGAGATCATTCTTTCCTGGCACATTACCGTATTTGGCAATCGCGACCCGCGCGCTGCCGGCAAAGCGGCGAGCGTGTTCGAGAACACCAAATTCTTTATGGCCAATTTTCTTGAACCGTTTGTCGACCTGTTTGCCTGGGGCATCCTCGAACGCCATCCGAGACTCAAAATCGTCATCGCCGAGGGCGGCACCGGCTGGCTGCCCTGGCTCGTGCAGGAGCTCGACTACCGCCACTGGCGGCTGTGGGAGGCCAAGGAGTTCTGGGCCGACAAGGGTGGCGCGGAGCTGGAAACCAAGCCCAGCGAATTATTCAAACGGCAGATTTGGGTGACCTTTCAGGAAGACTACGCCGCGATGTCGTTGATCCCGTTTTTTGGCGAGGGCCATCTGCTGTGGGCTTCCGACTACCCCCATCCCGACGGTGTGTGGCCCAATTCGCGGGCAGCGATCGAGCGCCAGATGGCCGGACTCTCTGCCGAGATGCGGCAAAAGCTGACGCACGACAACGCCGCCACGCTCTACGGGCTCAATTGAGCCGCGGGGCAGTGATGGGCCAGCCGGCGGCGGTGCCGGGATCGCACCGCCGATGAAGAACACCGCGCCGCCGCATACCGGTCGCCATTTCCTGCAGATTCCGGGTCCGACCAATGTGCCGGACCGCGTGTTGCAGGCGATCGCGATGCCGACGATCGACCATCGCGGGCCGGAATTCGCACTTCTCGGTCAGGAGATCGTGGCCGGCATGAAGCGGGTCTTTCAGACCGAGGACAATGTCGTCGTCTACCCGTCTTCCGGCACCGGGGCATGGGAGGCGGCGCTTTGCAACACCCTGTCGCTGGGGGACCGGGTGCTGATGTTCGAGACCGGGCACTTTGCGACCTTGTGGCGTCAGATGGCGACACGGCTCGGGCTCGAGATCGATTTCGTGCCGGGCGATTGGCGCCACGGCGCCGATCCGGCTCTGGTCGAGGAGAAACTCGCGGCCGACAAGGAGCAAGCTGTCAAGGCGGTGTGCGTCGTGCACAACGAGACTTCGACCGGGGTGACTAGTCGCATCGCCGAGATCCGCGAGGCGATCGACCGGACCCGGCACCGCGCCCTCTTGATGGTCGACACAATCTCTTCTCTCGCCTCGATCGACTATCGCCACGACGCTTGGCAGGTCGACGTCACGGTCGCCGGCTCGCAAAAGGGGCTGATGCTGCCTCCCGGGCTCGGCTTCAATGCGGTTTCGAAGAAGGCGCTCGCGGCACACAAGACGGCCCGTCTGCCGCGCTCATACTGGGATTGGGAGGCGATGCTCGAAACCGGCCGCACCGGCTTCTTTCCATACACGCCGGCGACTAACTTGCTCTACGGGCTGCGCGAAGCCTTAAAGATGCTGCTCGAGGAAGAGGGCCTCGCGGCAGTATTCGGCCGCCACGCCCGCCACGCCGAGGCGACCCGGCGCGCGGTGGCCGGCTGGGGGCTCGAAACAGTATGCGCCGATCCGCGCGAGCATTCCAACTCCTTGACCGCGGTCCTCGTGCCCGACGGGTTCGATGCCGACCGGGTGCGCGAGACCATCCTCGAGGCGTTCGACATGTCGCTCGGCACCGGCCTCGGCCGGCTCCGGGGCAAGGCCTTTCGCATCGGCCACCTCGGCCACTTCAACGACCTGATGCTGTGCGGCACCTTAGCCGGGGTCGAGATGGGTCTACACCGCGCCGGCATCCCACACCGCACGGGTGGTGTGGGCGCCGCTCTAGAATTTCTCGGCTCGGTGCTGCCCGAGTAGCAACCCGACTTCACTGGCAAATGCGCGGACGACCGGCGGCGCCATGCCGGGCAGAGCGCTTGCCTACGACAACATTGCAAACGCGGTGGGCTGGGCTTGGCTCCGCACTCGCCACCGTCATCAGAGGTGACGGGTCGTCGAGCAGGTGCTGCCGATACGTCGTCCGGGTTAGCCGGTTTTTGTGCTTACCAGGGTTAGGCGCGTCCGAAAGAAATCCAGCGCATCGGCGAGGCTCGCGGAGACGCGGAGGCGCTGCCGCCCGGTTTGCACGGTAAACTCGACCGGGCGCGCGGGTCCCGGCGCGGTCTTGACGATGCGATAGGCCGGCGCCTCATGGGTATGGCGGAACACCGAGAACAGAGCCATTCCATCGCGATGATCGATCGCGTAGTCGCGCCAAACCCCGCGCGACACATGCCGGCTATACAGGCCGAGAAGCTGGTTCAACTCGAAGCGCGTGAAATATACCGTTCGGTGTTTCGTCCGATAATCGCCGAGCGCAAGCACCGTCGCACTGTTTCGGCCCATCGCTGCTCATCGCCATTTGCTGCCGTAGCCCAGTGTTCCCGATTTCGCAGGTTGCGTCCAGCGCTCTGAGACCGCGATCAGGTGCACTGACGGCCGCGTGACGGTACGCTCGCTCGCGCTCGGATTGCCCCGATTTCGGCAACGGGATATGGTTATAGCAGTTTCGGCGAGCGCCGTTCGAGGTTTTTGTGAGCGACATCTTCCGCGAAATCGACGAAGAGCTCCGGCGAGACAACCTGCTCAAGCTTTGGTCGCGCTACGGACGCTATATTATAGCCGTCGCGGTGTTCGCGCTTGTGGTCGCCGGTGGCATCGTCGCGTGGCGGGACCACCAGCTCTCCGAGCGCTTGGCGCAATCAGCCCGCTATGCCGGGGCGCTGACCCTCGCCCGCGACGGAAAAGAAGCCGATGCGGTCAAAGTGTTTGCGGCGATCGGTCGCGAGGGTGGAGGCTACGCCATCCTGGCATCCTTCCAACAGGCCGCCTTGCTGGCGAAATCGGGCGACCGGGACGCGGCGGTCGCGGCATATGACCGCATCGCAGCCACGAGCGCCCTCGATCCCAGCCTTCGCGGGCTCGCCGTGTTGCTTTCGGTTATGCAGCGAATGCCGGAGGCCGACCCTCATGATACGATCGATCGGCTTGCGCCCTTGACCGCGAGCGGCAACCCGTGGCGTCCGTCCGCGATCGAGCTGACGGCCCTCGCCCGGCTCAAATTGCAGGACAAATCCAGCGCGCTGGACCTTTTCAAGAGCCTTGCCGACGACCCAGCAACTCCGCAAAGCCTGCGTAGCCGCGCCGCCGAAATGGCGGCCGCTCTTGCCTCATAGTCTGCGCTCAGTGCCGGGATGACCCGAACTGTCACGGCAGCGCTCCTGCTGGCCTCGTCACTGCTCGCGGCGTGTGGCTGGTTCGAGAGTAAAAAGCAGCCGTTATCGGGGGATCGAATTTCCGTGCTCAGTCTGGATCGCCAGCTTGAGCCCGATCCCGATCTCGCCAAGATCCCTATCACTTTACCGGCGCCGGTGGTCAACCCCGATTGGCCTGAGCCCGGCGGCTATCCGAACCACGCGATGCAGCACCTCTCGCTCCCCGACAGGCTCGCGCGGGTGTGGAGCAAGAGCACCGGCGAGGGGGCCTCGCGCTATTCGCGCGTCTTGTCCCATCCGGTCGTCGAAAAGGGACGCGTTTATGCCATGGATGGCGCGGTTCAGGTCGGGGCCTACGACGCCGCAACCGGAGACCGGATCTGGCAGGTCGACCTCAAACCCGAGGACGAGGGTGGCACCTCGTTCGGCGGCGGTGTCGCGTTCTGGAATGACCGGCTATATGCGTCGACCGGTTATGGGCAGGTTTTGGCTCTTGACCCGGCGGATGGGAAGGTTATCTGGCGGAGCAATGTCGGCACCCCGGTTCGCAGCGGGCCCACTGTGTCCGACGGCCGCGTCTTTGCGGTTACCGTGGAGAACGAACTCGTCGTCCTCGCCGCGGACGACGGTCGGCGGCTGTGGGTTCACAACGGGATCCCGGAAACTGCGAGCCTGCTGGGCAGCGCCAGTCCGGCAGTCGAAGGCGAAGTTGTCGTGGTGGCGTATTCTTCCGGCGAGCTCTACGCGCTAACTGTCGAGACCGGTAGGCCGCTCTGGTCCGACAACCTCGCCTTGACGGGTAACTTGGACGCGGTCTCCACTCTTGCCGATATCCGCGGGTGGCCGGTTATCGACCGCGGCCGGGTCTATGCCGCCAGCCATAGCGGGCGAATGGCGGCGATTGATCTGAGAAGCGGCGAACGTGCCTGGGAGCAGGAACTCGGCAGCACTCACAGCCTCTGGGTGGCCGGGGACTACGTTTACATTTTGTCGAACGACAACGAGCTCCTCTGCCTGACGCGGAATGACGGCAAGGTCCGATGGGTACGCGTGCTCCCGAGCTACGAAAACGACAAGAAGAAGAAGGATCCGATGACCTGGGCGGGCCCGGTCCTTGGCGGCGACCGGCTGATCGTGCTCTCCTCGGACGGTGGCGCTCTGTCCATATCACCCTATACTGGGGAGCCGCTTGGTCGTGATGAGATGTCGGCCGGCGGGTATTTCGCACCGGTGATCGCCGACAATTCCCTTTACGTATTGACCACAGACGCCGAGCTATCGGCCTATCGTTGATCGGATCACCTGCGCACGACCACCTTGGATGAGCTTCGCGGTCGCCATTTTGGGACGACCGAATGTCGGCAAGTCGACGCTCTTCAACCGGCTCGTCGGCCGCCGGCTGGCTCTCGTCGACAACGCACCCGGGCTGACCCGCGACCGCCGGGAGGGCGATGGGCGGATCGCCGATCTCGGCTTTCGCGTCATCGACACTGCCGGCCTAGAGGAGGCCGCACCGGCCTCTCTGGAAGGCCGGATGCGGGCACATACCGAGCGGGCGCTCGCTGTGGCGGACGTAGCCCTCCTCATCATTGACGCGCGAGAGGGGATCACGGAAGCCGACCGCCATTTTGCCGGCTGGCTGCGGCGCACCGGCAAACCCGTCGTGCTGGTCGCCAACAAGACCGAGGGTCGGGCAACCCTTCCCGGAGTTGGCGAGGCCTACCGGCTCGGCTTGGGCGACCCGGTACCGATTTCGGCCGAACACGGCGAGGGGCTGGCCGAGCTGTACGAGCGGCTGAGGCCATTTGCCGTTGACCCGTCATTCGAAGCTGCCCCGGCCACGCAGGAGAAACGGCTTCAGCTCGCCATCGTCGGCCGCCCCAATGTCGGGAAATCAACACTCGCCAACCGCCTGATCGGCGAAGACCGGCTGTTGACCGGTCCAGAGCCGGGAATTACCCGAGATGCGATCGCCGTCGATTGGCTGTGGGGCGGCCGCCCGATCCGTCTCTTCGATACCGCCGGTCTGCGCCGCCGGCCTCGGGTCGAGGGGAAGCTCGAGGAGCTTTCGGTCGGCGATGCATTGCGCGCGATCCGGTTTGCCGAGACCGTAATCGTGGTGCTCGATGCCTTGCAACCGTTCGAGCGCCAGGATCTGACAATCGCCCGTCTTGTCGCGGACGAGGGGCGAGCGGTCGTGCTGGCGGCGAGCAAGTGGGACGTAGTCGTCGAGCCTGCGGCGGTTTTGCAGAGCTTGCGCGACCGGGCTTCGATGTCGCTCCCCCAGCTACACGGTGTTGCTCTTGTTCCGGTGTCGGGGATCACCGGTCGCGGGATCGACGCGCTGATGACGGCAGTCTTTGCGGCCGACGAGGTGTGGAACCGGCGGGTGCCGACCCCGGATCTGAATCACTGGCTCGCGGCGATCCAACAGCGTCATTCGCCGCCCCTCGTCGACGGCCGCCGCTTGCGCCTGCGCTATATCACGCAGGTCAATACTCGGCCCCCGAGCTTTGCACTCTTCGCCTCAAAGCCGGGAGAGCTCCCCGATTCCTATCGGCGTTACCTGATCAACGCGCTTCGCCAGGACTTCAACCTCCCCGGCACCCCGATTCGGATGATGTTGCGCAAAGGGAAGAATCCGTATCAGGCGCGTTGATCGTTTCCTATCGCGACCACACCACATGGTCCGGTATTTCCCTGCCGCACAGGGTAAATTCGGGAAAAAATTTGTTTCGACCCTACCCATTCCGAAAAACGAAGTTCGATCAATAGCCTGGTCACGAGACTAGGCAAAAATTGACGGCTTGGCAGGGAAACGGCAGGGAAGCTCAAAAACCTCGAACCGTCCTTTGGTACCACCCATTTTTTTCTGATGTAACAAATTCAGAATTGACAATAAGACATCGATTTTCGTATATAGCGTGCACGTCCGCGCGGGCAAGAGGGCGGCATGCCTCTCCCATGCGGAGTAAGCAACATTGCGGGATTACCATGTCCGAGGACAAGCGCGATTACGAGGTCGGCCGCGGCAAGCCGCCGGTGCACACCCGCTTCAAGAAGGGCCAATCGGGCAACCCGCGCGGACCGCGCCCAAAGAACTTGTCGGCGCTGCTGCTCGACGCGCTCAACGAGAAGGTGGTCGTGACCATCGACGGCGAGCGCCGAGAGATCACCAAGCGCGAGGCGATCGCAACCCAGCTGGTCAACAAATCGACATCAGCCGATCTGCGCGCGACCAAGATGCTGACCGACCTGCTGAAGGGAAAAAGGCGGGTATGGCGCCGCCGCCCGCACCGCCTCCGTTCACCCCGGCCGACGAAGAGGTGATCAAAGGCGTCGTGGAGCGGATACGCCGAGCCCTGCTGCAGGAAATCCAGGACCTAAACGCGGGGAACCCGGCTCTCGCGCTGATTTCGTTGCCTCCCGTCAGCGTCCCGACTCGGCAGCCCGCCGTGGCTGACGGCGCGGCTTGACCAGGTGCTGCGGGCTCGCACCTCATCCCCCGCTGCCCGCCGGTTCAGCCGCGTTGCGCCAGCGCCTTCGGCTCGTTGTAGCTCGCGACATCGGTGCCGCGATAGAGGATCCTGGCGTTGCGCTCGGTGATGGTGCGGTGAAGCGCCACGAATTCCGGGTCGAGATCACAGATCGGCCGCGGCTCGAGCATGAAATGATGGTAGCGATCCTCGCCGCGTACCGGGGTGGCACTGTCCTCGCCGGCGAGCTGCGCCACCGTCGTTGGGATATAGCGGATGGCGAAGCCGATGCGCCGGTCGCTCGACGGGTTGGGCGCCGAGCCGTGGACCAGGCGCACGTGATGCAATGACATCTCGCCTGGGTGCAGGGTGATGATCCGCCGCTGGGAATGATCGACCTTGACCATGACCTCCTGGCCGCGCGTCAGAAGATTGTGTTTGGCGAAGGTGTCACGATGCGGAATCTGATCGAGCTTGTGGCTGCCGGGGATGTACTCCATCGCCCCGTTCGTCTCGGTCGCTGGTGTGAAGGCGACCCACGCCGTCACGACATCTGGGGTGCTGAGGCCCCAATAGGTCGAGTCCTGGTGCCACAACACAAAGGCCGGATCAGCCGCCTCCTTGATAAAGAAATTGGTGGTCCAGTACAGCAGATCCGGGCCGTGGAGATCCTCGACCGCGTCGAGGATGGAGCTGTACCGCACCAACTCGGCGAGCCAGGTAAAGAGCAGGTGCTATTTATGGCGCAGATCGCCCTTGAGCGGCCCGCCGGTCCGCCGCTCGAACGCCCCGAGCCAAACGCGGAGCGTCGTGGCCTCCGTCTCGGACATGATGCGGATCGGGAAGAAGCAGCCCTCCTCCCGATGTTGTTCGATCTGGGCCGGCGTCAGACACTTCGGCAGCAATCCTCGCGATAGTAGCGGGCAGGGGGCGAACGGGATCACTACCACTCCCCGGACAGGGACGACGTTACACTGTGGTTGTCGAGAATTCTCGGTCCGAATGATGCCCGGTTCCACCTATTGGATACCGGTGTAAAAGCGGAAAATGGGGCGTTACTCTAGCAGTTGTAAAGAGGAGACTCGCCCACGCCGCATGTTGCGAAATTTAACATATTTGCATCGCCCGAACCTCTCCAAAAAAGGTTCGTTTTTGAGAGGAACCACCCAAACCGAAAAAGCAGCGTCAAAAGTGGGTTAAACGGCTCTCGAAATTCATTCTTGATTTCAGCCTCGCAAAAGGCACGTGTACGGTTGAGTTTCGAGAGGGTTCATGACGACCAAACGGAGAAAGACCACTCGTTCGGCCCCACCAAGGAGTCGACGCCGCCCCGTCGCAGCAAAGGCCGCGCGAGGGCGTGCAGTTCCACCCGCCGCCGATCTTGCGATGGCGAAGCCGATGCTGATCGGTTACGCGCGCGTTTCGACCGTCGAGCAGAATCCTGCCTTGTAACGCGACGCGCTGACCGAAGCAGGGTGCCAAAGGATTTTCACCGAACAGATGTCAGGTGCGGTCACGGATAGGCCGGCTTTGCATGACGCCCTTGAATTCGCGCGCAGCGGCGACACCCTGATCGTGTGGAAGCTCGACCGTCTGGCGCGGTCGATGAAGCAGTTGC
>Ga0306920_100005967_pt1 | contig 15814 bp, 20 predicted proteins | sample flu12Cox44000170_FD_204666 | JGI IMG/M metagenome (GOLD analysis project Ga0306920, IMG submission 204666) | Lab enrichment of tropical soil microbial communities from Luquillo Experimental Forest, Puerto Rico - flux4day.12C.oxic.44.000.170 (v2)... | ecosystem: Environmental > Terrestrial >... | reverse complement strand
GGTCCATCGCGAGCGCGGTTGGCCGTTTCTGCTGATCATCCATTTGACAGCCTAATAGACATGTGACAGCCTCATTGTCATATGACAAGCACGGCCATCATGACACAGAATTCTCGCGTGGTCGATCACCACTCACTCCGGTGCGGTAGGTGCGCTGCCGCGACTGTCGGACTGGCAACAATGGCTACCCTCACGCTGTGGTCGCCCTACTTCGCCTTGGCTTGGGGGACGGACGACCAGGTGATGGCGGACGAAATCGTGGAAATGCTCGCGATCAAACCCGGCGCTACAGTGCCGAAATCGGTGCTGGGAACGGGGCCATGGCTGTGCAGATGGCGCAGAAGCTCGGTCCAGCCGGCCGCGTCTTCGCCACCGAAATCGATCCGGCGCTTATCAAACAAATCCGCGAGCGCGCTCAAAAGGCGGGACTTAATAATCTCACTGTGATGACAGCCACCCCTACCGACAGCGGGCTTCCGGCAGACTGCTGCGATGCCGCATACATGATTGATGTTTATCACCACGTTACTGATCCCACCCCAACCGATGCGAGTATCTTCCGTGCCTTGAAGCCGGGCGCGCGGCTCTTGATCAATGACTTTCCACCGACTATTTGGCTCGCCCTTTTCAAAGTGAAGGGTGTACCTGCTAATCGCGGCGGCCACGGGGTCTCCGACGATATCGTGATCAATGAAATCACCGCGGCGGGATTTCACGAGATGAAGGAGACCCGTCCATGGCATCCAGGATTTCTAATCCGGGACACTTACTGCCTCGAATTTTCAAAGCCGGCAGATTCCGCGACTGCATCGCAGAAATAGGATTTCCCGCGTGACCTGCCCGTCCGTGCCACGACCCTCGGATCAAACAGCAGCCTCGGCCGGACAATCGGATGGCGAACCGCTGCCGCAGTCGTGATCGCCAACATGATCGGTACAGGAATATTCACCACGTCTGGTTTCATCGCACGCGACAGGGGTTCTCCCTCACCATGGGCGCCATCCTAGAGGTCAATCCGGCGGCGTCGTGGGGACCGGGCAGGAGGGTAGTGCCAGGCGCCGGTGCGAGCGAGGGTGAGACTGTCGTGTTGGCAGATGGCGCGTTGGTAAAGTCGAACATGTCCTCCAGCGTACTCGCATTAGCGTCGCGCGCAGTCAGATGACTCCCATCGCCGAAGAACCGCTTTTCGATCAACGCTAGGATGGAAGTGTGATCGCCAACCGTGTGCGAGACGTATCGCGGCTTAGAGAATGGCGACACCGCGATCAGCGGAACCCGCATTCCCAGTTGGTCGAAATTGGCACAGCTTTCAGGGAAGGCGCTGGTGGGCGTGAAACCAGGGCAAAATGAACTTTCTTCGCCCGCGTTCAAAATGCAGTTTAGTCCTTCCCCTGGTTCTGCGCTGGCGGGCGGGTTCGAGGCGTCGGCGCATTGACCCGGTGATATTCCATCGGGATTTAATGCTCCGCCCTGAGGAGCCGCAGGCGGCCCGACATGGTCATAGAAACCGCCGTGCTCGTCGTAGGTGATGAAAATGATCGAGTTTTTCCAGTTTGGACTGTTACGGATCGCATTCACAATTTGGGCAACATGATTCTGGCCTATGCGAATATCACTGCCGGGATGTTCGTCATTCTCGGCTGGACCGTCGGGGAAAATTCCGAACGCAGGGTCGACAAAGGCGACCGAGGGAAGCCTACCGGCCGCTGCATCATCGAAGAACGAAGGCAAGAAATTGAAAAGACCCGGCAACCGTGGTCCGGGTTTCTGAACCAGGCGAAAGTGTGGGTCAATCAAAAAATTGCGGAAGCTGATTCCCTGTGGAATGTCGGAAAAGTAATCCCGCCACGAAACGCCATGAACGTCCAGTTGGTCAAAAATGGTGCCGTAAGTGGCTTATAGACCACAATCGGCGTTCCTAACGGGACCTCTTCGTCAGTAGTCAGATGGCCGAACGATGTTGCCGACATTAGATAGGCGCGGTTGGTAAAAGTGGGACCCAGCACCGAGCTGAAATAGCGGTCGTCGAGTGCGAACGACATCGCTAACGAATAGTAGAAGGCCAGGTCGCTTTCATTGTAAAAGCTCATCGTTTCATTATCGGGATTAATCTGATCATTGACTCGAACGAAGCCGTCGTTGGGGCTCGAAAGGAGCCCCGAGTTGGGGTCTTCGAAATTGCCTTGCTCATGAACTCCAGTCCACGGGTGGTCAAGGTCGGTCGTCACACAGTAGTCGCTCGAATGAAAGGCAGTGACTGGCGTTCCGTCCGCCGCGGGGTTCGAATTCTCACAGCTATAAGCGCCTGTTTCTGAACTGCGCGTGCAATTGAGCCCATCCACACAATTGTGGTCTCCCATCTGGCAGGGGCCTTGATGGTATGGCGTACCCGAAGCGTATGGGAGAACGCCCAGGTAGTTGTCGAATGAATGGTTCTCCTGCATCACGATGATGACATGCTTCAGCTTATTAATGTCGCCGCTCGCGCGTGCGGGTGCTTTGGCCATCTGGCCTAGGGCAATGGACACGGTGAGGACCACATTCGCTTTACTGAGTATCTGTTCAAGCCCTTCCTCAATCGAGCCCGACCAACACAATCGACTTCCAAAGACGAAAACGAGACGCTGGTAGTCGAGCACGTCTGCAATAGCGCAGAAGCATAAACACGTCGTTGCGAAGGCGTCAAACTCGGGTGTAGGGGAGCAGTGGAACAGAAAATACACTTAAACCGATCCCAGCTTCTCATAACCCCCACAGTGTCAACTAGCGACTTAGCTTCATTCTACACGTTTAAACTTGCAATAGATTGGCTTGGTGATTTTCGATTGTTAGGCGGCCGAGCCCGGTAACCTCACAAACCACCGGTTTGAGCTCCCGATCTGCCGATTCAGCCACTTCGATGTTATGGAATCCACGTTCCAAAGCTAATTCATCGAGCACGTGCACGCTTCTAAGAACTTGCCGATTGTTCACGCTCTCAACGCTTAGCGCCCTTTGCCTCGGAGGCGACGTTCTCAACATAGATTTCGGGAGCAAGAGCGCGGTGCGCGGCCGGTTGAAAAGACCCCAATGTTTGCAATCACGACAATAGCCCTGGCCGCGCCTACCGGGCCTTCGATTGAGATGCAGGCACGCCACCAGCGGTTCGACCATGAGCCAGGCCGGCAGCGGTTCCGGCAGCACGGCGACACAACTCAGGCAGAGCAAGCCACTCCAGGCGCCGTCGTCACGCTTAACAAACAAGTCATGGGTGCACAATTCGCCCGGTGCCGCCTGACAGCCGGCGCAGGCCGAGTCGCGGGCGCTTAGCCGGTTCAGCCGGCCGATGCTTTCGACTACATAGTTACTATTCAATTTAGCCTACCGATTCTCGCATTCATGTTGCGCGTTGCACTCGTCACATAGCCAGGGCGTAGCGCGCAACTGACAGCGCAGCAACTTCATCACACAGGCGCCACACTCCGGGCACGCACTAGGCTCGAAGCTCCCACTGCCAAACCGGGAATAACGATGACGTGCGAAGACCGACGCAATGACGTAAAGTTATTTCACGGCCTAGGCATTCAGGCCGAAGCGCTTCGCCGCGCCTCTGCTTGTGATAGCAGTAGAGACCATGCCAGGCGTCGCCCCTACGTACACCAGCAGTTAGCTTTGTAGCACTAGCGATATTCGAAGCCGACCAGCGTCAACGGCTTGACCCATGGCGCCGCCGCCTGCCCCTGTAACACAAAACTACCGGGGTTCCGCCCATGCCAGGATACCGCCATACTACAAGAAACGCAGCCTAACCCCCATAGCAATCAGTACGTTATGTAAGCCCAACAGATTAGTCAAACAAACAAAGCGGTCACTGAGGTACGCGCGCCCACGGCGCGCATCTATCGGACGATGTTCAAGGCGCCGCGTCTCGCTGACCATCGCCCCGCACCCTGGCTTCATTCAAGTCAATGCCGCCTCCTCGAACAATGTCTCCTCGGTCTCGATGCGGAGGGCCATGTCGCCGGAGAGGTCGGCAGGGTCGATGGCGCCGGCGGTGTGCTACGCGAAGCGAACGATTACCTTTGGCGAGCGCGCTATGAAACCGCGCCTCACATGCGAGAGTAAGCGTCGCAAACAGCGCCTCCGGGTCTAGATACCCCCGTGGCTGCCAGGCAGAAGCCGTGACGCGGCTGACGGTGTTTTTCGCGCCGGACGGTTCCGCGAGCCGCCCGGCGCATCATCGTTCCCGCTCGCGCTCTCGTCCGGGTTCGTTCTCCCCCAACCGTTTGTACTGCTCCTCGCGTTCTTTCATTTGACGGATGGTATCGTCAATCTGGCGTTGCCGGTCCTTCTCTTGTCGCGCGGCCCTGGCCTCGGCACGCGCCGCTTCGGCTTCTTCCCTGGCCTCACGACGCGCGTGAATCATTTCCGGCGTCGGAGCGCTCGGCGTGATGAAGAAATCGGCCACGGCGTCGACGGCCTTGCCCGCCATCTAGACGGCGGTGCCAACAAGGTCGGCGGTCCGTCCGCTAATGCTTTCCATCGTCCGCGCAAAATCGTCGAGGCGCTGCCGCCCCATTTCCATCGCGACGGGCTTGTAGCCCGCCTGCTCAAGCGCCAGCGCAGCGATCTCTCTGTTCGTGTCGTAGTGCAACTCGCGCAGATTGCCTGCGACTTCGCGCAACGCGGCGCGGTATTCATGGCCGAGCGTTTCGTCCTGGAGCTCCTGGCGGATGTCCTGACGCATGGCGGCCAGTTCCGTGCGCAGGCCGCGCATGTGTTCCAACGTGGCGGCGCTTTCCATCTGCGCCTGCCATCCTTCCGGGCGTTCGCCTTCGGACCGCCGGTCGCGGGTGGCGCGGCTGCCAGCGCCGCGCTCGATGGCGTCCTCAATGCACTGCCACCACTCGATCTGCTGGTTGCGCTCGTAGGCCGCGCGGGCCTCTTTCACGGCGGCGGCAAGCTCGCAGTTCATTTCCGCCGTGGCGTCCTTCTCCTGTTGAACCTCGTCCAGATGCCTGCCGATGTCGAACTCGCGATCCGCCTGGGCTTCCGGTTGCCGGGCGGTGGATGCCTCGGCCTCGCGGATGCCGCGCCCGCGCTCCGTTTCGATGCCCTTGCGCTCCATCAGGTTACATAAGACAAGAGTTTTTTATTGAGGCCGCCGCACCGTGGGCGGCGACACGCCTGGAAGCTCTAGTAGACATAAAATCGCTTCCGCGAAGTTCCGCTGCCATGCGCCACCGATTTGATAGAATTAAGCATGGACTTGGAACCGCCGCCCTGGCTTTTTCCTTGCTTGTTTCCTGATTGGCGCAAAGCCCGCAACACGGCTCCCGACATAGTGATATTTTATCTCCCGACAAGTACGGCCTTCGCCATCGTCTACGACCCGGACCAAGCGATGATAGGCGGTCTCACCATCTTCGGCTTTGCCGCGAGAATTTATCAGGCTTCCGGCACGACGCCCGAAACAGCACAAGAGCTTGAAGCTCTCGGCCAAGAAGCGATAACTGCATGGCTGCATCACTTCATGTACACATGTGACATTTGAAATCCGGTGCCTTCCACGCAAGCGCCTCGCGCGGCAAGTTGACATAACCTCCAAATCGCGAAGCGCCCGCGCCGCCGCGAGTCTGAGACGCACATAGACCGTGGTGGCTCTATCGATTTCGATCCGGGGCCTTTTATGCTAATTCACCCGCTTAAGGGATGATTGAAGACCCGGAGGACATCAGGAAGTGGCTCAAGAACAGGCGTCGTCAATTCGATGGGCGGTGGTGCTGGGCTTGGGTGTGATCGGGTTTGGGGTTGTTTACTTGCTGCGGGGGCTATTACCGCGCTGGCTTGCGTGGATTTTGGTTGTTGGGCTGGCAGTGGCGATTAAGGCGTTGCTGAGCCGTGGAAAGACATCAGAACAACGGCTTGCGATAGGGATTTGGTCCCTAGCGGTGGTTGGTTTTGGCGTTTTGGGCTACGAGCTTTGGCGGGGGGCTTACATTACGGGAGCCATCATTTTTGTCGTGCTGGCGTTTGCGTGTTTGTGGGGTTGTTTGGTTTTATTATCTACGGACTTTGGGGGGGCCGGTATTTGGGGGCCGGCACAAAAATCGAGGTGACCAAAGACGCCGTCATCATAAACAGAAAGAAGTTCAGGCGGGCTGACTTTGGCGGCTTCAACGTGGACCACACGCTGAAAGGGAAGGACGGTACTATCGCAGTGCTCGGATACAAGTTTGGACGTAGCTACTTTCCGTTCGGCGGCGCATGGCCGGAAGGCGAGGCCATGGAAGTGGCCAGCGCCCTCAATGATCATTTGCGGAGCGCGCCTGTAGCCGGTGAGGAGAAGCGAGTCGGTCGCCCTTCTCGCCGTCGGATATAACTACAGTGGCATCTGGGTACCTCCACTGGCAGGACTTCCACCTGCTGGAACGTTTGCTAGCTTCGCTGCACAAGGGGAAAATGAGTGACACACCGAAGAGCGACTCTCCGGTCGAACGAGCCGCGCGCGTGGGCAGAAAGTGGTCCGGCTCTTAGCCCGTTTAAACGTCGTCGCTGAAGCCGGCATGCCGTTCCCGCAATATTCAGGGCTACCAATCGCAAGCGCAGCCGAGCGGCGAAGAAGCAGCATCAACTCAGTCACCCACGCATACGCGAACGTTCAGGTCATATATCACGTGATACGCGACCTGAAAATAACGACAATTGGGAGCGCGTCCAGTATGCCCTGCGGGCCTGAGAGATTTTGCGCTCTCGATATGGGCGGCGGCGGCTTCGGTGGGGCTTTTACCTTGCCGAGAAGGGCCCAAGTGCGCAAAGTGCTCGCAGCGAAGTGCTGATAAACAGACGGGTATGGGGCGCTGACGCAGCTAGCTCGGGTGCTCTTTTGGGCAAAGTGCCTGATGCGCCCATACCTAATCTGACCGGGTGACCATGGCCTGGGGGGGCACTGATTTAATCGATTCTCTGAGGTCGCCCACCGCAGGTGATGCTGGAAAAAGTATCACAGTGATCGAAGCGCGTTTTGTCACAAATCTCACCGTTTCCTATGATGAGTGTCGGCCGATCCGACCTCACCCCCTTAAAGGTCACCGCCACCGTACTTGGGAGACCTCTTAGTCAGCAGAAACGGTCGGCAGCGGGCTTCCCGCATTGCGTCGCCGGGTAGAGGCACCAATCGACCGGCGTGTTACGAACCGTCGGATATGGGAACTCCTGAGCCACCGCGGGCGAAGCTGCCAAAAGAATCGCCAATAGCAACAAACAAGACTTCATTTTTCTTCATCATGAGCGCCCGCCCAAGCACCGGCGCACCAAGAAAGCTGAACTTGCTCATCGGACAGCACAACGTTGATCAAATATCAAATAGTAATCTTGGCCTGCACCGCGAAAACACCCGCATTTTGCCGTAGAGTCTGTCATGGGAAGGAGGCGGACCCGATGCGGCGGAGCAGGTTCGGGGAGGAGCAGATCATCGGTCGCGGACCTCCTCCCAGGTGAAATACGGAGGGTGCGCGGCTACTTCTTGCGCGTTCATCCTGAATCCGCCGTGAAAAATACTAATTTCAGACCCTCAGTCGCTCTATAGTGTGCAGTGCATGGAGCCGGGCGAGTTCGCGACGACCACTGGTGGGGATATTGAGCCGGGAGCGGTTTCCCGTACGGACGAGTTGAGCGGGCATCAGCAGAATCTGCTGACGCAGGGTCTGGAGCGTTGTGTTGTGAAATTCCTCCGGCAGCAGAGCCGTTTGAACCAGTTGATGAGATTGTAAGCGAGCAGGAGCAGGTGGAAGTAGACTTCGTTGGCGAAGAAGTGGCGAGTGGGAATATGGCCGAGCGCGTAATCTCGCTTGAGCTGGCGAATGACCAGCTCGATGCCGGCGCGGTCGTTGTATAAGCGCCAGAGGTTAAGCGGCTGCAAAGTCAGATTGGCGACCAGGACTTGGTAGTAGCAGCGACCGAGCGTGAACAAGGTCAGCTGCTCACTCGGCTCCTCGGCCTGGAGTCGGCGTACGACCACGAAGCGATAGCCACGGCGCCACGCACTTGGCTGGTAGCGAAACTCGGCGACCTCGACCGCGGGGCTCAGCGTAGTGTAGCGGAGGTGGGCGAGCCTGCGTTTGATAGGACCGGTCAGCCGAGCAACGATAACAAAGCTCGCCTTGCGGGCTTCGAGCAGCTCTACAAGTCTGTGATCGTAAAACCCTTTGTCGGCACCGACTATAACCGATCGCATACCGGCCGGAAGCTTGGCGAAGCAAGCTTCGAGAAGGTCAAGAACCCCGGCGGCGGTATGGGCGTCGCCGGGCCGCAACTCCCCGTGCCAGAAGTCTCGGCTCTGATCCTCGAAGCAGGAGCAGCGGATGGTAGGAAGGTCGGCCACGCTTGAGAGGATTGTAGCCGATGCGCGCTTGTTCCTGTTTTCCATAGACCACTAGCACTGTGGAGTCCACATCGAAGATAACTCGTGTCGGGGACCGTGAACCGAGCAAGAAAGTGATCATGCAGTACGCGCAACCTGGGAAAGTGCACTCGGAGCGACGCGCAGCAAGAACCGTCGCAGGCTCGTAGCATTCGGGTAGCTCGGCAGTCCGGTCAGATACTGAAACACCCCATTTTGTCGCAGAAGTTGGATTGTCTCGAGCCGCTCGAGGCCGAGCAACATCGGATACAGCAGCGCGAGAAGCATCTCCCCCACGGTGTAGCGATTGTTGCGTTGATCCAAGCGGATCTCTCGTGCAATCGCATCCTTGAATCCAATTCGGGAGAGGAACCGATGCAACAAATACATCCCGCCATAGTGGGTGAGTCCCACTGTACTAAATTCAACGGCCAGTTTTCGAGGTCCACGCGGCATTGCAGCCAAAGCTACCTTTTAGGCAGCTTTGGCTCAATCGACTGGAAGCATGCTAAGCCACTATAACAAAAGACCACAGAGAAGCATTTTCAACTCTCTATCACGCCGGATCCAGGATTGAGATGATTCAGCCTGCTTCCAGCAGCTTTCGGCATTTCGGACGTTACCTTAATTACTTAATTACTCAAACTTTACAGGTTGACCGTTAGTGATTCGCTCAAAAGGCCATTTTGCGCGGGCTAGATGGCCGACCGACAACCAATAAGAGCCTCTTCCATTTTTTGGCTTGCTAGGCTGTAAACCCTTGAAAAATCAGGGAAAACGAGCCATTAAGCGTTCCAACCTGTAAAGTTTGAGTAATTACATGCCTCATGTTATCGGGAGCAACCACGACCTTGGTCAACGGTATCACGCGGCGGAACTGGCCAGCTTTTTCGCTAAGATGCGGCCAATTCGATCCGCGTTCGCCATGATAGTGAAAGTGGGGTGCTTCGCGGGCAAATCAGACAAGCAGGAACCATCCACTACGAAGACATTTCGCCAGCGACGCAGTTCGCCCGTTGCGATGCACGTGAATTCGTCGTCTTCGTTTTTCATCGGCAGTGTTCCCGCGGGGTGAGCATCGCCACCTGCTTGTGCGATTGTTAATGAGCCGGGGATCGCATGCGCTCCCAACCTGCGCATTTCGCGAGTGAGTTCCCGAGCGGCAATGCGGAACAGGTTTCGCGCATCGCTTGTAATTCCGCCTTCAACGTGGACTTGCTCCGAATCGCAGATACTCAGCTCAAGAGCGATATAGTTCCGACTTAACCGGCCAGGCAGATAGAGCGTTGCCACCAGCAATGCGGGGGCAACCAGCCGCGACAAGGCCGTGGCACATGGCCGAGAAAATGGTAACCTCCGGACAATCGTAGTCAGGGGTAGAGCATCCACGGTATATAAGACTCCTGTCACATAGTCCGGTAATTCGCGGAGCTGGAGACGATAGCTCAATTGACCCAGGCTGAAGCTTTCCCTTGGCAACTGCGCACCAATAAATGATGGCACAACGAAGGCCATCGCAGCGACCGGGTTGGTCAGTAGACGCAGCTTTTTGCCTACCGCACGCTGACTGCGCAACACGAGTGCTGTCGAGTTCAATGTGCCGGCTGCGACAATTACGGCGCGAGCGCCAATGGCAACCCGGTTGTCACCTGTCGAGGCCTCGACGACCTGTTCTTGTCGACCGGCAGGAAGTAAGCGGGTGACCATAGCACCGCTCAAATAAGTGAAATTGGCCTTACTCTTAAGGTAGGCTAAGTCTTGCGTCGCACTATAAATGGCTCCACGTGCACAACCATACAAGCACAAGCCGCAGCTGTTGCAGCGTTCGCGGCCGTTTACATCATCCGTTATAACAGCATTGCGCGCTGTCCCTAACAGCAGGGATCCAGAAGGTTTTCGAAGCTGGTATCTTTCCAGTAATCTTTTCGCAATTGGCATTAGCCAAGTGGGTGATTGCAACGCCAACCCAGAACCAAGGAAATCGGTAAGATCGTCTTGGCCACCCGAAAGGCCTATCCGTTGACCGACCGACTGATAGGATGCCGCTAGATCGCTTGCCCTTATCGGATAATTCGCCAGATCATCATCGTCAAAGGTGGCCGCGAACGCCCCCCAAACATTTGATAACCCGCCAGCTGTCAACGATCGTACGGAAAGGAAGTTGTGCGTGCGGATCTTCTCTAACTTTACCTCAGTTCTGAGAACGGCTGTCCCAATACGGGTGCCGAATTTTGGCGAAAGGTCTTCCTGCAGGTTCAAGCCCGAGAAGTCGTCACCGAAAGCGTGCCGCCAGTTTGTAGAGTGCCGACGAAAAGCAGAAATATTCATCCGTGGGGGCTCGGGGGCTTCACGGCTAGCACCATCCACCAATGTTACTTTTAACCCCGCCTCGACGAGCTGCCATGCTGAAGAAACTCCAGCGGGGCCGCTTCCGATGATCATGACATCTGAGTTGATGACGTTTTCGTAAACCATAAGCGAAATGGGAAGGCGATTATATCAAGAATTAACTGACTCGCGATGGATACCAACTTTACCAACTTGTTCGCCCTCGAGAAGTGGCTTAGTGACTCGAAGCCTTCTGCCGAGAACTCCGAGAGTGCGGTCGCAACCCGCAATCGCCTCGCTAGCATTAGATCGGAACGAAGCGGCTCGAAGAATCGGAGTAGCCTGGGCTGCCATATGCTAAGCCGTGGCAGAGCGATAGCACCAACCTCTCCTTCGACTCTACGAATCGCTCGGACGTAATGCCGTGTGAGGGCTTTACCCGCTGGTCTTCCGAGAACATAGCTACACAGAGTCCGCCCTTCACGTAGGAGCGCTTTCTTTCCTATCGCATCCTGGCGAAGGCCTTCTGCTACGGTTCGGAGACGTAAACCGATATTCTCCAGATCAGCTTTGCAATCGAGCAACGGCGTAGCGGCAAGTCCCAGAATACGTTCTTTATCGATTCGTGGTCCAAACGGAATTCGCCCAGAGAACGTGGCGACTGCAAGCGCTAACGATAGTGGAACAGGCAAGATTCTAAGAGACGAGGCAAATCCCTCTTGTGCCAGGCACCTTAAAAATTCCGCGAAAGTGACCGGCGCTGGACTGGCTAGCCCTTTCCAGCCAGTTGCTGAACTTTCAGCTAATGCTATCAATCCCGAGCAGACTTCGTCTAAATGAATTGGCTGGACAAGGTGCGAACTACCAACCATGGGCAAGACTGGGGTTAAAGATACTAGTCTCACCAACAGCCCGAACATGCCTCGACTAGGGCCGCCGTATACCAAGCCGACTCTGACCGCTAATGCATCGGGCCCATAAAGTATCTGCTCGATATCCCACTTAGTCCGCCCGTAGCAATTAAGTGCATCGGCTCGCGCCGACACTGATGAGATGAACAGAAACCGTCGAAACCCTTTCGCTTTTGCACCTTCCAGGAGAATCTTTGTTCCAACAAGATTGATGTTATCCTCGTGGAGACTCGCCCAATCGTGTGCGAGATGAATGATGGCCGTTTCCTCTGCAGTCAGATCTAAATCTGGAAGCTTGGCGCCGAGTTCCCATTTCACGAACGACGCGTTGTGCGGAACGCCCTGCTTCGAACGGCCGAGAACCGTAACTCCATAGCCGCGCGCCAGCGCGATGCATACGAAGCGGCGTCCGATGTATCCGTTCGCACCGGTCACGACGAAATTCCGGATCCTCCCTTCACCGTTGGTCATAGTACAGTTCCTGACCATTGTTAATTGAATAGACGCGCATTTTGACAATCTGGGGTGCTTAAGGATAACCCGGAAGTGTACAAATACGCCAATACTTTGTGGGCATAAGCCTATAGCCTAACTACTATAGTCTTTCCATATGATTTGATGATAAATGCCGCACGTTTCGGGTGTTTAATGTAATACCACTTCCATTATATATCCTGACATAAGAGATGCTGCATGGAAGTGAGGGAGGTGATCCGGCCTGCTTCTGCCAGCATTGAGTTCCAGGCGTGTTGGCAGGCGTCGAGGATGTCCTCATAGGTGGCGAACAGGCGGTGGCTGAGAAAGTTGTCCTTGAGGTATTGCCAGGGTTTTTCCGCAGGATTGCATTCAGGAGTAGCGGGGGGAATATCAATCAGGGTGATATTGTCGGGGATGCGTAGCGCCTGCGAGCGATGCCATCCGGTGCCGTCGGTGATCATAGCAGCATGCACCTGTGGGGGTAACTCGGCGCTGATTTGATTGAGATGCAGTTGCATCATGGCGGTGTCGGCGCGGGTCAGAATCAGGCCGACGGCACAGTCGTGCGTGGGACAGAAGGCACCGAAGATATAGGCATTCTGGTAACGCGTATCGATGGGCACCGGCGGCCGCGACCCTTTGGGGGCCCAGCCGTGGGTACAGCGGCCTTTTTGCCCGAGGCAGGTTTCATCCTGGCACCACAGTTCAATGCTTTTATCGAGGTGGGCGGCGGCGATTGCCTGGAGTTTGGTCGGGAGGTTTTTTTAAAAGCGGCGACCGCATCGGTGGCCTGTTGGGGATGTTTCGGGCGCCCGCTAATCCAGGACTGCTCCAGCCGGTGCAGCAGGTTGCAGACACCGGCAATACTACGGTATCAGCCCCGTAGTCACGCTTAATCAAGCGTTGCACGTCCGCTGCCCGCCACCGTCCCACGCCGTCCCGCAGCACCTCTGGCGGCACGCTGATACGTGCCTTGAGCGAAGCCAGATGCGCGGCATCCACCAAGCCCGCACGGCCTTCTTCGTTGTACCACCTAACCCAGTGCCGCAGGTTCTCTCGGTTAATCCCATATTGTGCACACACCCACTTCCGGCTGCGCCCCAGCATAATATCCCGTATCGCCAGCAGCCGATGCACGGTACGCACGCTCTTGCTGCGACGGCTCGCGGTCTTCCGGGCGCAGATCAATAATTGAAAGGCGATGATGGCCGAGGCCGACACCCGGCGCGATATAATGGCCAGCTTGGTCAGCCCACGATGGCGGATCGCCTCACGCATCGCCAGCAATCCGTTGAGGTCAACCGGCTCCAGCCGATCGAGATTCACGATTCCACAAATGCCGCACACTTCATTATTCCAGTAGCTTTCGAAAGGTTGACTATTGTTTTTCGGCGGCAAATTCTGGATGCCGCGTCAACCGATGTCGGATGCGCCCAGCGTCATATAGGAGCATGGTTCGTCGTCGTCCAGACCAGCCGCGACGGTGGTGTAGAACCGATACTTCTTCTTCGCAAGCCCTAGGTTGAAAAGAAATCGCGGTCGCGGTATCGCCGCATTAGGCCAAGGAACCAGAGTCGTAGCCCTGGGAACCGACGGCCCCAGTCTCCAAATCTCGCTCCCTTGCCAGTCGACCGCTAGATTGAAGCCTATATAAATACGGCGCATTACGAAGTAGTCCGTCAAGCGCCCTTTTTCAAGTCGAAAATACAAACGATAGCTGCGGGTAGGATGTCGCGTGTATCGCCAGCGCAAAAACTCCTCGTCGGCTAACAGGACTGGATGTCCTATCGACCGCCTCCACTCTGCGAGGGTGCCGAAGTCATAACCCATTAGATGGTTGTCGCTGTCCCCCGCCTGCCACACGCAGCGATATCCCCGAAGCCGCTCGCCAAACCCTGACGGTCGCACCAGAAGATTCAATCCGGCACGAAATTTCATATTTGTCTTGATGCAGACCGGGTAGGACGCATCGTTTGGATGCCCTATTGCCCACTCCCCGTGTTTGTGAGCCTCAGCGACTGCCGCGGTCATCATGTGGAAGAACAAGTTGCGGCCACGCTGAGCAGGATGAACGAGAACGTTGAGGATATAGCGGGTGCCGATCGTCTGATTCCCTAGTACCACGCGGAACGGAACAAGGGCGGTCATACCGCTGTACGAACCATCCGGTTCGATAATAACTACGAGCTTGGCACGGCCGTGGGGATTATGCACATAGAGCCATTCAAGGTAGTCAGCACGGCGTAGCTGATGGCCCTCGGGGTAGTAGCTGGCTGAAAGTTCAAGCAGTCGCTGGACCGATATTTGGCCCAATTCACCTATAACCAGGTTTAGCCAGGCCGGTTTCTGCAGCGAGAGAGCCTCCACGATTGCCACCTCTCCACCTCTCCATTGCAGGCTCGTTAATCAGCAAAACCGAGCGCCTCGTTGCCAGTTATCTTGACGCTCAGCAGCTTGCCGGCCCGATATTTCTTGCTTATAGCCACCACCGAAAGCTTAAGAAGCTTCACCACTTCCGAGATGGTGTAAAACTCCGGGTCAGCATTCTTATCGATTTGTATTACCACTGAGTCTCGGTTGCGATCAGGATTGACCGTAGCGTATATGAATCCATCGGAGTAAAGTGAGCACACCCACGCAATTATCGACAGCTTCACGCCGTCCAGCGCGCCATAAATCTCCAGTTGTCCACAAGTTCGAAGTCAAAGCGTATAATCGCCCTCTTTGACTAACGTTTACGCTTCGAGCCGAGCGATAAAATTGTTGATAGACGTGCGAGAGAAAGCCTGAAAAGCAAACTGCCGAGCGGGAGTTACTACTCGCGCATCGGCAGTTTAACGAAAGTGCATTTCTCGCCGGGATGAGAAAAAGGCTCCGAACACTGATCACTGACGATTGACTGGCAATGCCATCTCACGGAGCATCTCATACCTGATTACTGAGAGATAGCGTTTGAGCTAACAGGGGTAAGATTGATGTCCATACGATCGATAATATTATCTCAGTTCGAAATAGTTGCTAAAGAGCAAAACCGGGAATTGGTGCCGCTATCCGATGATTTGGAGCTTATGAACTCTGGGCTTGACTCGTTGTGTCTTGCAATTATCGTTGTCCGTCTCGAGGACGCTTTGGGATGCAATCCTTTCAATGACGACGCAGCTATTGAGCTTCCGATAACCCTTAACGATTTCATCAGGTTATACGAGGACTATGGCACATAACGTTGAATCTCATGCGAGCATGGGTTTTTTGTATAAAGATATGAAACCCGGGCGAGACGCTGTTCTCCGGCATCTTCGCGCCCAGGAACGCGCCGGAATGGGTTCATGACCGGGAGCGGCTATGGGACGAGGTCGAGCACCGGGAAAAGCGCAAGGACGCGCAGCTTGCGGTCGAGCTCGAAATGGCATTGCCGCACGAACTGACCGGCGAGCAGCGCGCGCATATCGTCATCGACTTCGCGCGGGAGAATTTTATGCGCAAAGGGCTGGTGGCGGACGCGAACATTCATCCGCCGCCGCGCGAGGCGGAAGAAGGCAAGCAGCCCAATCATCACATTCATATTCTCGTTGCTCTCCGCGAGATCGGCCCGGACGGCTTCGGCGAGCGCGTTGTCAACGCCGGAGATTTGATCGCGGTAGAGAAGGCTCTTGTGAGCCTCCCCCCGCATCGATCCGTACGTGCCCAATTCAGGCATACGGCTCTCACCTTAAGTGGA
>Ga0306920_100005966_pt1 | contig 15816 bp, 15 predicted proteins | sample flu12Cox44000170_FD_204666 | JGI IMG/M metagenome (GOLD analysis project Ga0306920, IMG submission 204666) | Lab enrichment of tropical soil microbial communities from Luquillo Experimental Forest, Puerto Rico - flux4day.12C.oxic.44.000.170 (v2)... | ecosystem: Environmental > Terrestrial >... | reverse complement strand
TGTCTTCGGTGGTCGCTGGGACGAGTTCGACGCTCGGCCCGAACTCAAGCAGCGGCATCTCGCGATCTGACATCAATGAGGCTGAGGTTCCCATGCAGACTTTCGACTTTGCGTCCAAGGTCGTCCTTATCACCGGTGCGAATGGCGACATCGCCCGTGCGATCGCTGCCGTCCTTTCGGGATTGGGCGCGAAGCTCGTGCTCACTGACATCGATACGGGACCGCTCGGCGAATTCGTGGCCACACTCGGTCGGGAGGCCGGTGACGTAATCGCACTCCGTCACGATGTCGCTTCCGAAGACGATGCGATGCGCGTGGCGTCCGAAGCGGTCTCACGGTTCGGGCGGATCGATCACCTAATAGCTTCGGCGGCCATCTATCCCGACGCGGCGTTCGCAGACATCAGCCCGAAACAATGGCGCAGAACGTTGGCAATCAACCTGGACGGCGTGTTTCTTACGGCCAAGGCTTGCCTGGAGCATATGCCGCCCGGGGGGTCGATCGTCAATTTCTCCTCGATGGCGGCACATGCGGGCAGCATCCGCCATGCGGACTATGCCGCTTCAAAAGGCGCGATCCTGGCGCTGACGCGCTCCATGGCGCGCGAACTCGGACCCGGTATTCGAGTCAACGCGGTGTCGCCCGGCTTCGTCGATACGCGCCTGTCGCGGCCTAATCTGGCTGCGGCAGGGGCGCGGATTATCGAGCAGACGCCGCTGGCCCGAGTTGGCGAACCCATCGAGGTCGCCCGCACTGTGGCGTTTCTATGCTCGGACTGGGCCTCGTTCATGACCGGCGAAACCGTTCATGTAAACGGCGGGCTGAGAATGGAATGAGGCCGGCACACCGGCTCGGAAGGATCGGACACGTCGCACTTGTGCAGGATGGCGGATCGAAAGCGGCGTTCGAAAGCGGTAAGACGGAGACTCAATGATGCGGTTTGAGGACAGGGTTGTTTTGATCAGTGGCGGCGCAAGCGGCATCGGCGCGGCTGCGGCAGAGCGCTTCGTCGCGGAGGGGGGCGAAGGTGCTGGTCGCCGATATCAACCAGGATGCTGGCGAGCAGCTCTGTTCGCGCCTCGGCCCGAGCACCCGCTTTGTGCGAGCTGATCATACGGTTTCAAGCGACGATGTGGCCGCTGTTGCGGGAGCGGTGTCGTGTTGGGGTGGCCTCGACATCTTGTTCTGCAATGCCGGCCGCGGCTCTTTTGGTACGATCGAGTGCACGAGCGACAGCGACCTCCAGGCCGATCTTGACAGCCACGTTCTTGGCCCGACGCGCCTGGTAAAGGCGGCTCTGCCCTACCTGCACGCAAGTGCGAAGGCCGATCGCGGCCCGTCCACCGTCTTCACCGTCTCGCGCGCTTCGCTGAAGGTGCGTCCCAATACCGCCACCTATGCCGTGGCGAAGCATGCGACGTTGGGCTTGATGCGCAGTCTCGCGGTCGATCTTGGCCCGGCGGGCATTCGCGTCAACGCAGTCTGCCCTGGAATGGTCGATACCGCCCTGTCGCGCACAATGTCGGCGGCCTATGGTGGAAACGCTGATGCGATGTTCGGGCGGTTCGCCGCCGAATCCCCGCTTGGGCGTACCGCCCTGGATGTCGCGAATGTGGTGGTCTTTCTTGCGTCCGAAGAGGCGCGTGGCGTTCATTCACAGGCGCTCGTCGTTGACTGCGGAACGCATGGCATTTGAATACGACATCGGCGTCGTTAGTTGTTTTCGCCATCAGAATTGAAAGAAGGGGTAGCAGTCTATTTCAAGTTCAAGATCTCATTGAGAACCTGGGCGTTGGCATCGTTGGGGATGAACTTCTGCCGCCGGTCCGAGATAGTCTCGAAGCGCCCTGAAAGCTCCTCGGCTGTTCCTTCCTCCAGCAAACAGCCGCGCGTGAACGTCGTGTAGGACCGCTCGAAGGAGCCGCCGCCACCCATCAGGACTACGCGCATCGGCGCGCCGTCGGATGCCAGGAAGACCACTCCCGGGGCGATCTTCGCGGGGTCGAAGATGCACCTCTCCTCATCGGACAAGAATTGGGCATTCATGCGCGTCAGGCCGACCGGAGCGAGACAATTGACGCGCACGTCCCTGCGGCCGCCTTCGATGCCAAGCGTGTGCATCAGGCCGACCAGCGCCATCTTGGCGGCCGAACAGGAGGCCTGCCCGAAGTTTCCCGCCAGCCCGCTCGCGGAGGTTACCATGACGATGCGCCCGTAGCTGCGTTCGAACGTGCCGCCCTACACCGCTCTGGTGCAGTTGACGGCGCCCATGAGGTGCACGTTCAGGACAGCCTCAAAGTCTTCCAGATCGAGCTTTACAAAGCTCCGATCGATGACGAAGCCGGCGTTGTTGACCAGAATGTCGACGCGGTCCCACCTCGCCACGACCTCCGCGACCATGGAACCGACCCAGCCGCGGTCCGTCACGGAGCCGATCATGGCGACCGCTTGCCCACTGGCGCGCCTGATCTCGTCGACGACCGCATCGGCTGACCGGTCGCCGGATTTCCCGGTACCGTTGACAACCAGCTTCGCGGTCACGGGCGGCAAGCGCCAACGCGAACTCGCGGCCCAGTCCACGGCCGCTGCCGATCGCCACCTTACCGGCGAGGCTGATGGGTGCGGTATCCTGCACGGAGAAACATCCTTAGGAGCTTCAATCCCCGCTGAAGACCGGCGCTCGCTTGCCGATGAACGCATCCACGGCCTCGCGGTGGTCCCGGGTCGTGTGCGACAGGGCCTGCATGGCCGCAGAGACTTCGAGCAATCCGGCCAGCGTACTCTGCCTTCCCTCCTTGAGCAGCCGCTTGGTCATGCGAACGGCGTGCGGCGGGTTGGTGGCGATTTTTTCTGCGAGCCGCCGCGCGGCGGGCAACAGGTCGGTGTCCTCGACAACCTGCGAGACCAAACCGCAGGCCAGCGCCTCGTCCGCGGACAGCATGTCGCCAGTGAACGCCATCTCGGCGGCCTTGGAATAGCCGACCACGCGGGGCAACAGCCACGCCCCGCCATCGCCGGGCACGATGCCAAGCTTGACGAAACTTTCGGCGAAGCGGGCGCTCTTGCCCGCGATGCGGATGTCGCACATCAAGGCAAGGTCGCAGCCGGCGCCGATGGCGGGACCGTTCACGGCGGCGATCACCGGTACCTCCAGTGCGTCAAATGCCAGCGGCAGGCGTTGAATGCCTTGCTTATAATTGCGGCGCGTGATCGCCGGCTGCGTATCGACCAGCCCGCCGGGCGTGAGCATCTTCTTGATGTTGCCGCCGGCGGAGAACGAGCTTCCCCTGCCGGTGAGAATGATGACGCGGCTTGCCGGATCGGCATCGGCTCCTTCGATCGCGGCCAGCAAAGCCTCGATCATCGGGAGTTCAGAAATGGGGTTTCGCTGCTCCGGGACATTGAGCGTGAGCGTTACGATTCCGGCGTCAGCGTGCGTGAGTACGCGGTCGATCATATGGTCCTCCGATCCTGTCACCGTAGCCCGAGGCCGCGCGCGATGATTCCCCGAAGTATCTCGCGGGTTCCACCGCGCAGCGAGAAGGTCGGTGCGTTGAGCACCGTGTTCGCCAGGACCCGACAGAAATCCCCGGTCGATGGATCGCCCGGCGCGGTCTCGACCAGCTGCCGCGCGATCTCGGGGATCTCCTGCTCGAACGTCGCGCCGAGATCCTTGACGATCGACGCCTGCAACTGCGGGTTGGCGCCGTCTTCCAGCAGGACCGCAATGCCGCGCGACAGTCTTCTCAACGCGATGAGATGCGCCACCAGCCGGCCAAACGCCCCCGCTGCGCGCTCAGAGGCGTTCGGCCCAAGACACTTTGCTAGCTCAACCATCAAGGTGAACGACGAGAGGAAGCGCTCCGGTCCGCTTCGCTCGAATGCCAGCTCGCTCGTCACCTGATGCCAGCCGTCGCCTTCCTTGCCGATCAATGCGGTAGACGGCAGCATGACGTCGTCAAGCACGACCTCGTTGAAGTGATGCTGCCCAGCCATGTCGATGATGGGATTGATCTTGACACCAGGCGCCTTCAAGTCGACTAGCAGCTGGCTCGTACCGGCTCGGCGGTCTTCGGTCGTTCCGCTCGTGCGGCAGAACAGGATCATGTAGTGGGCATGGTGCGCGCCGGTGGTCCAGAGCTTGGTGCCGTTGACACGAAAGCCGCCATCGACCGGCGTGGCGCGCGTGCGGATCGCGGCCAGATCCGACCCTGCATTCGGTTCGCTCATGCCGATGCAGAAGTAGCATTCGCCGCGCGCGATGCGGGGCAGGATTCCTGACTTCTGTTCCTCGGTTCCGAACCTCAGCAACAGCGGACCGCTTTGGCGGTCGGCGATCCAATGCGCAGCGACGGGAGCACCTGCCGCAAGCATCTCCTCGATCACGACATACCGCTCGAACGCGCTGCGTTCCTGTCCGCCGTAGCACTTCGGCCATGTCATTCCGATCCAGCCCTTGTGCCCAAGCTTGCGGCTGAATTCGGCATCGAAGCCATTCCAGGAATCAGACCGCCTCAGCGGACTGCGGTTGGCAAGCGCGGTGGCCAGAAATTCGCGGACCTCCAGTCTGAGGGCCTCGGCAGACGGCGGATTTCTTGGCGCGGGAAAATCGAACGCTTGCATGGCGGACCTAAAGTGTCGTGAGCAGCGGCCACAGACCTGGGCCGCCAGCTTGCAGTGCCCGCCGGCCGAGTCTCGCCTGCCAATATGCTTCGTTGCCGAACTCGTCGCGCCAGGCCCAGAGCTGTTTGGTCAAGAAATGAAGGCGATATTCCTCGGTGACGCCGATGGCCCCGTGCAACTGATGCGACAGCCCTGCGGCGATGCCGGCAGCCTCGCCAGCGCGCGCCTTCGCCGCCGCGATATCCGCTTCATCGAAGGCGTTGGCGAACGCTTCGGCAGCGATGTCACCGGCAGCGCCGGCTGCTATGGTTTGGGCGGCGATTTTTGCGATGTCGTGCTGGATCGCCTGAAACTTGCCGAGAGGGCGGCCGAACTGGCTGCGGTCCGACACGTATCGTACCGTGAGGTCGAGAACCTCCTGCAAACTGCCGGCGATGCCAATCGACCGCAGCGCTGCGCCGCCAGCCAGCACGATGTCGGTCGGAAGATTGTCGGGCAAAGGCCGCACATCGTTGTCCGAAAGCTCGGCCTTGAAACGCAGACGATCGCTGGGCAGACCGCCGATCGTCTGTACCTCTTCTTCGACCACCCAGCCGTTTCGCGGGACCTTGGCGACGGAACTTCCCGCGCCCTCCGCGGCGACAACGACGATCGTCTCGACATGTCGGCCCCACGGCACTGCGTGGGCAATGCCCTCGAGAGACCAGATCGAGTTCGTGCGCCGCAGAGAAAGGCGGTCCGATGATACGGTGGGGGCAATCGAGAGTGGTCCGGCCGCAACCTCCAAGCCAGCAACGGCGAGCAGGTGATTGGCGAACATCGATTCGGCAAGGGGGAGGGGAATGGCGTGCCTAGCGGCAAGGCGGACAAGGGCGAGCGCCTCTTCAAGCTTGAGATCGAAGCCGCCGCCCGCTTCTCCGGCCAGCGCGAGCGCCAGACCAAGCTCGTCGAGAATAGTCCACTTGGCAGCAAGCCATCCGCCCCGGGATGCGGCGCGAAGGTCCTTGTCCGAGAACTGCTCGGCAAAAACCTTGGTCGCCATATCCAGCAGGATCTGCTGCGTTTCACTCATGCGTGCTCGCCTTGGTCAGCCAACGATTTTTTAGCCGTGTCAGGCGCTCTGCCATTCAGGCTTGCGTTTCTCGGCAAAAGCCTTGGCGCCTTCCCTAGCGTCCGCCGAGGTGAAGATAGCGCCGGTGATCCCTGCTTGGCGGTCGAAGAGCTCGTCCTGGGACCAGTCCCGGCATTCGGACATGACACGACGGCTCGCGGCAATAGCGAGCGGCCCGTTGGCGGCGATCTTTTCCGCGAGGGACCTTGCGCCGGCCAGGGCCTCGCCCGGCTTGGTCACTTGGTTTATCAGGCCATACTGCAAAAGGCGCGCGGGCTCGACCAGGTCACCGGTCAGCACCATTTCGGCGGCGATGCGCGTCGGAATCTGGTGCGGCAACCGGACTAGGCCACCGGCATTCGCGACAAGTCCCCGCTTGACCTCGGGCAGGCCAAACTTCGCATTCTCGGCGGCGACGATGAGGTCGCACGCTATCGCGATCTCGAACCCACCGCCCAAGGCATAACCCTCCACTGCCGCGATCATCGGCTTTTCCAGCCGAGCCTGCGTGATGCCGGCAAAGCCGCGATCCTTGAGCTTGACGATCTCGCCGCGCAGGAATGCCTTCAGGTCCATGCCGGCACAGAAGGTGCCGCCCGCGCCAGTGATGATGCCGACCTTGATGTCGGGCCGCTTGGAGATTTCGTCCAGACCCGCCGCAACGCCCTCCGAGACCGCCAGGGTCACCGCGTTCTTGGCTTCCGGCCTGTTGATCGTGATGACGGCGACGCCGTCCTCAACCTGAAATTCGACTTCTGCCATCGTCTCCTCTCCAGCCGACCTGGTCTCACAGACTGCGCGCTATGATCAGTTTCATGATTTCGCTGGTGCCGCCGTAGATGCGGAAGCCCCGTGCATCCTTGTACATGTCGGCAATCGGGTATTCGCTCATGTAGCCATAGCCGCCGTGCAGTTGCAGGCATTCGTCAACGATCTCGCCCTGCACCTCGGTTATCCAGAGCTTCGCCATCGACGCGGTGGCCGCGTCCAGTTTTTGGTTGAGCAACTGTCCGGTGCAGTGGTTGATAAAGACCTTTGCGGCTGTCGCCTTGGCGACGCAGTCTGCAAGCTTGAACTGTGTGTTCTGAAATTCGAAGAGCCGCTTTCCGAATGCCTTCCGCTCCTTGACGTAGGCAATCGTGTATTCGAGCGCAGCTTCGATCATGGCCATGGCCTGCCAGGCGATGACCATGCGCTCCTGTGGCAACTTCTCCATCAGCATCCGGAAACCATGGCCTTCCTGGCCACCGAGCAGGTTTTCGGCAGGGACGCGCACCTCGTTGAAGAACAGCTCCGCGGTATCGCGGCTTTCCTGGCCCATCTTCTCCAAAAGTCTGCCACGCTCAAATCCCTGGACCTTGTCCGGCTCGACGACGAACAGCGAGATTCCCTTGCCCCCAGCGGAGGCATCGGTCTTAGCCGCGACGACGATCAGGGACGCGTGGAGGCCATTCGAAATGAACGTTTTCTGGCCGGTGATCCTATATTCGTCGGCATCGCGAACGGCGACGGTCTTCATGCCTTGAAGGTCGGAGCCGGCCGCAGGCTCGGTCATCGCGACCGCCAGCACGGTCTCGCCGGTAACCGCGCCGGGCAGCCATCGCTGCTTCTGTTCCTCGGTAGCGTAGCTGTAGAGGTAGGGGGCAACGACGGCGTTGTGCAGCGGAATGGCGAAGCCGGCGGCGCCGCGCAAACCGAGTTCGCGCATGATGACAACCTCGTGCCGGAAGTCACCGCCGGCGCCGCCATACTCTTCCGGCACTGAAACGCCGAGCAGTCCGGCCTCTCCAGCCTTGCGCCAGAGGTCGCGGTCGACCGCTCCTTGCTGACGCCAGCGGAGCGTCTCGTCACGAGACGCATAGTCATCAAAGAATCGTCCGACGGACTGCTCGAAGATGTTGATCTCTTCGACATCCATGAAGGCGGGCTTCTCAACTTTCAGCACTGAGCAATACCTTGTATTCGATGTCTGTCGCCGGGAACCAACTCGCCCCGCGACAGCCACGCCCCTCTGATGCGCACCCTGCGTTTGGGGATGGCGTTACCTACCTTGAAATCTTGCCTGGCGCTTCTCACGAAACGCCTTGACGCCTTCGTTGTAGTCTTCGCTCAAGCCGGCAGTCCGCTGATTTTCCCGTTCGAGGCGAAGACTCTCGGCAAGTGTCGTCTGCATGCCGTCGCGGAGCGCCTTGCGCAGCAACGCAAAGGATCGTGTCGGGCCGGCGGCGAGGCGGTTGGCGAGTTCGTCGGAAGCGCTAGCGAGCTGATCGTCGTCTACGACCTTGTAGACCATTCCCCATTCGTGAGCTGTCGCGGCGGGAACGCGCTCAGCAAGCATGAGCATCTCGACGGCACGCGCCTTGCCAACCAGGCGCGGCAGCAGCCATGTAGCCCCCGCGTCCGGTACCAGCCCCACCTTGGTGAACGCCATCAGGAAGAAGGACGATCGAGCGGCGACCACAAAATCGGCCGCGAGCGCCAAGGAGCATCCCGCGCCGGCAGCCGAGCCGTTGACCGCCGATACGATTGGTATCGGCAGATCCGCAAGAAGTTCGATCATTGGGTTGACATGGTCTTCGAGAATGCGGCCCGCATCGAAGGGTCCGCCGCCGGTATTTGCGCCCGTACCTTTGGCAATGTCCGCGCCCGCGCAGAATGACCTGCCGGCACCTTTAAGAACCAAAACTCTCGCTTGGCCACCAAGCTGGATGACTGAGAGCGCGTTGCGCACCTCACTCAACATACCGACATTGAGCGCGTTCAGGGCGTCAGGCCGATTGAGGGTCAGCGTGGCTTTACCGCCATCCTGCTCGAAGGTGATCGACTCAAACGACAACGGCACTCTCCCTGAATTTGCCGAAGACCCCATCATCCCGCAGCTGTTCGATTTCGTGAACGGAATAGCCAAGCTCGTCCAGTAGTCCGCCGCTACCTTCCCCTGGCAGCCCCGGCATGGCCGGCCGCCCCACAACCGATTTCGAGAAGCGTGGAGCCGGTGCGGGCTGAAGGACGCCATCCACCTCGATGATCAGGCCCCGCTCCCGGTTGTGATCGTGCACCCTGGCTTCGTCCATGGACAGGACAGGGCTGAAACAGGCGTCGCTGCCGGCAAAAATTTCCACCCATTCGTCGCGGGTTCGTGTCCGGAAGATCGCCGACACGCGCTGCTTCAGCTCCGGCCACTGGCTTCCATCCATTTGCGACCGAAATTGTGGATCGTCGGCTACTCCCAGGCGCTCGCAGAACTGCTGGTAGAATGCGGGCTCGATCGCGCCAACGGCGACAAAACCACCATCCTTGGTTTCATAGGTATCGTAAAAATGGGCGCCGGTATCGAGCAGGTTCTCGCCGCGCCCGCCACCCCAACGCCCCTGTGCGCGCATGGTCCACACCATCGCCGACAGAAGGGCCGCGCCGTCCGTCATCGCACAGTCGATCACCTGGCCCTTTCCATTGGAACGCGCGGAGAGGATGCCAGCCAGCATGCCAAAGGCGAGCAGCATGCCGCCGCCGCCGAAATCGCCGAGCATGTTGATGGGCGGGGTTGGCTGGCCGCCGGCGCGACCACATGCATCCAACACACCGGCGAGTGCGATGTAGTTGATGTCATGCCCGGCCTGCTGGGCTGCCGACCCGGCCTGGCCCCATCCTGTCATGCGCCCGTAAGCGAGCCTGGGATTGTCGCGCAGCAGCAGATCGGGCCCCAAACCCAGACGCTCCATGACGCCCGGACGAAAACCCTCGATGAGCCCGTCCGCCGATTGCGCCAGCCTGCGGACGATCTCCACGCTGCGCGGCTTCTTGAGATCCAATACCAATGATCTGCGGGATCGGTTGAGAATGTCCTTTCGGGCATCGCCCGGGCGGTTGCGGACCGGGCGTTCGATTAAGATGACGTCGGCGCCCTGATCGGCGAGCATCATGCCGCAGAAGGGAGTCGGGCCGAGACCGGCCAGCTCTATGATGCGAATTCCCTCTAGCGGGCCAGGCACAAGTAGCCTCCTCAGCCTTCTGCAAATCTCCGCCGATACGAGGTCTGGCCCGGGCCGGCGAGCCTTTATAGCCAAGCCAAGTTTTTCCTACAACCGAAATATTTTCGAAATATCGGAATAACGCGCTGAAGCCTAGCCGAGCGACTTCAGAGGAAATATGCGTCGCGGCTTGGATGAAAAGGCACTGAATTCGCTAACGAGCGGCACAGTTGGCCAGCATGTCAGAGCATGCAGGCCGTTGGCGCGAGACCGTCCGCGATAATTGTCTCGGGAGCGTCCTCACGAGTCGGGAGCGGCGTTCAGCGGTTTTGAAGGTGTTCTGCGAGAAGGTGCGCCAGAGCGGTAGCGTCTTGGACGATGGCCGGAATTGGTGCTTGGTCGAACTGGCTGCGGAACATCACGAGCTCAATGGCCCCAAGGAATTTCTCGTTGGTTGTGAGGATTGGCACCGCAAGGGTTGCAACGCCGCGCTGGGTTGATCCAGTGTCGGCGGACCATCCACGCTTCTTGTCCTCTCGAACCTCCGCCTCGAACCGTTTGATCTTTTTTGGGTTGTCGATCCCGATCTGCGCCAACGCGTCCCGATATGATTCCGCATCGAAAACGCGATAGGCAGCGAAAAACTTGCCGGGCGACCCGCGAAAGACAGGGAACTCTTGGCCGGGGCTCAATCTGATTCGAATCGGCGCGCTGCCCTCCGAGACCCGAGTCGATATGTAACTGGAGTTTCCGAACGCCATGAAGACGGACAGGTTGACGTCGTACTTGTCGGAGATCAGGTTCATCGAGCGCTGCATCTCGCGGAAGTTGTCGCGGGAGACCAGCGCCATCTTCGCCAGATGCACAAGGCGCGCGCCAACCTCGTAAGCTTTGCCCATCGTGCTCGGCTGGACCAAGCCGATCTGCACCAGCGTCGTCACAAGATCATGGCAAGAGCTTGGGGTTAGGCTCGTGTCCCGTGCGATTTCTGTCATGGTCAACGGGGAACGGGCGGCGCCCAGCAGTCGCAGGATCGCGACCGCCTTCGAAATGGATGCGACGGATCCACGCTCGGCGCTCGAGGAAAGGCTCTCGCTTTCGATAACCAGCTTGTCCAAATCACTTTTCTCGGGCGCGCTCAACTCGCTACATCTTAATCTTAGCGCCCGCGAATTGGAAGCTGGCGTACTGGCTCGTACGCGCTTGGTGGCTGCAGCATGAGCATCTCGTCCTGCATGACGAGGCCAGACAAGACAACACCGACGAGGGCGTATCCATGCTTTCTCGATTGGCGGAAATTCGTTCCTGCGAAAGCTCTTCGGTGATGTGAATATATCTATTGAAGTCTCGACCGCGACGATGTACGCAGGTTGGGGGGCCAATCCGAAATCTGGTTCGACGACGCAGAATGCGCGCATGAATTTCGACATCGATCCCGCCGACAATGCGTTTCGCCTGGAGGTGCGCGGCTTCATTGAGGCCAATCTTCCCGCCGACATCCGGCGGCGCGCGATGCGCGACTACGATTCCAACGAGGCGGACGTCAGGCGGTGGATGAAAATCCTCAACGCCAAGGGCTGGGCGACGCCCAACTGGCCAGTCGAGCATGGCGGCGTGGCCTGGTCGCCCTTGCGCAAGTTCATCTTTCAACAGGAATTGCGTCGGGCTCGCGCGCCTATCCTCGATCGCATCGGAACCGATCTGATCGGACCGGTGCTCTGCGAGTTCGGCTCGGGACAGCAAAAGAGCCGCTTTCTGCCCCGCATTCAGAATGGCGATGATTGGTGGGGGCAGGGCTTCTCGGAATCCGGCTCCGGCTCCGACTTAGCAAGCCTGAAGACCAGAGCCGAATTGATCGACGGGCGCTTCGTCGTCAACGGCCAGAAGATCTGGACGACCTGCGTGCAGTATGCGGAGTGGATGATCGCACTTGTGCGAACCGACGCCACCGTGAAGCCGCAGCGGGGCATTTCCTTCCTGCTGATCGACACCAGCAGTCCCGGCATCACAAGACGTCCCATCGAATCTATCGACGGCGGGTTTACCCTGAACGAGGTCTTCTTCGACAACGTCGAAGTGCCGGCGGAAAATCTTGTCGGCGAGGCGGGAAAGGGCTGGGACTACGCCAAGTTCCTGCTCACGCACGAGCGGACGACGTCGGCGGAGGTGCCGCACACCCAGCGCGACCTGGAGCAACTCAAGTCCCTTGCGGCCAGTACGCGCAAGAATGGCCGTCCGCTTGCCGAGGATCCGCTGTTTAGCTCCCGTATCGCAGCGCTCGAGATTGATACGAAGGCGCTCGAATGGGCGGTGCTGCGCATACTGCATGCGGAAGAGGGCGACCCGACGCTCAATTCGGTCGCTTCCGTGGTCAAGCTGCAAGGCAATCTCCTACGGCAGCGGGTCGCCGAATTGTGCGCCGAGGCACTCGGCGACTACGGCATCGCGTTATTCGCCGACCCCGATGATCCGAACGTTCGTGCCGAGGATCGGGTCTGTCCGCCAATTTCAGGCGAGGCGGAAGGGGTTACGGCGCGTGCGATATTTCGGCGCGCAGCCAGTATCTATGGCGGGTCGAACGAGATCCAGCGCGGCATCGTCGCCAAGTCGATTCTGGGACTTTGAGGTCGGAAGATGGATTTCGTTCTCACCACCGAACAAGCAGCACTCAACGACAGCGTGCAGCGCTTCGGTCGAGAGAGATATACGTTCGACGTGTATCGGGCGCAGGCCGCCAACCCGTCGAGCCAGAAACACTGGAGCGAGTTTGCCGAACTGGGCTGGCTCGGCGCCGGGCTCAGCGAGGATGAGGGAGGTTACGGCGGAAGTCCCATTGAAGCTGCGCTCGTCGCGGAAGGTTTCGGGCGAGCTCTCGTCGTCGAGCCCTACATCTCGACCTGCATCCTGTCGGTGCGCACCTTGGTCGCGCTTGGCGGCGAGCGCTGCGCCGAAGTCGTCGCCGAAACCGTGAGTGGCGAGCGCACGCTTGCACCCGCTTTCTTCGAACCCGATGGCAGGGGTGATCCCGCCTTTGTGGCGACGCGCGCGGCGGCCGATGGCAAAGGCGGCTATCGCCTTTCCGGGCACAAGTCGCTCGTGATTGGCGGAGCCGATGCCGATCATCTCCTGGTGACGGCGCGCGCGGAAGGCAGCGAGCGTGCGGAGGGCGGGGTAACCTTACTTTTCGTGCCGAAGGATGCGCCCGGTTTGCGTCGCCAGGATTATCGGCTGATCGATCGGCGGCCGGTCAGCGATATCTGGCTGGATGACGTGTTGGTTGGGGCGGATGCGGTCTTGAGCGCTCCCGGCGACGCATTGCCGGCCGTCATGACAGGTTTGGACCACGCCGTTGTCGCGTTGTGCGCCGACTCGGTCGGCGCGATGGACGCGGCGTTATGGATGACGCGCGACTATCTCAGGACGCGACACCAGTTCGGACAGCCCTTGGCGAATTTCCAGGCCCTGCAGCATCGCATGGCGGACATGCTGATCGAGACCGAGCTCGCCCGTTCGATGGTCTATCAGAGTCTACATGCGCTCACCTGTGAGCCCGATAAGCGCGCAAAGGGCGCCTCAGCCGCCAAGGTGGCTGTCGCAAAGGCGGGCCTTTTCGTCGGGCAGCAGGCCATCCAGCTGCACGGCGGCATGGGCATGACGGAAGAGTATGCCGTAGGGCACTACTACAAGCGCCTGTTTGTCAACGCCTCATTGTTCGGAAACATCGACTTCCATGCGCAGCGCTTCGCGGGCTGAGCACCTCTCGTTGAATCGTCCACGTCCGGCGCAATCTGATTCGGATCGAGGGAGAAGAGTGGCAGGCTGACGCCTCTCAAGCGACGGGTTGCCGATACGCCTCGCGCAGTGTCACCTTGTTGACCTTGCCGCTGGGCAGGCGTGGCAACGCCTCGACGAAGTCGACCGACTTCGGGCGCTTGTAGCGCGCGATCAGTGTCACGCAGTGCGCGATCAGCTCGTCCGCCGAGACTGAGCTGTCCGGCTTTCGCACGACGATCGCCTTAACCGCTTCACCCCAATAGTCGTCGGGAACCCCGATCACCGCGACGTCGACGACGCCGGGATGCTCCATCAACGCCTCTTCGACCTCGCGGCAGTAGATATTTTCTCCGCCTGAAATGATCATGTCCTTCTTGCGATCGACGAGGAACAGGAACCCGCGCTCATCAAGGTAGCCCATATCCCCCGTTATGAACCAACCGTCGACCTTGCTCTCCATCGTCGCGTTGTGGTTGTTCCAGTAATAGTCGAGGGCGGCATCCGAGCGCACGCAGACTTCACCGATCTGGTAGGGAGCACAGACTTCGCCGGCATCGCTTACGATCCGCAGTTCGGAGTGCGTCAGTGCCTGGCCGACCGAACCCAGGCGGTGCGTCTCTTCCTCGGCGCCGTCGATGCGATGGAACGGCTTGTGCAGGGCGGTGGCGGCGCCGAGTTCCGTGCTGCCGTAGCAATCCACGAAGATGGGGCCAAGCAGTTCGATGCCCTTCTTCAGAACAGAGACCGGCATCGGTGCGGCTGCATAACACAGGGTCCGCAGATGCGAGAGATCATAGGCCTGAATGTTGGGCGCAGCCAGGAAGGCCTGGACCATGGTCGGGGCCATGTGGGTCGCCTCGATCTTTTCCCGCTGCAGCGTTTCCAGTACCTTGACGGGATCAAACGTTCTGTGAAGCACTACCGTCCCGCGGCAATAGATCTGGCCGTGCGCCTCTGCCAGCGCCCCGATGTGAAACATGGGCATGATCAGCAGCAGCGAGCCGCCAAACGTCATACCCATGAACAAGGCAAGCGCTTGAGCATTGCTCGCTTCCGCGTATTGGGAGCGGATCACCCCTTTCGGACGGCCGGTCGTCCCGCTGGTGTAGATGAGATGCGCGGGGTCTTCGGGGCTCGCGACGGTCGGCGCGCCGGCCTTGTCGCCGCTTGCGATAAACTCCTCGAAATCGATGACGCTTTCGCCTGATTTGCCGATGCAGATGAACAGCTCGATGTTGGCGAGGCGTGGGCGGATCTCGCCGACGATCGCGGAGTACTGCTCTTCATAGACCAGCACCTTGCTGCCCGAATCCTGCAGAACGAACAGGATCTCCGGTGCGGCAAGGCGGAAATTGACCGTGCAGACGATGAAACCGAACGTATTGCATGCGGCATATACGTCATACCATTCCGCTCCATTCATCGAGAGCATGGCGACGCGGTCGCTCTTACGAACGCCATGGGCATAGAGTGCGCCTGAAAACCGGTAGGCGCGCTCCATGACATCGCGGTAGGTCCGACGTACCTTGTCATCGACGACGACGGCAACTTGATCCGGGCTGTAGGAGAGCGCCGCCAGCCACATTTCACGCAGGGATTTCACCGATATCCTCCTCCGGCGAGGTACAGACACCAACCCACCAATGATTTTCTTATTACGAAAATAATCCGCAATAAAGAATTTTCTTGCGGCCTTGGCGGTTTCTCCATAGTTTCGGGGAGAACGCCGTGCGGGTGCGAGCCAGGCCTGCTGCCGCGTGGCGGCTGCCTGGAACTGGACTTTACCGAATAAGGAGGACGGTTGTGAGTTTCGAGGACTACGAATTCCTGCGCTTCGAGCGCCGCGAGCGGGTGCTGACCATCTTGATGAACGCGCCCGAGAGCAAGAACGCGATCAACCGGAAGATGCATAAGGAGCTGTCCAAGGTCTTCGACGAGGTCGACGATGATCCGCAGAGCGACGTGCTGGTCTTGACGGGAGTGGGGAGCGCCTTCTCGGGAGGTGGCGATATCACCTGGATGAATTCCATGCTCAACGACCCCTGGCAAATGGAGAGTGCCAATACCGAGGGCCGCCGCACGGTCTACTCAATTCTCGACCTGCAGAAGCCTCTGATCGCCAAGGTGAGGGGCCCCGCGGTCGGTCTTGGCGCGACCCTGGCCCTGTTTTGTGACGTCATTTTTGCGTCGGACGATGCGAAATTTGCCGATCCTCACGTACGTGTGGGTCTCGTCGCGGGTGACGGAGGCTCGGTCATCTGGCCGCATCTACTTGGCCACGCGCGGGCCAAGGAGTTCCTAATGACGGGCGACGCGATTTCAGCCGCCGATGCTGAG
>Ga0306920_100005965_pt1 | contig 15816 bp, 14 predicted proteins | sample flu12Cox44000170_FD_204666 | JGI IMG/M metagenome (GOLD analysis project Ga0306920, IMG submission 204666) | Lab enrichment of tropical soil microbial communities from Luquillo Experimental Forest, Puerto Rico - flux4day.12C.oxic.44.000.170 (v2)... | ecosystem: Environmental > Terrestrial >... | reverse complement strand
GCGGTAAGAACTGGCATCCTCTGTCTCATTTTCGGCCCTCCTCTTGTAAGTAATCAGGGAGGCAGACTTGTCGTATCGTCGCTTCCCCGAAGTGCCGGCAATCGAGCTGCTTGGACTTCTCGATATAGTACACCGGCGCGAGTTCGTTGCAGCTCAGGATCGGCTTGGCGCCGGCGACTTGAATTTATGCCCCGGGGTTTGGCCCCTTTCTCCGCATAACCGTCTCGGTGTTGGCAAATGGAGTCAGAAGCGAGTCGCGCAGAATGTTCGTGATGATAATAAAGGAGAGGTCATGCAGGTCGTTAAGACAACTGTCCTGGTGACGATGAGCCTGTGTGCCGTGATTGCCTACGCGCAGCACGCGTCGCGCACCGGGGACACAACCGCTGATGAAGCTGCCCTTCGAGCCGCTGATGATTCATTTGAGCGTGCCTACCATTCCGGCGATCTCGACACCGTGGTGGCGCTTTACGCCGAGGATGCATTGCTCATGCCCGACGGTGCGCCTGCCGTTAGAGGCCGGGAGGCCATTCGCGAGTACTACAGATCAGCCATCGCCGCCGACAGGAAGGCTGGAATGTCTAACCCTGGAGTTCTGTCGGACCGCGCTGTTGGGGTATCCGGCGAAATGGGCTGGTCGTCGGGGGAGAGCACAGTTGTGGGGCCCGGGGGAGCTATCGCTTGGCGTGGGAAATTTCTTTCGATCTCGCGAAAGGTGGATGGGAGGTGGCTCTACGTTCGCGACACCTGGAATAGCGATACGCCGCCGCCGGCCGCGCACTAGCTCGGTTTGAGCGAGTTTGAGCGGCTCTGATGGGCCGCGCCCTCCCAATCAACGCGCCTTGAATGAGGTGGCGACGACAGGCTCATACGTGGCCTCGAAGATGTCTGGCTTGCAGGGATACAGCTCGCCTTGCACGCCTCGGATGATCCAGTCACCGGGCTGGGCGATCATCGTTCCCTCAGGCGCTTTGATAGCCAGCAGCGCATAGTCGTGGTCACTCGGATGCACCGCGATAGTCCCATTGGCAAGGGCGTCTTCCAGCCATTGGGGGACTACGTCGCACTTGAAGGGCGAACCGTTCCAGGTCTTCCCGTTGTAAACGGCCGCGGCGACCTGCACGGCCTCTATGACGACTGGCTTCTTGCGGTATCTAGCCATGCTCACTCCGAGGGGCTCGCGGGCACCACCGACGCGAGCGGCTGTCGGCGGCAGCTTAGCCTAAAAGCCGATATCCCGTCCGCACGAGCTTTCGTAGGGAACGTCCGTCTGATCAGCCTTGGCTAAGGGCACGCTGTGCGGCAAGGGCACTGCCATGCCGGAATCAGTGACCCTCACCACAGGCGCAGCAAACCACAGCAACGACCGATTTGGATGCGACCGAAGTCACTGCGACACGAGGCTGCCAGCACATAGCGTAATTTTAACCTGCTCGGAGCGAGTGAAACGCATGAATCGGACGCTAGGCTTCATACCGCTTGTTACGTCATCGATCGTCGTCGACGCACGGCAGGCCGACCTACCGCACTTCGATCCATCTGGAAGCAGTACGGCGGGAGTGTCGGCACAAACGTTGGCGGCATAGTCTCTGACGACCGAAGTATCGGTCGTGCTGCGGGCGATTCAGCACAACGCTGCAGATGGCACTTATAGGCAGATATGGTCGGAGGTCTGTGGAACAAACTACACCACAATGAAGACTTCCTACCCGCTCAAGGATCTCGAAGAATCCCACGACAAAGTGATTGAGATCGTCACCGAAGCGACCGAAAAATCGATCGCCAGCTGCACTCGGCGGCTGGCTGCGTTCAAGGCGCCGTAAAGCCCCGGTTTACGGGCGGACGGACTGACCCGCCGGCGGAAACGGCTCTCTCAGCCGTGACGGCCCGCGCAACAGCGTTTCGGAGCGCCTAAACCGTCAGCCCGCAGGTGCCGCCGCCTTGCATTGGCCGAATATCACGTACGCGCCCTTGAGGTCCGCAACCGTGATGGTGATCTTTCCGGTCTTGCGGAGGACCACGGAACTCCACGCAAACTTGTCGGACGCGCCCTGTAGTATCAACTGGTCATCATTGATCGCTGTGTTTTGGACCGGCAGCAGGTTCGTCTGGTGATAGGGAGTCTTGATGATCTTTTTCGCAAAGTCGATGTCCACCTTCCACCCGCCAGGGGGCGGATCGGACTGTGGTTTGAGTTTTCCGCATGCCTTTTCGGGAGTGCAATCGAAACCAGCCGAAGGTGTGCAGGTCAGCGGAGCGGTTCCATCGATATCTGCGGCCGCGGCTACGGCCGAAGCAGCCAACCCCATTGCCAGAATCGCTTGGCGCGCAAGTTTCATGGATTTCTCTCCTTCCATACGAACACCGCAGTTGTTCTTTTCATCGGGTCATCAGATCCGAATAAAGGGATTCTGTGGCGGGCGGACGGTCGTTTTCCAGCCCCGCCACGTACGAGCGGACTGTGCGGGCAGATTAAGGCCTTCGCTGCACGCGCAGTACTGCCCCTTCGGGCAGTTCAGCGCACAGTTCAACGCCCGCCTCGAGCCGCTCGTGCGTGTGTTGGGAGAGGGCGCAAGCGCGGATTTTCTGACGGATGGATCGGTCCCACGCAGCGCCGCCCCGAAGCTCGGTCACCTAGTGGCCATCCCCTGAGCGGGTACGCTCGGGAGGTCTTCTCATCGCCTCCCTCAGCGGCAGCTTAACCCAAGGTATCATCTCCCAACAGGCTCGTCTGGGGGTTACAACAGTGAAGCAGATCGTTCTCGCCGCGGCTTTTGCTCTGGCGCTCGGCATCGCTCGAGCCGAACCGCTGTCCTTGACGGCAGAGGAGCTCTCGGCCGCGGGCACAGTCGCCGGCGACATCTACGTCCGCGGACACGCTTTCGAGTACGTCGCGTCGCTCTCCGATGAGCTCGGGCCCCGGCTTACGGGATCGGAGCAGTTCGAGCGTGCGGTTCACTGGGCGGTGGACCAATTCCACGCAATGGGAATCGCGGATGTGCGACTGGAGCCCGTCGTGCTCAAACACGGGTGGCAGCGGGGAGCGGCGCAGGCCCGGCTGCTCGGGGAGGCACCGCGCACGCTGCACGTGGCTTCCTACGGCTGGTCGCCCCCCACTCCGAAACGCGCGTTGCGCGGCCCGGTGGTCTTTCTCGAGGATACGACCGATGCAGCAATTGCTGCGGCTCGCGTCAAGGGCGCCATAGTGTTGGTTGATCGGGTGAGTCTCACGGGGCCGGTGGCGTTCCGGCATACCACGCCCGAAGATTGGCAACGGGAGCGCCTCTACGAGACTCTCGACCAGCGGCTGAAGGCGGCCGGCGCGCTCGCCGCGCTGGTGTACAGCAAGACGGTTAATCAGGTGCTGCGCACCAGCGCGCCCACCGAGGGCGGCGAGGCGCTCGCGCTGCCGGTGGGCTCGATTGGACGCGAAGATGCATTGCTGATCCGGCGTCGACTGACGAAAGGAGCGGTGGAAGTCGAGTTGTCACTCGACAATGTGCTCACCGGCCCGATCACGCTCCAGAACGTCGTGGCCGAGCTCCCGGGGCGCGAGCACCCGGCGGAGTGGGTGATGTTGGGCGCGCACCTGGACTCGTGGGACTTCGCCACCGGAGCGCAGGACAACGGCAGCGGTGCCGCACAGGTCATGGAGGCTGCGCGGGCAATTGCCGGCCTCGGCTCCCGGCCCCGCCGCTCCCTTCGCTTCGTGCTCTGGGCTTCCGAAGAGCAGGGTGAGAATGGCTCAAAGGCCTTCGTCCGAGCGCACGCCAGTTCCATGGGACAAGTCGTCGCTTATCTGAATACTGACACCGGAGCCGGCCGGCCACTCGGCTGGAACGTGGCCGGCCGGGAGGATCTCGTGCGCGCCCTCGAGCCGCTCGCGCCGCTCCTGGATCGTCTCGGCGGGAGTGCCACATCGAATGATCTGAGCTTCGACACCGACACCGCGGCGTTTCTGGTTGCCGGTGTCCCCACGTTGAATCTGGATGTGGTGGATGATCAATACGATGCGGTCGTACACCACAAGCCGGCCGATACGCTCGACAAGATCGACGTGCATGATCTCACTGCGGGCGCGGCGATGCTGGCCGTGACCGCGTACGCGCTGGCCGACAGCTCGAGGCCGATTGCGCCGCACCTGACTTCGGAGCAAACCAAGGAGCTGCTGAAGCGCAACGGCGCGCTCGAGTACGTGCAGAGCACATCGATGAAGGATCTGCTGCCCTGACCATCAGAGCCACGCGTCGCAACGCACCTTGAGCTCTAGGCGGTGGTTGCGAGCTGCGTGCTGCGCCGGCGGGCGCGCGTGCGAATAACCCGGCCCGCCCGCGGTTTGAGCAGCGCCCGCTCCACTTCCCGGAAGCTCGCCACGGCCTGCGCAGCGGTGCCGTCCATCTGCGCCCTCACGATCGCCCCATCGAATGCCAACGCCAGGCTCGCGGCGAGCGGCGCGCGCCGCGGCGAAGCCGGCAGGACCTGAGCGATTGCGCGGCGCATGTCGTCCTTGTGGTTGCGCGCGATCGCGGCGATCTGCGTACCGCCATCGGGCAACTCCGCCACCACGTTGATGAAGGCGCAGCCGCGAAACTCCGGCTTCTGCAACCACTCCTCGAGCGCCGCAGCGATCGCCGTCGGGCCCCCGCCGTGACGGGCGAGCGCCTCGACGAACCACGACATCCAGCGCTCATGGCGATACGCGAGGAACTCTTCGATCAGCTCACCCTTGCTGTGAAAGTGCCGGTAAAAGGTCACCTTCGTGACCTCAGCCTCCGCGATCACGCGATCGATGCCCGTCGCACGGATGCCATCGCGGTAAAAGAGATCGTGCGCTGTCTTGAGGATGCGCGCGCGGGCCGCGGATTGCTGCCGGGTTCGGGGGGATGCCGTCATGCATCCATTGTAGACAAGTCTGTCTACATGCGCTACATTGGACATGTAGACAAGTCTGTCTACATATGAGGGAGAGGATGATGACCGAGAGCAAACCCCCGCTGCCGCCCTTCACGCCCGAGTCGGCGGCGCAGAAAGTCCGCATGGCGGAGGATGCGTGGAATTCCCGCGAGCCGAATCGGGTGGTGCTGGTCTACACGGAAGACACGCGCTGGCGGAATCGTGCCGAGTTTCCGGTCGGCCGGGAAGAAGTGCGCCGGTTCCTCGAGCGCAAGTGGGCGCGGGAGCTCGACTATCGCCTGATCAAGGAGCTGTGGGCCACGACGGGCAACCGTATCGCGGTTCGCTTTGCCTACGAATGGCACGACGATTCCGCACACTGGTACCGGTCCTACGGCAACGAGAACTGGGAGTTCAACGAGCACGGACTGATGATGCGCCGCTTCGCGAGCATCAATGACCTGCCGATACGAGCCGAGGAGCGCAAGTTCTTCTGGCCCCTGGGTCGAAGGCCGGATGACCATCCGGGTCTCAGTGAACTCGGACTCTGAGGCGTACGCCGAGGGATCACTGTCGCGCCGCCCGCACGGCTGCGGTTTGTTTCAGCCCTGACGGCCTCACCCGGATTTCTGATCTTGAATCAGCCCGCTGGATCTAAGACGATGGGAGAAAACCTCCAAGGCTGACACGCCATGCCATCCGCTATCTTGTTCCGCCGGCAGTCACGTGGGCACCGTCGGTGGATTGCCTGGAACCGGTTTGCCGTCTCCGTCGCCGGGCTGCTGTGCATGTTGAGCGCCGGGCATGCGGCCTCCGAGACGCCGGCCGATGCCGGCGACTCCGAGGCCGGGCTGTCGGTTATACGTCCCGAGGCGATCCGCGCCAACATACGCTTCCTTGCCGATGATCTGCTCGAAGGCCGCCGCACCGGCACGCGTGGTCATGAGCTGGCAGCGCAATTCGTCGCCGCGCAGTTCGAATCCATGGGACTCGCGCCCGCCGGGGACGGCGGTACGTTCTTCCAGAAAGTACCGCTGCAATCGGCGCAGGTGGATGAACCAGGATCGTCGTTCAAATGGGGAGAGCGCGGCGCGGGCGTCACGCTCAAATTCCGTGAGGACTACATCCTCTATGGCGACCCCGGGCGCGACGACTCGTCGCTCTCCGCACCGATCGTGTTTGTCGGCTTCGGCATCACTGCACCCGACCAGCACTACGACGACTATCAGGGTGTCGATGTCAAAGGAAAGATCGTCGCGATCGTGTTTGGGGCGCCCGGCTTTCCATCCGCTGTCAAGGCGCACTACTCAGCATCCTGGCTGAAGCGGCAGAACGCGGCCGCGCACGGCGCCATCGGCATCGTGCTGTTTTACGATTCCCGCTTGCAGAGTATGTATTCCTTCGAGAACCAGGTGCGCGATCTGGCGATCCCGCGGCTCAACTGGTTGAGCGAGACCGGGGCGCCCGATCACTACTATCCCGGACTCAGAGCGTACGGCGTATTGAGCAAGGCCGCAGTGAAGCGGCTGTTATCGGGTAGCGGGCACAGCGCCGCGCAGATCGATGCGGGCGTAAAGGCCGGCAAGCTGCCGGCGTTTTCCCTGACCGGCGTCGCCGACATTCATACCATCACGCGGCGGGCGCCACTGCACAGCCCTAACGTCGTGGCGAGGCTCGAGGGCAGCGACCCACAGCTCAGAGCCGAGCATGTGGTCTACACGGCGCATCTGGATCACCTTGGCATCGGCACTCCGGTCAAAGGTGACGCCATTTACAACGGCGCGCTGGACAACGCCTCGGGGACCGCCGAGATCCTCGAGATCGCCCGCGCCTTCAGCCGCCTGCCCGCGCGCCCGCGGCGCTCGCTGCTCTTCATAGCCGTGACTGGCGAGGAAGAGGGGCTGCTCGGCTCCGACTACTTCGCGTCGAATCCGACTGTGCCCCGCAGCTCCATCGTCGCGGATATCAACATCGACGAAGATCTGATGCTGTGGCCGTTGCGCGATGTAGTGGCCCTCGGCGCCGAGCATTCGAGCCTGGAGGCGGTCGTCGGGCGCGCTGCGGCGCGGCTGAAGCTCGGCGTCGCTCCCGATCCCGCACCCGAGCAGGTCGACTTCATCCGCAGCGACCAGTACTCGTTCGTGCGTCAGGGAATTCCGTCGATCGACCTGGAGGCGGGATTCGGATCTGATAATCCCAACATCAAACCCGCGGCAATCGCCGATAACTGGGACACTAACTTCTATCACTCGCCGCAGGACGACATGCAGCAGCCGGGGCTGGATTTCGAGTCGGCGGCAGCGCTCACCCGGGCGGCATTTCTATGTGGTTGGTACGTCGCAGAACAGACCGAGCGCCCGCACTGGAATCCGGGCGATTTCTTCGGTGCAGCTTACGCGTCGGCGCCGCCTTGATTTGCCTAGCCGTGTCGGGTTCAGTCTTTTCGGCCCGGCTCTGCTCGATGAACCTGGGGCATGGGTCGCGCTGCCGAGTCGGGTCCTACGACCACCGCCGAGGCACGCTTTGCATCAGCGTCGGGGATGAATAGCTTCGCGATGGCAAGCGCCGTCGTGTAGGGCTCGGGGTCGTTGCGATTCGTCAGGATGACGACCGTGAAATGGCGTTTCGGAAAGCGCACGATGACGTTCCGGAACCCGAGAGTCTCTCCCGAGTGCCAGACCGTCTCGCCGGTGATTCGCCACCCGAAACCGTAGGCGACGTTCGGATCATCCGTCGGCGTGACCGGCGCAAAGGCGGCACGCAGAGACTCTTCGCTCAAAGGCCCGCTCCCGTACAAGGCTTTATCCCACTTTGCGAGGTCATCGACCGAGGAATAGATACCCCCATCGCCAAGCACAGCGCTCGTCAGGCTCTGATCCGTCCGCCTCCAGGATGGGTCGCGGGGAGCCCCGGCACTCACCGCGGAGTCGGTAGCGGCCTGGCTGTAGCCGTAAGCCCGGTTCGCCACGCTCGATACGCCCTCCTCGTACGCCACGGTGTCAGTCATGCCGAGCGGCAGAAAAATGCGCCTCCTGAGGAAGGACGCAAAGTCGATGCCGCTGGCTCGGGCCACCACCAGCGATAACAATGAGTAACCGCTGTCGCTGTAGCGATATTGAGTGCCGGGCTCGAAGTAAGTCCGATTCTGCGCTTCGAGCAGGTGCAGAACATCGCTGTCGTGCAGCTGTCGTGAGGTGTCCGCGGGCATCACCTCTTCGTAGTCGATGAGCCCGGAGGAGTGCGTCAGGAGCTGCCGGAGCGTGATGGATGTCGTCGCTGCCGGGAGCGAGGGCAGCCACTTGCGTATCGGGTCGTCCAGCGAGAGCCGCTTCTCCTGGGCCAGCAGCAGGATCGCGGCAGCGGTGAACTGTTTGGTGACGGAGGCGAGACGATAGTTGGTGGCAGGCGTAGCGGCAACCTGGTGCTCGAGGTCTGACATCCCGTAGGAGCGGCGCAAGACCGTATCGCCATTCCGGATGACCAGGACGGATGCGCCCGGGACATCGCCTTGGTAAGCGCTCATCAAGCGATCGATCGCGTGGCGCCGATCGGCGTCGGGGTTGCTCTCCGCACAACCGAACAGCAACAGCACAAACAGGCCGACAAATCGGGCCACGCCACCCACCTGCGATCCGTGTCGCTGTGGTCCATGATACCGGGACGGTGGGCAAGCCCTGATCGCATCGGTACAGTGGCCGTGTGCCGCGTACCCGTAGAGTGGATCAGGGCAATGCGTCCGTCGGTGAGCTCGTGAGCATCGCGGTCCAGGATGGGCTGCGTGTCTCAGCTCGACTCGAGCTGCGCCCCGGCGCCCGCGCCTGCTACGTGCTGGCACATGGCGCCGGGGCGGGTATGGATCACCCCTTCATGAGCGCAGTCGCGGCCGAGCTTGCCGAGCGCGGCGTCGCGACATTGCGCTTCCAGTTCCCCTACATGGAGCGCCGTGCGCGCCGACCTGATCCGCCGCCGGTGTGCCACGCCACGGTCCGTGCTGCGGTTGCCGAGTGCGCCCGCATTGCCCCCGCTCTGCCGCTCATCGCCGGCGGCCGCTCCTTCGGCGGTCGCATGACCTCGCAGGCGCAGGCACTCGCTCCGCTCGCCGGTGTGCGCGGCCTCGCCTTCCTCGGTTTCCCGTTGCACCCGGCAGGCGCCCCCTCGGACGCGCGCGCCCGGCACCTGGCAGAACTGCAGCTGCCGCTCCTTTTTATACAGGGCACACGCGATGCGCTCGCCGAGCGAGCGCTGCTCGAGGCACTGGTGGCGCGGCTCGGCCCACGTGCGACGTTGCGGTGGCTGGAGGATGCGGATCACGGATTCCACCTACCTGCCCGCAGCGGCCGAATCGATGCGCAGGTGCGCAGCTCGATGCTGGACGCGCTGTGCCAGTGGCTGGAGGGGTTGCTGTGAGTCCGCGCGCCCTCGACCGCTACGCTGCCAAGCGCACCTTCACGCGCACCCCCGAGCCGCCGGCGCAGGCAGCCGGCCAACGCCAGGGGCCGCTGCTTTTCGTGGTGCAGAAGCATGCGGCGCGACGCCTGCATTATGACTTCCGCCTCGAGCTCGATGGGGTGTTGAAATCCTGGGCGGTACCCAAGGGTCCCTCGCTCGATCCTGACGACAAACGCATGGCAGTCGAGGTGGAGGATCACCCGTTCGCGTACGCCTCGTTCGAAGGTGTCATACCGGAGAAGCAGTACGGAGCGGGCAATGTGATCGTGTGGGACTGCGGCGTGTACTCGCCCGATGAGGACCGGCGCTACGCCTTCGACGACCGCAACGCGGCGGAAACGCGCGTTCGAGCCGAGTTGGCCGACGGCAAGCTGAGCTTCTTTCTGTGCGGGGAGAAGCTCAAAGGCTCCTACACCCTGGTAAGAACCCGCGCCACCAATCAATGGCTGCTGATCAAGCACAAGGACCGCTTCGCGCACGCGAACGATGTGCTGGCGCGCTCTTTGTCCGTGCTCTCGGGTGCGAGCCTCGATGAGCTCCCGGCTGGGAAGCCCCCGATGCGGCTCGAGGCTGCGCGCCTCGCACCGTACGGACCGGCCGAGGAGTTCCCGACGCAGCTCGGGCCGATGCTCGCGGAAACCGGTGATGGGGCGCGCTCCGATCCGGCCTGGCGCTATGAGCCCAAGCTCGATGGTTACCGGGTGCTCGCTTACCTCGTCGGCGGGCAGGTGCGTCTGCAGTCGCGTCGCGGTCTCGATCTGACACCGTGCTTTCCGGAAATCGTGGCGGAGCTCGCCGCCCATCCGGCTGGGCACATGATCGTCGATGGCGAGATCGTCGCACTCGGCCCGGACGGCCGCCCGTCATTCAACGCGCTGCAGAACCGCGCACAGCTCAAGAGCGCCGCCGAGATCGCCGCCGCGCAGCGCACGAGCCCGGTGGCGATGGTGTGTTTCGACCTGCTGCATTTCGCGGGCCTGAACCTGCGCACTGCCCCGTACGCCGACCGCCGCCGTTATCTCTCGCAATGTCTGCTGCCGGGTGCCCACCTGCAGCTCGTGCATGCATCCGACAACGCGGAGCAATTGTATGCGGCGGCACTCGAGAATGGCTTCGAAGGCATCGTCGCCAAGCGGCTCGACAGCCGCTACCGCGAGGGCGGGCGCTCGCGCGACTGGCTCAAACTGAAGTCAGCTCAGTCGGCAGAATTCCTCATCGGCGGCTACACCCGCGGCAACGGTGCGCGCGAGCCTCTCGGAGCGCTGCTGCTCGGCTACCGTGAGGGCAAGGCCCTGCGCTATGCGGGACATGTCGGCTCGGGGCTCGACGAGGCGACCATCGCCACGCTGCTCGAGCGCAGCGCAAGGCTCAAACGCGCCGATTCGCCGTTCGCGGAGCCGCCACCGTTGCACCGGCCGACGACCTGGCTGACACCGCGCCTCATCGCCGAAGTGAGCTACAGCGAGTGGACGCCGGCGGGCGCGTTGCGCGCGCCGGTGTTCCTGCGCCTGCGGGACGACCTCGATCCAAAGAGCGTCCGGGGACGCCGCGCGGGGCGCACAGACACGGGCGCAGCGGTCCGCGGCACGCCTCCTTCGCGCGGCACGCCTGCCCCGCGCAGCACCGCGGCCGGCACGGGCGTGCGCGGCGTGCGCCGTGCGCCCGACAGCACTGCCCGCTCGCTCGGCGCCGAGGCTGCGGTGGTCGGCGAGGTGCTCGAGCAGCTGCAGAACCCGGCGAAGGCACTGCATCTGAAGGTCGGCGGCGCGCGTATCGCTCTGAGCAACCTCGACCGCATCTACTGGCCTGCCGCCGGCACGCGCATTCCGGCCATCGACAAGCGTGACTTCCTGCGCTACCTGGCGCGCGTCGGCCGCTTCATGCTGCCGCATCTCACCGACCGGCCGCTCACCATGATCCGCATGCCCGAGGGGATCAACGGCGAGCGCTTCTTCCAGAAGCACTGGTCGCAGTCGCTGCCGGATTTCGTCGAATCCGTGACCGTCTTCTCCGGGCACAAGGATGAGCGGCACCGCTATCTGCTCGCCAACAACCTGCCGACTCTGTTGTGGCTCGGGCAGGTAGGGACGCTCGAGTTCCACGTATGGCATTCGCGCGCGCAGCCGGCCCCTGAGGCTGCAGGGGCGAAGACCGACTACTCGAGCTCGCTTGCAGCACTCGAGAGCTCGATCCTCAACTATCCCGACTACCTGGTATTCGATATCGATCCTTACATCTACTCGGGGAAGGAGCCGCCGGGGGCGGAGCCCGAGCTCAACAAGCGCGGATTTGCCGTAGGCAAGCGGGTTGCGTTCTGGCTGCGGGCGTTGCTGAAGGAGATGTCGCTCGAGGCGAGCGTCAAGACATCCGGCAAGACCGGGCTGCACCTGTTCGTGCCGATCGTTCGCACCGTGACCTTCGATGAGGCGCGCCACATCTGCGAGACCGTGGGTCGCCATCTGATGCGGGCCCACCCCAAGGACATCACCATGGAGTGGGCGACCGAGAAGCGGACCGGCAAGATCTTCATCGACTACAACATGAACGTGCGCGGCAAGACGCTCAATGTGGCGTATTCGCCACGAGGCGTTCTCGGTGCGCCGGTCTCCATGCCGCTCAGCTGGGAGGAGCTCGAGGCGGCCGAGCCGATGGACTTTACAATCAACAACGTGCCGGACCGGTTGGAAAAGAACGGCGACCGGTGGCATGATGTACTTGAGGCAAAACAGAGCCTTACGAAGGCTTTCGGTGTCGACCGTGAGAAGCAGACCCGTTGAGGGTTGCTCGAAGGTGCAAGTATGGCCGCGCGTTCCATCGGTTCTCTGACGATATCTTTTGGCCTGGTCGCGATCCCGGTGAAGCTCTACACCGCGACGCAAACCGCCAATGCCGTCTCCTTCAACCTGCTGCACAAGAAGGACGGCTCGCGTCTGCGGCAGCAGTACGTGTGTCAGAAGGAAGGCGTCGTGGTAGAGCGCGAGGAAATCATTCGCGGCTTCGAGTTCGCCAAGGACCAGTACGTGCCGTTCACGCCCGAGGAGATCAAGGCACTCGAGGAGGTCGGTACCCGCGCGGTGGAGATCTCCGAGTTCGTGCCGATCGAGTCGGTCGATCCGGTGTTCTACGACAAGACCTACTATCTCGCACCCGACAAAGGCGCGGCCAAGCCGTACGGCTTGCTCACCGAAGCGCTGCGGCAGTCCGGGCGCTGCGGTGTGGGCCGCTGGGCCACACGCGGCAAGGGCTACATCGTTATCCTGCGCCCGATCGGCGATGTGCTCGCCATGCAGCAGCTGCACTATGCCGAGGACGTGCGACCGGCGAGCGAGGTCGATGTTCCGAAGCCGGAGGTGAAGGCCGCGGAGCTCAAACTCGCCCAGCAGCTCATCGATCAGCAGACCGCTGCGCGCTTCGACCCTACGGTGTTCAAGGACGACACACGCGCGCGCATTCAGGCGGCCATCCAGAAAAAGGTGGACGAAGGAACCGAGATCTCGGTAACCGAGCAGCCACCCGAGGGCGAGGGCAAGGTCATCGATCTGATGGAAGCGCTGCGCGCGAGCCTGCAGCGCGGCGAAACTGCGCGCGATCAGGTCGGCCGGCTCGGCCCGCGCAAGGCGCCCAAGCGCGTGGAGGAGGCGGCGCGCCCCAGCCGCCGCCGGGCGGGCAAGCGCAACGCCTGACCAAGGCACACCGGGGCCCAGGATGCGTTCCTACAGCATGCGGGAGGTGCAGCGGCTCCTGCGGCTCTCGCCTGACACCATCCGTCCGCTGATCAAAGCCGGTTTCGTCAGACCTGCCCGCGGCGCACGCCGCGAATACCGCTTCTCCTTCCAGGACCTGATCGTGCTGCGCACCGCGCGCGCGCTCATCGACGCGAAGATTCCGGCGCGGCGCATTCGCCGCTCGCTCGAGAGCCTGCGGCGCGAGCTGCCCGAGTCGATGCCGCTCTCGGGTCTGTCGATCAGCGCGGTCGGCGATCACGTCGTGGTGCGCGATGGCGACACGCACCGTCAGGTGGATAGCGGCCAATACCTGCTCGGTCTCGATGTCAGCATGGAGAACGGCGTGCTGCGCGTGGTCGAACGCCGTGAGGAGCCGAGCGCGGCCGAAGCTGCGGCGGTGCCGCGCCCCGACTGGTTTGAGCAGGCACTGACGCTCGAGAGCACCGACCCGGAGGCCGCACTCACCGCGTGGCGGCACGCCGTCGACGATGACACCGGCAACGCCGCCGCCTGGACCAACTGGGGACGGCTGCTGCACGAGCAGGGCCGCACCGAGCAGGCGGCCGAGGTCTACCGGCGTGCGCTGGCAAAGGTCGGTCCCGATCCGCTGCTGCTTTTCAACCAGGGGGTGTTGCTCGAGGATCTTGGCAATCCGTCGGCGGCGCTCGCGGCCTACCAGGGCGCACTGGCGGAGGACCCGGATCTCGCCGACTGCCACTACAACCTGGCGCGTCTGTACGAGTCGCTCGGCCAGGCGCGCCATGCGATCCGCCACCTCGGCCAGTACCGGCGCCTGGTCAGCGGCGAGCCGCGCTGAGCGACGCGCTCACGCTCGCCTCATGGGCACCTGGGTCGGCACCTCCGGTTACAACTATCCTGAGTGGAAAGGCAGTTTCTACCCGCCGAAGCTGCCGGCAGCCAAGATGCTGTCCTTCTACGCGCAGGCACTCAGCACCGTAGAGATTAACTACACCTTTTATCGTGTGCCCAACACCAAGATCCTCGCCGGCTGGGATCGCGAGACTCCGGCCGGGTTCCGTTTGACGCTCAAGGCGCCGAAGCGCATCACTCACAACGCAAAGCTCAAGGATTGCGCCGAGCTGCTCGAGTACTTTCTGCGCACCAGCGCCACGCTCGGCCCGAAGCTCGGCGCGATTCTCTTCCAGCTGCCACCCTACTTCCGCAAGGATCTGACAGTGCTCGAGGCGTTCCTGGCCCTCCTGCCCGCCGGGTGCTGTGCAGCATTCGAGTTCCGCCACGCTTCCTGGATGGACGCGGAGGTATTCGCACGGCTGCGTGCGCGCAACCTGGCGCTGTGCATCGCCGACAGCGAGAAGTTCTCCACTCCCGTCGAGATCACGGCGAGCTACGCCTACTTCCGGTTGCGCGATGAGGGTTACACGCCGGAGGACCTGCGGCACTGGGCGGCCATCATCCGCGGTAACACTGGCAGCTGCAGCGACGTCTACGTCTATTTCAAGCACGAGGAAGCCGGTAAGGGACCTCAGTTCGCGCGGCTGCTGCTCGAGGCACTGGGTGAGCCGACCCGGTCGGAGCCGACGCCGTAAGCGCTCCCTGACACTGCGAACGTCGTAACCTCCGGGAGCGCTTACCGACCAACAATGCGCGTTCCCAGCGCAGTGCGCCCTGAACCGCGGCGCGCCGCGATGCGACCTACTTATGGTAGCCCGCGGATGCTCCGCACATAACAGGGGAAAACACATGAACGTGTTCACCATGCGAACGCGCGCACTCGGGCGCACGTTGTTAGCTTTGCTGTCTCTGGTGCTAGCCGGCACGGCGCTGGCCGGCGACGATAGCGACAATGACGCCATCCTACCTGCGCTGAAGACGATCACGACCCTCAGCCCCACTGTGCCGGCAAACGGCGATCAGAACCCGTACGGCGTCGCACAGGTCAAGCGAACCACCGGTAACCTGCGCGCCGGCCACATCCTGGTCAGCAATTTCAATGACAAAGGTAACTTCCAGGGCGCCGGCACGACGATTGTGGACATTGCGCCCGATGGCAGCATGAGTCTCTTTGCTGATCTCGATGCCAAGAAACTCCCTGGGAGCTGTCCGGGCGGCGGCATGGGCTTGACCACCGCGCTGGTGGTGCTCGAGCGCGGTTGGGTCATCGTTGGGAGTCTGCCGACCAAGAACAAGGGCACGGTGTTCACCGGTTCCGGCTGTCTGATCGTGCTCGATAGTCTCGGCAACCCCGTCGAGACCTTCTACGGCTCACTCATCAACGGTCCCTGGGACATGACCGCCTTCGACGGCGAACACGAGGCGAAGCTCTTCGTGACGAACGTACTCAACGGCACGCTGACAGTAGCTGCCGGCACCGTCGTTCACGGCGGCACTGTTACGCGGCTCAACCTCACGCTGTCCGGCCAAATGCCGGCACTCGAGTCGATCACGATCATCGCCTCCGGATTCCCGGAGAAGACCGACCCGTCAGCGCTGGTCATCGGTCCGACGGGCGTCGGGCTCCGCGCCGGTTGCGATGGTGACCGCGATGATTGCAACCACGACCGCAACCCGGGCGATTCCGACGACAGCGATGGCTCGCTGTTGTACGTCGCCGATACGCTCGGCAACCGCATTACGGTGATCGATCACGCCCTCAGCCGTACGACCTCCGCTGGGACGGGGAAGACCTTGACCTCCGGCGGCAGTCTCAATGGGCCGCTTGGCCTTACGGTGACACCAGGGGGGCACATCCTCACTGTCAACAGCGGGG
>Ga0306920_100005963_pt1 | contig 15818 bp, 14 predicted proteins | sample flu12Cox44000170_FD_204666 | JGI IMG/M metagenome (GOLD analysis project Ga0306920, IMG submission 204666) | Lab enrichment of tropical soil microbial communities from Luquillo Experimental Forest, Puerto Rico - flux4day.12C.oxic.44.000.170 (v2)... | ecosystem: Environmental > Terrestrial >... | reverse complement strand
TCAATTGCCTTCTGCACATCGATAATGAGCAAGGCGGTATTGGGGGGCAATCGCACGCGTTCGTCCTCCCAAACTGAGGGACTTGACCCGGCACTTCCCTCGCTCGCACAGGAATGATTACACAAAAGGAATGGGCCCGCAGGTCAAGTCCCCCGGTCGGGTCCGCCGGGAACATTCGGATCTTCAAGCAATCCGTGATCACTCTTTACTCATATCCTGGCCTGTTCGGGGTTGCCGACAACAACGGCTATGGCCTCAAAGTATTTGCATTCCTGCGGCTTAACGGCATGCCGTTTCGGCACGAGCACCTTTTCGATGCCTCGGCGGCACCCCGCGGGCAACTGCCCTACATCGTCGATGACGGCGAGACGGTCGGCGACAGCGACACCATCATCGCGCATCTTACCTCCAGGTATGGTCTGACGATCGACGCCGAGCTGACCGTGTCTCAGCGCGATATCAGCCACCTGATCACGCGCATGCTCGACGATCTCTATTGGGTGATGTCGTACTCGCGCTGGCAGGACGAGCGGTTCTGGCCGGCCTTCCGCGACGCGCTGTTGCGGGAACATCCGAATCTGACCGAGGCCGGGCTGCGCAAGGCGCAGGAGTTCAACTTCCAGCGCTATTACTTTCAGGGCATCGGCCGCTACACGCCCGATGCCGTCTACGCCCGCGGGCTCGCGGATCTGGGCGTGCTCGCCGATCTCATTCCCGCGGCGGGTTTTGTGCATGGAGAGAAGCCGACCAGCATCGATGCCGGGATCTACGGCTTCATTGCGAACGTCTACTTTTACGAGATCGATACCCCGCTCAAACAGTTCATCGTGTCGCACGCAAACATTGTGCGCCACTGTCGGGCCATCCATGATGCGGTAACGGCGCCTCCGCCGCGCACCGACGGATCGCTGGAGTCATCTTGAAGCCTTCGTGTCGCGTGAATGAAAAAGCCAGTGTGTGATTCCCGTCACATAAGGAGGCCCCAGGAATCGCTATAATCGGCGGGCAATGAACGAACGACAAACAGCGCATATGGTCGGGTGGTCGCTCGGGGCGATCTTCGCCTTCCTGCTCGTCCTCAACGCTTTTGCCTTCTCATAATACCATCGAGCCACCTCGCCGTCCGCCGACCCGAAACAGCGGCCACGGCCGTCCGCTGACCTCGCCGGCGCGACCAGCGGCGTGAGCGCCCTGATTGCATCGCGTGCAACCAAGTGGGGCCGTCGGAGTTGTCCCGGCATGTTCAACGGGATGCCGAGGAATGGCATGAAACGCTGCGCGCATTGCGGGGGTAAGTCCGGTCTTGTGATTCATCGCTGGCACGGCCATCGCTTTTGTCGGGCAAAATGCCGGGAGCGTTTTCTGCATCAGCAGAATGAAAAACGCGAACAGCTCAAGCGCTGGCTGGAATTTATTCACCAGCCCTTTTCGACTGCGCAATGACTTTTCCCCCGACGGAGTCACCTATTGGAGACACTGGCGCAAAATCGACGCGCGCTCCTTGACCTCGTCTGTATTGCCCAGTGATGCTTTCCCCTTCGAATGGCGGCTGCGCTCGGGGGGCTGACCGGTCGCACCCGCAACCATCGGTGCTGCGGGTTGCGCAATGCGTTGGATCGTGCCGTTTGTGCTGTGCGTTGGCATGCTCGCGCTCGCACCGGGCGCGGCGAGCCAGGAACAGCACCCTGGTGCCGGCGGCGATTGGCGCACCTTGCTGGCCGCAGCATTGCAGGCCCTCGAAGACCCGGACTTGGTCAACGAAGCAAACTGCGCCGCTGCCATCAGCGCCTTCACCGACCCGTTCTACCACCTGCCCTCTTCGGCTTTCGTGCCAAAATCTGCCCGCGCGGTCGAGGAGTTGCGCGCGCAAGGACCGAGGTTGCTCGGAAGCTTCTTTCGTGCGCGCTTGCTGCTGAAAGAGCGCTTTCACGCCTTCATCGCGCCGAGCACACGGTGTGTTGACGCGGTCAGGCGTGCCCTGCGCTATGCCCGTTTCGCCGAGGATTTTCTCGCCGATTGGCTGCACGATCAGGGGGTCATCGGAAGCACCCCAGGGCGGCTCTTTAGCGGCGGCTATCCCCACACCATGCGCAATCCGCAATTTGCCTCGATCACGTTCGAGGTGGGCGACATCGTCATTCTTCGCAATACCCGGGTCGTGTCCGCCATGATTGCTCGGCTCGGCGACGAGGAAGGCGATTTCTCACATCTCGGCATGGTGACGAAAGACCGCACCGGCAGAAAATACGTGGTCGAGGCATTGATCGAGAAGGGCACGGTCATCACTCCGCTGGAGAAATTTCTTGCCGACAAGGAAGGCCGTGCAATGCTGTTGCGCTACCGCGACCGCGCGCTCGCGGCACGCGCGGGCCGCGCGATCTTGTGGCGTGCTGCGGTCGCGCTCGCGAAAGGCGCGGCTATCCCGTACAATTACCGGTTCGACAGCAGCGACCAGTCGCAGCTTTATTGCGCGCAGGTGATGGAAGTGGCCTATCAGCTGGCCTCCCACGGTGAGCTGCGCCTGCCGCGCTATCGCACCTCGCTCTACCGGCTTGCCGGCACCCCCTTCCTGCGCCAGCTCGGAGTCTCCGTTTCCGAAGTCATCACGCCGTCCGACGTCGAGCTCGATCCGCGCTTCGACACGGTCGCGGAGTGGAGCAATGTTGCAACCATCCGCGGGGTGAGAATGGATAACGTGGCGGTCACCGCCCTCTACGGCTGGTTCGCCCATGGCTATGCCTTCCTGCCCAGCCCCATGCTGGAGGCGCTCGCCCATGTGGGTGTCGCGGTGATCAGGACCGGGATCGTGGCGGCGTTCACACAGAGACACATTCCCGAGCAGACGGCCGTGCTCTTGCTCAAATCACAGTCTCTCATCAATTCCCTCAAGCAGGTGGTGACCGCGGCAGACAACCAGCACCGTCTCGATTATGGCCACTCCTTTACATTTCGCGAGCTCCTCGTCGTGCTTGAAATCTATCGCCGCAACGATTGCATCGCCTCGCGCTCGACCATGCCGTCGCAATCGGTCAGTCTGCATCGGCAGATCAATGTCGTTGGCGGACGCTGCCCGATTCACCTCAATGTCGACCGCCAGCCAATTCTGATGTCCGAGCGGGAAAGCGATAGAGCCGTCGCCCAAGATAATGATGAGCAAGCTCCGGCGTTCGGATGGGCCGCGCTTGCAGACGAGGAGCGCGAGCCGAGCGTAAGCTTGCACTGATCCGCAGCCTGATCGAAAATCGCACGGTGAAGATCAGTGACACCGGACGACTGAACCGGCGTGAATTCAATCGCGCTTGCATGGCGCTGGCTTCGCTTGCCGCTGCGCCGGGCGCAGTCGCACTCAATGCAGCCATGGCTGACATAGCACGGACGGTTAAGCTTCCCGACGGCACGGTCGTTCCCGCGTTGGGCCAGGGCTCCGCGCGCCTTGCCAAGGGAAGGCATCCGCAACCGGTCGAGGAAGAAGCACTGCGCACCGGGCTTTCACTCGGCATGACACTGATCGACACGGCCGAGATCTATGGCTCCGAGGAACTGGTTGGCCGCGCGATTGCCGGTCAGCGCGGCGGCGTGTTCCTGGTTTCGAAGGTATGGCCAAGCCATGTGGCGGGAGATGGCATTGCGCGCGCGTGCGAGGCAAGCCTCAAGCGTCTCGGCACGGATCATCTCGATCTCTATCTCCTGCACTGGCCGAGCGGAGTAACCGATTTCGCGCCCGTCGTGACCGCCTTTGAAAGCCTGCGCTCAGCGGGGAAAATTCGGGCATGGGGCGTCTCGAACTTCAGCGTGAGCCAGTTGAAAGGGCTGTTCCGAATTTCCCGCGGCGATCGCTGCGCGACCAATCAGGTGCCCTACAGCATCGCCGATCGCGGCATTGAACATGATGTGCTGCCGTGGTGCGAGCGCCACGCCATGCCGGTCATGGCCTATTCGCCGCTTGGCGGGCCTGGCAGCAACCTGCTGCGTGACGCTACGCTCGCGCGCATCGGCGCGGCACACGGCTGCTCGGCCGCTGCCGTTGCGCTCGCCTGGGTCATTCGCAGCGGTCACGTGATTGCAATTCCCGAGTCAGGCTCGCTGGCGCATGTAAAGGAAAACGCCCTTGCGCTTTCTTTGACACTGACGCCGCAGGAGCTTGAAGCACTCGAAGCAGCGCACCCGCCGCCCCGCCGATAGGTGGGTCATCGCGCCGGGCGCGGCCGGACGGCAGTTTTAGGCCTTTGCGCTGGCCAGCGCCGCGCTGCGCTCCCACAGCAACGATGCCGCCCGGTCGTCGAGCGCCGCCGGCGCCGGCTTCGTGGGCCGGCATTCGCAAAAGTATTGCCCTGTGAGAGCTGCAACCTCCGGCGAGGAGGCGAGATGAACGATCGTTCTTGCGCCCTGCTCGGGAGACAGCGCGAAAAATTTCGCAAGCCGGACCAAATGCGAGATCACGCCGCCGCTCTCATCCCCTAAACGCGTCGCGACGAAACCGGGATGCAGACAATTGGCGGTAACCCCCGTTCCGCGCAGACGGCGCGCGAGCTCGCGCGTGAACAGGATGTTGCAAAGCTTCGAGCGGTTATAGGCCTTGGTGGCGCTGAAGCTTTTCTCTGACTGTAAATTGCCTAAATCCAGCGTGGCGCCGTGATGTGCATCGGAGGCCGTGTTGACGATACGCGCCGGCGCCGAGGCCGTGAGCCGCTCGCGCAGCGCCTGCGTCACGACAAAATACGCCATGTGGTTGACCGCGAACGTGCATTCAAGCCCGGCTTGCGTGACTTGACGCTTCGAGAACAAGGCTCCCGCATTGTTGATCAAAACATCGATGCGTGCCTCCTCGCCCGCGATCTCCTTGCCCACGCGTTTCATCTCGGCAAGACGCGTGAGGTCCGCATAGTGAACGCAGTGAGCAAGACCAGGCCCGCGCTCTCGCAGCCGTTTGAGCGTTGCCTCGGCGCGCGATTTGTCGCGCGCGACGAGCACAATCCGGGCGCCCATTTGGGCAAGCTCTTGCGCGGCGACTTCACCAATTCCAGACGTGCCGCCCGTGATGACCACGGTCTTGCCGTCCATAAGCATGCGCTATCGCTCCGAATATCAGGCTGCCTCCGTCCCGGCCGGGTCTCCGCAAAAGGCTAGTGTCCCGATTCCGAAATTCGTTCCACCGTGCGGCAAGCTTATTTACGAATTTCGGAATCGAAGGACACTAGCAAACCTTTGATTCTAGTGTGGCTTTGGTTCAGAAGTCCGCATCTCGGACTCGCGGAAGGAATGATGCGGACTTCTGAACCGCCACACTAGCTCCCGGTTGTATTTCGGGTGGTGCCAGGAACACCACAAGGACCGGGGCGGCGATTACTCGAACCGTTGGGAACCCAAGGCCTGGTCGATAAATGCCAAGCCGGGCAGAATTCCCCCTTGCGAGGGATGTTGCGGCTTGACTCCGGTAAGTGAGTTAGTAAAGCTGATTAAGTAAATGGAGGAACGCGAATGGCGCTCTCCATCAGTCACCGCCCGCCGCCCGCGGCAAAGCCGCCCGACGCTTCGCTGCGCGGATTTCTCGCCAGCAACGCCGACATCGTGACGCGCATCACCAAGCCCGTCCGAATGGCCGACATCGGCGCGCTGTCGGCCCAGAGCGATCAGCCGATCCTGTTCGAGAACATCGTGGAGAAGCCAGGCTTCCGGCTGTGCGATATCCTGGTCAAGACCCGGCGCGCACAGGCACGCGCGCTGGGAACCACTCCGGAGAATTATCTGCGCACGCTGGCATACCGGCTGCGTCAGCCGCCACGCGGTTTCAAGATCGTCAAGAGCGCCCCGGTGAAGGAAGTGGTCAAGCTCCACAACGAGGCCGATTGGACCGAGCTTCCGATCCCGTACCATAAGGACAAGGACGCGGCCCCTTACGTAACCGCGATGAATATCATCCGTGACCCCGAGACCGGATTCTACAATTCCTGTCATGCCGGCACCCACGCGGTTGGTCCGCGCCGCGGCCTCATCAGCTTTGTCACGCCGCACTCGCACGTGATCATGGGCAAGTACCGCGAGATGGGGCGCGACCAGATGCCCATCGCTTTCGTTTTCGGCGTTCCGCCCGCTTACGAGATCATGGCCAATTTCTCCGGCCTTCACATGGATGCCTGGGGCGAGATGGAGATGGTCGGCACCATCATGGACCGCGATATCGAGATGGTGCCGTGCGAGACCCTCGACCTCAATGTGCCGGCACAAGCCGAGATCGTGGTCGAGGCGAACGTGAACTTGAAGGAAAAATTCAGGGTCGGCGACGTCACCTCGCCTTCCATGTACAATCTGCCGCACTACGAGAACCTGCCGGAAGTTGAGATTACCGCCATCACGATGCGCGGCGACCGTCCGATTTATCGCAATCACCAGACTTGTCCCGATACCGACCACCAGCCGCTGCCGCGGCTGTGTCATGAGGCGGTGCTTTACAATCGGTTGAGCGAGATCGGCCTCGCCGTCAAAGACGTTCGCTTTCCGACCTGGGGCGCAGCCCTCTCCTGCATCATGGCGTTCGACTATCCGCGCGAAGGCATGGTGAACGACGCGTTGATGCTGGCAATGGGCGCGCCGTGGCTCAACACCAAGCTCGTGGTCGCGGTGTCGCCTGATACCAACCTCGACGATCCCGGCGACGTCTATCACGCCATTGCAACCCGCTGCGATCCTGCCCGCGACGTGATCGTGGTGCCCAATACGCGGGGATCGCCCTACGATCCCTCGGCGCGTCCGCTCGAAGGCCAGTATCCCTGGCGCATCGTCGGCAAGATGGGCATCGATGCCACCATCAAATCGCGCCACGACCCCGCCGACTTCGAGCGGGCATGGCCGCGCAATTGGGGAAAAGTCAAGCTGTCAGATTACCTGTGAAGGAGGACATCATGGACGCCATCGCCCCGCCCAAGCCCAGGGTTCTGTTCGAAGCCGAGCCGTTCATTCCCTATATGCGGGAGACCGAGTTCGATCCGCGGCTCAAGCCTGTGCTCGAGCCCTACAAGAAGCGCATGGGCTTTTTGCCGAATGCGCTCAAGCTCTACGCATATCGCCCGGAGATCGCCGAGACGCTGTGGAAGCTCAACAGCAACGTCATGCGCGATCCTTCCTCGAAGCTCGACCAGTTGCTCAAACGCAAGCTCGCTGCGGTCGCCTGCGCCATCAACGGCTGCGCCTACTGCACCGCGCACAGCTGTTCCATGTTGAAGAAGCCGAAGGAGCTGGGTTTCGAAGGCTGGGGACTGAGCGAGAACGAGCTCCAGGATCTCATCACGGGAGCCTATACGCCGGCAAACGAGATGGAGCGCGCCTGCTTCGATTACGTTCGCTCGGCTTCCGAGGATCCAACGTCAGTCCCTGATGAGATCCTGCAGCGGCTCAAGCAGCATCTGACGCCCGCGCAGATTGTCGAGCTCGCCTGCGTGGTCGGCTTCTGGAAGTTCTACAACGCCGTGCACGATAGCCTGCATATTCCGGTCGAATCCTCGCTGCTCGGCGATACCGGATATGTCGATCTCTAGGCTGGCGCATCGACGCAGCACAGCAAGCAAGGCCGAGCGCGGACGGGGCAACGGAAAAGCCGCGTACGCGCTGGCGCCAACCACTTCGAAGGGGGCACTGCTCGAGCGGGGATCGGACCACCGGTTTCGTGCCCTGGTGCACGACCTGTTCACCATCGCGAGCAGGATGGAGACGGTTCGTGCTCATCTCGGCCGCCGCATGGGAATCACCGGACCGCAATACAGCGTTCTCGTGGCGGTCGCTCACCTGCAGGGCGAGGGCGGCGCCAGCGTCGGTGCCGTGGCACAGGCCATGCACGTCTCCAGCGCCTTTATCGCAACCGAGACCGGCAAGATGGCGCGGCGAGGATTGCTGCTCAAGCGGCCGAACCCTGCCGACGGGCGCGGCGTGCTGCTGAGCGTGGCACCTGCCGGAAGGCTCAAGCTCGAGCGCGTCGCTCCCGAGATCCGTGCCATCAATGATCTGTTCTTCGGCGCGCTCGATGCGAGCTCGTTTACCGCCTTGAGCGCGGCGGCCAAGGCGCTGGTGAAAGGCTCCGGCAAGGCCGTGCACTTTGTCAGTGCAGTGGAAGGCGAGGCGAACGCGGCCTTGCAGGCAGCCGGGTGACGACGACATGATTAGCGGCGAAGTGACGCATGGGGCTATGATGGCCAAGACGATCTTCTGATCGCGCATAATCTCCTGCACCAGGCCTCGGGACGGAGAGGGGTGCTGATCTACTTCCAGCAGATCGTCAACGGCCTCATGCTCGGCTCCATTTACGCCATGGTTGCCGTCGCGCTGACGCTCGGCATGGGCGTCTTGCGCTTTCTCAATTTCAGCATTCCCGGGCTGTTCATGATCGGCGGCATGCTCACCTGGGCGCTGGTGCGCGATGCGGTGCCATGGCCGCTTGCCGCCGGTGCAGCGCTCCTCATGGGGGCGCTGGCATCGCTTGGTGTCGAGCTCTTTACCTGGCGCTGGATGCGCAAAGCCGACGAATTCGTGCCGCTCGTGAGCTCCATGGCTTTCCTGATTCTGTTCGAAAATCTCGCGGTGGCGTATTGGGGCTCCGATCTCCAAAGCCTGCCCCAGCTGTTTGCGGGCACTGATTGGCATGTCGCCAGCCTCGTTGTCAGCGTGCCGCAGGTCGTTGGCCTTGTCCTGTCGATCGCGTTGATCGCGGGGCTCTCGCTGATCCTGCGCAAGACGCGGCTCGGACGGGCGCTGCGCACTATTGCCGAGGACGCCGACACCGCACTCCTCCTCGGTGTCCACATCCACCGCATCGTGCCCGCCGTCTTTTTGATCAGCGGACTATTCGCAGCGCTCAGCGGTGTGCTGTTTGCCGTCAATTATCGTCAGGTCCATCCCTTCATGGGCGAGGCGCTGGGGCTCAAGGGAATTTCTGCAATGGTGGTCGGCGGCATGGGCAATATCTGGGGCGCGATTGCCGGCGGTCTTATCATCGGATGCGCAGAGGTCATTTCCATCGACCTCTTTGGCGCCGACTTCGTCGATATCTCCGTCTATGGCCTGCTTCTGCTCATTTTGATGGTGCGCCCGACCGGGCTCTTTGGCGCACCCGCGGGAGCGCGCGCGTGAGCGGCTATGTGGAAGGAATTCTGGTGCTCCTGGCGATCAACGTCGTGTTTGCCTACGGCGCGTTTCTGCCCATCGCAGCCGGACAGCTCAACCTCGGCATCGCCGGCTTTGCCGCCATTGGCGGATACGTTTCGGCCTTGCTGAGCAACAATGCCGTCGTGCCGGCGCCAGTTGCTATTCCCGTGGGTGGACTTGCCGCGGCCATGGTCGCGCTTGCTGTGGCGGCGCCGGTGCTGCGCACCCGCGGCATTTATCTCGCGCTCGCGACCTTCGCGCTCGGCGAGATCGTGCGCGCAGCCATCCTGAACATCGAGATGGTTGGCGGCGCGGCCGGATATCCCGTCGCTGCATTCATCCGCTTTCCCACCATCGCGGCGTTTGCCGCGGGCGTGGCTCTCGTCGTATGGCTGCTTTTCGCCACGCGATTTGGCATTGCCATCACGGCAGTGCACGACGACGAACGCGTGGCGGATCTGATGGGTCTTAACGTGCGTGCGTTCCAGATCGCCGCGTTTGCGCTCGGCGCCGGCTTCGCCGGGATCGGCGGCGGGCTCTACGCCCATCATTTCAGCTACGTCGAAGCACAATATTTCGGCATCACGCTCAGCATTTCGATCGTACTTTATGTCCTGTTCGGCGGAACCCGCAGCGTGCTCGGTCCCTTGCTCGGCGCAACCATATTCACGCTTCTTCCGGAGCTGCTGCGCGGCAGCGCGCAATGGCGCTATGTGCTCTTCGCCGGCATCGTGATCGTGGTGATGGTGCTGCGGCCGCAGGGGCTCGTTACCGGAATGCAGATGCCGCGGCTGTTCCGCGATGATGGCGCGCGCCTGCGCACGGGGCAGGCGCAATGAAGAGTACAATGCCCATCCTGACGCTCGAAAAGGTGAGCAAGCGTTTCGGGGGCTTGCATGTGGTGGATGATCTGAGTTTTTGCGTCCCGCGTGCTGCCTGCACCGCGCTGATCGGTCCCAATGGCGCGGGCAAGACGACGGTGTTCAATCTGGTCACCGGCGTTTATGCGATCGATGCCGGCCGTGTGCTGCTTGATGGAAAGGACATGAGCACAATGGCGTCCCGACAGCGCATCTATCATGGGATTGCCCGCAACTTTCAGAATATTCGGCTCATGCCGCATCGAAGTGCTCTCGAAAATGTCCTCGTCGGTCAGCATTGCCGCAACAGCGGATTGCGCGGCGTGCTCCAGCCCGTCAACCTTATCCCGCGCAATCGCTGGCGCGAGGAGGCACGCGCAGCGCTTGCCGATTCCGGTCTTGCGCAATATGAGCGTGCAGCGGTCGGCGGCCTGCCCTATGGCCTGCAGAAGCGGGTCGAGCTCGTGCGGGCGCTGCTGGCGAAGCCCCGCCTTCTCCTGCTCGATGAACCGGCGGCGGGTCTCAACCCGCGGGAAACCGATGAGCTGCAGGAGCGCCTTTCCGTCCTGCGCCGGGAGCGCGGGATTTCCATGCTGATCGTCGAGCATGACATGAATTTCGTAGGGGCCCTGTGCGCCCATGTCATCGTGCTCAATTTCGGCCGTCGGATCGCCGAAGGCACGCCTGATCAGATTCGCGACGACCCGCTGGTGCGGGAAGCCTATCTCGGCGTGGATGCCAAGCCGAGACCGCTCGAGCGCCATGCGTCTTGAGGTCGAGGACCTGCACGTGCACTACGGCCGTATCCACGCGCTGCGCGGGGTGTCGCTTTCCGTTGGCGATGCGGAGATCGTCGCCGTTCTCGGCGCCAATGGGGCCGGCAAGTCCTCACTGCTGCGGGCGATCATGGGACTTGCGCCGGTCAGCGCCGGCCGGGTCGCTCTTGACGGCGTCGACATCACGGATTGGCCGCCGCACCGGCGGGTGCGCTGCAACCTCAGCCTCGTCCCAGAGGGGCGCCGCATCATCATGAGCCTCACCATCCACGAAAACCTGCTCATGGGTGCGTTTGCGCGGCACGACGCGCACACGATCAAACCGGAGGTCGATGCCGTTTACGGGCGGTTTTCCAATCTTGCCGCGCGGCGTCACATGGCTGCATCCGTTCTCTCCGGGGGCGAGCAGCAGATGCTCGCAATCGCGCGCGGCCTGCTTGCCAATCCCCGGCTGATGATGCTGGATGAGCCATCGCTCGGCCTGAGCCCCCGGCTGACTGCCGAAGTATTTGCTCTCATTCGCGAGCTCAATCGGCAGCGCGGCCTGGCGATCCTGCTGGTCGAGCAGAATACGCATCAGGCGCTCGATCTTGCCGCGCGCGCTCATGTTCTGGAGCTCGGGCGCAAAGTGATGGAAGGAGAACCAGCACAGCTGCGCGCCGATCCGGCCTTGCGCGATGCCTATCTCGGGCGCAGCGCGAGCATGTGAAAACAGAGGAGAATGGGAATGAAGGCGAAACTGTTGGTTTTGACAGCCGCTCTATTGTTTCTCGCCGATGCGCCGGGACAAGCGCAGGATATCTTGTTGGGTTATCTGCCGTCGAGCGCGGGTCCATTTGCAACGCTCTCGCGCACCAACGAGATCGCAGCCCAGATCGCGGTCGACGAGATCAACGCGGCTGGCGGTATTGCCGGCAAAAAGGTTCGGATCATTGCCTTCGATACGGCGGGCAAGCCCGATCAGGCCGTGGTCGGTCTGCGCAAGCTCGCCGAGGACGACCAGGTGCTCGCAGTGATTGGGCCATTGAGCTCCGCCGAATGCCGGGTGGTCTTTCCAGCCGGTGAGCGCATCGGCGTGGTCGCCATGTCAATGGCGTCCTCCGCGCCGAAGCTTGCCGAGCCTTTCACCTACGGGCTGCGCAACACCTCCGACGAAGGCTACATGTTCCAGAAGGTCATGCGCGCATTGCAGGAGAAGAAATATCCCATCGCCACCGGCTCGATCGCCTATGCCACCGACGACGTGATCTCGAAAACCATGGGAGAGATCGTGCTGCCGAATATCATGAAGCAGTTCGGCACCGAGGTTAAAAGCAGCGTTACCTTCCAAACTCAGGCCTTCGATCTGTCTACGCAGGTTTCGCAGCTCAAGAGCCAGGCCGTCGACGTGATTGGTGTCGGCTCCGGTCCGGAGCCTGCGATCCGGCTGGTACAGGAGCTGCGCCGGCAGGGAGTCGCCGGCCGGCTGATCGCGGGCTCGACCATCGGCGATCCCGAGCTTGCCCGGCGCATGGGCACTGCCGGCAACGGCACCGTGATCCCGAGCACGTTCTATTCGGGTGTGAGCGAGAAGGCGAGGAAATTCGAAGCAGAATTCGTCAAGCGGGCAAAAGCGGCCGGTGTCGAGCGCTCGGCCGCCTCGCAATTCGACGCCGCAACCTACGATATCGTGCAATTCTATGCCTATGCCATGCGGGAGGCCAAAGTAACGGGCGATGCCGCAAAGCTTGCGGCCGAGCGCGCCGCCATTCGCGACACGCTGCGCGCGATGAAGGACTATCCGGCGCTCGAAGGCCCGATTTCATTTGGCAAGAACGGAGACGCGCTCAAGCCGGTCTACGTCATCGAGATGCAGGACGGCCACTGGAATCTCATCGGCACCTACCCCGCCGGATCGTGATACAACCTCCCCCGCCCTGCCCTCCCCCGCGCGCTGGGAGGGAAAGCGAGGGGAACTAACCGGGCGCCCTACGAAACGCGAGGAGCCAGCAATGTTGCGGTCGGGCAAGGAGCATCTGCAGACGCTGCGCGACGGCCGGGTCGTCTACGTCGGCAGCGAAAGAATCGATGACGTCACGCGTCATCCCGCCTTCCGCGGCGCGGCTCAGACTGTCGCCGCGATCTACGACATGAAAGCCGATCCCGCCAACCGCGACAGCATGACTTTCGAGGAGGAGGGATCGCGTCATTCCATCTATTTCCTGCGCCCGCGCAGCCGCGATGACCTCCAGCGCCGCATGAACGGCCATCGCAAGATCGCCGATCTCACGCTTGGCATGTTCGGCCGCTCCCCTGATCATGTCTCCTCCTTCGTCACCGGGATGGCGATGAGCCCGGACGCTTTGCCGGCGCCTTATGGGCACGCCGACAATCTGCTGCGCTACTACCGCCATATCCGCGACAATGACGTCTATGTGGTCTATGCCGTGCTGCCGCCGCAGGCCGCCCGCAACCCGGATTTCTATCAGCGCCAGAACCTCCCGGTACCGACGCTGCAGGTCGTCGGCGAGGAAGACGATGGCGTCGTCATCTCGGGCATGAAAATGCTTGCGACCGGCGCGCTCTACGCCAACGAGATCTGGATCGGCAATATTCTGCCGCTGGCACCCGATCAGAAGAAGCAGGCGATCACCTGCGCCATTGCATGCAATGCGCCCGGAGCCACCCTGTGGTCGCGCAAGCCGGCCATGGCCGGCGCCAGCTCGCAATTCGATTCACCGCTTGCCTGGCGCTACGACGAGAGCGACAGCATGGTGCTGTGCGACAAGGTCAAGGTGCCCTGGGAGAAGGTGTTCGTGCACGACGATGCCGCGCTTTCCCGCGACATCTACATCAAGAGCCCCAGCCATTGCTTCGGAAATCACCAGTCCAATGTGCGCTACTGGTCGAAGATGCGCCTTCTTCTCGGCTTGTGCAGCAAGGTCGCCAACGCAACCGGCGCCGATCAGGTCCCGGCCGTGCGCGAAACGCTGGGCAAGATGAGCGCAGTGGAGAGCATGATCGCGGGCCTGGTGCATGGCCAGATCAACGCGTTCGAGCAATGGCCGCCCGGCTTTGTCTGTTTCAACCGGCGGATGATGTATGCGGGCCTCGACTGGTGTACGCAGAACTACAGCAAGTTCATCGACGAGCTGCGCGAGCTCTGCGGTGGCGGCGTGTTCCAGATGCCGGCGGATATCTCGGTCATGCGCGACGCCAAGCTCGCGAAGGAGTTCTCGACCTTTTGGCAGACGCCGCAGGCGGACGCGCTCACGCGCATGAAGCTGTTCAAGCTTGCCTGGGACATGGTCGGCTCGGAATTCGCCGGGCGCCATCTGCAATACGAGAAGTTCTATGCGGGTGCCGCTTTCATCATCCGCAACCATTCTTATCGCGAAACCGATTGGGGAGAGTTCAATCGGCTGGTTGAGGACTTCATGGCGAGTTACGATTATCGCAACATGGAGGATGGGGCGGAAACGACAGGGGCGAGCGTCTCTCCGCTCCGGCGCCAATCGGCCGGCTGATATTGCGCGCATTGCGCGCGTGCGTCCGCGGTGCAGCGATCAAGATCGCATCAATCACTCGTCTGCCTTCTTAATGTGGATGGCAGCCTCGTGGCGAAAGCTGGCCGATACACAGTCTATTAACCACGAATCACGCACCCTCCAGCGCGTCTGTTGTAGGAGTTGTGTGCATGAAGAAGTTCGCAGTTACAGCAGTTGCAGTGATTGCGCTGCTCAGTCTGTCCGGATGCGTCGGAGCTGGGAAAGGCAAGGGCAAAGCGCCCCCGCCGCTTCCTCCTCCTCCGGTCATGACCAAGGGGTGAGTGTACTCTCCATCGCGGGGGTCCCCCACCCGGCCTCGCACCCCACGTCGGCTGTTGCCGACTTGGGGCACTTTAATTGACCGATCTCGGGTAAACCCGAGATCGGTGCTCGGCCACCCTCCCCCTTTCGGGGGGAGGGATCCTTTACATCGTCGCTTGCAGCATGAGCGCGAGCGCGCGCACACCCGCGCGCGTGGTCCTGAAGACTGGAATGTTTGCGCCTTCGAGACCGGCGATCCAGCGCCGCTCGGACTCTTCGCCATAGATCACCAGCGCGACGGGCTTGTCATAGCTCCGGCGCAGGCGCCGCATCAGATCGCCGAATTCTGCAAAATCCGCATTCCCCGGCGCGAGCAGCGTGCACAGGACTAGGTCCACGTTTGGATCGGCGAAGACAGCAGCAAGCCCGATCTCGTGCGCCTCGCGCGCGCCCCGCACATCGATGCCGATCCAGAAATCGAACGGATTGGCGGGCGCGAGCCAGTCGGGAAGCACCGCCTGCATGGTTTTGAGGGTCGCTGCTTCGAAACGGGCAAGCTCGAACCCGTGCTCGACGAGAAGATCGGTCGCGATCACACCGAGCGCGCCGCTCGTCGTCGCAACGCCGACGCGCCGCCCGCGCGGCTTTGGCAGCATTGCGAGCGCGCGCAACGCATTGAGAAAATCGTCCTCATCCTGCGCGCGCGCAAGGCCGTATTGGCGCAGCGCTCCCTCGATAATGCCGTCATCGGAGGCGGGCGAGCCGGTATGGCAGGCGGACGCCGTGGCGCCCTCGCGCGTGCGGCCAGGCTTGAGCACGACGATCGGCCTCTTCGTGCGCACTTCGCGGGCTTTTTCGAAGAACGCGCGCGGATTGCGAATGCTCTCGATATAAAAACCGACCACCTTGGTGCCGGGATCATCCGCGACGTAATTGAGAAAGTCGAGCTCGTCGACGTCGACCTTGTTGCCGACATCGATGCTCTTGCCGACAGGCAACCGCTGCACGTCTTCGCTCATCACGTGGAGCATCACCGCCCCCGTGAAAATGCCGGTCTGGGTAAACAACGAGACATGACCGGCTTGCCAATGGGGAAAGTTCACGAAGCTTCCCATCATCCCAACCTCGGCATTCACCATTCCGATCGTGTTGGGCCCCGCGAGCAGCAATCCGGATTCCTGCGCGATGGCGCGCAGTCGCTCCTCATCCCCCCGGCCCTTTGCGCTCGCTTCCGAGAAACCGGCTGTGATGATGCAGGCGGC
>Ga0306920_100005961_pt1 | contig 15822 bp, 17 predicted proteins | sample flu12Cox44000170_FD_204666 | JGI IMG/M metagenome (GOLD analysis project Ga0306920, IMG submission 204666) | Lab enrichment of tropical soil microbial communities from Luquillo Experimental Forest, Puerto Rico - flux4day.12C.oxic.44.000.170 (v2)... | ecosystem: Environmental > Terrestrial >... | reverse complement strand
CACCTCACCGATTCCGGCGTCGCCTGGCTCACCGGGGCGGCCTTCGGGGTGTTCTACGTGCTGCTCGGTTTCCCGCTGTCGTACCTCATCGACCGCTACAACCGCCGCAAGATCGTCGCGGTGTGCCTGGTGCTGTGGTCGGCGATGACGGCGCTGTGCGGGCTCGCGCGCACGTCATTCCAGTTCTTCCTCGCCCGTGTCGGAGTCACGGTCGGCGAAGCCGGCGGCACGCCGGGCGCCAACTCGCTCCTTTCGGATTATTTCCCCGCCACACGACGCGCGATGGCGCTCACCGTCTTCTCACTCGGCGCGCCCATCGGCGCGTGGGTCGGCTACAACGTGGCCGGTGTCATCGCCGATCACTACGGCTGGCGCGCGGTGTTCTTCGCCCTCGGCATTCCCGGCGTACTCGCCGGCATCGCGGTGTGGCTGACGGTGCGCGAGCCGCGGCGCGGGTGCCTCGATGCGGGCGATGACGGCCGAGCGCCGTCAGTCGCCGAAACCATGCGCTTTCTGTGGCAGCAGCGCTCGGCCGTGCACGTGATGATCGGCAGCGCGGTGTGCGCGTTGTGGGGCTGGGGGCTCATGTTCTGGACGCCGACCTTCCTGCAGCGCACCTACCACATGAGCGTCGGCGAAGCGGCTGCCGTCACGGAGAACATGCACCTGTGGGGCGGAGGCCTCGCTACCGTCGCAACCGGCTGGCTGATGGCGCGCAGCAGCATGATCGATGCGCGCCGCATCGTCTGGGTGCTCGCCGCGGGGATCGGCATCGCGACCGTTGCCTCGGGCGTCGTCTACTACACCCGCGACCTGACCCTCGCGCGCGCGATGCTGTGGATCTTCGTCCCGGCAATCTATTTCTACATCGGCCCCGGATTCGGGCTGCTGAACAACCTGGCGCAGTGCCGCATGCGCGCGATGTTCTGCGCCATGGTGCTGTTCCTCGCGAACCTCGGGAACCTGGTGATCGCCCCGCCGCTGATCGGTGCGCTGAGTGACTGGTTCGCCCGCCCGCACATGTCGAACGCGGACTCGCTGCGGCTCGCGATGCTGTGCCTGGTGCCGACCGGCTTCTGGGCCACCGCGCACCTGTATCTCTCGGCCCGCGACATCATCAAGGATCAGCAGCGCGCGCGGAGCTTCCCGTACTGAGCTGGCCGCTCAGCCGTGCGCGCCAGCCGATCGATTCCACGGTCACTGACCCGAGCTCGTCGGCTGGCGGGGGCTCGGAGGCGGGCGATTGTCTGGGGGCGGCCTGCTGCCTGGTGGACGGCCACCTGAGGGCGGCCTCGTGGCGGGTGGCGGGCGCGGCGGTGGCGGCCGCACTGCGGGCGGTGGGCGCGGCACCGGCGGTGGCGGCCGCGGCCGATAGATGGGTGGCGGGCGGCCGTGCGGAAAGCGATTCCAGTGGTTGTAGTAGAAGGCGCGGCGCCCGAACCAGGGCCGCCCAACGTAGTAAGTGTTCCAGTAGTTGTTGAACGAAAAGGTAACGAGCGGTACTCCGACCACAGCCGGGCTGCTCGCGATCACCACCGGGCCGCGCGGCCCAGGGGCCTGGAGGAAGGCCGCGTCCACCCAGCCGCGGTTCATACCGAACTGGACGTCGCACCAGTTGAAGCCTTGCTCGCAGCCGAACACCGTAACCGCCGCTCCCGGCGGCAAGATCATTACGGAAGGAAAAAAGATGTCCGGACCCGCACGCAGGTGCACGCCTGCCGTGAGGGTTGCCGCCATCTGAGCGACGCCGGCGGGCGCCCACGCCGCCATCAGGAGCACGAGCGCTGTCCGGCTCAGGCGAGCGATCCACATCGGCATTTTTTTCGTCATGTGAATCACCTGCGTCGTGTCCCGGGGCAAGTCTAACCGCGGCGCACGGCGCAGCCCGAGCTTTGGATAGCGGCGTGCATCGCGGAGGAGTAAGAATGCGCACCGCTCACTCCCGCTGCCGATAAAGCCTGAAAACGACTCTAGGGACAAAGGAGAAAACAATGGCTAGCTCGATAATGGATTCGATCCTGGGAATGGTCACACCGGACATGAAGCAGGCGCTCGCGACGCGCTTGGGTGAGTCGCCGCAAGGAGTGCAGAGCGGACTCGGTGCATCGACGGCCGCGACGCTCGATGGGTTGGCGAGCAAATCGAGCGACAGTGGCTTCCTCAGTCAGGTGCTCGGATTGCTCGGCGGGGGCACGGGACAGAATCTCCTCTCGAGCCTGTCGTCGATCGCATCGGGAGGACCGACGGGCGCTACGGCAGACCTGGTGAATCGCTTCCTGCCGATGGTGTTTGGTTCCCAACAAGGTCAGGTCGCGAACGCCATCTCGCAGCAGTTCGGTCTCAGCGCCTCCTCCGGTACCGGCCTCCTGAAGATGGCGGCGCCGCTGGTGCTCGCGTATTTCGGGAAGCTGCAGAGTTCCGGAACGCTCACGGCGAGCTCGCTCGGCGACATGCTGCGCGCCGAGGCACCCAACCTCCGCAGCTACCTGCCGACGGGTCTGCTCGGCAGCGCCGCCGGTGTCGCGAGCGCGACGGCGAAAGCTGCCACCACTGCGGTGACGGGTGCGCGGGTCCCGGCCTCGGCGCCGCCCCGTTGGCTCGTGCCGGCCGCGATAGCCGGCGCGCTGATCCTTGCCTGGCTCGTCATCCGCTCGATGAGCACGCCGAAGCCCGTACAGACCGCGGCGAGCGTGACGTCGGAAGCTGTCAACAGCGCTGCTGGCGCGGCGAGCAGCGCGGCGAACGCCGCCAGCGATGCGGCCACCAAAGCCTGGGCGGCACTCGGCGACATGATGAAGGTGAAGCTCCCCGATGGCACCGAGCTCAACGTGCCTTCGCGCGGGGTGGAAGCGCGGCTGGTGTCATATCTGAACGACAGCTCCGCGCCGGTGAGCGACAGCACCTGGTTCGACTTCGACCGGCTACTGTTCGATACGGGTCAGGCGACACTGCAGCCGGCCTCGCAGGAGCAGCTCACCAACATCGCCGATATCCTCAGGGCGTACCCGCAGGTCAAGATCCGTATCGGCGGCTACACCGACAACACCGGCGATCCGGCGGCGAATCTACAGCTCTCCGAGCAGCGCGCCGACAACGTCATGGCGGAGCTCGTGCGGCTGGGCATCGACCCTGCGCGCATGACCGCCAAGGGTTACGGCGCCGAGGACCCGATCGCGGACAACTCGACCGAAGAAGGCCGACAGAAGAACCGACGCATCTCGCTGCGGGTGACCGACAAGCAGGCGTCTTCCGCCTGACGCGATGGTTCCCCCGGACGGGAGCAGGTTCCGTCCGGGGGAAGCGCGCGGTCACAGCCCGTTTGGCGGATAGTCCAGTAAATACTTAACCGTCGCGGCAAGCAGTCGTGAGCCCGCCCCTGTCAACGTGGCGGCGGCGGTGGGGTCGACGGCTTCGCACCCGCTGTCTGCTGCTCGTCCGTGATGAGCACCTCCGCCTTCAGCACCGTGCCCCCGATCTGGAGCTGGTGAGGGACGCAGGTCGAACGGTAGTCGATGTTGCGCGTCGTGAAGAGCGGCAGCACGCGCGTCTTGACCTGCTCGATGAGCTCGCAGTCACCCGCTTCCCGCAAGGGGTCGCGATCGGTGCTGAGCTCCACCAGCTTCCAGTGTGCCGGCACCGGGGTCACAGTTGCGTTGGCGCTTGCCGCGTCCCAGGGGGTGAGCACGTTCATGTTCACCGTCACCCCCGGGAATTCGGTCGGTCTTCCGAGCGCCCCGGAACACGGCATCGCGCGGATCTTGAGATCGGGGCGGGCGCCGAGCTGGAGCACGATCGACCGCATCTTGTCCGCCAGGCCGTCGCACGAATAATGAGACGTGAAACCCATGTAGGTGAAGCGCAGCTCCTTCGGCGTCCATACTGCCCACGTTGGCGGAGTGCTCTGAGCGGAATTGCTCTCCGCGGGGGGCTCGGCGAGCGCCCCGACGGCGAGCGACAGCGAGAACACCGCAGCTGCGGCCACTCTCATGGAAATCAATCGTCTGCGGTACTGCATGGTGTTTTCTTCCGGGAACGTCAGCACTAAAGCTGCACCATACGAGATCAGACCACACACGTGGCCGGTTGTTTCATTTCAGCAAGGCAGAGTCGGGCGATTGGCGTAGGCTCCAGGTTGTCGGCCGCCAACTCGAAGCAACATCATGGACGGCGCACAACTCGCCTCGATTTCGATCTCTGAGGACAAGGCGCGCGCCGCGGCGCTGCAGAAGTAACTCGCGTCTCACTTCACGCCTGCGGCTCGGCGAACACCTGTACCCAATACACACCGTGGCGACCGGAACGGCCGGCCGCATACCCGATGCCCATCTCGGCGAACCGCGGGTCCATGATGTTCTCGCAGTGCCCGGGACTGTCGAGCCACCCCTGCACCACCTCTTCCACGGTTTTCGGCCCGTATGCGATGTTCTCGCCGACCAGCTTCTCGCGGTAACCCACGGCGCGCACCCGATCGGCCGGCGTTTGCCCGCTGAGATCGCGATGCTCGAAGTAATCGTGCTCGGCCATGTCGGCCGCGTGCCCGAGGGCAACGTTGGCCAAAGTGCCCGAGAGCGCAAGCGGCGGCGCCGGCGCGAACAGCCGCCCGCCGCAACGCGTACCGCGGGCACGCACATCGTTCACCAGCTGGAGCGCGTGCGTCGCGAGTGCCGCCGCGGTCGCGCCCGGCGGGACGGGCGCGCGAGGACTCTCGGGCACTGGAGCCGCAAGGGCGGGCGGTGCGATGCGGGCGCCGGACGAGGGAAGCCCGGGAGCACGGTAATCGGCCGTCATCACGATCCAACTCTCGAGCCCGCGCCGATAGATTCCCACGCCGCGCAGGTCCGGGCTGGTAACCGTACGGCACGCGTAACGGCGCAGTGCCTCGAGGATCCCCGCCGGAGTGCTGCTCACGTGCAGCCCCGAGGTGGCGAGCGCCGAGTAGCCGCCGCGCTCTGCCGCGGCCGCGAGCGCCAACCCGTCCGCCCATTGCTGCGCAACGCTATCGAGCGCCATCTCGTGGCGCAGTGGTCGCGCGGCCGGAACGACGCCGCCGCAGCCGCCTTCGCGCAGCACCTCCACTGCCGAGAGAGCGTCCGTCGCGCTCCCGAGAGCGGGCCCTGCCGCGATTCCGGCCGAAACGATCAGGGTGACCCGCATCCGGGCCGTCCATGAGCGATTCATCCGCGCCACACCTCTTCTTATGGCACCGAACGCTCGCGCGCGGCGGCGGATGACGCGCGGAGCGAGCAGGATTCACATAATGTAATACTTTCCGCAGGCCCGGACTTCGTGCGCAACAGGCTTCGGTGATCGACCGCTCTTCGCAGACGCGAGCGTGCACCGGGAACGCACACCGCCCGATCGGCCGACGCGGAATACCGCAGTGCAGCGCGGGTTGCGAGTGACGCTGAAACGCTGGCAGGCTTGGCTGCAAAACACAGGTCGGTTCGTGAGGCCGTGCGCGAAATGGGGTCGCATGAAGGGTCGAAGCAGGGAATCCCCGACAATCCGTTGCATCGCGATTGCTGCTTGCGCCGCACCCGTTGCGGCATGGGGTGGCACGGGTGAGCCGGACACGCAGCTCTGGACCGAGGTCGACGTCACGGGACCCCTCGCCACCAACACCACGATCACCGGCGTGGCCAGGCTGCGGCTGAGCGAGAGTCTCCCTAACCCAACTCTTCTCTCTCCCGGGGTGGATCTCAACTACAAAGCGGGAGAGTGGACGGTCTCCGCCGGTTATCGGTACGACGCCACGGCCGAGCACGAACCGGAGACGGTCGGGGGCAAGAGCGTCAAGATCAGCCAGGTCGTCTTGCTCATGGGCAAGCGCGCCTGGCGCTTCGGGCGCAACACGCTGGCGGTGCGGCTGCGTCTCGACGACACCACCAACGCCTCGAGCAACCCGTACCGTGCGCGCATCCGTCTCGAATACCGTTGGGCTACAGAGGGACTCCGCTGGGTGTCGTATCTGTTCACGAACGATGAGGTGTTCTACGAATTTCAGGATCAAAAGTGGTTTCGAAACCGCTTTCGCGCCGGTATGAACCTGCTCCTCACCGAGCGCACGGATCTCGACGTGTTCTATCAGCGTCAGGACAGCAACAACTCGACTCCCGGAGCGATCAACGCGCTCGGACTGACGTTCGACGTGACGTTCAAATAAACGCCGAACGGATCGACGCATGAACGCGCGCTGAACGACGCACCCACAACCGTCGCCAGATGCCAACACCTTGATGCCGACCGGCGCCCCGAGTGATCTGTGTCTCACCATTATCCGGCGCGATGCACTAGGATCGCGGCCGCTCTGCGCTGCGTATACTGTGCAGGCGAGGAGGATCAGGTGGACAAGTCACTCGTTACGGGGCTCGTGATTGGCGCTGTGGTAGCCGTGGGCGCAACGGCCTTTGCGGGCCTGAAGATGATGCACAAGGCTCCCGAATACGCCGAAGTGGTGAAGGTCACGCCGCTCACCAAGACGATTCACACACCGCGTCAGGATTGCCACGACGAGACCGTGACTCACCAGGCGCCGGTGAAGGATCAGCACCAGGTGATGGGCACGGTCGCCGGCGCAGTGATCGGTGGGGTGCTCGGGCACCAGATTGGCGGTGGCACCGGACGCGACATCGCGACGGTCGCGGGCGCGGCAGGCGGCGGCTATGCGGGCAACCGCATCCAGAAGAATCTCCAGGACAAGGACACCTACACCACCACCGAGCAGAAGTGCGCGACGGTCTACGACTCTTCCGAGCGGCGCACGGGCTACGAGGTTCGCTACCGGCTGAATGGCCAGGAGTCGACGGTCAAGATGGACCACGATCCGGGCGATCGCATCCCGGTGCGGGATGGCCAGCTGGTGCTCGACAACACAGGCGCTGCTGGCAAATCGGGCTGAGTCGCCGATGCTCGTCGCGCCAGTCCCGAAAGGCAGGGCTGGCGCGACGGTCGGTCGGCCGATGATCTATTTCAGGATCAGGACACGCCGCGCAAATCTCCGAGGAAATCGGCCTTGCCGACCGCAACGCCGCAGTGCCGCAGGATGTCGTACGCCGTGGTCAGGTGAAAGAAGAAGTTGGGCAGCGCGAAATGGGCCAGGTAGTGTCGCCCATCGAGCCGCACCCGGCCGCGACGCAGGTCGAGCGTGATCACACGCGTCGCGGCACCCTCGAACTGCGAGACCTTCAGGGCCTCGAGGCGCGTCAGCGTCGTATCGATCTCCGCGAGAAGCTCCGGGAGACTCTTATAGCCCTTCTCGAACTCGGGAGGCGTCTCACCGATCAGGTTCGCGGCCGCGGCGAGCGCGTGGTAGCTGACAGCCCGTACCTGCTCGCCGAGTGGGAACATCTCGGGAGCGAGGCGCATCTCCAGTAGCACCATGGGCGGCATGCGCCGTTCTTCGGCATAGGCCGCGCCCTTGCGCAGCAGTCCCGAGAGATTGCGGAGCGAATGGCGAAATATGGCGACGGAGAACTCGTACATGAGCGTTACCTCAAGACTCGAGCGCAACGGTCCAGGTCACCGGCGCATCGGCGATGAGCGAGGAGCGCACGCTGCAGTACTTCGTCACCGCGAGCTCCACCGCTCTCGCCGCCTTCGCCTCGGTGGTACCCGGTGCCGCGATCGCGAAATGCATTCGCGCCGCGGCGAGCCGTCTCGGTGTCGCCGCGACCCGCTGTGCCTCGACTGTGATGTGGAGCGTCTTCACGGGTGTACGCTGCTTGGCCAGGATCGCGACGATGTCGGTCGCGGCACAGGTCGCCGCCGCCGCCAGCAGTACGTCAAAGGGACTCGGTCCGCTCTTTGCGTCCCCGTCGATGCGGATCTTCGGAGCGCCGGGCCGGTGAGCATCAAACTCGCTGCCGCGGACCCAGTCCACCTCGATCGGTCCATGCGCCACAGTCGCTGAGGGAGTTGTGGACATTGCCAACCTCGATCGCCACCTCGCCCGCCAAGTCACTGTAGCACGGGCATTTGGGCGCGGCGCACCAACACCGCTCCGGCGGGCTGCGGAACGAGGCCCGGTTGCGATCAGACGAGCCCGCGGAACGCGTCTGTCGCGCTACACTCCCGCTATGAGTTGGGATTCGCCCGCAAGCCGCCGCGGGAATCCTGCAGCGCCAGAGAAGCGCCGGGGGGGTCCATGAAACTACGGTACAAAATCCTGGGCGCCATCGCGGTCGTCCTGGCACTCGGCGTGCTGTCGCTAGCGCTCGCCATGAGCCACACCGCTCCGTGTGGCCCCTCCCCGCCTCTGCCGGCCGGCGCGACACCCATGAAGGCCATCGTGCACCGTTGCTATGGCTCACCCGATGTGATCCGGCTAGAGGACATTCCCAAGCCCAGCCCGAAGGACGACGAGATCCTCGTCCGCGTGCACGCCGCCTCGGTCAATCCGCTCGACTGGCACTACCTCGAAGGGACGCCTTACATGGTGCGCATGGATGGCGGATTCGGGAAACCCGAGGACCCGCGCCTCGGAGTCGACTTTTCCGGCACGGTCGAGGCGGTCGGCAAGGGCGTCACACGCTTCAAGCCGGGGGATGAAGTGTTCGGCGGCAAATTCGGAGCGCTCGCCGAGTATGTCGCCGTGCGCGAAGAGCGGGCAGTGGCGTTGAAACCGGCGAACATCAGCCACGAGCAGGCCGCTGCCGTCGCGATCGCGGCCATCACTGCGCTCCAGGGACTGCGCGACAAGGGACACCTCCGCGCGGGGCAGAACGTCCTCGTGAATGGCGCCTCGGGAGGTGTCGGCACCTTCGCGGTCCAGATCGCCAAGTCATTCGGCGCCAACGTCACCGGAGTCTGCAGCACGAAGAATGTCGAGCTGGTGCGCTCGATCGGCGCCGATCACGTCATCGACTACACCCGGGAAGATTTCACCAAAGGGGCACAGCGTTACGACCTGATTCTCGACAACGTCTCAACGCATTCGCTGTTGGACTACAAGCGCGTCATGACCCCGAACGGGGTCTACGTCATGATCGGCTCGACCGACCCTGGCCGCTGGTTCGGCTGGTTGGTAAAGCCAGCCGAAGCGTGGCTGCTGTCGCCATTTACCAGCCAGAAATTCGGCATGATCTTGGCAGAGCTCAACAAAGACGACCTCGCGACGCTTGCTGGGCTCATGGAATCCGGGAAAGTCACGGCGGTCATCGACAAGACCTACAGGCTGAGTGAGGCGGCCGAGGCGCTTCGCTACCTGGAAAAAGGGCATGCCCGCGGCAAGGTCGTAGTCACCGTGGAATGAGCGCGGCATGAGGATGCGCACGGATCGGCGCGTGGGTGTTGCACGTCCCGGAGTGTCCGCCCTCCTGCTTGCAGGTCTGGTCATCGTGTCTGGCAGCGCCCGCGCCGAGGCGCTTAGCACGGTGCACGACCGGGCGTTCTGGACAGGCCTGCGCAGCGCAGGCTTCAGGGTGCCCCAGAGCGAATCAGCGTTGCCACTCGCGCTCGAGGCGGCATCCCTCCTCGCATCGACCGACCCCGAGCTGCGCGATGACATTGCCTACGAGGCGATCGAGACCTGGGTTTACCGCGAGCAGCGCCTCGATGCTGCGGAGCTGAACCAGCTGCGCGCCACGTTGAGCGCGAACGCGAGGCGCGGTCTCGGCGAAGCGCCGGGCGACGGACTCTTTCTGCGCTCGTTCTCGACACTCGCGCTCGCAGTTCTCGCCGCCGAGGATCTGAAGAGGCCGTTCCTGGACTCGCAGCAGTTCGACGGGCTCGTCGATCTCGGGATCGAGGAGCTCGGCAGCGAGCGCGACTTGCGCGGCTACGTGCCTGGCAAGGGCTGGGGCCATGCGACGGCGCATTGCGCCGATCTGCTGAAGTTTCTTGCCCGGAGCCACTGGCTAGGTGCGGAGCAGCAGTCGCGCATGATCAACGCGATCGCCGAGCGTCTGCGCTCGGCCGAACAGGTATTCGTTTGGGGCGAGGACGCCAGGCTCGCGGCAGCACTCACCGCCATAGCGCGCCGAAGCGACGCGGATCCAGGACCTTTCCTCGCCTGGTTCAAGCGACTCGCTGCCGAGCACGCAACGCTCTGGTCGGGAGCCTTCGACCCGGGGCGCTACGTACCCGTGCGGGCACAGTTGAATACCCTCGCAGCGTTTGCAGCGGATCTCGATGCGACGAGCGGCCCGCAAGCCGGCATTCGAGCGGGGCTGCGCTCGCTGCGCGCCGAGGCGCAGTAGAATCCCGGGGAATTTCGGGGGGCGACTGGACGGGCATGAGGGAAACGCAGGGACTTGGATCGACGCGGCCGGCGGCGCTCGCACTGACGCTCGCGTTCGCGGCCTGCGCAACCGTGCAGACGACCCAGCCGGGGGCGGTCGGCATCGAGCGCAAGCAGACGATGTTGGTTTCGGAAGCCTCCGTCGAGCAAGGCGCGCAGAAAGCCTACGCCGCTGAGGTGCAACAGGCCGGCGCGGACGGCAAGCTCAACGCCGATCCGGCGCTGACCGCACGAATCCGCCGCATCACCGGGCGTTTGATTCCGGTGACCGCCACATTCCGCTCCGACGCGCCGGACTGGAAATGGGAAGTCAACACGCTCACGACACCCGACATGAACGCTTACGCGATGCCGGGCGGAAAGATCATGGTCTACAGCGGGTTGGTGGAGAAACTGCAGCTGAGCGATGGCGAGATCGCGGCCGTCCTCGGGCACGAGATCTCGCACGCGCTTCGCGAGCACACCCGCGAACGCGTGTCGCGGGCCTATGAGCAGCAGGTGGCGTTACTGGGGTTCGCTGTGCTCACGGGTGTCGATCCGGGCACGGTCGACCTCGCCGATGCGGTGGCCGCGGTGACTTTCCAGCTGCCGCACAGCCGCGAACAGGAGGCTGAAGCCGATGTGATGGGACTCGAGCTGATGGCGCGCGCCGGCTACAACCCGCACGAGGCGATCAGTCTGTGGAGGAAGATGATGGCGGCCGAGCAGAGCACCCCACCCCAGTTTCTCAGCACTCACCCAGCCTCGGCGAATCGCGTCGCGGAGCTCGAGCGCCACATTCCACAGGTCATGCCGTTGTACGAAGCGGCCGCCCGTAGCGGTTAACGGGGGCGCGCGACGGGTCCAGACGACGGCCGGGTACGACTCGCTTCGCGGGTCCGTGCGGCCTCCGTTCGTCGCCGGATGGCCGCCGATACCGACACGCCGAGCAGTGGCAGGAAGAGCAGAATGGGTACGCCAACGAAGAGTCCGAAGGAGGCCGGCAGGCTCCACTCCCATTGGGCGTGGGCGCCGTAAATGCCGATCGCGGTGCCGACCACGGGCACCCAGCCGATGAGAATGGCCCCGACCCAGCACAGCAGCCACCAGAGCCCGGTCAGGTGCTCGATGCCGCTCGCTGTCGCCGCAATCTGAAAGAGACCGAAGATGAGATACCCGGTGTACCCCACCGCGAAGAGCGTCGCCTTCACTTCCTGTCCTCCCCGGTCATCTGCCCGCCTCAGGAAGGGCGCGCGCAGCGAGGATTTAGACCCGCGGCACCTGAATGACTGCTGAACGGGCGCGGGCGCGAGAGGGGCCGGCCGCGGGGCGGTGCCCGCGGCTGCCAACACCCTCGGTGTGGTCAGGAACTTGCATCGGCGGGTAAGTCCGCGCGCCGCCAGCGTTTCTCGGCGGCGGGCAGCGGCGTCTGCTTGCCCGTCATGATCTCCGGGACGATCGAATAGAGGATGGTCGAGTCGATCCGGGGGAAGGTATTTTTCGCGCGTCCCCAGGAATCCTTCGGCGCGTACTTCGACAGGAACGCCGTAAAGAATCGCTGCTTGATGTCCCGGTCCGCCACGACGCCGATGCGGCCAAACACCACGACGGAGCGAAAGGCAATCGAGGTGTCGCATTCCACGGGTCCGTACGGGAAAGTCTCACCCGGTTGGTCGGCTTCGAAGCACACGCGGTCGCAGAACTCGACATTGGCGAGAAAGTGTCCGCGCTGACGCGCGGTGTGCAGAAGGATCCGCTCGTCCATCCATACGAAGAGATTCGGCACGACATACGGGTATCCGTCGGCGCCCAAAGTCGCGGTGCGGCCACAGTGCGCGCTCGCGAGGAACTCTCTCACTTCCTGGGCGCTCATGATCTTGTCGGCGCGCCCCAGGTCGCCGCGTCGCGGTCTATCGCCCGGAATGTCGTTCAGCATCGCAGCTCCAACTCCTCTGCCTCCTACAAGATATCAAATGTGCCGACTCAAGCCTCCCGCCGCACTTCGCTCGCAGCCTTATCGAACCGCAGACCCAGGAATGCCGCATGACGCAGCCGGTTGTCGGCGGTCCACTCGGTGAATCGGATCTGCGCCACGAGCTCGGGCCTCGTCCACCGCATCTCGCGCATCTGCTCGGCGCTGATGCCGCCGCCCCAGCGTCCGGTGCTCACGTCGGGGAGGTTCACGAAAGGACACGTGGCCACGGCCAGGGGCTTCAGTCGCTCGAGGAGTTCGCGACGGATATGCGGAGTGAAGCCCGCCCGGACCTTGCCGGCAAACTGCAGTGTCTTTCCTTGGTAATACCCGACGAGGAGTGCGTCCAGGCTCATGGAGCCCTGAGCTCGATAGCCACCGATCACCAACTCCTGCTGTTGCTCCAGCTTCAATTTCACCCAGTCGCTGCTGCGCTCACCGGGTTGATAGGTGGAGCTCCTGCGCTTGGCGACCACGCCCTCGATTCCTGCAGCGCGCAGCGCCTGGACGATGGCGGCAGCGCTCCCGGGCAGATCGCGCGACAAGCGAATGGTTGGGCTCTGTCCGATGATTTCCGGCAGTTGCGTGCGCCGCTTCACGAGCGGCTCGCCCATCAGATTCCGCCCGTTCAGGTAGAGGACGTCGAAGGCATAAAACACGATCAGGTGCTTCGGGTGCGAAGCGCGGTGCTGCAGCGCCTGGAACGAAGGCCGGCCATCCTCGGCCAGGGCGACGATCTCACCATCGATCACCGCCTGCGCCGCGTTGAGGTGCAGCCCCGCCGCGGCGACGCCGGGGTACATCGGCGTCAGTTCCTTCTCGTTCCGGGACAGGATGCGGATCTGCGCCTCGTCCTTTAAGAGCAACGCGCGATAGCCATCGAGCTTGGGCTCGTACAGCCATTCGGCCCCTTCCGGCAGCGCCTTGACCGCCTGGGCAGCCATCGGCGTGACGAATACCGGAGGCGGGCGCGGTTTCGACGGGACGGCCATTCCCCGAGTATGGCTACTTGCGCGACCGCAGAGCCACTACGCGCGGCATTTCGATGTTCGGCGCGGCATCGCCGTGCGCGTTGAACTGCTCGGGGTTGAGCATCATGACCGAGCAGCCGGAGCACGCGTAGAAGGAGGTGGTATAGAGAGCGCCGTTCTTGCGCTTCACCGTGACGATATGCCACCGATCGAAGCCGCATACGCGACAGCACCACTGGCCGGTGGTTCTCCCCATGCGATGGAGGTTAGCGAGCGCCCCCGCGGGAGGTAAATCCAGCCCGTGATGCACCGCGGGGCTGTATGGCGCTTGGTGCCGCGGGGACTATTGCGTATATTGCCGTGGCGCGAGAGTTGCTAACGTCCGGCCGCGCGTCTGGGCAATCGGCTCGTATGTCAATGAGCAGGCCGACTGCAGGGAGAAGCCATGAAAAACACACGCTGTCTCATTCTCGGGTTCGGGCTCGCCTTCTCCGCAGCCGCGGTTGCGGCTGACATCGATGGGACCAGCCCGCTGAAATGCACCGGTTTGGAAGGCTACAGCTGCGAGTCGGGCAAAGCATGCAGCAAGGTCAAGCCGGAATCCAACACTCCGCCGGTGGTGACGATCGATCCGGCTAACAAAACCGTCAAAACGCCCTATCGCACCGATCTGTTGCCGATCGCGAATTCCGCCGTCAACAACGAGCAGGTGCAATTACAGGGCACGTCCGAGAAGTTTGCGTGGAGTACGGTGATCAACCGTAAAACGGGAAAGCTCACCGTCACGATCGCAGACCGCACGGGCGCTTACGTGATCTTCGGACAATGCAAGCTGAGCGACGGAACCTGATGCGCCGCAATCGCTCCGCGAGCGTTCAGCGATTGGCGGCCAGGGTTTCCCGCGCGAGCACCCGGCCGCCGAGTATGACCTCGACGATCTCGTCGTACGCCTGAACGGTCTGCCGCGGATCGGAGCGAACCAACAACAGGTTGGCACGTTTGCCGACCTCGACCGTACCGATCTCGCCATCGAGCCTCAACGCTCGCGCGTTGCTCAGTGTCGCGGCGTCGAAGATCTGCGCCGGTGTCACTCCCGCCTCGACCAGCCGGTGGATCTCCATCCACGCGTTGAGTCCTGGCGGGTTGGCATAGGTCGGGGCACTCGGGGTGTCGGTGCCAAAGAGCAACCGCCCCCCGTGCTTTGCCAGGTAGGCGCTTGCCGCCGCGACCCTGCCGATTGGAACGGCAAGGCCCCGGCGCAACGCCGCACCCGGGTCGGGCCCCGGAAGATCGGCTGCGACGACTGCGCGAAACCACTGTCCTTCGCTCGTTCTGTACCAGTCGATGAGGCTGCGCGGCAGCACTCGCGGCAGCGCCGGATCAGAGACAAATCCGGGGTTGAAAAGCTCCTGCAGGCCATAGAGGACCTGGAGCGTCGGCTGCCAGCCCGCCTGCGCCGTGACGACCCGGTCGAGTATCGACTTCACCGCCGGCGTGAACTCCCCCGGCGCGGCGGTCTCGTCCGCGTTCCACAAGCCGTGCGCGAAGATGTCCACACCCGTGTCGAGCCCGAAGGTCTGCGCTTCGGCAGAGTTGGCATGCAGAAGCACGGGGAGTCCCGCGGCATGGGCCGCGCGAACCAGGGAGCGGATCGTTTCGGGCTTGGGCACAGGAAGGTCATGCACGCCGCCGAAGCCGCGCTCGAAGAAAGTCTTCACGCAGATCGCACCGTCCGACTTCATGCGCTCGACGACCGCCTGCGGTGTGTGCGCCGCCGGATCGACACCCGGCGGCAGCGGCGCCCCGCCCTGCGGCTCGACGATCATGTACGGCATCCGTGCGTAGCGTTGCGGCTTCGGCACGTAGTTCATCGGGTAGCCATCCACGAGGGCCGCCCCGCCGCAGAAGCGGGTGTCCGGCACCGGGTCGTGACTCTTCCAGCGTGCCACTTCGTCCGGCGTCGATATGAGGTCCACCAGGGTGGTGAAGCCGAAATACAGGTAGCTGCGCGGAATCTGGTCGCGCGTTGCCCGCGCGATGTCGGGGTGGGCACGCTCCTGCTCATCCGTCATCCCCGGAATCGAGCCGAGATGCACGTGACTGTCGATGAGTCCTGGAACGAGGTAAAGGCCGCGTCCGTCCAGCGTCGGCGCGCCAGCTTGCCGCAAGGGTGCGTCCTTGGCAGCCGCGACGACTGCGGTGATGCGACCGTCGTGCACCGTGACATTGGCATCACGGAGCTCGCGGGTGCTCTGCGGTGAGACGACCGTCACGTGCTCGATACGAAGATCCTGCCCGAAGACACGCTCCCACTGCAGCGCGGTAGCGATCAGGAGCCCCAAGAGCGCAGCGACACGCGAGCCGCATCGACATCGGTCGTCATGGCGTTGCATCGGTCGGTATCTCCTGGCAGCGGCAGTCATTCAGGATCGCGTGCGTGTCTGCGCGAACCGACACTTCGTGCGTTACCTCGATGCGGCACGTATTCTCGCGTCTACGCTTAGGACCTCCGCTTTCGGTCGCGGCAGGGCCCTATAACAAGCACGACTCACGTTCCGGGTGGCGCTCGCGGGAGGGGCGCGGACAACCGTATGCACGAATCGATCCCCTTCACCTCGACATGCCCGAACTGCCAGGTACAGCAGACCCAGCGGGGATTTTCC
>Ga0306920_100005960_pt1 | contig 15822 bp, 16 predicted proteins | sample flu12Cox44000170_FD_204666 | JGI IMG/M metagenome (GOLD analysis project Ga0306920, IMG submission 204666) | Lab enrichment of tropical soil microbial communities from Luquillo Experimental Forest, Puerto Rico - flux4day.12C.oxic.44.000.170 (v2)... | ecosystem: Environmental > Terrestrial >... | reverse complement strand
CCAAGGGCGGCCACTTTGCGGCCTGGGAAGAGCCGGAAGTGTTTGCCACCGATCTGCGTGAGTTCGTTGCCCCGTTTCGAAATCAAGCACGGCGCGAGACCGCTGCGGTTTGAAGCGGAGTGGTGTATGAGAAACGGCGAACCAAAAACGCCAGACAAAAGCAAATCCTAGTGGTAGCCCCAACTGCATGAATAATGAGCGCCGCCCGCAGAGAGACCAAGCCGCCCGAATTGTCGCTTTCGTGACTCAAATCAGATTCAGCGTAAGATATCCGCACATTAGTACTCGTGGTTACACCTCCTCGACGGTTCCTTCGGGAGATGATCCATGATTAGTAGCGAAGACCGCAGCCAGGCGGAGTGCGAATTTTCGCCAGCTCCGCGACGTAATTCCTCAGTACATGCGTCTATGGATCGGACGGCACTCCCCTGTACGCCAATGATGAATTGCTTGAGTTCTTCGGTTTCACGTTAGACGACTTTCGCGCCGACGTTCGAACGCGATGTCTCGAGGGGAAGGTTGGGAGATTGAGGCGCGGATTCTCAGGAAGGATGGTCAATTTCGCTGGTTTTTGATACGAGGCAAGCCGTTGCGGGATGGAGACGGGAACATCGTTCGCTGGTTTTCATCAGGGACTGACATCGAGGACCGGAAGCGAGCGCAATGGGAAATCGAGCAACTGGTGGATGCTGTTCCCCAGCATCTCGTCGTGCTCAGCGGCGAGGGCCGCCGTCTGTATGCGAACAAAACTGTTCGTGACTATCACGGCATGACACTGCAAGAGTTTCTAGCCGAAGAGGTTCCTTCCCACTGTTTTCATCCAGACGATGTGGCGCTTTACATGCGCTCGCGTACTGCCGGAATCGCGAGCGGTCAGCCGTGGGAAGCGGAAGCGCGCTTGCGACGAAAAGACGGACAATATCGCTGGTTCCTGTACCGGGCGAACCCACTGCGCGACGAACAGGGCGTCGTAATCCGTTGGTACATTTCGAGGACTGACATTGAAGATCGCAAGCAGGCGGACAGTGAGTTGCAGCAGGAGAGGAACCGCCTGCACCTGCTGCTCGAGTTTGCCAACCGGTTGGCGGCGAAGCTGGATCTCAATGAACTTCTTCGCTCGGTGGTTGACAGTGTCCACAAGATGATCCCGTGTGATCTCGTGGCGGTGTTCTTGCCGACCCCGGACGCGGCCTCAGGCCAACTGAGAAGCTTCGTGGTTGAGCTTCCTGCACGTAACCACCGTCAGGCGGGTGTACAGATTCATTCCGTGCGACCTCCAACGCCGCTCGAAGAGAAATTAGCCGAGGATGTCTTGGGTTCGGGAACGGCCTACACAGGCACGGCTCGTGAGCTGCATCAACCGGGCCCAGGAAGCAACTCAGAAACTCTGGTAGGGCAAAAAGGGTACTGCGTCGTGCCAGTAGGTGCTGCGACTCTGTCCTGGGAGTAGTGGCTGTTGCGCGGCCAGAGGAGTGCACGTTCAGCAAGGATGACATTAATCTGCTTCAGCAGGTCGCAAGTCAGATGGCTATCGAGCTAAACAACGCACTTGTCGTTGAAGCTCGCAACCGCGCTGAGGACGCTTTGCGGCGCAGCCAGGCATACCTGGCGGAAGCACAGCGACTGAGCCATAGCGGGAGTTGGGGGCTCCGCCGAGAAGGGATCCAGCACGTCGAGACAGACGTGCCAGCCCGCGGCCACGAAATAAAGCGGCGATCGATGCTGTGCCAGAGGGATGCCGATTCGCATCGGCCTGCCGGAACAGCCATGACAATAGCTTCCGTCGGGTTGAGGGTGTTCGTTTGCGAGAACCTCGCGTTCCACGGTGAATACACGCCACCGGCCGCTTTATTGGTGTCGATGCGATGAAGTTTGATTTGCGGCGGCTGAGCGGAGTACGCCAAGCAATTTGATGTTGAATCACCCAGCTGGCTCGGAGTGCGCCTGTGCGTCCGCGGCCAATTCGACCAGGTTTGTTCGCACTCGGTCTCCAGCCTGCGCACTTCTTAGCGTCGCCAAGAATTTCTTAGTGAAGTCCTGTTGCAGATGAAAATCCTGTGCGGCTTGCGACCTGTAGATCTCGTAAAAGACAAACGTATTGGGGTCGTCCTTTCGCACGGTCAGGTAAAACGCCTCCACGCCCGGTTCGGCCCGCACCAGCGGCAGGTATTGGCGGGCGGCCTCGACAAGCTCCGCCCGGTGCTGCGGCTGAATCTTTGCTTCAATCAGCATGATTACTTTTTCGTTCGTCATTTGCGACTGCTCCTTTCGATTTTCTTTGGCTGGCGTGTTCTCCACCTGCTGCGTGCGCGGCACGTGTAGCCCCCATGCGCTTGCGACCAGTACTACCACTGCCATAAGCCGCGTCGGTTTCATGGCGTATTCCTTCCATGCCTTAGACAGCTTTCGGCTCCCGCCCTTATAACGGCCATCACACCAGCACGGACCGCCACCGGGGAATCATCGTCTTGAGAATCCGCACGAGAATGCGCCGCCCTACTCCTGCACTAGCTGCACTGCCGGCCGAATGACTTCGTCTTCTTCGATGCCGAAATCTACAATAAGGCCGTGGTCAATTCCTTGTACGCTTCAACATGCCTGTGGAGCTTTGGGACTGTGCAGTGCTGAACATACTTCACAGGGGCATCGAAAGGTCGCCGGAGCGTCGGATCGTTTTCAACGGCTTTTTCATTGCCTCGCGCGAAGGACTTCTCTTGCAACACCCACATCATGCGCTCCAAGCATGAGATGTTCATGCTAACTAACGAGCGACATCACAATAATGTCGTCATGTGATTCCGTACTGAGCTGATCTTTGAAGCGCTTGTTCAAATAGGCATTAACGCCCCAACACCCACCGAAAATCATCACGCGTGATAATCACTGGAATGATCTCCGTAATGCCCTTGAGATAATCAGGCGCGTCAGCACCTAATTAACGCGTCGGCATCAAGGACGGCCGCCGGAGTCTCCTTCTTTGATCGCTGAGACCCACGAGAGTCTGTGATACGTTCACCTTCCAACTTTGGACTTGGGATACTGAGGCCACAACTCTGGTCATGAGGCCAAGAATGACCCTTTCGGACAGAATCCGAGCACAGTTGCGGGACGCCGGGTACTCTGCCAAGATGGGCGAGGGGAAATCGCCTCTTTGATGAAGTGCACATTCCGCCTCGCCGAGCAACACCTTCTGACCTCGGAGCAGATCGCGAGGGAGAGGCTGTTCCCCGAGAATCGGATAGCAAGGTCGTATGCAACGGCGCTTGCTGTATTGTTACCACCCTCATTGAGGCCCTCGGCGATGATGCATCAATTTGTCTCAGCCTTTACTCAGTTCTCAAGGCCTTCATCGGATCAAGACGGGAGGCTCGCCACGCTGGAACAGAGCAAGCTACTGCTGCGACCAGCAGTAGAACAAGTCCAACGAAACCAAATACGCCCGGATCGAGCGGGCGGGTCCCGTAGAGTTGGGATTGAATCTCGCGTGTGACAGCAACGCTGGCGCAAAATCCAAGCGCTAGGCCGATTACAGCTGGGCGCAGACCATCAGCAAATATCAACCGAAGCACCTGTTCGCGCCGTGCGCCGAGGGCAATCCGGATGCCGATCTCGCTCGTGCGCTGGGCAACAAGATACGACAGCACTCCAAACAACCCGATGGAGGCGAGCAACAGTGAGAGTGTGGCGAATGCCCCCAGCAGACTCGCTTCAAAGCGTGAATTCGCGGTAGACTCGCCGATGATCTGCTGCATTGTGAGGACATCAGAGACGGGAAGATCCGGGTCAATGCCAGCAATGGTTTTCTGGATAGGAATCGAAAGTGCTGCCGGATCGGCCGCAGACCGTACAACAAGAGTGGTATCCGTGGCTATACTGGTCGCTCCCGAGAAAATAGGAAACCACACCATGCTACGAGCCGCTTCGTTAAGTTGATAACGTGTATCCCCGACGACACCAACAATCTCGAGGTTTTCAGGAGATGTGCTGAGCCAGCTCACTGCGAGGTGTTTGCCAATAGGATCTTCCCCGGCAAAATACTCCTGTGCCATTTTCTGATTGATGATCACGAAGTTGCTTTTGCCCAACCGCTCGCTTGGCGTGAAGAAGCGACCTTTGATGAGCGGAATCTGCATTGCTTGAAAATAGCCGGGATCCGCGGTGCGGAAGAGCGCGGAGTCATGCGTTTCCGGCGGCTGTGGGGCATGCTCCGGAATGGAGAACGTCGTGTCGCCGTAGAAGCCATCACCTGGGACCACATCGGTAAGTCCTGCCGCGGCCATGCCCGGCAGGCGGCGGACTCTTTCAAGAAGCTGCGTCTGGAAAGCCACGATCTGCTCCGGTTTCGAGTAGATCTCTCCGCGCAGAAAGTACCTCATAGTGAGGATATTGTGCGTCGTGCAGCCAAGATCGACCGAGCCAAGCTGAAGGAGGCTCTTGAACAGCAGTCCGGCGCAAATCAGGAGTCCGGCGGTAAGTCCGAACTCGACAGTCAAAAGCCCCTTGCGCAACGACGCCTTTGAGGCGGCCCCGCTCAGGGTTCTGGCACTGTCCTGGAGAGCTGAAGCGGTTCCGCGCCCCGTAAAGAGCATTGCGGGCAAGATTCCGGACAGGAATCCAGCGAGAAAAGTTACTCCAACGGCAAAGGCTAGCACTGCCACATCCATATGAATGGTTTCGGCCCGAGGCAGATTGAGCCAATACGTCGTGAGCCAGCGAACAGCCGCTGCGGCGAAAAAGACGCCCAGCACGCCACCCAAGAGGCAGATCAGTACGCATTCCGTGATCTGCTGGCAGAGAAGGCGCACACGGCTTCCACCCAGCGCCGATCGCATTGCCATTTCCTTGCGGCGAGCAACGGCTCGGGCAACCAGCAAGTTCGAAAGATTCAGGCAGGCGATGAGCAAAAGGCAGCTTACCGCGGCCGTCAGCATATAAATGGGAGCTTTGACGTCGCCTACGATGTCTTCGACAAGGCGCAAGGAAACGACTGTGGAAGGGACCGGACCGCCACCGCTGAAGCGTGTAAAGACACCATGCTGGATTACGCTCACTTCCTGAGTGGCCTCGTTCAAGGAAACAGCAGATCTGAGTCGCGCAATTACATGGCTGGTATGGCTGTAATGGCTATGCAGGATCACCGTGGGGATTCCTTTGTGGTAGGGAACCCATAACTGGATCTTTGGATCGGGATACGTGAACCACTGCGGAAGGACACCCACGACCGTGTATGGCTGCAGATTGAGGCGGATGGTCTTTCCTATGATCGAGGGATCTCCATTAAAACGGCGCTTGAAGAGGCTCCAGGACAGCATGACGACAGGGCTTGCCTCATCCATGTCATCCGCATTTGTGAAAGACCTGCCCAGAGCGGGCTGCACGCCCAGGGTTGAAAAGAGGTTCCAGGAACATGTCACAGCTTGAAGAAACTCGGGCAGTTCTCCGCGATTGCTGGCCATGTTGTAGCCGGTCCATCGCCAGATCGCCATCTGTTCGAAGCTGCGAGACGCGCTTTGCCAGTCGTAGAAGTCGGCGGCGGCCACCCGATTCAAGTGGTCGCTGCGAACATGGGAGTTCGCACTACCGCCCATGCCTGCATCGGTCTTTCCGTACAAAGCGATGAGTTTGTTAGCGGCGGGAAAAGGCAAAGGGTCGAGCAGGACGCTGCGCACCACCGTGAAAAGTGCCACATTCGCGCCAATTCCCAGCGCCATCACGAGGACTGCAATCATCGCAAATCCAGGCGTGCGTCGCAGTGTTCTGGCCGCGTATCTCAGGTCGCGCCAAATATCATCGATCGCCGTGACGGTGTTCTGTCGCCAAAGCGCTTCGCGGACTCCTTGAGGATTGCCGAGCTTGATCCGAGCTTGACGCCGCGCTTCTTCAGAGGACATTCCTCGGGCGATGTTCTCCGTCGTCTCCTCCTCCAGATAGGTTCGGATTTCCTCCTGCAACTCGGCGTCACTGCGTCTGCGCCGAAAGAACCTGCGCCAACTCATTGCCCGCCTCCATTCTCCGCGAACTCCTCGCCCATCACGAGACCGATCGCCCGCGTCATCTGCCTCCAGCGGCTTGTCTCGCGCGCAAGTTGCTTTCGTCCCGCGCCGGTCAGCCGATAGAACTTCGCCTTCCGGTTGTTCTCGCTGGCTCCCCAATAAGAGGAAACCCAGCCCCGATCCTCCAATCGGTGCAGTGCCGGATAGAGCGAGCCCTGTTCCACCTCCAGAACGTCCTCTGAGGTTCGCTCGATGATCTTGGCGACCGTATGCCCGTGGGCATCACCGCCAATTAACGTCCGTAGGATCATCATGTCCAGCGTGCCCTTCAGCATCTCGGTTTCCGCTTCGTTCTTTTTCCCCATCATTTCTCCACTCGAAGTTCTATGGGAATGGATAATACACCACTCGGACTTCTACGGGGAAGAGCCTTTGCAGGAGGATTCGATGAATCTCTTCCGTTCAGCAACGAAATACGATGCAGATCCAGGTCTATCCCGCCTGAGAGAGATCTAGGGTGTTCGGCAAAGTATCGCAGATGGACAATAGGAGAGATGCATGCGCCCTGATCAGCAGTTCACGTGTATTTCCCTTGTAGCTACCCGTCTCCTCGCACTGGAACAAAACGGTCACGGCGCGCCACTCCTAGTCCGATCTTGCTTTCGCGGCCTTGCGATCATTCGCTTTAGCAATTCTGAGGAGATTGCTGAGCGTGAACTATCTTGCTGCTCAGGCCTATTCTGCGCGATCGTTTTCCTAGTGCTACACTTTGCTGAGTGATCACCAAATTCTTGCAAATCGTTATTTTGATGGGAGTGGTTAGAGAGGCGACTGGGCAAAGTGTTGCCCCTCCCGCCGTGCCCGACAAGATCAAAGCACCGGCCGGACAGGAAATTGTGCTTTATGTACACGCATCGGGCTCACAAATATACGTATGCCAGCCTGGAGCGGACGGCAAGCTAGCCTGGAGCTTAAAAGCTCCAGACGCCGAGCTTTATGATCAACGAGGAGCGGTCGTCGGGCGTCACTACGCCGGACCCACGTGGAAGGACAACGATGGGAGTGAAGTGTCTGGCAAGGCCGCGGCTAGCATAGAGTCGCCAGATCCGAATTCCATTCCTTGGCTCCTTGTGACTGCTACCGGCCATTCAGGAGAAGGTGTGCTCACCCGTGTCACCCGCATCCAGCGAATCAACACGAAGGGCGGTATGCCGCCACCAGCGGCGGATTGCGATACTGCAAAGCGAACCCTTGAATCAAAGAGTGAGTACAGCGCCGATTACTACTTCTACGCGCCAGCGAAGTGATGCGTGAGTCTCCTCGATTCGGAATTGCGGTGACGAACGATGCGAGAAATCAGTACATTTCGCTTGACCTATCATGTGATTTTGGAGAATGTGTTTGCTTGTAGCTCAGCAAGCAAAGTCATCCGAACTTTGGGAATGTACGTCCGTCTGCCACACCTCGCGCGGGTCAATCGCAGCCAACTACCGTAGCGAGTGCACTATTTCGGCAATCCCTGAATGGGCACCCAAAGCTTTTGCGCCTGCACGGGATCAAGATACTCTCGAAGGAGCTTGAGCTTACCCTGCTCCGCACGCAGACCAGCCTCGAAGACTGCTACCACGAAGAAGATATCCTCCCGTTGGCAGGTGCGGCCCGTGGATTTGATACGCTCCTCGCCGCGAACTTCAGCTGCCGCGCCTTCGGGATCGGAAAGGGTAGATCCTCAGGTCGCCACTCTCTGTTAGAAGACATATCCATTTTCATTGCGCCTTCGAAAATACCAGGTACTTTCCATCTGGGGTCCACCGGGCACAACACACGTTCACCCCGGGAACCCGCACATTCACGCCGGGAGCTTGCAAAATCGAGCGTAGGCCGGAGCCATCCGCTTAACCTTCCATGACCGAAGAGGCGACCGAAGACGAAAAAGTGGTGAAGGCAAAGCGTTGACCGTCTGGCGAAACACTGGGGTATACCGCGATACCGTCAACTGCTTTTTGCTATGGGTATCTGGGGGTTCCGGCGGGTTCGCGAACGAAATGTTACCAGCTGGATGTTACCAGTTAGGAAACAGGTAGACCATGGTAACTCATTGAAACGATTTGGCTGTCCCCTAGGGATTCGAACCCCGATATGCTGATCGAGAGACAGTCCGCTTGCCAAATCAGTTAACTGGTTTTGTAATCAATATTTTACGACAATCTCATCTACGCTTTCGTGCGAGCGCTGTTCCGCGACCTGCTGACTCGAGTCAGCTGTACGGGGGAGAAAACTCACGATCGCGCCGAGCCGTCCGCCTGAGGTGAGGGGTGATGAAGGGTTCACTCGCGTGGACAGTAAGGCAGTTATGCCTTACAATGGAAACCTGGTGGCGAGGCACTTTATGACCACGCTCACGATTACCGCGAAAGGCCAGGTCACACTGAAGCAGGAGTTGCTCAAGCATCTTGGCGTCAGTCCGGGCGAGAAAGTTGAGGCTGACAAGCTGCCTGATGGACAGATCGTTGTGAGAGCCGCTGCACAGGATGGTAGGATTGCCGATTTCGTTGGATGTCTGTCACAAAAGGGAGGGCGCAAACTTACGATTGATGAAATGAACGAGATCGCGACCCGGGGATGGGCAAAGGCAAAATGAAAATCACCGCAGACACGAACGTACTGATCAGAGCTGCTCTGCAAGACGACCCACGTCAAGCCCGGCAGGCTGCGAGGGTCTTGCAGCAAGCTGAATTGGTCGCTGTTCCTGTTCCGGTTCTTTGTGAGTTTGTGTGGGTGCTGCGTCGAGGCTATAAGAAATCTGTTCCTGCTATCTCCGCTGCGATTCGTCTCCTAATGGAGAGCACTAATGTCGTTATGAACCGGCCGGCGATTGAGGCCGGCCTATCCGTACTCGATGCCGGTGGAGACTTTGCGGATGGTGTAATCGCCTATGAAGGAGACTGGCTGGGGGCAGAAGAGTTTGTTTCCTTCGACTCGAAGGCCGTCTCTGTACTCCGATCGCAGGGCGGTCGCGCCCGTTTGCTCTCATAACACCCGAGAGCGCGACCGCAGTAGGGATATCGGTAGCCGAGTCGGCCCCGGAATTGCTGTGCCTCGCCGAAAGTAAAGGGCGGCGGATTTTCAATGCAACAGCTGCTTTCGAGGGACGCCAGAGGCTCGGCTCAATGAGGTCCTCGGGGCGGACGATCGAGGAGAGATTGCCGGAAACGCCATTCTCGAAGCCTGCGAACCGCATATTGAAATCGGAGCTTGGCCTGCTGTTCACTTAGGCCCAAGTGTTCCGCTATTTCTCTCCAAGAGTATCCATATTGACGCGGTCCAGACTTCGCGCGTCCAGTCGTCCATATTCTCGACAGCCTCTTTGACTTGAACGATGCGGTCCAAACCGTGCTCCGCATCCACGTCCAAAGCTCCCGGAAACTGCCCGGGATCCTGGCTGAAAGGAACCAGTTCCACCGCTTGTTGACGTCGTCTTTCCTGGCGCAGGGCACGATTGAATCGATGGTAAAAAGCGCCGGCCAGATACGCTTCCAAGTCCACGATGCCTGATTCTTTCTCGCCGTGTCGCTCGAGAGTCCTCCAGACCGACTCCAGAGCTCTCTCATATGTGAGCCGCTAAGGCTACCCTTTCATCCATGTTTTGGTTTTTGATTTGCTTAAGGGAAGTAGCCCGAACCCGGGGCCACGCTCTTTGTGCTGCAGTTATGAGCTCAAATTGGTCGGCCGCTTCGGCCTCCACCGTGGGCATCTGCTTCGAGATCGGAAGCAAAATGGTCTGTATACCTTTGGCCGATTCGACGCTAGGACAATTCCCCGCAGAAGCGCACTGCTGACGGCACGTCGGCAACTCGCAGAATCGGGCCAAACTTCAGCACTTCAATCGATACAGCAGCTCGGACTGAGTCAACAACTCATCACCTGCGCCCAGCACGAGACACTCGAGAGGCGTATCGAATGCCAAACCTTATTTGGGACAGTATTCAGAAAGAACTCTCAGTTCTTGCCAACGCGGGCATGATTCCGCCTACCGGACACATAGATTGACACTTCCAACCGCTCCGGCCCCCTTTCAACTCGTCCGCCGAGTGCGCTCGCGTTGCGGGAATTGTCCGAGATTGGCGCGGTGTGCGCCTTTGGGCCCATTCTTGCGTATTGACTAGCACTTACATGCCTTGACTGCAACAAGGATGGTGCTACGATGTCTCCTCAACTATCTGGCCATGAACCGAAACGGAACCACTATCCTCACCGGCACGGTGCTGGCGTCTATGCTGGTCTCACCACTGACGCGCGCGCCGCAATCAGAGAGCGGTCGGGCCCCTTCAGGCACCGAGATTAGCCAGACGAAGAAGTCTCCAACTGGCAAAGGAGCGGAGCACTGCTCGACTGCCGCCTGTCGTGAGCAGATCCATAAACAAATTCAGCAAGAAGCGCAGGAGGAGTATCGAGACGATCTCAAAGAAATAGTCAATGAAGTATGCGCTGCTCGCAACGAGCGGGTGTTGGTACCGACAAACAACCCACCGTCATCAGGTCAGACGAAGCAACAGCCGCACTGCCCCAGGCCCGGCAACTTCATCATCGCACTGGCGCCAGATCCGCTGCACACTCATCTGGCGCTGCTTTTCGATCGTACCGTCGATGCATTGGAAGAAGCGGTTCAGGACGAGGGCTATAACTTCGACCGCGCGCTCATGCCATGGGACTTGAAGGTGCATCCCGAATCTGACGACTACGAAAGCCGCGTTGAAGCGGAATGGTACCGGGAAGGACGGGAGGACGAGCCCGGGCTGATTGCATTTCGGAGGACCGGCACCGACGAGGACCACAGCCAGCCATTGTTCGTGCTTCTGGTGGCCGAGACACCTACGGCCGGAGTCCACGAGAAGCAGTTTGCCAACGCAATCAAGTTTCTCCGCGAACAGACTGGCGGCTTAGACTTGAGCTCCCCCGCATCCTGGGGATGCCCTGATCCTTCCGCTGGTTCGAACCCCGATGTGTGTCGGCGGCGGCCGGCCTTGCGCATCGTGGGGCCGACCTTCTCCGGCTCGTTGCACTCGTTATCGAGCCTTCTGCTGTGCGGTGCTCCTAAGTCGGCGCCCTGTTATCCGCTGGTCAGCATCCATAGTGGCTCGGTCAGCAGCAGGGGGTCCATCGCGTCCTTCCAGGACGCAGCACAGCTTTACAACAGTTCAAGCAGGGGCATCTACTTTGTTAGCCTGCATGAGTCGGACGAGGTGATGGAAGAGCGCTTCCTAGAGTTCCTCACCGGGACCAGCTACGAAAGTGCGCGGCCATTTGGTCCCACAAAACGAGTCAAAGCGTTATTGTTTGGACCGAAAGAATTTGGGGGGCCGGATTACAACAGTCGCTCCTCCCGCGCCTATGCTGCGAAGGACATCGCCATTCTCTCCGAAGATGAAACCGCATACGGCTCGTCCGGCATTCCCAATCCAAAACAGGAGTATTGTGATACGAGTGTAGCCATCCGGGATTCCCAGTGCCTACTGAAACTTTATTTCCCGCGGGAAATCTCGCAGCTGCGTGCCGCCTATCAGGACACCTTGGCTGTGTCCGCCGCCCCCAACGGACAATCCCCCGCCCGTGAAACTCTGCCGTCAAATTTCTCTGTTTCGGGTTCGAACGACGACACCGTTACCTCCTATTCTGCCAAGCAGATGCCGTTATCACAGGAATCGGTCCTGCTCGATTTGGTATCAGAGCTACATCGGCACAGCATCAAGTTCATCATCCTGCGCGCGACCGATCCCATGGATACGCTCTTCCTTAGCCAATTTCTGCGTAGTGCCTATCCCATGGGCCGGATAGTAACGGTCGAAGCCGATTTGCTTTTTCGCCACGAAGCGAGTGATCCGCGGCTACACGGACTGCTTTCGCTGGCCACTTATTCGCCAGCACCCGTAGCGAACCATTACTTCGCCACCTATGAGAACGCTCATATCGAACGCGTCTTCCCCAGTTCGGCCGACGCCGGCACCTACAATGCGACCCGTTCCATCCTGACTGCCTGGGTGAATCGGGCCAGCTATGATAGCCCCGATTGCACACGGCTATCCAGATGTCGGCCCTTGCTAAGCAATGCTGATGGCTCAAAGGGACCATCGTTGTTTCAATACGGGTGGTTCTGGGAACGCTTCGGCGATCCTGCCTTTTCTTCCAAGCCTAGTGAGGATACCTCGTATAACGCTCCTCCGGTGCGATTGCTGGCCTTGGGCCGTGATGATTACTGGCCCCTAGCCAACCTTGGCCCTTACCCAGGGGAAGAATTTCTTACGATGTTGCCACGCGTCCCTAACCAGATGCAGGGCAGCGAGTTACGGCCGTTTCCCGTGCCCAGCTCTTGGCGTGTCGTGCAACTGGTCGGGATTCTTTTGGCGTGCTTCTTTTCCGGATGCGTATGGCGCGCGTCCCTGTTTGCACGCACGCAGGCCGTGGCCAAGTATGCGCCGGCCAGTACGGATGGGCGCCTGACAGCCATCCTCGTTTCAGGCTTGACCCAAATGCTCATACTGCTCATATTGTTGTGGCCGTCGGTGAAGAACGAAGAGGGGAACTCACTGCTAAATGTCCTGCTGGTACTGGCTACGGGCCTGGTTTTTGCTTGCACAACCGTCGATCTCGTAAATCGCACCTGCTTGGCATCACCCAAGGAACCGTGGCGACGTCGCAAAGGCTGGATTTCGGTCATTATTTTCGTGATTTTCACTGGCGTATTCCTGTACTCTGTTTATCTGCATCAGCCATTTGAGAGCAAAGCCTACACGGTGAGATTTTCCTCTCTTCGCACCATGCACCTCACCTCCGGCCTGTCGTTCATAATGCCCACCTTCTTCTTTCTTACAGTGTGGCTGTGGTGGGCGGACCATTCCATAGCAGGGCACGCGCTCCTAGACAAACGCCGGACACGGCTGCCGATGCAACTGAGTGACCCTGCGGTGCAGGGTATCAGCGAGCAGGCTCCCGGCCTGCAGCACAGCCTTCAGTCCAGTCCGATGTCTCGGCTGTGGTACGTCGCCGTGCTAGCCGCGGTGTTTTTCTTTTCCTGGTTGATGGGCGACCATGAACATCCCTTCATGACCTTGGAAAACCATTTCCTGAGCGGCGCCATGTGGTTTTTCTTCACCTTGGCGCTGGGCGGCATCATTGTGACCACCTTGCGCTTATGGACCGTCTGGGCCGGCGTTCGCAAGCTGCTGGTAGCGCTGGATTCGCTTCCTCTGCGTAACGGATTCAAAGCGATCAAGGGATTTTCCTGGGACCCAATCTGGCGATATGGGGCCGGCAATCAAGAAGATTTCCAGCGCATGTTCAATCGCGAGAAAGAGGCACTGGATTGCGCGATGAACACCTTTCCTCTGAAGGCTCCGAATCTCCGCAAAGATTGGGAGGACACTCGGGACTTGGTGCCGAGGGCCCGAGAGCCGCAGCTTCAGTCCGCTTCGCAGGAAGAAGCTGCTCTTCTTAAGCCCACTGAAGTAAGCTACGAGAAGACTAATACCAGTCGATTGCAGGGAGGTTCCTCACAAGCGCTTTCTTGGCTTTGCGTTCCTATAAATAAGGTTGCGGAATTTTTTGAGTGTTGGTGGGGCCGTCGTGAGGCCGAACGTACTCTCATCGTGCAGTTCAGCAAGTTTCAGGAGGACGTTGCCGACGTGACCGGCAAAGCGCTGGACCTGTTGAGCCAGAACTGGGCCCAGAAAAAAGAGGAACCAAAGCGCTCGTTCCGCTACCCTGCTCTAGAATCGGACCGGGACTTTTCGTTGCGTGCCTGGGAACACTGCGTGTGTATGGTTTATGTGAATTTCCTTCTTGGCATGCTGGTGAGGATTCGCACCTTGATTATGGCAATCGGCGGAATGTTCGTCCTTCTGATCCTTGGCGTTACACAGTACCCATTTGAACCCAAGTCGTACATTCAGGTGTTGTTGATAGGACTGCTCGCCTTCATCATCATAGTGGTGGGACTGGTGTTCGCGCAGGTGCACCGCGACGCAACCTTGAGCAATCTGACCGATACCAAACCGGGCGACTTGGGAGCCGACTTCTGGCTGCGCATGATCTCGTTCACCACCCTACCGCTGTTGACCCTGCTCGCCTCACAGTTCCCATCCATCAACCGCTTTTTCTACTCCTGGGTGCAGCCTGCATTGCAGGCTCTCAATCGGTAGCACCTTGCCGATGCTCGGTTGCCGTGCCGGGTGGCCTGGCAGAACAGCCAGTTCCATGTTAGCCCGCGTGAATCCCGATTAGTACCTGTAAGTTCCGAAAATTCTGAGCCGCCGCATTCCGGAAATTCTGAGCCATCCCGAAAAAAGAAGGTTAAACGGTAAAACTCTCTCTGGCCGTCTCCGCCTGCAGGCGGAGGGAGAGCCGGAGGAAGGAGGGATGCTCATTATGTTAGAGCGACACGAGGTCGGATGGCAACGAAAGCCTCGTTGCCATCAGTAGAAAGTTTGGTTGGCCTAGACTTTGAAGGCCGCGAGACTCGCGACCTTCACTGAAAATCGGCGGAACGCCTCATCCCGTTGGCATCCGTCTTCTGATCTTGCGTCGGGCAAGAATATATGATCCTTTCCCGATCATGGCAAATCGGTATACGCCCTGCAATAATACTGCTACAGCCATGACGCTTCTCCGCTCTTCCTGTTCATGGAAGGGCCTTAGGATCGTTTACGTGCCTGCTTTTCCTCCGGACAAGAATCGGATATAATTCTGGTTAAGACGATGATCCAAATTGAATCCACCAGAGCGCCGTTCACTTCGCCGCGACTTGCCTTTCAAGCGGTGACCGCCCTCGGTCGTGCTGATGCGATGGGGTTGTTGCCCGCAGACGAGCACATCCAAACGCTCGATCTAATTTCTTTCCGGAGAGCCGTTCGCCACATTCTCCGTGCCGGCATCGCCCGGAATATCCAGTTGGATCTCACCGATGCTTCTGGATCGAATTTGGAACGGACTCTGGAACATTTAAATCTCGCACTTGAGGAGTCGCCAGTGCCGGAATTCGAATGGAATCGCCTGGCGGAAGTGCTTGGGCTGGAACTCCTCGGTCGGCTCTTGGGCATCTCGGCAACCAGCATCCGTCGATACCGAGCGAATGCGCGAACCACTCCCGATGAGGTCGCGGAAAGATTGCATTTCTTAAGCCTTGTGGTCGGTGATCTCGCGGGTGCCTACAATGAAATCGGCATGCGCCAATGGTTCGAGCGCAAACGCTCTCAACTGGATGGCCGCACGCCGTCGGACTTTCTCAAAGGCCGGTGGAAACCCGCGCAGCCCGGCCCGCGACGGGTCCGGGATCTCGCTCGAGCGTTGGTTGCCTCGCCCGCCACATGATCGTCTATCGACAGGCTGACCCCCGCTTTCCGTTTCTTTGGGAGAGCAACGACCAGCCGCCCGCGCGCTGGCATGGTCCGGGCGAAGGACCGGTTCAGTACTTCGCGGATACACCAGACGGCGCCTGGGCGGAGTTTCTGCGCCATGAGGGCATAACGGCGGAGGCCGAACTTGTAAACGTGCGTCGTGCGTTGTGGGCAATTGAGTTACCCGATGACCTGACTGCAGAGGTCCCCCGAGTGGCTCAGGCGATTCTGACGGGGGGATTCGAGACGTATGAAGAGTGTCAGAAGCAGGCTCGACGATTGCGCAATAACGGCGCAGGGGCGCTTCGTGCGCCGTGTGCGGCATTGCTTCCGGGGAGCGCCGGAGGATGGAAGGTAGACGGAGGTTTGCAGCCCGCCCCTGCACGAGACGGAACTGTGGTCGCGGTTTTTGGCACCAGGCCGGACTTCGTAGGCTGGAT